>Ga0247729_10000813_pt1 | contig 12063 bp, 14 predicted proteins | sample UWRJL133311R2_FD_180958 | JGI IMG/M metagenome (GOLD analysis project Ga0247729, IMG submission 180958) | Plant litter microbial communities from Arlington Agricultural Research Station in Wisconsin, United States - UWRJ-L133-311R-2 | ecosystem: Environmental > Terrestrial > Plant litter >... | reverse complement strand
TGAAGGTTTGGCCTTCTTTGAAGGCTTCAGCTTTGCTGCTGCCAGGAAGAACTACAGTGAGGCTACCGCTCACCACAGTCATATATTCTTTTTGGCTAGTGCCAAATTCGTAATCGCCTTTTGCCATTACGCCCACAGTGGCGGGCAAAGTTTCAGTTTGAAAGGCGATTGATTTAACCGCGCCGTTGAAGTACTCGTTCACTTTAAACATGGTGGGATCTCCGCCAAAGGGTTAGAGGGACGCGGCTAAACAAACCGGCCAAAACATCTGTTCAATAACAAAACTTGCACACATAAAAAAGGCCGCATCTTCATGCAGCCTTTTTACTTTAATTTGGCTCCGCCTGCTGGACTCGAACCAGCGACCCAATGATTAACAGTCATTTGCTCTACCGACTGAGCTAAGGCGGATCGGTGACTTCCTGCGTGGAAGTGGTGCGCATAATATAGATGGGGTTAGGCTTGGTCAACTCTTTTTTCTAAAAAAATCATTTAGATAGCGGTGTTTGGTTAATAAGTTAGCAGCATGTAAACCACAGCTACAGATTGCCGATATCTTGTTTAGTTTTTGCGTAGCTCGAACACACTGAAACTCTTATTTCTTGCAATTAAATTTACCGACTTGAAAAAAACTGAAGCCTTTTTTTCAAGTGCAATAAATTGATTGACCACAAAATAAGCGACGCCATTTTCAGTCAATAATTGTTGTGCGTTGCGTAAAAATTTATCGGTTAAATCACCGTCTACACTGAACCCTTGATGAAAGGGCGGATTGCACAAAATTAAATCAAATTTATTTTTTAATTGTTTGCCCGCGTCGCTGGCAAATATTTCAGCTGGTATTTTTAATTGAACACAATTTGCTCTTGCGGTAATAACCGCAGCGGCATTGTTATCGGTAAGTGCACGATTTTTTATAGGAAAATCCTGGCTGGCAATTGTCAAATATCCGTATCCACAACCTAAATCCAAACAATGTTCAAATGTGTTTGACTGCATTTTTAATAATTGGGTGACTTCTGAAATTAAAAATTCGCTACCTTGATCTATTTTATTCCACCCAAATTGACCAGGCTTACTTAACACATCTGCTCCATTAACTTGAACACATGTGCGCAGTAGGTGATAGTTTTCGTCATTTAATAATTCCCCGGTAGAATTTCCTTTCACCAATTTGCTTGAGTAGCTTATACCGTCTTTCTGAATATTTTTCGCGCACTTAAATAATGCGCAAGCTTTTTCAATGTAAGTTTTAATACCTTCATTTTTTTGACCGCTAATCCACAAAACTCCACCCGTTTTTAAAATACGCTGAGATTGATTAATCAAGTGATGCACTACTGGCTTTTCTTTGGATATACGATAAAAAATATGGTCAGCACTATTGTCGGCGATAGTCGTTAAATCAAAATCATTAAATTCAGCAATAAATCCCAGTTCGGTCGCATGTTGAGCAATGTCCCAACGATTTGTCACGAAAGCAGGTTTTAGCAACCAGTTTTTTGAATCTGGTAATTGTCGCAGTACATTTTCGTCGCTGAACCAAAAGCTTTTTGCACTGGAGTATTGAATAATTTGTTGGATTAACCAACTAGTGGGTGCATCAGTCATATTTATTTAAAGCTCGCGATTTCGTCAGCTGTAAGCGCACGACATTTTCCGGGTAATAAATTATTATCAAGATATATTTCACCAATTCGTTCGCGATGTAATGCAATAACATGGTTTCCTATTGCAGCAAACATACGTTTAACCTGATGATATTTTCCTTCGCAAATACTTAAGCGAGCTTTGTGCGACTCAATCAAAGTAAGTTCCGCCGGGAGTGTAATTTTACTTTCGCCTTTTAGTAAAACGCCTTGCTCAAAAATGGCTTTCGCGGAGGAAGGAATCGGATCAACTGTCGTTACTATATAAGATTTGGTGTGCATATGTTTCGGTGAAGTCACTTTGTGATTCCATTGTCCATCATCAGTTAGCAGCAATAATCCTGTGGTATCTGCGTCTAATCTTCCCACAATTTGCAATTCACTTTTGAAAGGTACATCAATCAAATCTAATACGGTCGGATGCTCACTGTCGGTGTTTGCGGATACGTAGCCTGCAGGTTTATGTAGCATTAAATAGCGAGCTTTGCGGGCTTCGATAAGTTGTCCATCGAAAATAACTTTATCGTCATCATTAATGCGCGCATTAGTTTTACTCACGGCTATTTCGTTAACTAAAATTAAACCTTGCTTAATTGCAATATGAATTTGTGTTCGGCTTAGTTCGGTATTATTTCCAATGAATTTATCAAGACGCATAGTTTTATTTCGGTTGTTACGATTTCAGCCAATCAGCAGGTAGGGAATTGCACCAATTTAAGCGCTGCATAAGTTGTGTCATCACCGCATCAAGTGGTGCGACCAGCGTTAGCTGCTCGCCACTGATAGGGTGCCCAAACGTTAACTCAGTCGCCGCTAATAATAATCGGTGCGTATTTAATGTGGTCTGGAAAAAACGATTGTGATTTCCTTTGCCGTGTTTTGCGTCGCCAATAATAGGGTGGTTCATATGCTTAAGGTGCCGACGCAATTGGTGTTTGCGTCCGCTCCTTGGAATACATTTTACTAAGGAATAACGACTCTCGGGATATTTATCGACACTGTAAGGCAAACTAATTTCAGCAAGGCGAAAGAATTCAGAGACAGCTGGTTTAGCTTCAGGTTCGCGCGCGTTTTTATCGGTATATTTATCTAGATCTTCTACGAGCGGGTAATCGAGTAATAAATATTCAGGCGCTATACCGCGAACAACCGCCACATAAGTTTTTTGCAATCGATGCTGTGAAAAAATCTCACCCATTAATTTTGCGATGTCAGCATTTAGCGCAAATACTAAAACGCCAGATGTTGGTTTGTCGAGGCGATGGACAGGAAATACGTGTTGACCAATTTGGTCGCGCAATAATTGCATCGCAAAACGTGTTTCATGACGATCTATAGCGCTACGATGCACGAGTAAACCACTTGGCTTATTAATCGCTACTAAAAATTCGTCGCGATAAATGATGTCGAGTTGATCGTTCATAGAATATTGCAGTTAGCTATAAATAAAAACAGGCGCCTTTGAAGCGCCTGTTTGGAATCGCACATAATTTTTATTTGCCAGCGGCTTTCATTTTTTTCTCGCCCGAATCAACACTTTGATAAATCAATGTATTAATTGTCATAGGACCTACGCCGCCAGGAACTGGTGTATATGCTGCAACACGATCAAGCAGCGGTGTTAATTCAATATCGCCTACACCACCGGGGTGATAGCCTGCATCAACAACGACGGCGCCGTCTTTAATCCATTCAGCTTTAATAAATTCTGGCTTGCCAACCGCACCAACAATAATGTCAGCTTGCTTAATTAATTCTGGCAAATTTTTTGTGCGTGAATGGCAAATAGTGACGGTGCAATTTGCATTTAATAGCATCATAGCCATAGGCTTGCCGAGAATTGGGCTGCGGCCAACTACCACGGCGTGCTTACCCGAAAATTCAATGTTGTAGGCTTCAAGCAAACGCATAATTCCTTTTGGTGTTGCGCAACCGTAAGCCTCTTCGCCCATGCTCATGCGACCGAAACCTAAACAGGTTACACCGTCAACATCTTTGGCTGCGCTGATTGCATCGAAGCACAAGCGCTCGTCAATTTGTTCGGGCACCGGGTGCTGCAACAAAATTCCGTGCACATTTGAGTTGTTGTTTAATTCTTGAATTTTTGCGAGTAATTCTTCTGTAGTCGTGCTGGAAGGCAATTCAACTTTGAGAGAATCCATTCCTATCCGTGAGCAAGCATTACCTTTCATCTTTACGTAGGTTGCAGAAGCTGGGTCGGCACCTACCAGAATTGTTGCCAGAATTGGTGTTTGGCCGTTAGTTGCGCTTTTTAGGCTTGCAACACGTTTTGACAATTCTTGTTCAGTTTTTGCAGCAAGGGCTTTGCCGTCTAATACTAATGCGGGCACAGGTATCTCCGAAGATTTAAAAAGGAAGGGAAAAGATGCGCGCATTTTCACACAGCAAAGATGGCGATCCAAGTGCTATAAAGCAAATGAATTTATTAAATCTAACGAGGAGCAGTTCGGGGGAAATGGGGTGGCTGACGGGGATCGAACCCGCGACCACAGGAATCACAATCCTGGGCTCTACCAACTGAGCTACAGCCACCGTAGCGTTTTAAACTTATGGAAATTGGGTTGAGGAACCCTGAATGGTGCGCCCGGCAGGGCTCGAACCTGCGACCACCCGCTTAGAAGGCGGGTGCTCTATCCAGCTGAGCTACGGGCGCGTACTGGACTTTACGTTTTTGGTTCTTAAATATGGTCGGAGTGGAGGGATTCGAACCCCCGACATCTTGCTCCCAAAGCAAGCGCGCTACCGGACTGCGCTACACTCCGAATACTCAATATGCAGTGCATTTCAAGTGGTGCGCATCATATCCATGCCCCCTAGCTTCGTCAACGAAAAAATAAAAAATATCTAATTTATTCGTGGGTTTAGATATTTTCTAAACAAGTTGGCCGATTGCTGAGCACGGGGATAAGCGATGGAAATAGTTTAGTTTGTTTCGCTGCTGGTCTCTGTCAGAATGGTCCTCTTATATTGGGAAATTTCACTAGGAAAAATCCTTTGAAGAGGAAGTTTTATGCTCGATAAGCCGGTAAGTGAAGCAATGAAGCTGGGAATGCGTAGCTTGGCGTCTGGAGTGTGTGTAATTGCTGCGCGAATTGGCGACGAGAAATTTGCAATGACTGCTTCATCCGTCACTTCTGTTTCAGATAAGCCAGCTTCGCTTCTAGTTTGTATTAATAAGCTCGTATCGCAGCAGGAATACTTTTCTACCCAAGGTAGTAAATTCTCCGTCAACGTTTTAGGGACCGAACACGAAGCTATCTCCAACTTATGCGCCGGTCGCGAGCCTGGGCGAGACAGATTTAGTTTAGGAAATTGGCACTTCGATAAAGTCTCACCTTATTTAACGGATGCACAGGTCGTATTTTTCTGTGAAACAGATATGTTCATCAGTTACGGAACCCATCAGATTGTTATCGCTCATATTCAGCAAGTTTACAAAGGCGATGTTAGCTTCGCGCCCTTACTTTATGCCGATGGTGGCTATGGCCATTTCAAGCGTAGCGAGCGGGAATAATATTCAATTAACGGTAAAAAATTCTTCATCAGTTGTAATATGAAATTTTGATGAATATAGCTTGCAATACAAAAGTTTTGCTTCTGTAGGGGATTCACGGTTAATGACCACTAACTTTTTTATGCACATTTGGCATGCTTAGGTTATTGACTGAACAAGTCAGTCAAACAATCTACAAATATACTGAAATTACCCTTACGAAATAGTATAACGTATTGAAAAATATAGAAATTTTTGATGAGGTTAAAATTTAACCAATTTAACTGTCGTTCAGATTTTATAAGGGTTTGACCCTGTTTCCCAAAATCTATCCACTAAGTTATCCACAGAAAATGTGGACAAAATTTTTGTTAAGCTATTTGTGCAAAAAAGTTACATTTTTGTTTTTTTGTCAATCATTTTTACGTTGTTGTGCTGTTAATAAATCGTAAATTTTATTATTTTTATTCAGGTTTTAAATATGACTAAAGGTTTGACTGTCTGTGTGCTGGGAGGCGGAAGTTTCGGCACAGCTATTGCTAATATCATCGCCCATAATAATCACAAAACCTATCTCTGGATGCGCTCCAGAGAGAATGCATTGCGTTGTGAAAAAGCGCGAGAAAATGCTGAATATCTACCAGGCTACAAGCTCGCTGATCACCTCATCATTACATCAGATCTGGAAACGGCAATTAGTCAAAGCGATTTGATTTTTGTGTCAATTCCCAGCCATTCATTTCGGACGATCGCTCAAGCCATAAAGCCTTTTTTGCGTGCTGATGCCATTGTAGTGAGTACAGCCAAGGGAATTGAGCCCCAAGGTTTCACGCTTATGAGCCAAATATTGGAGCAAGAACTGCCAGATCATCCTATCGGTGTTTTGAGTGGGCCTAACTTCGCCAAAGAAATTGTTCGCCAACTTCAAACTGGTTCTGTTATAGCGAGTAGTGATGAACGAGTAATAGATTGCGTACAAAAGACATTGTGTTCAGCAAGCTTCCGGGTTTATTCCAATCATGATCGTTACGGTGTTGAGCTGGGCGGAGCTTTAAAAAATATCTACGCTATTATTTGTGGTATGGCTGCTGCTTTGGGTGCCGGACAAAACACACAGGCGATGTTATTAACCCGAAGCCTTGCAGAAATGGGCCGTTTTGCCCATTTGATGGGCGCAAACCCCATGACATTTTTAGGTTTAGCAGGAGTAGGTGATTTGATATTGACGTGTACGTCTGACCTCAGCAGAAATTATCGCGTTGGTTTTGCGCTCGGCAAAGGTAAAAATCTCGATGAGGTTGTTTCAGGATTGGGACAGGTTGCTGAAGGTGTAAATACTTTAAAACAAGTTAAACAAAAAGCGGATGATCTCGGCGTTTATATGCCATTGGTTTCTGGTTTATACGGAATTTTATTTGAGCAAAAGTCCATCGCCGACGTTGCCCACGGTTTAATGATGGGTGAACAAAACACCGACGTGGATTATCTAGGGGTTTAACCATGAAAGGCGAAAATATTAAATCAAATCTCACCTCTAGCAAGCACTGGTTACGCTTGTTGTTTATGTTGATATTTGCAGCTGTATTGCAGTTAGCTAGCATCATTATGTGGGTTCTGGTTATTGCGCAATTTATTTTCTCTTTGATCACGGGTCAGGACAATCACCAGTTGAGAAAATTCGGCCACTCATTATCAATTTATATTTTTGATACCTTAAAGTTTTTAACCTATGCCAGCGAAGAAAAACCATTCCCCTTTGCTGATTGGCCATTAGTTGAAGATGTAAACGCTGAAGTTTAGGCACACAGTGGTAGGAAATAGCTATGCAAATATTTTTATTGCGGCACGGCCAGGCAGAGCCACAAAAAACAACCGACGAAGCCCGCAATCTAACAGAGCGAGGTCGCACTGACGTAGTTGCCAGTATTAATAATTCAGTCGTGGCACTAAGTCAGCTTGAAGAAATTTGGTCGAGTCCTTTAGTGCGCGCACAACAAACTGCACAAATAGTGAGTGATATTTTATCTCAGCAAAATAAAAATATTACGATTAAAACCACCAATTTTATCGCACCTGAAAGTGATCCCTCTGAATTATTTGATTTATTGCAAGACGCTAATGGGCAATCAATTTTATTGGCAAGTCATCAGCCCTTTGTAGGAAAGTTTTTGGATCTTTTTTGTGGTGACATGATAGGAACTCACTCCATGGATACTAGTTCGCTTGCATTGATCGAATACGAAATTGCTGCACAAGGTTGCGGTAATTTGCGTTGGTTAAGACATATTCATGGATAACATCTTAAATTCGACACCTCCAAAAGATTTATTGTTTGATGTAGATGGTTTGCAATTTTCTGCGCAAGCTTGGGGGAATCCTGACGATTTACCGGTGATAGCGCTGCATGGTTGGCTGGATAATTCCGCAAGTTTTTATGCATTGGCGGTATTGCTAAAGAAAGTTTATATAGTTGCTATAGATATGGCTGGCCATGGCCTAACGGAGCATCGAAAAACTTCCTTGCCTTATAATATTTGGGAGGATGTGCCAGAAATTTTCGCCATCGCGGATCAATTGGGTTGGAAAAAATTTGCGCTTCTGGGGCATTCTCGTGGTGCGATTGTTTCTGCTCTGGCAGCAGGTACTTTCCCCGAGCGCATTTCGCATCTAGCTCTAATTGAAGGTTTGTTGCCAGAATTTAAAGCTAATGAGGACGCACCTAAGCAATTGGCATCTTCTATCGAGGGAATGAAGTCTCTATCCTCAAAAAAACTCACCGTATATCCAGATATCGCAAGTGCAATCAAGGTGCGTGAACGCGGTATGTTCCCGCTAAGTAATGCTGCCGCCAAGGCGCTTACGGAGCGTGGGATTAAAAAAGTTGATCGCGGCTATCAATGGAGTACTGATCAGCGCTTAATGGTGCCGTCGTCAGTAAAGTTTTTACCGGAGCAAATGGCAGCTTTTATTCAACAGATAAAATGCCCAATATATTTAGTGCTAGCGAAGGAGGGTATGCCGATGCTTTTTCCAAATTATCTGAACGCCGTTAAAAAATTCCCAAACATTAAAATATCAATGTTGCCTGGCGGTCACCATTTGCATATGGAGCAAGAAGTTGCGGACGTTGCTGCTATATTTAATCCATTTTTTGCGCATAGAAAATAAATGAAATACATAATTTATTTGTTAGGTTTACTGAGTGTCTCATTCCTTGCATATGGCGCTGACTTAAAGCTGCAAGCCTATCCAAACGCACGTGAAGTTTTTCATGCTACTAGCGAGGGAAGTGATTTTTTACTGGCGTTGGGTAGTTATAAAAAAATCGATAGCAATTGGGTCGTTGATAGATCGCAACATTTAAGTGGTGATCTGGAAAGGTTTACTTACGAACTGCCCGCCGACCACAATGCCGAAACCGGGTTTTTATTTTTTAAAGAGCAGCTCGACAAATATAATTTGCGCGAACTTTTTCACTGCAAAGCTCGGGACTGTGGAACCAGCAATAGTTGGGCGAATAACCACTTTAAAATTATTCAGCTTTACGGTTTGGATCAATACCAATTTTACGGTGCCTATGAAATCACCAATGCCGACGAAAAACCTTTTTATGTAGTGATTTATGCAGTAATGCGTGGCAATAAAAGGGCTTACGTGCAGTTGGATATTTTACATATTAACAAGATTAACGAATTCGGCGTTGCTTCCAGCCCAGAGACGCTCAGTAAATTACTAAACAACAATGGTTATTTCGTATTTCCGGATTTTGTCAGCAAAGATTCCCAAGGCAGTTTGCATTTACAAATTAAACAGGCACATATCCAGGCATTGGTGAACCTTTTAAACTTGCAACCAAAATTAGCGCTTGCGCTGGTTGGGCATGACTACTCGGCGGCAAGTATTGTTCAACAGCAGCGCGAGTCGCAAAAAAATGCGGAGCAAATTAAAGCGGCGCTTGTAAGCGCGGGTGTGGATGCAAAACGCATTCAAACATTTGGCGTTGGAAGTTTAGCTCCAGCAGGAAGGGGTGATAGAAATGCGCGCGTGGAAGTTGTAAAAATTGGTGATCTTGTTGGCGATAAATAAAGCGGATGGATAGAGCGTAAAAAAGGACGCAATTGCGTCCTTTTTTATAGCGGTCATTAAAATTAAATTAGTTAACCAGTGACAAAAATTCCATACGTGTTGCCTGACTGCTGCGAAAACCACCCAGCATTGCCGAGGTCTTCATGGATGAGTTTTGTTTTTCTACACCGCGCATCATCATGCACATGTGTTTTGCTTCAATGATAACTCCAACTCCACTGGCTCCCGTAATTTTCAATACCGATTCGGCAATTTGTGTAGTCAACTGCTCCTGAATTTGTAAGCGGCGCGCATACATATCAACTATACGTGCAATTTTAGAGAGGCCCACCACTTTTCCGGTCGGGATATAAGCAACATGGGCCTTACCGATAAAAGGAAGCAAGTGGTGCTCGCACATCGAATACAACTCAATATCTTTTACCAAAATCATTTCACTCGAATCCGAGGGAAAGAGTGCGCCGTTGACAACCTCGTCCAATGTTTGATTATAGCCACGGGTTAAAAACTGAAAGGCTTTGGCGGCGCGCTCTGGCGTATCCTGTAAACCAGGACGACTCAAATCTTCGCCAATGCTGGAAATAATGCTCGCAAAATGTTCTTTCATCGTATTCTCCCGTGACCACAAGGCTGCGATATACCGCAGTTAAATTAGTCGCGCATTTTAACCTGTAAGCTCGGCGCTGACGAACTCGATTTCAGATTCTTTTAAATAAATCGTGTTGATTTAGGTAGAATAGAGCTCCGTATTTTTATCGAGCTACAGCTATGTCATCATTGACTCCCAATATTAATGACGAATTATTCACCATTCGCGATTTTATTCGTTGGGGTGTTAGCGAATTTAATGCTGCCAAACTTTATTTTGGCCATGGTACTGATAATGCGTGGGATGAAGCAGAGCAGTTGGTTTTACACGCCATCAATCTCACGCCGCCCTTGTCGGACGAGTGGTTAAGTTCGCGTCTAACCTCTGGTGAGCGCGAGCGTGTTCTGAATAATTTACAGCGTCGTATTGATGAAAGAATTCCCGCAGCTTACATAACTGGTCAGACATGGTTTGCCGGCTTGCCTTTTATTGTGGATGATCGTGTTCTAGTGCCGCGTTCTCCAATCGGCGAGCTTATCCAAAAGAGATTTGACCCATGGCTAGTCAACGAGCCTGCGCAAATTCTGGATTTGTGTACTGGCAGCGGCTGTATAGGTATTGCGTGTGCTTACGCATTTCCTAATTCAGAAGTTCAACTTAGTGATATTTCTTTCGATGCACTGGCAGTAGCTGAAGAAAATATTCAGCAACACAATTTGGAAGACCGTGTGTTTGCGATGCAATCAGATTTGTTTGCAAATCTTGTAGGCCAAAAATTTGACCTCATTGTTTCAAATCCGCCTTATGTAGATGCAGACGATCTAGCGAGTATGCCACCCGAATATCACGCTGAGCCTGCAATAGGCTTGGGATCTGGCTATGACGGTTTGGATTTCACGCGTCGCCTGTTACATGAAGCCTGTGATTACTTAACGGAAGACGGCGTTTTAATTGTAGAGGTCGGAAATTCCTGGGTAGCGCTTGAAGAAGCTTATCCAAATACACCATTTACATGGATTGAATTCGAGCGTGGTGGACATGGCGTGTTTATGTTGAGGAAAGCCGACTTGCTGAATTTGAATTAAAACTTTTAAGTATCAATTGAATTAAAAGGAGTCGTTATCCGCTGAGGGGGACGACGACTCCCTGTGTGATAAGAGCATAGCGTTAATTAATATTTTTATTTTACAGATGTGTCCCGCCACATCCAGCGCAAAATTTCCGGCAATAAGGTTCCTCCATGCTGATCTGAGTGGCCACCATCGCCCCATACATGATTTATATCGTAACGCGCACCTTTATCGCCTGTTTTATCAGCATTCGCATTTGCCCATTCCAAAGACGATAGCATTTGCTGATTCGCTAAAAACCAATTGCCATGTTCGTTATTAATATCGTTACTGCCATCTTGTAAAAAAATACGCAGCGGTCTAATAGGGGACTTACGGATTAAACCGGGATATAAATCACCGCCAGGTGTAAATGCTTTCTCTGCAGTTGCGGATTGGTAACCAATCGATGTGTAACTACCAATCATGCTGATTACTTTGCGAAATTGATCCGGGCGATGCCATGCCACGGTGAATGCGCAAATAGCACCGCTGCTTGTGCCACCAATAATATGGTCGTCCGGGTTAGTACTATATGGATATTTTTTTGCGATTTCAGGCAGCAATTCATCAATTAGAAAACGCGAATAATCGTCGCTGAGTGCATCGTATTCTTGCGCACGATGATCGGGATTCGACATGCCCAAATTGTCGGGATAACGTTCGCTCAAATTTCCCGGCGTGACGAATACACCAAGTGTCGGTGGAATTGCTTTTTGATAAATCAAATTATCGAGCGCTTGCGGTACACGCAATGAGCCTTTGGGATTAGTTGCGCGCTGACCATCGTGAAAAACCAGAAGTGCAGGTTTTATTTTTGCTTTCTCCTTATAATTGGCGGGCACATAAATCCAGTACTGGCGCACTGTGCCTGCAAAGACATTGCTGTGAAATTCAAACGGCCCCTCTAACTTACCTTTGGGTACTTTCGGTTGCTCCAGCGAATCTTGCGTAAGCGGGTAGTCACCCGTCACACGCGGGCTTTGAGCTTCGGCTGCCCAGCAAAGGCAGCTCGTCAAATAAGTTAAAAATATAAATGCTGTGTATTTATTCACCATAATATTTACCTGCAAGTTACCTTTATTATTCAGCTATTATTGTTTAACTACTTTGTCG
>Ga0247729_10000812_pt1 | contig 12068 bp, 8 predicted proteins | sample UWRJL133311R2_FD_180958 | JGI IMG/M metagenome (GOLD analysis project Ga0247729, IMG submission 180958) | Plant litter microbial communities from Arlington Agricultural Research Station in Wisconsin, United States - UWRJ-L133-311R-2 | ecosystem: Environmental > Terrestrial > Plant litter >... | reverse complement strand
GCCGGTCTCGCCGCGCAAATGGTGGCTGCGCCGCTTCGACCATTCCGCGATCTACATCCTGATCGCCGCCACCTACACGCCGTTCTTCGCGCAGATGCAGAACGGCTGGCTCGCCGCGGCGCTGCTGGCCGGCGTCTGGGCCGTGGCCATCGTCGGCATCGTCATCAAGATCCGTTATCCCGGCCGCTTCGACCGCGTCGCCGTCGGGCTCTATCTCGCCATGGGCTGGAGCGGGCTCATGGCCTATGACGCGGTGTTCACCACGCTGCCGACCCTGGCCGTCTGGTTCATCGCCATCGGCGGCGCGCTGTATACGCTTGGCGTTATCTTCCACGCTTGGCAGCGGCTGCGCTTCCAGAATGCGATCTGGCATTCATTTGTGCTGCTTGGCGCCGCCTGCCACTATACGGCCGTGCTCGACCTCGTGTTGAGCTGAGCGCCCGCCGTAGGGTAGGTTGAGCGCTTGCGAAACCCACCATCTTCTGCCGATGGGTTCGCAAGCGCTCAACCCATCCTACAGCCACCAATAAAACAAAAAACAAAGGGAGTTGAACATGCAGGTGAGCGGCAAGGTCGTTGTCGTGACCGGCGGCGGCAACGGTATCGGCCAGGCGCTGTGCGAGGAATTCCATCGCGCCGGCGCGGCGAAGGTGGTGGTTGCCGATCTCGATGGCGAACGCGCCAAGGCGGTGGCGGACTCCATCGGCGGCGCTTCGTTCCAGTGCGACGTCGGCCGCGAGGCGGACATCGTGCATGTGATCGCCGAGACCGAGAAGCAGTTCGGGCCGATCGCTCTGTTCTGCTCCAATGCCGGGATCGGCGGCGGCTTCGATCCGCTCACCGAGAATGCCGGCGGCACATCCGACGAGCCGTGGGCGAGAAGCTGGGCGATCCATGTGATGGCCCATGTCTATGCTGCGCGGCATCTGATCCCGCTCTACAAGGCGCGCGGCGGCGGCTATTTCCTCAACACGATTTCCGCAGCCGGCCTGCTCTCGCAGGTCGGCAGCCCGGCCTATTCGACCACCAAGCACGCGGCGGTGGGCTTTGCCGAGAACCTCGCGATCTCGCACCGCGCCCACGGCATCAAGGTGTCGATCCTGTGCCCGCAGGGCGTCGACACCAATATGCTGAAATCGATCCCGAAGGGCCCGCAATCCGGCGACGGCGATCTGTCGCCGCGGCAGGTGGCGCAGGATGCGCTGGCGGGAATCGAGGCGGAGACGTTCCTGATCCTGCCGCATCGCCAGGTGATCGACTACATGCGCAAGAAGACCGAGAATTATGATCGCTGGATCGGCGGCATGGCCAAGATCCAGGCGAAGATGCGCGAAGAGTTCGGCGGGTAACAGTCACGTTCCCCGGACGCGATGCAATACGAAGTATTGCTTCGCAGATCCGGGGTCCCGGTTATGATGTTGAAGACACCGGGATCCCGGATCTGCGGAGCGGCATGCGGCGATGCAAGGGCATCGCCTAAGAATGCCGCACCGCGTCCGGGAAACGATAATAGCAAGCTTTGTCGCGACTACTCCGCCGCTTCCAGCCTTGGCTTCACCGCCACCGGCGGGTCGAAAGCCTGGATCGGCGGCAGGTTGCCGGTGAATTTTTCCACCTGCACCGTGGTGAGCTGGCCGGTGCAGCCCTGCGCAAGGCTGGAGGTGCCGACGTCGCGGGTCAGCACGTTGGGATTGCCGTGCACGCACAGCGCATTGTCCTCGTCGTCCTGCGGATCGTACCAGGCGCCAGTGGGGAGCTGCACCACGCCCGCCATCACATCCTCGGTCACCACCACAGCCGCAAGGCAGGCGCCACGCTCGTTGAATAGCCGGATGATGTCGCCGTCGGCGATGCCGCGGGTCTCGGCGTCCGCCGGATTGAGGCGCGCGACTTCGCGGCCGCGGCGTTTTTCGGCCGAGCTGTGGCCGCCGAAATCGAACTGGCTGTGCAGCCGGCTGGCCGGCTGGTTGGCGACCAGCTGCAGCGGCGTGGCGTCGTCGACCACGTCCACCGGCGGCAGCCACGCCGGATGGCCCGGGCAGTCAGCGTAGTTGAAGCTCGCGATATTCGCCGAATAGATCTCGATCTTGCCGCTCGGCGTGGCCAGCGGCTTGCCGGCGGGATCCTCGCGGAAGGCGCGCAGCAGCCCGCCGTCGAGCGGCTGCTGCGGCAGCAGCACTTCGCCGCGCTCCCAGAAGGTCTCAAAGTCCGGCGCCTCGACGCCCGCGGCCTTGAGGCCGTCCTCGGTGATTTTGTAGATGTGCTGCAGCCATTCGCGCGGGCTGCGGCCTTCAGTGAAGGCGTCACCGGCGCCGAGCCGTTCGGCCAAGCCGGTGAAGATCGCGTAGTCGTCGCGCGCCTCGCCGTGCGGTTCGGCCATGCGATGCATGGCGATCACCAGGGGATCGGTTTGCGAACTGGCGATGTCCTCGCGCTCCAGGGTCATCGTGCAGGGCAGCACGAAATCGGCATGGCGCGCCGAGGCGGTCCAGGCGAGTTCGTGGATCACCACGGTCTCGGCCGCGGCGAAGGCGCGGCGCAGCCGGTTGAGATCCTGGTGGTGATGGAACGGATTGCCGCCGGCCCAGTACACCAGCTTGATATCGGGGTAGTTGAGTTTCTCGCCGTTGTAGTCGAACGGCGCGCCGGGGTTGAGAAGCATGTCGGCAACCCGCGCCACCGGGATGAATTCCTTCACGCCGTTCTTGCCCTGCGGCAGGCCGCCGATCGGCACGGCGTTGTACTGCCGGCCGTAATTGGCGATGGCGCCCATGGCGTAGCCGAAGCCGCCGCCGGGCAGGCCGATCTGGCCGAGCATCGCGGACAATACCGCCGACATCCACACCGGCTGCTCGCCATGCTTCGCGCGCTGCAGTGAATGCGCCACGGTGAACACCGCGCGCTTGCCGGGCAGCCGGCGCGCCAGCGCGATGATGGTCGGGGCATCGATATGGGTGATCGGGGCGGCCCAGGCGGCGTCCTTGGGCTGGCCGTCGCTGCGGCCCATCAGGTAGTCTTCAAAGACCTCCCAGCCGGTGCAATGGCTGGCGAGAAATTCGCGGTCATGGCTGCCGTCGATCACCAGCGTATGAGCAATTGCCAGCATCAGCGCAGTGTCGGTGCCGGGCAGCGCCTTCAGCCATTCCTGGTTCACTTCGTCGGGCAGGTCGGTCTTCAGCGGACTGATCAGCACGAATTCGCAGCCGCGCTTCGAGGCCGCGACCATGTCGCGGTGCTCGGTGTGCTGGCTGATGCCGCCGCCGGCAACGCGCGAGTTCTTGGTGTTCATGCCGCCGAACGCCACCACAATGTCGGTGTGCGCGACGATCTCGTCCCAGCCGACATTGCGGCGGGTGGTGTCCTCGTAATTGCCGAGGATGTGCGGGATCAGCACCGTGGACGCGCCGGCCGAATAGGAATTCACCGAGCGCACATAGCCGCCGAGCGCCACGTTGAGGAAGCGGTGGATCTGGCTCTGGGCATGGTGGAAGCGGCCGGCCGACGACCAGCCATAGGAGCCGCCGTAGATCGCGTTGGCGCCGTTCTTGTCCTTGACGCGCTTCAGCTCGCCGGCGAGCAGGTCGAGCACTTCATCCCATTCCATCTCGACGAATTCGTCGCGGCCGCGGCGGGCATCCGGGCCCGGGCCGTTCTCGAGCCAGCCGCGGCGCACCATCGGTTTTGTCACGCGCGCCTTGTGGCGCAGCGCTTCGGGGAAATTCTGGATGATCGGGTTGGGATCGGGATCGATCGGGTGTGGCGTGATGACGAGGGTATTATCCTTCCACTGGCCGGAGAAGGCGCCCCAATGCGACGAGTGCGGCCGGGGCGGCGTGTCCTTCATCCGATTCGTCATGCGCTCTGGTCCTATCGCTTTGTCATATCAATGCTTTTGTCCATAAAGCACGGGCACGGCGGAGTCGACGACGACTTCCACAAGGCTGACTCCCTTATACCGCAGGGCACCCGCCAGCGCTGCCGCAAGTTCAGCCGCCTTGCTCACGCGAACGGCATGGACGCCCATTCCCTCGGCAAGCTTGACGAAATCGAGCCCGGGCAGATCGAGTCCCGGCACATTACGCACCTGCATCACCTGGCTGAACGAGCGCATTGCGCCGTAGCCGGCATTGTTGATCACCACCACGGTGAGCGGCAGCTGGCGCTGAGCCGCGGTCCACAACGCCTGGATCGAATACATCGCCGAGCCGTCGCCGATCAGACAGACGGTACGGCGATCCGGATACGCCAGCGCCATGCCGACAGAGGCGGGAAGCGAGTGGCCGAGGCCGCCGGAACTCATGGTGTAGAAACTGTCGGCGCCGCGCATCGGCATGAACTTCTGCATCGCCGGGCGATGCGACGGCGCTTCCTCCACCAGCATGGCGTTGGCGGGCATCGCTTCAGACAATGTATGCAGCAGGTAGTCCACCGGGATCGGGTCGGCGGGTTTTGGCGCGGGCGGCAGGATGCGGCCGGGAGCCGCGGCGCGTCGGGTGGCGGGCAGCAGGTCGAGCAGCAATTTCAGCGCCGGCTTGATGGTGGCGATGATGCTGGTGCCGATCGGGGCGACGGCGGCGGATTCGGTGTCATCGGTGATCTGGAAGATGGTGGTATCGCCGTCGAAGATTGCAGCATGGCCCTCGACATGGAAGGTGAACACCGGCGCGCCGATCACTACCACGAGGTCGTGCTCGCGCAACGCATCCGATAGCTGCGCTGGCGAGGCGTGCAGGAAGCCGCAGAACTGCGGATGCCGTTCCGGAAAGCTGCAGCGCGCGGAGAACGGGCTGACCCACACAGCAGCTTTGGTCTTCTCGGCCACCTGCACCATCAGCTCGACGGCCTCTGCGCGGTCGATGCCGGGGCCGACGATCAGCGCCGGCTTCCTGCTGTTGCCCAGTGCCGCGACCAGTTCGTGCATCGCCTGTAGATCGGGGCCGAGTTCGCGACTGACGTGGCGTGCGGCGATCGGCTGCGCAGGCTTGGTCCAGTCGTCGATCGGTACCGAGACGAAGGTCGGGCCGCAGGGCGGCTGCATCGCCACGTAATAGGCCCGCGCAATCGCGGCCGGCACGTCTTCCGCGCGCGCCGGCTCGACGCTGTACTTCACATAAGGCCGCGGAAATTCCGAAGCGCGCTCGGCATAGAGAAACGCCTGCAACGGCAGGATGCTGCGCGCCTGCTGGCCCGCGGTGATGACCATCGGCGTCTGGTTGCGATGCGCGGTGTAGATGTTGCCCAGCGCATGGCCGACGCCGGCGGCGGAATGCAGGTTCACGAACGCGGCATTGCGCGTCGCCTGCGCATATCCATCGGCCATGCCGATCACCGTGGCCTCCTGCAGGCCGAGCACGTAGTCGATATCGTCCGGCCAGTCCGACAGGAAAGGCAGTTCCGTGGAGCCGGGATTGCCGAACACCTTTGTGATGCCGAACGCGCGGATCAGGTCGAGCGTGGCGTCCTTGACGGTGACGGATTTTTTCGCGGATTTGGTTGTGTCGCGGGCCAATGGCATTTCCCCAAAGTGCGGCGTTGAACTCGCCGCGATTGCATTTGGGGAGGATTGATCAGGGGATCGGCGGGGGAGTCAACTAGCGTCGGGCTATTCGGAGGCGCAACGACGCGCCGGCGCTGCGCTCCCTCTCCCCGCATCTTGCGCGGGGAGAGGGGTGGGGTGAGGGGCATGGCACAAGGTCAGCGACAATCGAGGATGAGCGAGTCGGAAAATTCGTCGACCCGAGAGCGAGCGTGAATCGGTTGCTTCGGTGCGCTGCCCCTCACCCGCACGCAAGAGCGCGCGACCTCTCCCCGCGCAAGATGCGGGAGAGGTTAAGCTACCAGCTCGCCGTCGCCTTCATGGTCGGCGCGCCCTTGTCGTTGGCGGTCCAGACCTCGAGGCCGTCGGCGGTCTCGTTGGCGTTGACAGAGAATTCCGCGCCGTCGAACAAAGGCTGCACGCCGCGGTAGTTGAATTTGGCGGGCGGTTGGCCGCCATGCAGCTTCGCGGCAAGCTCCACCAGCAGTGCCGCCTGCATCGGGCCGTGAAACACCAGGCCGGGATAGAACTCCACCTTGGTGACATAGTCGCGGTCGTAATGGATGCGGTGGCCGTTGAAGGTCAGCGCGGAATAACGGAACAGCAGCACCGGATCGGCGTAGTGCGTCTCGCTGTGTTTTGCCGCGGGCACTGTCTTCGGCGCAGGCGCCGGTGGCGCCATGCTGGTCGGCGCGTCGCGATAGACGATGTCCTGGCGCTCGCGGATCGCCAGGCCGCGCGGCGTAGTGATCAGGTGCTCGACATTGACGAAGCACAACGCACCGGTGGAGCCGGTCTTCAGCGTGACGTCGAGGATTTTTGACGTGCGGGTGACGGCGTCGCCGACGCGCAGCGTGTCGAGGAACTCGAGCTGGCCGCCGGCCCACATCCGGCGCGGCAGCGGCACCGGCGGCAGGAAACCGCCGCGCGCGGGATGGCCGTCGGCGCCGAGCTGGTCCGCCGGCGCCACCGGCTGCGCCAGGCACCAATGGGCGGTGAACGGGGCCATGTCGCCGGCGGCCGGCTTGCCGATATCGAGAAACAGCGTCGCGCGCAGGCCTTTGGTCAGTTGCGCGGTGACCACGTCGGAGGCCTCGTCTGTCCGGCCGATCCAGGTGCGGAGGTGATCGAGATCGAGGGCGTCGGTCATATCGAACTCCGTTACTTCTGCACTTCGCCAATCGCCGGCACGGCGCCGTAGTCGCGCGGCGCGTCGATGAAGATCGCGGCCGGGGCGGGGTAGGCGACGTCGCCGTTCGGCGTCGCCACGGTGATGCGGCGCAGATGCGGATGCCCGGCGAGATCGGCCATGGTGTTCACTTCGGCGAAGGCGATGTCGGCGTTGGTGAGGCGCTGCAGCAGCGCGTCGCGGCTGAGCGCGCCAAAAATATCGCTGACGGTCTGGTCGGTGAAGGCGCGGTTGCGCACGCGCTCGACGCCGTTGACCAGGCGCGGGTCGGTGGCCAGCGCGGCATCGCCCAGCACCTTGGCGCAAAGCACATTCCACTCGCGCTCGCTCTGGATCGAGATCAGGATGTCCTTGCCGTCCATCGAGCGGAATACGCCGTAAGGCGCGATGGACGGATGCGCAAGACCCATACGCTTCGGCGGATTGCCGGCCTCGGCGTTGAGCAGCGGCACGGTGAGCCAGTCGGCCATCACATCGAACATGGAAATGCGGATGTCGGCGCCCTGGCCGGACACCGCGCGGCCGATCAGCGCCTCCAGGATCGCGGCATGCGCGGTGGCGCCGGTTGCAACGTCGACGATGGAGACGCCGACGCGCGACGGCCCGTCGGGTCCGCCGGTGATGGAGGCGAGGCCGCTCTCGGCCTGGATCAGCAGGTCATAGGCCTTGCGATGCGCGTAGGGGCCGTCGTCGCCATAGCCGGTGATGGTGCAGCAGATCAGCCGCGGATAGTCGTTGCGCAGCCGCTCCAGGGTGAAGCCAAGCTTGTCCATGGAGCCGGGTTTCAAATTCTGGATCAGCACGTCCGCGGTGGCGATCAGTTCTTCGAGGGAGTGGCGGCCTTCGGGCGTGGCAAGATCGATCACCACGGAATCCTTGCCGCGGTTCAGCCAGACGAAATAGCTGCTCTGGCCCTTGGCCGCATGGTCATAGCCGCGGGCAAAATCGCCTTCCGGGCGCTCCACCTTGATGACATGGGCGCCGGCGTCGGCCAGGCGCGAACTGCAGAACGGCGCGGCCACGGCCTGTTCGACGGCAATGACGGTGAGGCCTTCAAGCGGCAGCATGGATACACTCCGGAAGTTCAGCCGTCATTGCGAAGAGCCCTTGCGACGAAGCAATCCAGTATTTCCTTGTTGAGGCTAAGACCTGGATTGCCGCGTCGCTTCGCTCCTCGCAATGACGGGGGGAGGAGCCTGTGTGCAAAGAGTCTAATACGACCGCGGCATGCCGAGCACGTGCTCGGCGACATACGACAGGATCAAGTTGGTGGAGATCGGCGCCACCTGGTACAGACGCGTCTCGCGGAATTTGCGCTCCACGTCGTACTCCTCGGCGAAACCGAAGCCGCCAAAGGTCTGTACGCCGGCATTGGCCGCCTCCCACGATGCGTCCGCCGCCAGCATCTTGGCCATGTTGGCCTCGGCGCCGCAGTCGAGCCCCGCTTCGTATTTGCGCACGGCTTCCTTGACCATCAGTTCGGCGGCGCGCATCGCGGCGTAGCTCTTGGCGATGGGAAACTGGATGCCCTGGTTCTGGCCAATCGGGCGGCCGAACACGACGCGCTCCTTGGCATAGGCCGAGGCCTTGGCGATAAACCATTTTGCGTCGCCGATGCATTCAGAGGCGATCAAGATGCGCTCGGCATTCATGCCCGAGAGGATGTAGCGAAAGCCCTTGCCCTCCTCGCCGATCAGGTTGGCCGCGGGCACCTTGAGGTCGGTGAAGAACACTTCCGTGGTGGCGTGGTTCATCATGGTGCGGATCGGGCGGATCTCGAGGCCGTTGCCCTTGGCCTCTTTCATGTCGACCAGGAATACCGACAGGCCGTCGGTGCGCTTGGCCGACTGGTCCTTCGGCGTGGTACGCGCCAAGAGCAGCATCAGGTCGGAATGTTCGGCGCGGCTGGTCCAGATCTTCTGGCCGTTGACGATGTAGTCGCCGTTGTCGTCCTTCTTCGCGAAGGTCTTCAGCGAGGTGGTGTCGGTGCCGGAAGTCGGTTCGGTCACGCCAAAGGCCTGCAGGCGCACTTCGCCAGTGGCGACTTTTGGAAGCCACTGCGCCTTCTGTGCATCGCTGCCATGCCGCAGCACCGTGCCCATGGTGTACATCTGGGCGTGGCAGCCGCCGCCGTTGCAGCCGGCGCGCTGGATTTCCTCGAGGATCGCCGCCGCCGCGGAAAGCTTCAGGCCGGAGCCGCCATATTCCTCGGGGATCAGAACCGAGAGGTAGCCGGCTTCCGTCAGCGCGTTGACGAAGGCCGAGGGGTAGGCCATCTCGCGGTCGAGCTTGCGCCAGTATTCGCCGGGAAACTGGGCGCACAGCTTGGCGACGGCGTCGCGGATGTCATGAAATTCGTCCTGCTCCGCTGCTTCATTTTTCATCGAGGAATTTACATTCTCTTGGGGGAAAAATCAGGATATGCGAACCGGCGTTACGAGATCCTGACCGGCAGGGACTCGTACCCTTTGACGAAGCTCGAGTATACCCGCTTGGGTTCACCGACAACCTCGATATTGGCAAACCTCGCCAGCATTTCCTCCCACACTATCTTGAGCTGCAATTCGGCCAGCCGCATGCCGACGCAGCGGTGGATGCCGAAGCCGAACGACAGATGGGTGCGCGGCCGCGCGCGGTCGATGATGAAGTCGTTGGGCCGCTCGATCATCTCCTCGTCGCGGTTTCCGGAGACGTACCACATCACCACGCGGTCGCCCTTGCGAATGGTCTTGCCGCCGAGTTCGGTATCCTGCAGCGCCGTGCGCCGCATATGCGCCAGCGGGGTCTGCCAGCGGATCACTTCGGGTACCATGGTGTCGATGAGCGACGGATTGTCGCGCAGCTTCTGGTACTGGTCGGGGTTCTCGTTCAGCGCCAGCACCGAGCCGGTCATGGTATTGCGGGTAGTGTCGTTGCCGCCGACGATCAGGAGGATGATGTTGCCCATCAGGGTGTCGGCATCCATGAAGCGCGTCGCGTCGGAATGCGCCATCATCGAGATCAAATCATTCCGTGGATCGGAATTGACGCGCTCGTTCCACAGATTGCCGAAATACGCCGCGCACTCGTCCATCTCGCGGCGGCGCTCTTCCTCGGAAGACACGATGCCGCTCTTCGGCAGCGCGGTGGAGACGTCCGACCAGCGCGTCAGCTTGCGGCGTTCCTCCCACGGGAAGTCGAACAGGGTGGCCAGCATCTGCGTGGTCAGCTCGACCGAGACGCGCTCGACGAAATCGAACGTCTCGCCCCGCGGCAGGGCGTCGAGCACCTTGCAGACGCGGCCGCGGATCAGCACCGCCATCTCGTCGAGATGCGCGGGCGTGAACATCGGCGACACGGTCTTGCGCTGCGGGCCGTGCTTCGGCTCGTCCATGGCGATGAAGCTCGGCCAGTCGTAGCCCTGCGGCACGTCGCGGATGGCGATGCCGCCATGCTTGACGTCGGAGGAGAAGATGCCGGCATTGGTGTCGACATGCATGATGTCGTTGTACTTGGTCACCGACCAGTACGGTTCGATCGGCGCGTTGGTGCAGTAGTGCACCGGCTCCTCGGCGCGCAGCCGCTCGAACCACGGCCACAGCGTGTCGTTCTGGAAAAGCCGGGGCGCGCCGGGGTGAAAATCCTTCAGCGGCGTTGCATAGGCCTGCTCGCGCGCGAGGCGCTGGCGCGAGGCCTTTTCGGATTCGATGGTGCCATGCATGGGGACATCCTCTACGTTCTTCCCGGGCGCACCGTGGACCAGCCCGGCGGCGCAATTTTGGCGAATTACACTCCCTTGTGTGGCGTGGCGCAAGGGCGGCAGGCGCGCTTTACGCCCAACGAAGGGATTGATCTCACAGGCGGTTTCCTGTCTTCAATAGGGAAACGCACGGGCCTTTCGCGGTCCGGCCATCGTCCCGGAGGCAACTTCCCATGATTCCCAATGCCCAGCGCATGTTCAACTTCGATCTCGGCGAAACCGCCGACGCGATCCGCGAGACCGTGCGGGATTTTTCGCAGAACGAAATCGCGCCGCGCGCCGAAGAGATCGACAAGACAAACCAGTTTCCGCGCGACCTGTGGCCGAAGCTCGGCGCCCTCGGGCTGCACGGCATCACGGTCGAGGAAGAATATGGCGGCTCCGGGCTCGGCTATCTCGAACATGTGCTCGCGGTAGAGGAAATCTCGCGCGCCTCGGCCTCGGTGGGCCTGAGCTACGGCGCGCATTCGAACCTCTGCGTCAACCAGATGCGCCGCAACGGCTCCGACGCGCAGAAGCGAAAATATCTGCCGAAGCTGATTTCCGGCGAGCATGTCGGCGCGCTGGCGATGTCCGAGCCCGGCGCCGGCTCCGACGTGGTGTCGATGCAGACCCGTGCCGAGAAGAGGGGCGACCGCTACGTGCTGAACGGCAGCAAGATGTGGATCACCAACGGACCGATTGCAGAAACGCTGGTGGTCTATGCCAAGACCGATCCGGCAGCAGGGCCGCGCGGCATCACCGCCTTCATCATCGAGAAGGGCATGAAGGGATTTTCCACCGCGCAGAAACTCGACAAGCTCGGGATGCGCGGCTCCGACACCGGCGAGCTGGTTTTCGAGGATTGCGAGGTGCCGGAGGAGAACGTGCTCGGCACTGTCGGCCGCGGCGTCAACGTTTTGATGTCCGGGCTGGACTACGAGCGCTCGGTGCTGGCGGCGGGGCCGCTGGGCATCATGCAGGCGTGCCTGGATATCGTGATGCCCTACGTCCATGAGCGAAAGCAGTTCGGCCAGCCGATCGGCAGCTTCCAGCTGGTGCAGGGCAAGGTCGCCGACATGTACGTGCTGATGAATGCCGCACGCGCCTATGTCTATGCGGTGGCGAAGGCCTGCGACCGCGGTGAGACCACGCGCGAAGACGCCGCTGGCGCGATCCTGTTCGCCTCCGAGAAGGCCACGCAATGCGCGCTGGACGCGATACAGCTGCTCGGCGGCAACGGCTATATCAACGACTACGCGACGGGACGATTGCTGCGCGATGCCAAGCTGTACGAGATCGGCGCCGGCACCAGCGAAATCCGCCGCATGCTGATCGGGCGGGAGTTGTTCGACAAGAGCGCGTAGTTTTTTGCCCTGACCTATCGGGTGTCGTCCCCGCGAAAGCGGGGACCCATACACGCTGTCGATTGAAGCGGCACGCGGCCCATGGTTTTCTAAACTGGGAGGACGGAGGCCATGGGTCCCCGCTTTCGCGGGGACGACGGCTGAGAGGCCGTACCTTACTCCCCCAGCCCGTTGACCTTGCCGACCCACATCCGCACGTCCGCCAGCACCTGCGGCATCACGGCGTTGACGTCCTGCACGGTCATGCCAGCCTTGATG
>Ga0247729_10000811_pt1 | contig 12076 bp, 9 predicted proteins | sample UWRJL133311R2_FD_180958 | JGI IMG/M metagenome (GOLD analysis project Ga0247729, IMG submission 180958) | Plant litter microbial communities from Arlington Agricultural Research Station in Wisconsin, United States - UWRJ-L133-311R-2 | ecosystem: Environmental > Terrestrial > Plant litter >... | reverse complement strand
ACTTCTCGATACCGCACTCAACTACGAGAACGAGGGCGCGGTCGGCGACGGCATTCGTGCGTCGGGTGTTGCCCGCGAGGACATCATCGTGACGTCGAAGCTGCCCGGACGTTTCCACGGCTACGACGAGACCTTTGTGGGGTTTGAGGAGTCCCGCGCGCTCCTGGGACTCGACTACGTCGACCTCTACCTCATCCACTGGCCCCTGCCGAAAGTGGGCAAGTACCTCGAGACCTGGCGGGCCATGATCGAGCTGCGCGACCAGGGACTCGTGCGGTCGATCGGTGTGAGCAACTTCACCATCGAGCAACTCACCCGCCTCGCCGACGAGACTGGTGTGGTTCCCGCGGTCAACCAGGTCGAGCTGCACCCGCGGTTTCCGCAGGCGGAGCTGCGCGCGTTCCACACGGCGCACGGCATCGTCACCGAAAGCTGGAGCCCACTCGGCAACCGCAGCGAGATCACTGCCGAACCCGTGATCACCCGCATCGCGGCCGACCACGGGGTGACCGCCACCCAGGCAGTGCTGCGCTGGCACGTGCAGCTGGGGGCGATTCCGATCCCGAAGTCGGCGAACCCCGAGCGTCAGCAGGAGAACATCGACCTGTTCGGCTTCGAACTGGACGACGCTGAAGTCTCCGCGATCTCCGCACTTGAGTCGGGACGCCTCTGGGGTGGCGACCCCGATACCCACGAGGAGTTCTAATCGATCGGGTTAGCCCGTGATGCACTCGCCGGAGGACACCGCGGCCGTCATCGACGCGGCGTCGTCGGCGACGGGGGAGACCTCTTCCATCGTCATCGCGTAACCAAGGTTCGCGGTCTCCGCGGACTTCGCAAACACAACCCCGGCGACCTCGCCCGCTTCGGACAACAGTGGTCCGCCCGAGTCGCCCTGCTGCACGTCGGCGGCAAGGGTGTAGATGTTGCGTGCGGTCGCGTCGGCACCGTAGATGTTGTTGATACTGGCGTCGTCGATGGAGATAACACTCGCGGCAATGGAGACGAACGGGCCGCCGAGCGGGTAACCGTTGGCGACGGCGGCGCTGCCCACCTCGAGGGTGTCGGTCATCGCGATCGGGGCGGCGTCGAGTCCGGTCACGGCGAGTACGGCGAGGTCATCGATGGGGTCGAAGTAGACCACCCGGGCCGGTTTGGCGCCCTTGCCGGGAACCTCAACAACCGGCTCGGCCACTCCGGCGATCACGTGGGCGTTGGTGATCACCCGGTCGGTGGCGACCACAAATCCGCTGCCCGACTGGCTCTGCCCGCAGGCATAGGCGTTACCCGTGATTCGCACGACAGACTGCGCGGCGAGGTCGAGCGCAGGGGTACCCGCAACGGCGGCGGGAAGCTGCGGCGGGGTGGCCGGCTCGCCCAGCGCCGCGACAATTTGCGGCAGACCCTCCTCGGTGACCATCGAGCGCACCTGGGCGAGAAACGCTTTGGCCGGGTCGGGGGTGACATCGGTGATGGTGCGGAGGACGGTGGATGCCGCGATGGCGGGAGTCAAATAGGGCACACCGAGCGCCGCAATGCTGACGGAGAGAGTGGAAACAACCAGCGCAGCGACCACCACACTGACTCCGGCGCCCGCGACACGGTCGACACCGCGCAGCGCTTTGATCTTCACTTGACGGCGCAGGGCGCTTCCGATCGCGGAGCCCGCGGCCTGTCCACCCACAAGCAGAAGCACCGCGACGCCGAGCACGGCCACAATTCGCCAGTTCGGGTCGGGAATCCAGCCGCTGATCAGCGGGATTGCGAGAACAGCGAGAACTCCGCCAACAACGACTCCGATGATCGCGCCGAGGCTGGTGAGCAACCCGTGGCGGAAGCCGTATCCGAGGTACCCCAGAAGGAGCAGAACAAGGAGCACATCAAGAACGATGGATTCGGTCATCTCAGCGAGTCAGTTTCTTCGCCTCGGCACGGCGTTTGTCGCGCTCGGCGTCAGCCAGGGCGGCCGCAGCGGGGGTCGGGGCAGTGCCGTCGAGATGCGCGGGCTGCCACCATTTTCCGGTACCCGTCACGGGGTAGGTGTGCTGCAGGTCGTCGACCAGTGCCTGGAGCTGGGTGTGGAGACGGGATGTCGCGTCGCGCACGTCCTCGTCCGCGGAGACCGTCATCGGCTCACCAAAAGAGAACGTCACCGGAACTCCGAAGCGTTCACGGAACCCAATGCGGTGGTTTTTCGTCAGCAGCCGGTGGCCGCCCCAGACCGCAATGGGGATGATGGGCACACCCGACTCGGCGGCCAGGCGCACGGCACCGGTTTTGAGGGCGCGCACGGTGAAGGACGCATTGACTCCCGCCTCCGGGAACACCCCGAGAAGTTCGCCCTGCTGCAGAGCGGTTACGGCGTTGCCGTAGGCCGCGGCCCCTGCGGTGGGGTCCACTTCGATGTGGCGCATCCCGCGCAACAATGTGCCCACGAGCGGTTTGTCGAACGCGCCCTTTTTCGCCATAAAACGCACACGGCGCCGGTTGTGCAGCCAGACCACCCACTCCACGAGCGCGAAGTCGAGATACCCGAAGTGGGTGATGGCCAGCACGGCGCCACCGGTGTTCGGGAGAGCGGACAACCCCGTGGAACGGCGCTGCAGTCGCCAGAAGCCGAAGAGGCTCCGGCCGAGGACCACGGCAGTCGAGTAGATCGGTTCGCGGGTGTTGCGCTTCATGCATTTATCGTAGGGCCGGATGCTGCGGGTTCACGGTGTGTGAACGCGGAGCATCCGGCCGCAGACCATACAGCAGCGAATCAGCGCCAGAGACGTGCGCTGGCGATCTCGGCACCCTGCGCGAGCGACTCGAGTTTGGCGACGGCGATCTGCGGGTGGATGCGTCCGCCGAGGCCACAGTCGGTCGAGGCGATCACGTTTTCGCGGCCTACAACTGACGCGAACCGCTCAATTCGCTCGGCGACGAGCTCGGGGTGCTCCACCACGTTGGTGGCGTGACCAACGATGCCGGGGAGGATGAGTTTGCCCTCGGGGAGGGTGACGTCTTCCCAGACACGCCACTCGTGCTCGTGACGCGCGTTGGCGGCCTCGAACGAGTACGCGCCGGCGTTGATCTCGAGCATCAGATCAACAATGTTTTTCAGTTCGATGTCGGTGGTGTGCGGTCCGTGCCAGGAGCCCCAACACAGGTGGAAGCGGATCTGCTCTTCGGGGAGGTCGCGCAGCGCGTAGTTGAGGGCCTCGACACGGATTCGGGTAAACGCGCGGTAGTCCTCGACGGTCGGCTCGGGGGAGATCTGGTCCCAGTTCTCCGCGATGGAGGGGTCATCGATCTGCAGGATCAGCCCGGCGTCGATGATTGCCTTGTACTCCTCGCGCAGCACGTCGGCCCACGCCCAGATGTGCTCTTCCTCGGTGGCGTAGTACTTGTTGGCGATGCGCGATCCACTGCCGGGAGAGAGGGCGGTGATAAATCCCTCGGAGAGGCCGGATGCCGCGAGTCCCGTCGTGAGGTTGGCGATGTCACTCGCGATGGCCTCCTGGCCGATGTAGCGCAGGGGGCCGGTCGTCGACGGGAACGCGGTGGCGACCTTGCCGGTGGAGATTCCGCTTGTGGGGTCGGTGTACGCGTCGTGGAACTTCACCCAGTCGCGGCGGTCGGGAAAGCTGGTGAGCTGCACGTTGCCTGGCTCGCTGCGCACGGTGGGGGCAGAAAAGATGTCTTCACCGGTCAGCGACAGACCCTCGACGCGCTGGAACGAGTACGACCACCAGGCGCCGTAATCGACGGCGCTCGTCATGGCCTTGCCGTACTCGCCGTCGCCGGGAACGCTGATGCCGATCGCCACCTGGCGTGCGACGAGATCGCTGACGGCGTCGGTGAGCAGTCCGTCGAACTCGGGGGTGCGCTGCAGGGTGAAGCCGTCGTCCGAGAAGGTGCGGGCGTCGTTCGCCGCGATGAGCTCCTGGGTACGGGGCAGGCTGCCGGCGTGGGTGGTCTGGATGCGCTCGCTGCTGTTGAGCATGATGGCCTCGTTTCGTCATGGGGGATGAGTACTCGTCGAGTTGCAGTGCGGCTCAACGGCAGTGCAGTCCAACTGCCCTGCAGCGGTGCCCTGACAGGCGCGAGGCTTCGCGTGGCCGCTGGGCCCCATCGTGGCACGGGTGCGCTGCCGCGTCGAGTTGCCGTGACGCAATGTGACATCGGCTGATTTCTCCAGTGGGTGATGCTCGGGATGCTCGTTGGCTACGCTCGAATGGTGACAACCGACCCGAACCCCAACGGATTTAACGACGCCATCGACCAGGCTCTGGCCGATCCCGAACCCCTTTCTCTACTCATGATGGCCAGTACGGTCATCGCCGGTATGGAAGGCGTCGATGAACGAGACAGTCGCCTGCATGGAGAAGAACACGTCGGAGCGACCGCGCTGGTTGAACTCTGCGACACGTTGCTCGCCGACGGTTCACCACAGACGGCAGCGCTGGCGCGGGTGATCGGTGAGATTGCCGGGGATGACGTATTGCGTGAACGCATCCGCCGCATTCTGATTGAGCGTCGTGCCAAGATTCCCGGCTGGGTGCAACGACTCGGTGATGCCCACGTGTACGGTGCGCTGGAAATGGTCGACGTGTTGGGCGACGGTCAAAACGTGGTCGTCGCAGTGCAACTGCCGGGGCGCCATGCGCTCAACCTGGTTGTGTACATCGATCACAACGTCGGAACACTCGTCAAGGATGCGTATGTGGTGCCGGGCACGCTTGTGCAGATGCGTGACGCGTGGAACGCCGCCCATATGGCGCATCCCGAGATGGCCATCGGTTCGTCACCGATTATGGAACCGTCATTGGCCGATGCCCGGGCGCGCATCGAAACCGCTATCGTGCGTGGCCGCCAGATAATCCCCCCTTTCGAGACCGAGACCTGGCCGGCCAGTCGAGCGATTGTGGAGTGGGCACTACGAATGATGCCTGCGGGAGGCACCTCGTTCGACTATCCGGAGTTCTCGGACGACGACCTCGACAACATCGCCAACGACTTCTTCGCGTCAGAGTTTGGACAACAATTCGAGGAGAACGACGAGAACTGGGATATCGTCGATTTTTTACTCGAGTTTGGACGTGCGTCCTCGCCCGGTGACCCACTGCGATGGAGCGGGGTTGCGGTCGAAATTGTGCTGATGAGTTGGATTCCGCGCACTGTGGTCGCTGACGAGGAGATGCTCCGCACGGTCCCCGATATTCTTCGTGCACTCATTCGCTTCAGTCACTCCGTTCGAGAAGTCCCTCGCGAGTTGACACCCGACACTCTCACGGCTGTTGACACGTGGGAGGGCCCGTACTTAGACAGTGTTGCCGGGCTCCGCGAGCACAAGACGGGCGACGACTTCGGCGACGATGATCTCCCCACGAGCGGAATGACCGAAATGGAATACCGAGTTGTCGCGCTCGACATGCTGGGAACGAGCGTTGGAGGCCACGAGGTGCTCAAGAACTTGAGCGTCGAACCGTTGCCCGATGAGCCATTTGACTGGTCAGTGATTCCCGATGACCTCGCGGAAAAGGTTGCCGATATTCTTCGGCTGGTGGACGACTGCTCCGACGCACTTTTTGACCAGGAGTTTCGAACAGCTTGCCGACGATTCTTCTCGCGAGTTGTGGCCGCAGAACCGAAGCTGTTTCGCGGCCGCGCCGGTGCTGCATCCCACGCGGCGGGGGTTCTCCGGGCCATTCAGCGGGCGAACGACGACCTGTACCTGGACGTCGCCGTCAACCACTCCGCGCACAGAGTCGTGCCAGCCCGCGAGATCTACGCGCGACTCGGGGCCACCTCCGACTCGAGTATCCGCGCGGCGACGATGCGGACCGCCCTCGGGATCTACGACCCCAACTACGTCTCCGGATTGCTCAGCGCTGACTACCTCACGTCAGTGACGCGGCGTGCGGTAATCGACGCCCGTGAAGACCACCTCGCCGCGTTGGAGACGCTGACGCGGTTGTAAATGGACGCTACCGACGCCCAACGGTGTCCGCACCGGCGAGCCGCTGGGCGCAGTAGATCGGAATGATCGAGACCAGCACCAGCACCACTGCGATGACGGCAACCACCGGTGCCTGGTTGGGGCGGAACAGGTTGTTGAGAATCCAGATGGGAAGGGTTGTGACCCCGACGCCGGCCGTAAAGGTCGTGACGATGATCTCGTCGAAACTGAGCGCAAACGCGAGCAGACCGCCGGCCAGCAGCGCTGACCGGAGCTGCGGGAAGGTGACCAGCCGGAACGTGGTCCACACACCCGCCCCGAGGTCGGCGGACGCCTCTTCGAGGCTGGTGCCCATCCGACGCAGCCGGGCGATGACGTTGTTGAACACCGTCACAATGCAGAAGGTGGAGTGGGCGATGATCACCGTGAGGATCGAAAGTTGGATGCCCAGAATGGTACGGAACGCGTTGTTCAGGGCAATGCCCGTGATGATGCCGGGCAGCGCGATCGGCAGGATGACCAAAAGATTGACGGCGTCCCTGCCGAAGAACTCGTAGCGTTGCAGGGCGAGCGAGATCAGGGTGCCGAGCACCAGCGAGATCACCGTCGCAACCACGGCAATCTGCACACTCGTCACAATCGCCTCGAGGGCGCCCGCACTCTGGAACGCCCGTCCCCACCACTCGAGGGTGAGTCCCGGTGGCGGCCAGGTCAGGCTGCGGCTGGTGCTGAACGAATTGATGAGCACCACACCCAGCGGAAGATAGATGACCGCGAGGATGAGTGCAGTGATGCCACCGAGAATCCAACGGCTCGTTCGGCCCAAGCGCATCCGGCACCCCTACAGATTGTCCAGCGCACCGGTGCGCCGCACGGCAGCCAGGTACACAAAAATGATGGCGATGGGGATGAGCGAGATCGCCGAGGCGAGCGGGAGATTGTTGGCCGCACCGACGTTGGTGTAGACGAGGTTGCCGAGCATCTGGCTGGCCCCGCCCACGATGTTGACCGTGATGTAGTCCCCGAGGGTGAGGGAAAAACTGAAGATCGACCCGGCGATGATGGCGGGCCAGAGCAGGGGCATCACCACCAGCCGGAACGTGCGCCATGCTCCGGCTCCCAGATCGCCCGACGCCTCGAGCAGCGAATCAGGTACGCGCTCGAGCCCCGCATAAATCGGGAGGATCACATACGGCAGCCAGAGGTACGACAGGGTGATCACCGCCGCGGTCAGGCCGTAGCCGGGGGACTGCCCGCCGAACGGTTCGACCAGCCACGCGAAGATGCCGTCCTGGGAGAGCACGGACCGCCAGGCGTAAGCCTTCACCAGGTAGCTGGCCCAGAGGGGCGTCAGAATCGCGATCACCAGAATTCGCTGCCACCGCGGGGACGCCACTTTTGCCATAAAAAACGCGATGGGCAGCGCGATGGCGATGTCGATCAGCGTGACGGCGACGGCCACTCCGAGGGTGCGCAACGTGACCGTTTGATACAGCGACCCGGTCACCACGGTGATGATGTTGTCGAGGTTCCACTCGATGCTCACCTGGCCGGTGAACGAGTCCACCGTCCAGAACGCGGTGATCAGCAGCGCGGCGAGGGCCGCGACGTACACCAAAGCCAGCCAGAACAGCGGTGCCGACAGCAGTAGCGCGAGCCGCACCCGAACGTGGCGGTGCAGGAACGCCGAGGCCCGATGGGCCCCAGCGTTCCGCACTTCGACGACCGGAGTCATCCGGTCATCCCTTGATCTCCTGCCAGGCCGTGGTCCATGCGGAGTAGTCGGTGCACTCGACGTCGGTTCGGCCGTCGAGGCACTCCGCGATGGGAGTGGACCAGTACCAGATCTGCGACGCGTACTCCTCGTCACCCGCGTGGTACGACTCGCACGAGCCTTCCGAGCGGAACTCGCACGCGGCCTGGCTCGACGGCGCCTCTCCGAAGTACTCGGTCGCCTGCGCGTTGGCCTCGGGGCTCGCGATGTAGTCGAGCCACGCATAGGCGCAGTTGGGGTGCTCCGCCTCCGACGCGATCATCCAGGTGTCTGACCATCCGGTTGCGCCCTCATCGGGCAGCACCACATCGACCGGGGTGCCCTCGGCGATCGAGTTTTTGATGACCTGCCAGGTGGTGCCCACCACGGTGTCTCCGGTTTCGAACGACTGCACGGACTTGAGGTAATCCGACCAGTACTCGCCGATGTTCTCCCGCTGTTGTGTGAGCAGGTCGACGGCCGCCGCCAGCTGGGTCTCGTCGAGGGCGTAGGGGGTCTCGATGCCGAGGTCGGGCTGGTGGGCCATCAGGTAGACGGCGGCATCGGCGATGTAGATGGGGGAGTCGTACGCGGTGACGGCACCGGCATACGGTGCCGAGGCATCAAACACGACGTCCCACGACGTCGGCGCGGGGGTGACAACCTCGGTGTTGTACATCAGGAGGTTGGCGCCGTACCCGTGCGGAATCCCGTAGGCCTGCCCGTCGACGCTGTTCCACGACTGCATTTTGAGAAAGTCGAAGATGCCGTCGTAGTTCTCCAGCAGGTCGGTGTTGACCGGGGCGACATCACCCGCGGCGACGAGGCGCAGCGAGGCATCCCCGGAGGCGGCGATGACGTCGTAGTCGCCGGTTTTCATCAGTCCGAAAGCCTCGTCCGAGGTGCCGTAGACCTTGCTGGTCACCTCGCACCCGGTGTCTTCCTCAAATGCGCTCACCCAGTCGACGCCCGGGTCATTGGTGCCGTCTTCGACGTAGCCCGGCCAGGCGAGCAGCGATACCTCGCCTTCGAAATCGCCGAGTTCGCTCACTTCGGCATCGTCGCCCCCGCCCGGGGCCGCGCTTGTTCCGCATCCCGCGAGTACGGCGACCGAGACCATGGCGAGGCCGATAAACGCCCCGGATCGATGGCGGGGTACCCGGGTAGTGCTCCGTGCCAGTGTGCTGTGTGGTGTTCTCATTGCGTAACTCCAATCGATTGCAGGGGGACGAGTGGACGGAACGGTCGGCGACGTCAGGCGCTCGGCGTGGCAGCGGTCGCGGGTGGTTGCTCAGGGTCAGGGGTGGGTGATGCAGGTGCGGGGGTGGATGCTCCGGGCCCCAGCACCACAACGGCCGACTTCCCCCAGAAGGCCACCACCGCTTCACCCCGCCGGTCGACACTGCCTTCGGGGGTGCCCGCACCGGAGTCCCGGTGCTCCAGCACCGTGATCCGCACCCCACAGTCGAGGTCAACGAGGATCCGGGCGCTGGTCCCGAGGTAAATCACCTCGGCGATGGTGCCACTGGCGCTGTGCACGAGGCCATCGTGGGGGTCGGGAGCGTCGGCACCGTAAACGTATCCGGAGCGGCCTCGTGCAACCAGGGTGATCCGTTCCGGCCGCACCGACGTCAGCTCACTCCGCCCCACCAGGGTGCGCGATAGCGCCGGCTCGAAGATGTTCGACGTACCAACAAACCCCGCGACAAACGCGGTGGTGGGGTTCTCATAGATCTCTGCCGGAGTGCCCAGCTGCACAATCCGCCCCGCGTTGAAGATGGCGATGCGGTCGCTGAGGGTGAGCGCTTCTTCCTGGTCGTGGGTCACAAAAATAAACGTGATCCCGAGGTTGCGCTGCAGCTCTTTGAGCTCGACCTGCATCTGTTCGCGCAGTTTGAGGTCGAGAGCGCCGAGAGGTTCGTCCAGCAACAGCACCTTCGGCCGCACCACGGTCGCGCGGGCGAGAGCCACCCGCTGGCGCTGCCCGCCCGACAGCTCGGACGGTTTGCGATCCGCATAGTCGGCGAGCTGCACGCCGGCGAGGGCTTCGCGCGCTCGGAGCATCCGGTCCGCCCGCCGCACACCGCGCACCCGCAGCCCATACGCGATGTTGTCGAGAACGGTCATGTGCGGAAACAGCGCGTAGTCCTGAAAGACGGTGTTGACGTCGCGCTCAAAGGGCGCGGCGCCGGTCACGTCGCGGCCGCGCAGCTCGATGGTGCCCGAGGTGGGTTGTTCGAAGCCCGCGATAAGACGGAGAACCGTTGTTTTGCCCGAGCCAGACGGCCCCAGCATGGAGAAAAATTCCCCCTCGGCGATGTCGAGGTTGAGGTCGGCGACAGCCTGCACCGCACCGAACGACTTGGTCAGCCCGGTGAGGCGGATGGCGGGCGCGGTCATACCGCGAAAAAAGCCGGATTCATAAAAAAATCATAGGGACCAGGGGTCCCGTGCGCACCCCGCCAACGATGGGCTTGCGGGGTGCGCCGAAATGGTTCAAGGGCCGGCGCAGTACTCGCGCCGAACCGGTTCTAGTAGCTGCCCGCGGCTCCGGCCGGGGTGGCGCCGGAGAGCATCGCTGCGCTGCCGGACACACCAAGGCGTGTGGCGCCGGCTTCGATCATGGCGATCGCGTCGTCGAAGCTCCGCACTCCGCCGGAGGCCTTGACCTGGGCGCGGTCGCCGACGGTGTGTGCCATCAGGCGCACGGCGTGAACGGTGGCGCCGCCGGTGGGGTGGAAGCCCGTGGAGGTCTTCACGAAGTCGGCGCCCGCGGCGACCGCAGCCTGGCACACGGCGACGATCTCGTCGTCAGTGAGTGCGGCCGATTCGATGATCACCTTGAGCACCTTCGGGGCCGGGATGCTCGCGCGCACAGCCGCAATGTCGGCCTGAACGTCGTCGAAACGACCCGCCTTCGCCGCACCGATGTCGATCACCATGTCGATCTCGTCGGCGCCCTGCTCGATGGAGAGGGCGGCCTCGGCGGCCTTGATGGAGCTGTGGTGCTTTCCGCTCGGGAATCCACACACCACGGCGACCTTGAGGTCGGCTCCGGCGGGGATGCTCAGGGGGAGCATCGAGGGCGAGACGCAGACCGAGTAGGTGCCGAGCTCGATGGCTTCCGCGATGAGGGCGGTGACGTCCGCGGCGGTGGCCTCGGGCTTCAGGAGCGTGTGGTCGATGTAGCGGGCGACGCTCGCGGCGTCGAGGGTGCTGGCAGAAGCAGTAGTCATGGGGAGTGTGTCCTTAGCTGGTTATCAATTCGAGGGTACCGCGCGCGGTCGTCCGGCCGGTGTGGGTTAGCGCAGTGCGGTGTGTGCGGCCGCGATGATCGCATCGAGGTGGATGCCCCGCAGGTGCAACACCTCGGGCCCGCTCCCCGATTCGCCGAACTCTTCCACCGAGACCACCTGTCCGTCGAGTCCCACCCAGCGGAACCAGGCATCACCGCGCCCCGCTTCCACCGCAACGCGGGCGCGGAGGGAATCGGGAAGCACCGACTCGCGGTACTCCGCGCTCTGCTCGGCAAACCATTCAACGCAGGGCATCGAGATCACGCGGGCGGAGATGCCCTGTTCGCTGAGACGGGTCGCGGCCGCGATGGCGAGGTGGACCTCGCTGCCGGTGGCGAGGAGGGCGAGATCGCTGCCGTCGCCGTGCTGCCAGCGCACGTATCCTCCGGCGGTGACTCCCGCGACGGTGGTGTCGGAGCACTCGAGCACGGGGAGGTCTTGACGGCTGAGGATGAGCGCGACCGGTCGGTCGGGGGAGGCGAGAATGCGGCGCCAGGCTGCCACCACTTCAACGGAATCGGCGGGGCGAACCACGTCGAGCCCCGGAACGGTACGGAGGGACGCGATCTGTTCGACCGGCTGGTGGGTAGGCCCGTCTTCTCCTACGGCGACGGAGTCGTGGGTGTAGACGTAGACCGCGCCGAGGCCCATCAAAGCGCCGAGACGGATGCTCGGTCGCATGTAGTCGCTGAACACCAGGTAGGTCGAGGCGAAGGGGCGCCACGGTCCGTGCAGGGCAATACCGTTGAGGATCGCGGCCATCGCGTGCTCGCGGATGCCGAACCGGATGAACTCACCGCCGGGGTTCGCCGCGGAGAAACGTTCGCCGTCGACCTCCACCGTGGTCGAGCCGGCGAGGTCGGCGGAACCGCCCCAGAGCGGGGCCGAACCCTGGAGCGCGCGCAGCACAGCGCCGTTGGTTTTGCGGGTGGCGATCATGTCGCCGGCAGCGCCGACCGAAACAGCATCAAGCGCAGCGCTGGAGTACTCTCCACTGCGGAACGCGCTCCAGCGTGCCGCGGCCTCGGGATCCGTGGTGTGCCAGTCGGCGAGGTCGCTCTCCCAGGCGCGATGCAACTCGTC
>Ga0247729_10000810_pt1 | contig 12105 bp, 9 predicted proteins | sample UWRJL133311R2_FD_180958 | JGI IMG/M metagenome (GOLD analysis project Ga0247729, IMG submission 180958) | Plant litter microbial communities from Arlington Agricultural Research Station in Wisconsin, United States - UWRJ-L133-311R-2 | ecosystem: Environmental > Terrestrial > Plant litter >... | reverse complement strand
GAAATGGCGCGCCTCGCGCGACTGCATGCCGGTATCGACGAACAGGTTCATTTGCCTGTTCACCGCGTACCCGAGCGTGGTGGCAAACAGCGCCGTGTGGTACTGCTGGCCGTCGCCATCTTCCGCGCTGGCCAGGCCGATGTTGGAGTTCAGCGACCAGTTTGGCGACAAGGCAACATCGGCCACCAGGCGCGCGTCGGCCGTCACGCGGTGCGTGCCGAACGTCCTTGAACCCGAGTGGGGAAAGAGGCGCACGATGGCGCCATAGCCCGGTTTGCCACTGTCGTCACTGGCCTGCACATTGTATTTAAAGCCCAGCGACACCGGCATGGCGCCGGCGCTGTGCGATACGCCATCGACCGGATCGGACTGCTTCTGCCAGCCAAAGGCATTGCCCTCGACCCGCGCTTCCCAATGGTCGTCGATGCCGAGCCGCAGCAGGGTCGGCACGTCCGTCAGGCGCGTGCGTTGCGCGCCGTCGCGGCGCCATTCGCGCTGCAGGCCGGACTCGACCTGATAGCGCCCGGCGCCGACCACGCTGCTGCCGTCGGCAATACCGGGCCGGTCAGGGTTGGCATCGTCGGCAAACGCGGGGGCGCTCAAACCGAGCAGGCCCGGCAAGCCCAGCAAGCCCAGCAAGCCCCACGCCATCACCGCAGCGCGGGGTTTCATGCAAACGCCGGCAGCTTGTCGAGCATCTTATCGAGCGTGACAGGATATGCGCGTACCCGCACACCGGTGGCGTTGTACACGGCATTTGCCACTGCCGCGGCCACGCCGCAGATGCCCAGCTCGCCAACACCCTTGGCCTTCATCGGCGAGGACATCGGATCGGTCTCGTCGAGGAAGATGACGTCCTGGTGCGGAATGTCATTGTGCACCGGCACTTCGTAGCCGGCCAGGTCGTGGTTGACGAAAAAACCGTGGCGCGTGTCGACGGCCAGTTCTTCCATCAGCGCGGCGCCGGCGCCCATCGTCATCGCCCCGATGACCTGGCTGCGCGCCGTCTTCGGGTTCAGGATGCGGCCCGCCGCGCAGACGGCCAGCATGCGGCGGATGCGGGTTTCACCGGTGGCGGCATGCACCGCCACTTCGACGAAATGCGCGCCGAACGTCGACTCCTGGTATTTCTTGTCCAGTTCGCCATACTCCATGGTGTCTTCGCCGACCAGTTCACCGGCCGCGGCAGCCTTGGCCAGCGCCACCCTGGTCGTGCCCGCGCTCACCTGGCCGTCGACAAATTGCACGTCGCCGGTCAGGTTCAGTTTTTGCGCCACCGCCTCGCGCAGTTTCACGCAGGCGGCGTAGACGCCAGCGGTGGAACTGTTGGCGCCCCACTGGCCGCCCGAACCGGCCGAGACCGGAAAGCTGGAGTCGCCCAGTTTCACGACCACCTTGTCGATCGTCACGCCCATCATCTCGGCGGCCGTCTGCGCAATGATGGTGTACGTGCCGGTGCCGATATCGGTCATGTCCGTTTCGACGGTGACGATGCCCTTGTCGTCGAGCCGCACGCGCGCGCCCGACTTCATGACGATATTGTTACGGAAAGCAGCAGCAACGCCCATGCCGATCAGCCAGTCGCCGTCGCGCACCCTGGCCGGTTCCGCACTGCGCCTGGACCAGCCGAACGTGTCCGCGCCCATGCGCATGCATTCGTTGAGCTTGCGCTGCGAGAAGGGACGGCTCGGCTTTTCCGGATCGACTTTCGTGTCGTTGATGGCGCGAAACGCGATCGGATCCATTTTCAGCTTTTCGGCCATTTCGTCCATGGCAATTTCCAGCGCCATCAGGCCCGGCGCTTCACCCGGCGCGCGCATGGCGTTGCCTTCCGGCAGATCGAGCACGGCCAGGCGCATCGCCGTCATGCGGTTCGCGCCGGCATACAGCAGGCGCGTTTGCATCACAGCCGTTTCCGGTCCGCCGCCCGGCAAGTCGCCCGACCAGCTTTCGTGGCCGATGGCGGTAATTTTGCCGTCGCGCGTGGCGCCGATGCGCAGGCGCTGCAGCGTCGCCGGACGGTGCGTGGTGTTGTTCATTACCATGGGGCGCGCCAGCGCCACTTTCACCGGCCGCTGCGCTTCTTTCGCGCCCAGCGCCGCCATAATGGCGTCGGCACGCACGAACAGCTTGCCGCCGAAACCGCCGCCGATGTAGGGCGACATGATGTGGACCTTGTCCGCCGGAATGCCGAGCGTCCTGGCGACGTCGCCGACACCCCAGGCGACCATCTGGTTCGACGTCCACAGGGTCAGCTTGTCGCCTTCCCACGACGCGATCGACGCGTGCGGCTCCATCATCGCGTGCGAATGGTCCGGCGTGCTGTACTGCGCGTCCAGTTTTACCGGCGCGCTCGCGTAGGCCTTCGAGAAATCGCCCACGGCGGAATCGGGTTTGTCTTCCTTCTTCGGCTTGATGGCCGAACCCTTGGCGGCGTGCAGGTCATACTCGCCTTTTTCCTTGGCGTACGACACTTTGACCATATTCGCCGCGGCACGGGCCTGCTCGAACGTCTCGGCCACCACCACGGCCACGGCCTGGTGATAGTGCTCCACGTTCGGGCCGGCCAGCAGCCAGGCCGTGTTCATCTTGCCCTTGCCCAGCTTGCCGGCGTTTTCGTGCGTGACGATGGCGACGACACCCGGCGCACGGCGCGCAGCCGCGCTGTCGATGGCCGTGATCTTGCCCTTCGAAATGCTGGCGTGCACGACGACACCGTACGCCGCCTTCGGTGCTTCCTTGTTGCGCTCGTAAGCGTAGGGCGCGGCGCCCGACACTTTCAGCGGGCCGTCGATGCGGTCGAGCGGCTTACCGACGACCTTGAGCTGGTCGATCGGATTGGTGCTTGCGGGGGTATCGAATTTCATGCCTGGCCTCTCTTCGCTTCGCTCATCACCGCTGCCAGCGTGCGCTGGACCAGGGTGACCTTGAATGCATTGTCTTCGGTTGGTTTGGCGCCGGCCAGCAACTGGTCGGCCACGGCCTTGGCGCCTCGCGGCATGTTCGCCTCGGCTGCCTCGACGCGCCACGGTTTGTGCGCCACGCCGCCCACGGCGACCCGGCCCGTGCCGTCCTTCTGGATGACGGCAGCAACGGACACCAGCGCAAATGCATACGACGACCGGTCGCGCACCTTGTGGTAAATGTGCACGCCGCCAATTGGTTTGGGCAAGGTCACAGCTGTAATGAGCTCACCTGGCGCCAGCGCCGTCTCGATGTGCGGCGTGTTGCCCGGCAGCCGGTGAAAGTCGGCGATCGGGATCACGCGCCTGGCGCCATTCGGGGCCACGGTTTCCACCGAGGCGTCAAGCAGGCGCATGGCCACGGCCATGTCGCCCGGATAGGTGGCGATGCACGCGTCGCTCACGCCAATGACGGCCAGCTGGCGCGTGTAGCCGCCGATGGCCGAACAGCCCGCACCGGGCGCGCGCTTGTTGCACGGCATATTGGTGTCATAGAAATACGAGCAGCGGGTGCGCTGCAGCAGGTTGCCGGCGGTGGTCGCCTTGTTGCGCAGCTGGGCCGAGGCGCCGGCCAGGATGGCGCGCGACAGCACGCCGTAATCCTTGCGCACCCGGGCGTCGGACGCCAGGTCGGTGTTGGTGACCAGCGCGCCGATGCGCAGGCCGCCTTCCGGCGTGGCCTCGATCTTGTTCAGGCCCAGGTGATTGACGTCGATGAGGGCGACCGGCGCTTCGATTTCCAGCTTCATCAGGTCGAGCAGGTTGGTGCCGCCGGCGATGAATTTGGCATGCGGGGTGCGCGCGACCAGCGTGGCGGCTTCCGCGGCCGTTTTCGCCTTCTGGTAAGTGAACGCTCTCATGCGCGGCTCCCGGCCACTTCCGAAATGGCGTCGATGATGTTCGAGTAAGCGCCGCAGCGGCAAATGTTGCCGCTCATGCGCTCGCGCAGCTCGGCGACCGACAACAGCGGCTTTTCGGTCAGGCTGCCGGTGACGTGGCTCGGAATGCCCTGTTTGATTTCGTCGAGCGCGGCGACGGCCGAACAGATCTGGCCGGGCGTGCAGTAGCCGCACTGGAAACCGTCGTGTTTCACGAACGCGGCCTGCATCGGATGCAGTTTGTCCGGCGTGCCGAGGCCTTCGATGGTGGTGACACTGGCGCCGTCGTGCATGACCGCCAGCGACAGGCAGGAATTGATGCGGCTGCCGTCGACGATGACGGTGCAGGCGCCGCACTGGCCATGGTCGCAGCCTTTCTTGGTGCCGGTCATGTGCAGGTGTTCACGCAGCACGTCGAGCAAGGTGGTGCGGGTGTCGACGTCCATCTGCTCGGTCTTGCCGTTGACTTTGAGGGAAAATCTGGCCATGACGGGGGGCTGCGCGGCAGCCGTTGGCGTTGGCAAGGCCGCCGTCTGGGCGCTGGCGAGGCCCGGTACGGAAGCGGCGGCGGTGGAGACGGCGCCGGCGATCAGCACGTCTCTCCTGGTCAATGTCGTGTCGCCGAGCTGGCGCAGCGGGTTCGTGTCGTTCATGTGTTTATCCTTGTCGGTCAGCGCGCTGACGGTGAAGAGTGTGGTCAGGGTTTATCTTAAATGATTCTGATCAAACGATTAACACGGTTGGCAGGCATGCTCTTATGCGCCTCGTTCATCCGTGATGAGGGATTATTTTCGGTATGCCGTGATGGCCGGCCAGCTGACCTTGACCGGCTTGACGTCCAGGCGCATGCGGTACACGGAGTAGGCTTCCGACGTGGCCGATTCGTAACCCTCGGTGTCGTTCGCCCGGCGCAGCTGGAACGAGAACCCGGGCAGCGCCGGATTGGCGTCGGGCCCGCCGAAGGCCAGCCCGGTCGCCTGCAGCTGGGCACTGTCGACCAGCTGGCTCATCAGGTCGACCAGCGTGGTGTTCCCGAGGATATCGGCCGAGAACAGCGGCGCACGGTTGCCTGGCTTGCCAGGATCGACCTTGCCCTCTACCTTGTCGGATGACGGCGTCATGGCGCCCGTGTCGAGATTGACATGGTCGCCGTGATCGAGGTAGCTGATGCTGGCATTGGCGATATTGAAGGCGCCCAGTGCCGGATCGACGGTCGCGTTGGCGAGATCGAACCAGATGGCGCCCTTGTAGCCGATGACTTCGGCGTCACGGCCCGGCCCGACGACGACAGCGGTGTTCTCATCGATGCCCAGGCCGCGCTTGTACTTTTTTTTCAGCATGGCGGGCAACATGCGCGCAAAGCGGCCGCGGACGATCAGGTGCTGGTCGACGAACACATCTTTCCCGATAAAACCCAGCCCCGGCGCCAGTTCCCTGCCGTCGTTCACGCCATTCTGCAGGACGGACAAGGTGGTGCCCGCATTGTCGAACATGGTGCTGCTCATGATGGCCGCACCGGCGCTGGCCCCTGCGACGACGCCGCCGCGGTGGTACAGCGCCCAGATCGCGTCGAGCACCTTCGAGTTGGCGCCGTCGGCGTTGCGCAGCGCACCGGTGATGCGGGCCTGGTCGCCGCCGATGAAATACACGCCGGTCGCGCCCTGCACCGCGGCGACATTGGCCGGGTCGTTGGCGGCCACGTGCACGTCGCCGGGCAGGCGCGGCGCCAGCGGCAGCAGGAAGGCTTGCGCGCCGTAGTTGTTGAGATGCTGCACGACGCGCCCGCCCGAGCCGGTGGGGTTGCCGGCGGCGGCGGGCACGACCGCGATGCGCGCGCCCTTCCCGCCCGCCAGGTCGACGATGCGCTGCCACACGGCGCCGTTATCGGCCCGCAGCGCGCCCCCGACAATGACAAGTGACCCGTCGGCGTGCGCGCCGAGGCTGGCAAGCGTCAATACAAGGCACAGCAAGGGGCGCAGCAGGCGGGTCATCGTGAGGTCCATTTGTGGAAAAAGCAGGCAGAAGCTTACCCGAAATCGACTTTTTTGCCCGGTCGCATCCGTATTTTGCCGCGCCGCCATATCAATTGTGTAAGATCGCCATTCATTCCCAGAAACAACGACGTACCTCCCCTTATGCGAAAACTGCGTCTCCCCAATACCTTCGTGTTGCTGTTCGCCATCCTGGCCATGATTGCGCTCTCCACCTGGGTGGTCCCTGGCGGCAAGTACGAGATGCAGATGGTGGGCGGCAAGTCCGTCGTCGATCCCGCCACATTCCACACGATCGCCAGCAACCCGCAGGGCCTGGTGGCGCTGATGATGGCCCCCATCAAGGGCTTCGTCGAAGCCGCCGAAATCATCGGCTTCATCCTGATCGTCGGCGGCGCGTTCGCCGTGCTGGCCGCCACCGAAGCGGTCGAATCGATGATCAAGACAGTCGCCCGCGCCCACACCCGTTCCGCATTCGTGCGCGCCGCGCTCATTCCCCTGTTCGTCACGCTGTTTTCCCTCGGCGGCGCCACCTTCGGCATGAGCGAGGAAGCCATTCCGTTCGTGCTGATCTTCGTGCCGCTGGCGCTCGCGCTGGGCTACGACTCGATCACGGGCGTGTCGATTCCCTTCCTCGGCTCGCAGGTCGGCTTCGGCGCCGCCTTCCTCAACCCGTTCAATGTCGGCATCGCCCAGAAAATTGCCGGCGTCCAGCCCTTCTCCGGTATCGGCTACCGCCTGATCTGCTGGGCCATCGCCACGCTCGCCACCGTGCTGTTCCTGATGTGGTACGCGGCGCGCGTCAAGGCCGATCCGACGCGCAGCCCGACCTTCGCGCTAGACGAGACGTTGCGCGCGGCGCACAAGCCGGGCGAGGTGGCATTCACGGGCATGACGCGCAGGCACATCGCGATCCTGTCGATCTTCGCCGCCTCGCTGCTGGGCATGGTGTTCGGCGTGGTCCAGGGCGGCTGGGGCGTGGCGGAAATTGCGGCGCTGTTCCTGTCGATGGCCATCGTCATCGGCCTGGCGGGGCGGCTCGACGCCGACCGCTTCGTCTTCGCCTTCTCGAGCGGCGCCAAGGACCTGGTCAACACCGCGCTGGTGATTGCTCTCGCGCGCGGCACGGTGATCCTGGCGCGCGACGCCCACATCATCGACACCATGCTGCACAGCCTGCTGCCACTGGTGCAATCGTCCAGCCCGGTCTTCGCCGCGTGGAAAATGTATGGCATCCAGAGCGTCATCAATTTCTTCATCCACTCCGGCACCGGCCAGGCCGCGCTGACAATGCCGATCATGGCGCCGCTGGCCGACCTGGTGGGCGTGACACGCCAGAGCGCCATTCTGGCCTACCAGTTCAGCGAATTTTCCACGCCGATGCTGCCGACGTCGGGCATCACCATCGGCGTGCTGGCACTGGCCCGGATTGACTGGGCGACGTGGGCGAAGTGGATGATTCCGCTGCAGCTCATTTACGTGGCGCTGTCGCTGGCGCTGCTGGTGCCGCCGTGTTTGACACACTGGCAGTGAGGGCGGCATGCACTATTTCAAAAGATTGACCGCCGCGCTGCTGCTCGCCCTCACACTGCCACTGCCACTGCCCCTGTCGCTCGCGGCCGCCGCGCCGGCCGAGGCGCCTGCCGCGCCCGCGACCCCTGCGGCCGTGCCGGACCGCTTCGACCGCGCCACGCCACGCTCGACCATCACGGCCCTGATCGAGGCCCTGGCCAAGCACGACTATGAGCAGGCCAGCAATTACATCGACGTGCCGCCCGAACGCAGCCCCCGCCAGCGCACGTCCGGTACCGAACTGGCGCGGCGCCTGCAGGTGCTGCTCGACCGGGGCGGCTCGCTCGAGCCTTTCGTCGCCCTGTCGAACGACCCGGTCGGGCGCATCAACGACGACCTCGACGTGGACCGCGAGGACGTCGGCTCGATCACCATCCAGGGCAAGGAAGTGCCGGTGCTGCTGGCGCGCTCGGGCACGGGCGACCAGGCCATCTGGAAAGTCGCGCGCGAAACGGCCAGCCAGCTGGCGCTGGCCAATGCCGACACCGTCGCCCGGGCCGGCAGCACCACTGGCACCGGCACCATGCTCGCCGGCGCCCCCGCCCGGGACTGGCTGCTGCTGATCGGTCTCGCGGCGGCCAGCTTTGCCGGCTTGTGGCTCCTGGCCAGCATCGTGCTGCTGGTCGTGCGCCGCCTGGTGCGCGACCCGGAAACCAACAGCCTGTATTTGTTCTTGCAGGCATCGCTCCCACCGTTCAGCCTGCTATTTGCGACCGGCGTCTTTTACGCCTGGGTCGAGGAGCTCCCGGTCGGCATCGTCGCGCGCCAGACCTTCCTGCGCTACTCGGGCGTCGTCACCGCGGTGGCCTTCGTCTGGTTCGGCCTGCGCCTGGTCGACGCCATTTCCGACCTGGCCATCTCGCGCATGGAACGGCGCCAGCGGCGCCAGGTCATTTCCGTCGTCACGTTGCTGCGGCGCACGGTCAAGGTGCTGCTGCTGGCGTTTTCCGCCGTCGGCATCCTCGACACCTTCGGCATCAACGTCACCACCGGCATCGCGGCGCTGGGCGTCGGCGGGATCGCGCTGGCGCTCGGTGCGCAGAAAACGGTCGAGAATCTGGTCGGCAGCGTGACGGTGATCGCCGACCGCCCGGCGCAGATCGGCGACGCCATCAAGGTCGGTACCGTGACCGGGACGGTGGAAGACATCGGCATCCGGTCCACCCGTATCCGCACGGGCGAGCGCACCATCGTGACCATCCCGAACGGCGACTTCTCGGCCCGGCAAATCGAAAACCTGACCGACCGTGACCGGTTCCAGTTCAATCCGGTCATTCCCATCAGCCCTGCCGTCACGGCGGCGCAGTTGCAGGAGGCCGTCGCCCTGATCGAAGGCGTGCTCACCGCCCATGAAAACGTTGCCGCCGGCGCGCGGGCCCGCCTGGCCAACATTACCGAGCGCGGGTTCAATATCGATACGAATGCCTATATCGCCCTGCAGGATGGCGACGCCAGCAACGACGTGCGGGCCGCGCTGCTGCACGGTATATTCGCCGCGCTCGAAGGCGCCGGTATCGGGCTGGCGTTTCCTGTTCCAACAGTTATATTGCCCGCGCAGTGACACAGGCCAGGTCGCCGGCGCGCGCGGGCAAGGCGACGAGGCTTAGACGGCAGCCGTTTTGCTGGTTGGGGGTACTCGACGGTGACGCAAGGGCAATCGCCTTTCAAGATCGGAAACGACGTCCTTGATGCATCGCCCCAGCGCACGCTCGCGCAACTTGCTTTCACTAAATCCATAGACATAGTGCCTGGTTCCGACCAGTCGCCCGAGCGTGCCGGTCTTGTCGTGCTGGGAAAGCAAACGCGCGTGCACCTCGGCAACTTCATGCTTGTACCATTGGTAACGGCCGCGCAGGGCGAAAAATTCGATGGAACGGTCCGCATTCGAACCGCCCGTCACTTCGATGCAAATCTCGATATCGTCCGGCGCCAGCGGTGCATCGATCGGCTTTGCCGACTTGATACGAAACCGAATGTCCGTTTCATCGATGTCGTAGGGATGCGTCAGATTTTCGTCGAGGGGATTTTTAGCGCCCTTGACGCTGGAGTTGCATTGATGGCAACTCGGAATGAGGTTGTAAAAACTGGTGCCAAGAAACGGGTAGCGCGAACGCGGATAAAAATGGTCGAGCGGTGGCCGCATATCCTTGAAATCGTGGACATGAAAATTCAGATGCGAAGCATGGCAATACGGGCAGATCCGGAGCTCGTCCAGGTACTGAACGCATCGTAATCAAAGATCCATTTCAGACCGGCGACAACATCGTTTTCGATGGCCGAACGGTTTGTCGATTTCGTGGCCAGCACCACGTCGAGGCTGTCGAACGCATTTGCAAACATCGTGATAAAGCGCCGCAGTTGCGCCGGCTTTGCAATTAAAATCTGCCGTATATTCTTGCCCAAATAAACGATGAGGTCATCCAGGTAGGGGGTATTGATGCTATTGGCAAGCTTCAGTTTTTCGCTCTTGACCCTGCTTAAGCGGTCCATGACGAATGTTTTTAATACGGACAGATGGGACGCTGTGTCTGCATCGTCGAAGTAGTCGAGCTTGATCATTCGCCGCTCCGTTGCATCGCCTCGTCGATCTGGCACTCGAGATAGTCGCCGCTATGCCGATCGGCTAATGCGCGAGCGATATCCTTCACGGCATCGTAAGCGTGCGCCGTTGGCTTCTTGAGAAAGTCGTCAATGCGATCGAATTCGCTTTCCGAGTATTCGCCGTGAAACACGCTCACCTTGTAGATATCGGTCAGGGTGCTGCGCGGTCCCAGTCCGAAGCCATTTTCCCGTTTGCCGGTAGCAACGTCGACCAGACTGTCCGGTGGCGCATCGGCCGCCACGATCAGCGAGTGCGTGGCCAGCACGAAATACAAACGTCCACTCAGGCGGGGAACCTCTTTGGCAAACTCCAGCAGCTTGGCGATATATTCACGTTGCCATTGGGGATGCAGGAACATCTCGCCTTCGTCCAATAAGATCAGCACCGGATGGTTTCCACCGACGCGACCGGCGCGCTGGAGACCGCCGTACAGTGACGAGAAGAGCGTGGCGTATGCCATCTGGCCGGCGCTTAGTTTCGACATGGAAAACTCGAGCAACCCGAGGTCGATACACTGACGCATGCCTTCCCGGTGGCCGTGCAATTCTTGCTTGATCAGTTTATCGAGCGCGTCAGGCGAGTATTTTTGCGAGAGGGGTTTTGCAAGTCCCGGCTCCGATAGCAGTTGCAGCAATTCCATTACTTGCAACATCTCGTGCATGTCCATGCAACGGCGGCAACCGAGAATCACAGCCTTCCATAGTGCGTAGAGATCCTCCAACGGCGCCGCCGTGTCAGGAAAACGCCACATCAGCTTGACAAAGCTGGCTGGAAAAGCACGCTCTTCGCGCGCATGGACCGCGACGAACAGGCTGAGCCAGCGCCTTAACTGCATATGTTCGTGCTGAGGAAGCTGTCGGGCCGCCGCATTGATTGCCGAGCGCACAATGGGTGTATCGGGACCGCCACTGATGCCCAGGCTGTTCGTCACCGCAACAAGTGAATTTGAAACGGTCCCGATCCGCAGGCGCATGCTGATTTCGCCCTGGTCGACAAACGGCATCTTCAGCGCGGACCTGATTTCCAGCAGCGAGAGGCCATCGAATGCATTGCGTTCCCCGTACCTCGGCGACACATCAAAAGCGAGCCGATTTTGTCGCAGGCGATTAAGACGCCCATTATCGAATGGCGAACTGGTGTAAAACAACGATAAACATTGCAAATTGTCCTCCGCCAACGTCGATAGCAACAGGCCGCCGGTGGGGACATAGTTTTTCAATGCCTTGCCCTTGCGCAGAAAAAGCTTGCCATCCCGCTCGATCAATCCGCCCGCGGTCCTCGCATGCGGGTTGTCGCCGAACGCATTCGCCACATCGATCATGGCAGCGGTCTTGCCTGCGCCATTTATGCCATACAAAACAACGATTCCCGCCACGCCCGCTTCTTTTAATCCTGCGGCAACGTAAGGATCGGCATTTTTTGTTATTTGCACGCTCGTATTCGACGGAAATTCCACCTCGTACGCCTTGGTGAAATTGATAACAAGCGGCAGCTTATTTTTAGAATCGGCGGCGATAAACAAACAATGTAACGTTTCGGGCATTCGCATTCTCCAGTTACCCACTTCGATCATGCATGCCGCGAGTATACGTGCAAACAAGATGCAAATGGCCACGCATTTTTTACCGGGCGTCGTTTCCGGTCAAGGCTGTCCGGTACATGCCGGCGCGTGCGAGCACAATAAAAGCCTCGAGCGCTTTTCCGGCAGCGGCGACAACCAGCATTCCTGTAATATGATCCAATGCGCCCGCTCCCCAGCGGGCCTTGCGTGCCGTTCGAAGGCGCAATGACGACTGCGGCCCCGGAAGAAACGCACCTCCCTCCCATCCCTGTTGAATTGACCGACACGCACCCGGCATGCGCATCTTTCTCCGCTCCATCCTCGTTGCCGCCCTCCTCATCGCCGGCTAACATTTTCTGCAACCGGCCATCGAACGGGCGCTGTACGCCGCGCGGCTCATGGCAATGGACAAACCGGCGGCCCTCCCCGTACCGGTCGAGGGCGTTCGGGGTCGCAATCTTGCCGACACCTGGGGCGGCGCGCGCAGCCAGGGCCGCAAACATGAAGGCATCGACATTTTCGCCAGGCGCGACACGCC
>Ga0247729_10000809_pt1 | contig 12117 bp, 20 predicted proteins | sample UWRJL133311R2_FD_180958 | JGI IMG/M metagenome (GOLD analysis project Ga0247729, IMG submission 180958) | Plant litter microbial communities from Arlington Agricultural Research Station in Wisconsin, United States - UWRJ-L133-311R-2 | ecosystem: Environmental > Terrestrial > Plant litter >... | reverse complement strand
CAATTGCAGCCAGGCTGCGGTGCTCGCATCAGTCCACCTTTGCTGCTCCTCATCTCTTAGCGACCATGTCCAAACAATTCCAATTCAAACTCGTCCTTCTAGGTCAGTCATTTGGGTCTTTCTTCCAAAATAGCTGGCTTATGCTACCCTAGGTGAATCGGCTGTTGGAAAGTCGAGGTAGGTCTCAAACAGCGCTCGTTTCCACAGTCGCCTAACACCTGGCAAGTCTTGTGCTTCGCTTCGTCAAGGACCAGTTTGATGACTACCGGGAGAGCACGATAGGAGGTAAGCACGATCCATACCCAAGATATGCAAGTCCTAACACCCTTACAGCTGCTTTCCTGACTCAGACCGTCACCCTCGAAGACTCAACGACTGTAAAATTCGAAATATGGTTAGCTTTAGGTCTACTTTCTCTTTTGGTTCCCGCTTAATGCTCTGGTAGGGATACTGCTGGTCAAGAAAGATATAAGGCAAGTTCCTCTGCCCATGTTCTAAACGCTTCGTGGAGCTGACCTGCTTGGCTTGTTTAGTCTCTCGTACGTACCCCAACCACGCTCCCAAACCACAGCTATCTTATTTCAGATACCAGGCACCAATGTACTACCGAAATGCCAACTGTGCAGTTGTGGTGTATGATATCACCCAGGCAGCCTCATTGGAGAAGGCTCGCACTTGGATAAGGGAGCTACAACGTCAGGCTGACCCATCGATAGTCATTGCCCTATGCGGAAATAAGCTGGATCTGGCCGCCCGACGCCAAGTGTCGCAGGAGGAAGCAAAGAAATATGCTGATGAAGAGGGCCTCATGTGGACGGAAACCAGTGCAAAGAGCGGAGAAGGAGTGACGGAGATCTTCACAGCCATTGGTGCGTAGTGTGTGTGGTGCCTGCCTGAACGACCTTTTCTTACACTTTGATTAACAATTCAGCCAAGAAACTGCCGCAGACAGCGCCCAGCGCTACGAGGGCCGCTGGTGGACGAGCTGGACCTTCTACTGCGCGAGCTGGTGTTGATCTCAACAAGCAGTCAGCTGCGCCAGGACAACCCGAAGCCTGCAATTGTTAACTCTCTTGCACGACAGCATTCCCTATGCGCCGTACACGTATGCTTCCGTTTTTGTTCCTGTTGTAGCTGCATTCCTTCTGTCACCAGCTTTCATTCTGGTACTTTGGACCTTCCGGGATACACAGACCCATCTCTCCAGCTTCTCAGCGTTGTGAATTGTTTAGTAGGATGCGAGGATGCGTTTCAAATTCCATGAATTCCATTCTATATAACAATATATGGTGCAGCGACTTACATTTAATTTACATACATTGCATAGCTTAGAGTCCTGTCTGTCAGAAGCCTGCAGCCTCCAATCCCTTCCTAATATCAGCATGTGCAAGTTCAGAGAGCTGAACCTCCTGACTTCTCGTCCAGTACCAATTTTGGTCCTTCACGATCACTTCTCGTAAATGCGTTTCGATGAACTGAGTCGTCGAGTCGCTGGGTGCAATGTTGTACGGACGAGACTGGAACTTCAGCATGTTCGTGATGATCTCGTACCAACGCGCTCTTTGGAAAAAGTTGATCTGGCCGTCCGCTTGCTTGTATTGTTCTTGTACGTGCATAATGTCCGTCAGGAACATGGTGATGAACGGAACGCAAGGACCCTCTGCTTGTTGAAGAAGGGCCCTGTAGCCAGCGAATCCCCCAGTTGGCTCGTTATGACGTAGGAGGGCATCAAGATTCGACTTGCGGCCCACATGCGCCCAAGTCAAGTGCAGCCGGGTGATGACGGTGCTCGAGAGTGCAATGATGATGGCACTCATGGAAGCAAAGTTACTGAGAGCTCGGCATTTCTGTTATCAAATGTGATTAGCGTCCAAAACTCATGCATGATCAGACGCACCTCTGCCACCTTGATCCAAAATTCGACCGTATCTGCTCGTTTCGAGAGGGTCTCATTGTTCAATATACTGGTTTTGACCCAAGATCCCAGCTTATCGTGTGTGGCACAAAACTCTTGCAGCTTCACCACCGTCTCGCCATTTTGGATCTTGGCGTAGTTGAGGCATTCTTGAGGGGTCACTTTGACATACAATGAGGACTCGAGCAGTGTAAGTTGCTCGGCAATATCGACTGGATCAAGCTTGAGAAGGTCGTTTTTATGAGCCTTCGACTTCCGGGCCTTCTTTTGCGAAACTGTCGTCGTGGCGTTGGGCACGGTGAACGTCTGTAAAGATAATTAAGCGGATGAGCAATCAGAAGACAACGGCACGGCTCACCAAACGTTCCACCGTTCTAGTAATCGCAGTCGCAGTTATAAGCAGGGTAGGGGAGTTGATGGTGCCCAAGAAGTCCGCTAGACGCTGAGAAACATGCGGCTCTTCCTCCAGCATACGGTTCTCTTCCAGCCATATTCCAAACACTTCAAGAACGCGTTGTTGAACTGGCAAGCGGAGGTATAGCTTCCATTCTTTTCGCTCAGATTCTGTCAAAGATTTTGGGGGCTTTACGTGGAAGCGATCAAGAAGCATCTCGAATAGCCGATTTGCAGTTGTGAATGTGCGAAAAGTCATGAGAAAAACGTTAGTGAATGCTCTGCATTCAGCTATTTCTGCTTTGACGTATGTCAGAAGGCTAAGCGTTGACAACAAAGTATTGATCACCCACTCGTAAGATCAGTCGTAGGTATATCAGTCGTCAATCGTTCGACAAGCGCCAACAGTGTTCCAGAACGAATGTTGCCTTTGCCATCTTCATCAATTTGAGCTTTGAGTTGTGGTTGCAGATACCACTGCTTTCCGCCCTGTGAAATAGTATGGTGATGCTGTTGGGTGGGATGGTGGTGATTTGTGCCCTCGCTCATCGTCCTTCTCTGCGACCTTTCCTCCCGTACGCGTTTGGAAAGAGCTTGGAATGATCCAGCGATGTCAGGACTAGCAATCTTATCAATTTCCTTTGAGTTGTTGGACTCTATCAGAGTCGATAGTCGCGAAAGAGTGGTGTTGTCGTTGAGTATCACTGGGCGCCGACGAAGGCTCCTTTGCGCCGTCAAGGAGCCCGAGCGGTTACGATTATCATCCGACTGAGGGGGTGGAGTCTTCGAAGACTTCCTGACAGAGCTGGAACGAGATGGAGGACGTGGCATTGGAGAGGTAGGAGAGGGAGGAGGATTTGGTCGAGAGCGCGGAGAATCAATGAAGTATGGGTTGACGTTCTCGTCTCTCCTCCCATTAGTTTGGATGACCTCTCGAGGAATACTGTGAAGTGTCGCGCTAGAATTGGAGGTGGAAGCCTGTTCAGTGTTCGAGTCAGTAAAATACGTTAGATAAGATGAAGTGTCACGTACCAGGGTACTTGCATCATCATCTAGAAGGGCTGTCGTGTCGTCCGGATCGAAAATAAGATTGCTCACAAGAGGTATGGAATTATAAAGCTGTTCAGCTTCATACTCGGGTATCCTAAACTCCTCCCCAATGTTTCGTAGTCTGTCCGTCATCTCTTCTGAGAGAGGATTGACGTAGGCTTGAGGTATCCAGCCGACGACAGGGACTGGTTCCTGCCTCATTGCAGCCCACCAACCCGTATCATCGCGCTTGATAATATCCAATATCTCTCCCTTCCTGAATGAGAGAAGACCAGCCTCTTCTGAATCGAAATCAAACAAGCAGAGAACAGAGAAAACGATGTTCTCTTCGTTCCCAGTCGGTGGATCGACCTCCTGCACTTCAGCTCTCAACATCATCGCAGCTGAAGAGGGTGTATGCGCCGTTAGGAGGACTTTGGATGATGTGTATGGGGAAGGTTCGATGCGGAGGTGAAGAGACCGACGCACAGCCTGCGAGCGTGTCTGAGAAGCGGCCATTGGGAGTCTAAATGTAACGGGTGGATGTCAACAAACCGCTCCTGACCATTCAAAACCCAACGGAGCCGATTGAGCTGGTAGAGGTGACTCGAAAAGAGGCCTAGTGTGGTGAAAGGACGTGAAATGGAGAGTAAATGGAGAAGCCTATTGGCTGTCATCCGCCCTTTCGTTATATTAGGCTGGTGTTCCTTGTTGACGACCATCACCAAGCGTAGACCGCCTAGCAAAATGTTTTATCTCAGATGCACACGGTCGAGGCATGCCAGCATCAGAGAGACTATTCCAGACATGTTCTCGCACTTTCTCCTCTGTTCTCAAGGTTATTTACAACCAAAGCCACCTCGACGATGTCAGAAACGCGCTGAAAGTACTTTGGAATATCCGTTGTCGACTGCATGGGAATATTGCCGCTGTTATCATCAATAACAACCGATCTCCGAGTTACCTTGTGAGATTCCTTTACAGCCAATCAGCTGACCACGGCACTAGGAGATTGCATTGGGCTGCGCTTTCTGTTTCAGTCAACGTTCACTGCGTCGAGGTCACTAGGAACGATTACTACCCTTTGGTCGAGTGTAGAATTCCCTGGGATTTCAATCAGAGCCGTGGCGGAGATCCACTAGGGGGTTTCGGGTTAGATCGCTATAAGCGCTCGGAAACTACAGTGCGTATGCTCAATACCTCAGGCTCAGGAAAGTTTCTGAATGTGACGCAGATAATGTCCATGTGGAACGCTCCGAAAGCAAAGGTGAGAGATCTTCCACGTTCGATACCCCATGCTGCTTGAAGAGCAGGCGACTTACGGACTTGTCCGCCTCCAAGGTCCAACTACGGTATGTTTTATGATACAGAAGCAGAAGGGCACGTTCTGAGGCAAATGAGATCGTAGACTCTCTGTCCAACGATTGCGAACTTTGCAACAGAAGAAGGAAGCTCAGGCAAAGGCCTCTCGCCGAGACATCGCTACTCTCATAGAGAGAGGCAAAGTAGAGACGGCCCGTATCAAAATTGAAACAAGTACGCCCTGGACGCCCATCGAATTGTTGTGCATTTACTCATCCATTTCTTCCGTTGTCAGTCATTAACGAAGACATACATGTAGAACTTCTGGAACTCTTGGAGCTTTATTGCGAGCTGTTGCTTGCGCGCTTCGGTTTACTTGATCAGAAGTGAGTTTGTGTAGAACGAACCCTATCCAACATTAATGAATCTCCTCAGCTCCCGAGAGCCAGATCCAGGTGAAGTACTCATCGTCTCGCGTGACGAACCTGGATATTTATATTGCCTTTCAGGAATTGCTGAAGGAGTGTGCAGCATCATACACGCCGCTCCTCGTACAGAGCTGAAGGGTCAGTGTCTGCCACCCTGAGATATCTCCGGTTTTCGAATTCTCCGACAGAGCTCCACATCCTCAGGGATATCCTAATGCACAAATATGGCCGCGAATTTTCTGTTGCGGTCATGGAGAATCGAGATGAATGCGTCAGTAAACGTGTACGAGCCATTCCCAAATAACTGGTATCTACATACCCTGACTGGTGATCTGATAGGTGATGAGCAAACTAACGACAGCTACACCTCCATTAACTTTAGTGGATGCATATCTGGCCGAAATAGCTAGGGCTTACCGAGTGCCTTGGGCCCCAGTAGATGCGTCAAGCGCCCGCGATGATACAGACGCCACTGATGAAGTCCCTGTAAGTCTTGCAGTCGGACGGATCATTTAACGAAACTGATGATGAAGCTTAATAGCACGAGGAGAAAGAAGAAGAGAAAGAGAAAGAAACCCCAACCCAGACCAAGGTCGAGGACAAGCCTAAAGACACAACAACTTCCGACAAGGGCCAAAGAACAACTTCTGTGAGCCCGTCCCCATCGAATAAACTGAAGGACACGAAATACACGAAGCAGACGTCCTCGCCTTCCCCTCCAGAAGACGAATTTGAAGCTCTCGCAAAACGTTTCGCCGAACTCAAGAAACGTTAAGCATGTTAGTCACGGACGTATGACCTATGTTTTCCGTACATGACTTTTAGCACCGGATTATATCACATCGATTAGATTCAACCTGCCCAGTAAACAAAATATTCCCAACCACCGGCTTTGAGTGCTCTCTCCGACGATGCACGTATGGGGTTGTTTGGACGTTTACGGCAAACTGATTGATGTCCGGAAATGGTTTTACACTTTTAACTTGGGAAGCGGAGGTAGCGAACCTTTAATATTGAGGCCCTGTACATATGTTTGAACCTGCAACATGATTTGGACAACCCGCCCTCTGATATACCCTGAAAACGCTGGCGAGTCATGAATCTTGCGGTCGCTGATGATTTACTTTCATCGACATTTGTTGTAGGTGCTGTCCATCAAGATACGTTTCTTGTGGCATCCTGAAGTGGTGAAGGATTTTCCGACTGCAGACGCTGGTCGCCAGTGGGTGCTGTAAGATCTCTGGGATAAAATGTAGCATGTCCTCCACACTTTTGACCGTACCGTGGAGAACAGAGATACCAACCACTAGATAGGTATGTGATTCAAACAACTTATCCTCGAAAGCAGTTATTATCGTGGAAGAGTACTTATTTCCCTCCACAGACCCGCCTTCCTACAATTCTTGAGAGACTATGTTCTTCAAAGTCCCACAAATATAGCGGCTCTGGAGCGGATAGCACCGGCTGACATCCGACTGAAGAGTAACGGGCTCGAGTGAAACTCCAATGCCACATGTCCAAACCACGGTTGGGGATGTCAAGGCAGGCAGGAGGCCTGCATCAGCAGAAGGGGATCCAGGTATTCGGTGGCTTCTATCGGCTGCCATTTAACGCAAATTGGGCAGATATAAATGCAGCCAGGAGCTTTCGCCAAGCGCCTCTCGCTGACCTTCTGAAGCCGCCGACCGCGTATAGCAGGGGAAAATCCTGGATGGGGGTCATCAGACTAGCTGCAAGCTGATGGATTTAATTTTATTCTTGAGGTTCGAACCATAAATTGAAGACCTTTTCAGCGAGGGACCTATTCGGCGGTGGTAGGGAGAGCCAAGGGGGTAACTCTGCTCAGAATATCACAGTAACATAACTGCAAACAGCCCCATAGAGCAATAGGTTGATCGAATTCCGTTGAAGGCACATCGCGGCACTGAATTGCCTTCCACATTGGCAGGCAAGAACTGAATAACAAGAAGACGAGAGCCTTTTCGGGCGGCAAGAGTGGTCCAGAGTGAGCCGAAGAGTTGGAAATAACATGATACCAACCCCCCAGTCATTGACTCGCAGTATCGCTTGAGAAAGATGGAAATAGTCAGATGATTCTCCGCCTTTAGGTGGACTCTCACCATTGATATTTTATCAGATAGCGCAGTTGGCAGGAGACATTGTCGTTTATACCGCCCTGATATTTCGTTTCGCAGAGGTCAAAGAAAAGCCAAGATCGAGATTATCGAAATTCGACTAGATGACCGCCGATGAGTAGACGACCGTCTCAATTGCGTCTAGTTCCTGCAAAAAATCACCTTGTTTAGCGTATGCGTTGGGCATCACTACCGGTCCCCGGATGGGCGCCAGGGAAAACAGAGCTCGGATCAGCAAATATCCGCATTAGAGGTCCCGTACGCCCCGGAAGGTGTATCCTGTGTATTCGGAGCAGAAATCCGAGGGGATTTACAATCTGGAGGGTGATGAAGAATGAGATTTTGAGCGGAAGATGGGCGTATGTACTTCCGGCCACCGGCCACAGCCGCTGAGTTTTCCAATTCCGCTGCATACTGCAAAGGGCAACTTTTGATTTGCCATGCTCTTTCTTTTCTTGATTCATCACTGAACTGCACAGGCGGCAACCACGTTCTCTACTCTGTCCGGGGGTCCTTGAATATCCGCGGTTTGGGCTGGGAACTCCCAGACCTGGGCTCGCACGACGTAAATAGGCTCTGCCGTATAAATGACCACTCCGCTATTCTTTCGTGCATAGTGGACCTGGTCCACTTCTCTCAAGTCTCGGAAGCCACGCATTAATACCATCTCCCCCATGGACGTAGACAGCGACAACGAGAGCGATGGCGGCTACGCTGAGTCGCTCATGTCGATACCTACTAGAAGTATCTCTGGTAGCTCAGTGACCTCATACGACCAAGATGGTTCAATGCGTTCAGCCTCGCCTGTGTCGGTAATCTCGATAGCATCGGACGCAGAGTTGTACAGGCGGGAGTACGGACGAGAACTCAACAACTACTCAGACGTCTACCAGCTCCCAGCCGACGGAGAGGAATTCGACCGCCTCGGTATGTCTTTGATCCGCTTGCTATGAACCTGCTGCTGACCATGCTTTATATCAGACAAGCAACACACGATGTTCGTGGATATCATGGGTGGAAAATATGTCCCTCCTATGGCCGCGGTAATGGTGGACGACGTACCAGGAGAGACAAAAGCTTGTTTGGATTTAGGGTGTGGAAGTGGAAGCTGGTGAGTGACTCTGGAACCGACTTCAGTCAATAAACTTATCTTCTCTCAGGATCATGGATGTAGCTCGTGACTTTCCTAACTGTAGTGCTGTTGCAGTGGATCTAGTACCAATGCAATCGCCGTAAGTAGCCGCCCATCGTTGACAACGAATCTGCTCATTTTTCATCCAGGACTATGCCACCAAATCTCCGGTAGGATCTCCTACCATTGCGCGTGTTTGTCCCCTCAATCTCACCTCAGAATTGCAGAAGTGAAGTCGATGACATAAACCTCGGTTTGGAACACTTCTATGGCGATTTTAATGTTGTGCATGCACGACTAATATCCTCTGGCGTAAGCTCAGATCGTAACTTGAGCGCTTCGAGATCTAAGTCGAAATTTTTAGATCAAAGACTACCACCTGCTGATTGACCAAATTAGTCGCGTCCTCCGACCTGGTGGACTCATTGATATGTCTGAATTCGATTTCCACACATATGATCGTCATCATCGACGTATTGAACTTGGGACCCATGAACTGGGACCGCCGTGGTTGGCGCGATGGATGACATTCACACGCGCCGCAATCAAACACAAAGGGGGTGATGTCCAAGCGGCGACGAATCTCATGGAATGGGTGTCGAGTAATCCTTTATTCGAGGACGTGCATTACCAGGAGTTCTGGATACCTGTAGTGCCGCCCCAACGTGACCCCTCCACCAATACCGAATTTTATCAACGCTTCGACAAGAAGGTGACGGACGATGTCTCGGTGAGCCACCTGATCGTCTCAATTTTTTCAGGGATTAAAATTTCGGCTCTATAGGCATTTCTTAGCTCCGGGAGGCCACTTCTTCTGGGAAGCGGTCTGCCAGAGCCAGTTGTTGATCAATTGCAGGAAATGGCGATCCAGGAGATGAAAGACAGGCAGATACCGCAGTTCACTCGTCTTCAATGTGTGTATGCTCGAAAAAAAATGGAATAGTTCCTTGTGCATCCGACTCTGCTGACTCTGCTGTACCCTTCGTTTTATGTTTATATGCAGTCACTGACAGAACCTAACAGAGTTTTCGACATATTGTATGAATTCATTATATCCGTATACCCTGTAGATCTGTACATATCCCTTGCTTAATATATTTACTCATGATCTGATTGCCCTTCAAGCCGTCGATTGGCGCGCATTGGTTGTGAAATTACGTCCGCCGACGGTGGCTGTGCACTGAGGACATCTTTCGGACGCGTTCATCTTGTGCTCAGCAAATCGTCCAAGTATTGCCTTCAAGACGCGTTCTCAAGTTCGTAAATGGACCGCTCTTCCATAATTGACGTTATAGAACAGATCGTGCATCCCAAGGCAGAGAATGCCCCTAATATCCTTGAAGAACTGCACCTTGCTACTCTGCCGTCCGTGTCGGAAATTCACGACGATATAGAACGAAAATTACTCTTGCCACCTCGGAATCTCCCAAGTCACTGGTTACCCTCCTATCAAGTGTTCGGCGGGTTTTATCATCGGTTCCGGTGAAGACTAACCTATCAACTTGTCAGACATTGGGATAGCAACATATCCGTTCCAGACCTGCTCAAATCAGAACCTGCGCCACCTCCGACGACCCTTACATTCATTAGGTCTGGTCTTGATGGAAATGTTATTGGATATGCAGAGGTCCGTAGCGAGGTGTCGATTCTTAGCTTGATTCCTCACATCTCCTCGTGGATAGACGCCTTCATCCAGACAAACAACCGGTCTGACTTCAACGTCTCTCGACCGCGCCCCAGGTCCAAGCAAAAATTTCGTCCGCGGCAAATCTGGATACGTCCCATTCTGGCCTGGGGGCTTGGACGATATTTCTGTTGAAAGCTTGGATAGAAAGAAGGCAGATACCAACGAGACGAGGGGGTTGAAGACTATCCCTCCTGGCTTCTCGAGAGGACTGAGGCTTCCTGGAGATCCTGTTGAGGATGAGGACCTGGTGACGATTGAAGGAGATGAAACCACGCTAACTGATGGAGCAGAAAATGAGGTAAGTGTAACCCTCCACATCATCAGTCGTCTATCGACCGCTTTAGGGTTCTGCGACGGACGAAGCTCTTGACGAAGATCGTGGTATATCACTAGATCAAACCAAAGATGTCGATGATCTACTCCCAACATCGGTAAGGCGATCTCAGCTGTAAATTCGTTGTTATTCTGACTTGGGTCTTGTAGCGTTCCAACCTCAAACCTGTTGCACCTAAACGGCGTTTAAAGCGCGAGATCATCCAAAAGCGCGATTGGGCACATGTTATCGACGTGAACACACCGTTATCAAACTTTCACGAGCTTGTCCCAGAAATGGCGCACAAGGTAAGGGTTTCCGTCATGTAAATTGTCAATTTCTGACAGATAGTTGTCCGTAGTATCCTTTCGAATTGGATACCTTTCAAAAGCAAGCAGTCTATCACCTTGAGATGGGTAATTCGGTGTTCGTGGCCGCGCACACCTCGGCTGGAAAGACAGTAGTAGCAGAATATGCGATAGCTTTGGCCGAGAAACACATGACACGGTGAGTAGACATACACTCCCAAATATTTTCTGGAACTTACCTTCTGCAGGGCTATTTACACTTCTCCGATAAAGGCTCTTTCAAACCAGAAGTTCCGAGATTTCAAACAAACTTTCTCCTCTTCGTCTGTAGGAATTTTGACTGGCGATGTCCAAATCAACCCGGAAGCCAGCTGCTTGATTATGACGACGGAGATTCTGAGAAGTATGCTATACAAAGGAGCTGACCTTATTCGAGATGTGGAATTTGTAATCTTTGACGAGGTCCACTACGTCAATGATGCCGAGGTGAACTGAATTTCGGCCACTCTTCCTTATGTGCTTAACTAACCCCCTTTCCAGCGAGGAGTCGTATGGGAAGAGGTCATTATCATGCTTCCTGAACATGTCAATATCATTCTTCTATCCGCAACGGTCCCAAACACGAAAGAATTTGCAGATTGGGTTGGGTATGTTCGTATCTTTGAATTTGTCGGCGTAGCTCAATGAGAAATTAGGCGGACCAAGAAAAAGGACATCTACGTAATATCAACGCCTCAGAGACCGGTCCCCCTAGAACATTACCTCTATGCCGGCCGAGAGCTCTACAAGATCGTTGACGCCCAGAGGAATTTCCTAGGAAATGGGTACGCGGCATTCGTGGGGTCCACATCGTTTCCTTCATTCTAAAGCATTTTTCCAGGTACAAGGAAGCAGGCGAAGCTTTAAGGCGCAAGCAGGATAAAGAAAGAGAGGCTGCAGGACTACCTCCAGTCCAGCGTGTAGGCGCACGAGGGGCCGCCCTGGCTCAGCGAGGACAACAACGCGGTGGTCCTCCCGCTCGTGGAGGTAGAGGTGCGGCACCCGCGCCTCGAGGTGGCCGAGGCGGTGGAGCCCCTCCGCGAACCATGCATACCGCTGCAGACAAGAACCTCTACGTTCACCTTCTTGGTCACCTGAGAAAGAAGGCATTGCTACCTGTAGTGGTGTTCACATTTTCCAAGAAACGATGTGAAGAGAACGCCGCAACCCTCACAAATGCAGATCTCTGTACATCGATTGAGAAGAGCGAAGTTCATGTGGCGGTCGAGAAGGCACTTTCACGCCTAAAAGGTACTGCTTTCAACGCCTGCTGCTTAGAAGCAATGGTCTCATGGCCCTTATTTGAGGTTCCGATAAGAAACTGCCCCAAATTTCCCGTACTCGAGATTTACTGTCGCGTGGTATCGGTATTCATCATGGCGGTTTGCTCCCGCTTGTTAAAGAGGTTCGTTTACCATCGGCTTGGGACATATTGG
>Ga0247729_10000807_pt1 | contig 12143 bp, 8 predicted proteins | sample UWRJL133311R2_FD_180958 | JGI IMG/M metagenome (GOLD analysis project Ga0247729, IMG submission 180958) | Plant litter microbial communities from Arlington Agricultural Research Station in Wisconsin, United States - UWRJ-L133-311R-2 | ecosystem: Environmental > Terrestrial > Plant litter >... | reverse complement strand
CTCCTGCGTATCGAGCCGCCGCCTATCGACGCGCACCAGGGGCAAAGCCAGGTGGGAGTCGGTATCGGTGTCGCCGTGGCCGGGAAAGTGCTTGGCGACGGCCAGAATGCCGTTGTCCTGCATGCCCTTCATGTAGAGGTAGCTTTTCTCGGTCACGTTCGCGCGGTCTTCGCCCCAGCTGCGGAAGCCGATGACGGGGTTGGCGGCGTTGTTGTTGATGTCGACTACCGGCGCGAAGTTGACGTGCATGCCCAGGCGCTTAAACTGCGCGGCCACCACCTCGCCCATGTCGTACAGGAGCTGATTGTCGCGGATGCCGCCCATGCTCATCTGGAAGGGGAAACGCGGCACGCTGTCGAGCCGCATCCCCACGCCCCACTCGGCGTCCATGGCCACCAGCAGCGGCACTTTGGCCTGGCTCTGGTAGCGGTTCAGCAGCCGGCTCTGGCGCACCGGCCCGCCCTGGAAGAAGATGAGCCCACCGATGCCGTACTGCTGAATCAGGGCCGACACCGAGTCCTCGTCCACGCGGGTGCGGTTGGAGTAGGCGGCCACCATAAACAGCTGGGCCACGCGCTGGTCGGGCGTGAGCGTGCGCATCACCGAATCGACCCAGCGGGAGCTGGCGGCCTGGGCGGTGAAGGGCACGGGCAAGCTACCACGGCTCTTGGCGGTAGTTTTAGTGCCCGCAGCAAGTGCCGGCGCGGCTAGCGTTGCAGCCGGTGCCGGCCGTGCGGCCCGGGCCAGGGCACGTTTCTTAGCCGCCTGGACTTCTTCGTAGTCCGCTATTTCCTGGCGCCGCCGGGCAGCCTGCCGGGCGGCGGCGCTGCTGCCTTTCCGGCTGCGGTGGGTGGTGGCGTGGGTGGTTTTCTTTTTGGTCGGGGCCTTGCGACGGCGCTGGGCCGCCAGGTCGGGGGCACTTAGCAAGACCAATAGCAGCCACAAAAACGAAAGGAAGCGGGAGAACGGCAAAACGGCGGAGCAGTGAGGTGAGGTTGCGAATTTAGCCGAATGCCGACAGGAATCAGCCGCCGACCGCGCCACCGGGGCTTTCCGCCGTCTGGCGCCGCGGGCAGCTACGGGTTTTGGCGGCCGCAGTTACCAACCTTAATCGGCGGTATTTACTGTTCAGCTGGTGCGAAAATTAGCTGAAAATGAGAAAATTTGAATAGGATAGGAAGAGTATTTAATTGTGCTGATAGTCAGCTGATAACGTTCCCGGCATCGATTGCAAAGATAAAACTGCCGGTAGGCTTTGACTACCGCGTTTTGCCCCCAAGCTTTGTTCCCGAACCTAATGCCATTGGCATCGTTCTATCCCCACCATTACCGGTCGACCCTGCTAAACTGCCGCTGGCGTACAGGACCACCACCGGGGATATTGGCTTATCAGTGCCTGCTCCAGCCCCTGCCGGGCCGCTCACCTGAAGCGGCTTACTACCCGGCCCCGCACCTATTGTTGTTCATGCCCGCCCCACGGGGCCGCTGCAGCGGTCCGGGCCGTGGTATGCTCTCCGCCCTGCTTCCGCTTTGTACTGGTTCTGCCGCCGCCCGCCCCCAAACCGGGCGCGCCGCGCCGTGCCGGGATTTCGCTCTGCCGCCAACAATAGCCAACCAAATTTCCCACTCATCCTTTCCCATGTCAACCAAACCACATTCCGGCAACAAGCTTGCCGCCTACGCCCTGTTTGCCTTCTCCGGCCTCTTCGCCGGGTGCGAAAACGGCAGCCCCACGCCCGCCGCAACGGCCACGGCTACCACTCAACAGGACGCCGCTGCCGCCACCTGCGGCGCCCAGGGCTGGGCGTCCCAAAACGGCGGCACCACGGGCGGCGGTACGGCCACGCCCACGGTCGTGACCACCTACGCGCAGCTGAAAGCGGCCATCGAAAGCGCCACCGTGAAGGTGGTGCAGGTCAACGGCACCATCACGATTCCCTCGGGCGGACGCATTTCGTTCCAGGACCAGACCGGCAAAACCATCTTCGGCAGCGCCGGCGCGAAACTCGTTTCCGCTGACCAGAGCAAGGACAAATCGGGGATTATGTACATGAAGCGGTGCAAGAACGTGCTGCTGCGCAACCTGGTGTTTGAAGGCCCCGGCGCCTACGACACCGACGGCTGGGACAACGTGACGGTAGACGCTTCCACTAACGTGTGGGTCGACCACTGCGAGTTCCGGGACGGCGTCGACGGCAACTTCGACATCAAAAACGCCTCCGACTACATCACCGTTTCCTGGACCAAATTCGCCTACCTGAAGGCCCCGAAAGCGGGCGGCTCGGGCGGCTCCGACGACCATCGCTTCTCCAACCTGCTCGGCTCCTCCGACGGTGCCACCGGCGACCGGGGCAAGCTGCGGATTACGTTTGCCCGCTGCTGGTGGGCCCAGGGCTGCGTGGCTCGCATGCCGCGCGTGCGGTTCGGCAAAGTGCACCTGGTCAACAACCTCTACAACTCCACGGCCGCCAAATCGGGCGTGCAGGGCGGCTTCGAGGCCGACGTCCGGATCGAGGCCAACGTGTTTGAGAACATGGCCAACCCGATTGACCTGATGGACAAGAAGTCGACGGCCGTGCAGGAGCTCAACAACCTGTTTACCAACGTAACCGGGACGAAAGTTGGCGACGGCAAAACCGCCTTCACGCCGCCCTACACGGTGTCGGTGCTGAGCGCCTCCGGCGTGAAAGCCGCCGTAACGGCCTCCACGGGCGCGGGCGCCACGGCCGGCGGCAACGTGTGCACCAACAGCGGAATTTAAGCTGATCCTTAAGCGCGAAAGAGAGTCAGGCAACTGATTCCGCGCTCCGAAAACCGACTCTGGGAGCTGGAGAATAAGATTTTCAGCTCCCGGATGTTGGCCATGAAGTCCTTTTCCTTCCAACCACCACAATCCAACCACCATGAACCAGTCATCCCAATTTAAAGTCCCGGCCTGGCGCGCCCGCGTCGGCGGCTTATTACTGGCCCTCGGCGGTCTGCTGACCGGTACCGTGCAGGCTCAGACCCAGACGCCGGTGCAGCAATACGGCCAGCTGAAGGTAGTCGGCAATAAAGTAGTGGACCAGAACAACCAGCCCGTGAGCCTGGCCGGCAACAGCCTGTTTTGGAGCAACGACGGCTGGGGCGGCGAGAAGTACTACACCGCCAACACCGTGACCTGGCTGCGAAACAGTTGGAACAGCAAGGTCGTGCGCGTGGCCATGGGCGTGGAGGACAGCGGCGGTTACATCGGCAACCCCACCGGCAACCGCCAGAAAGTGAAAACCGTGGTGGATGCCGCGCTGGCCCAGGGCATGTACGTCATCATCGACTGGCACTCGCACCACGCCGAAAGCTACCAGGCCCAGGCCATTGCCTTCTTCCAGGACATGGCCCGCACCTACGGCGCCTCGCCCAACGTGCTGTACGAGGTGTACAACGAGCCTTTGCAGGTGTCGTGGAGCGGCACCATCAAGCCCTACGCCGAGGCCGTGGCCGGCGCCATCCGGGCCATCGACCCCGACAACCTCATCATCGTGGGCACGCCGACCTGGTCGCAGGACGTAGACGTGGCCGCCGCCGACCCCATCACCCGCTACTCCAACATTGCCTACACGCTGCACTTCTACGCCGCCAGCCACAAGCAGAGTCTGCGCGACAAGGCCCAGACAGCCCTGAACCGGGGCGTGGCGCTGTTCGTGACGGAGTACGGCACCACCGAGGCTTCGGGCAATGGCTACGTGGATGCCGCTTCCACCCAGGAGTGGATGACGTGGATGAAGCAGAACGGCATCAGCCACGCCAACTGGGCCTTCAACGACAAAGCTGAGTCGGCCTCGGCCCTGCAGCCGGGCACCAGCCCCGGCGCCGCCTGGTCAGACAGCTTCCTGACAACTTCGGGGTCCTTGGTGAAAGGCTACATCCAGAACTGGAACGGCACCAGCTCCGGCGGTGGCACTACGCCACCCACGACTCCGCCCACCACGACTACCGGCACCGTCGTGCAGGCCGAAAGCTACCACACCATGAGCGGGGTGCAGACGGAATCGACGACTGATACTGGCGGCGGCCTGAACGTGGGCTGGCTTGACGCCGGTGATTGGATGGTGTATTCCGTCGATATTCCTACGGCCGGCAGCTACGTGTTTCAATATCGGGTAGCCAGCCTCAGCGGGGGCGGGGTAATCCGGGTCGAGCAGAACGCGGGCACCACGGTTCGGGGCAGCGTGAGCGTGCCCGCCACCGGCGGCTGGCAAACCTGGACCACCGTGTCGCACACCGTGACGCTGCCGGCGGGCCGGCAGGATATTGCCCTCGGCGTGCCGGCCGGCGGCTACAACCTCAACTGGTGGAGCTTCTCCAAAGTGACTTCGGGCAGCCGCGCCGCCGCCGCGGCGGAGCCGTCGGCAACGGCCGTGGCCCTGTATCCGAATCCGGCCCAGCGCCAGCTCACGGTGGCTTTGCCCGCCGGCGAGGGCAGCGCCCAGGTAGCCGTATTCAACTCGCGGGGCCGAGAAGTGCTGACGCGCACCGCCCCGGCGGGCACGCCGGTACAGCTGGCCGTAGCCGGGCTGGAGCCGGGTATCTACTCGGTGCGCGTCACGCACCAGGGCCGGGTCACTACCCACCGCTTCGTGAAGCAGTAGCGCCGAGCCAATAGGTCGTTTTAAAATCAAAAAGCCCGTTCAGTGCCTTACTGAGCGGGCTTTTTGCTACGGCTCCCACGGAGCCACGCCTCTTTCCTTTCCTTCCCGCTCTTCTTTCTGATCTATGAAACGCAACCAGTATTCCTTGCTTTGGTGGCGCACCCAACTCCGCCGGATGGTGCTGCCCGGGGCCGTGGCCCTACTACTGACGGCCGGTCCGGCGGCGGCCCAGAAGCAGCTCGAAAAGCTCAACCGCGGCGTGGTGGCCGTGCGCACCGGCTCCGGCCAGGTGTACGTGGGCTGGCGGCTGTTCGGCACCGAGGCCGCCAGCACGGGCTTCCACGTGTACCGGGGCAGCACGCGGCTCACCACCACGCCCATCACCAGCTCTACCAACTTCGTCGACAACACCACCGCCAACGCGCAGTACACGGTGCGGGCGGTGCTGAACGGGGTGGAGCAGCCGGCTTCGGAGGCCGCCGCCGTGTGGGGGCAGCAGTACCTGAGCATCCCGATTCAGGCTCCGGCCGGCGGCACCACGCCCAGCGGCGAGGCCTACACCTACACCGCCAACGACTGCAGCGTGGGCGACCTGGACGGCGACGGCCAGTACGAAATCGTGCTGAAGTGGGACCCCACCAACGCCAAGGACAACTCGCAGGCCGGCTACACCGGCAACGTGTACCTGGATGCCTACCGGCTCAATGGCACCCGGCTCTGGCGCATCGATTTGGGCAAGAACATCCGCGCCGGGGCGCACTACACCCAGTTTATGGTCTACGACCTCGACGGCGACGGCAAGGCCGAAGTAGCCTGCAAAACCGCCGACGGCACCCGCGACGGCCGCGGCACCGTGCTGGGCAGCGCCACCGCCGACTACCGCAACAGCAGCGGCTACGTCCTCACGGGCCCGGAGTTCCTCACGGTTTTCAACGGCCAGACCGGCGCGGCCATGGCTACCGCCGACTTCGTGCCGGCGCGTGGGACGGTGGCGAGCTGGGGCGACAAGTACGGCAACCGCGTGGACCGCTTCGTTTCCACGGTGGCGTACCTCGACGGCAAGCGGCCCAGCCTGATTATGGGCCGCGGCTACTACACCCGCCTGGTGCGGGTGGCCTGGGACTGGCGCAACGGCCAGCTCACCCGCCGCTGGACCTTCGACAGCAACTCCTCCACGGCCGGCAACAACACCTACGCCGGCCAGGGCAACCACCAGCTCACGGTGGGCGACGTGGACGGCGACGGCCGGGATGAAATCATCAACGGGGCCAGCGTGATTGACGACAACGGCGCGGGCCTCTACAGCACCGGCTACGGCCACGGCGACGCCCTGCACCTGAGCGACCTGAACCCCGACCGGCCCGGCCAGGAGCTGTGGCAGTGCCACGAAGACCCCGGCGCCTACGCCGGCAACGGCCTGCAACTGCGCGACGCCAAAACCGGCGCCCGGCTCTGGGGCGTGCCCGCCACCGGCGACGTGGGCCGGGCCCTGGCCGCCGACATCGACCCGCGCTACAAGGGCGCCGAGTGCTGGGGCACGGCCGGCGGGCTGTATTCCTGCACCGGCACCCAGATTTCGACCACCCGGCCGTCGGTGAACTTCGCCCTCTGGTGGGACGGCGACCTGTCGCGGGAGCTGCTCGACGGCACCAAGCTCGACAAGTGGAACTCCGCCACCCAGTCCGTCGACCGGCTGCTGACGGTATACAACTTCGGCGGGGCCACGGCCAACAACTCCACTAAGGCCAATCCCTGCCTCACCGCCGACCTGCTCGGCGACTGGCGGGAGGAAATGCTGTTCCGCAACGCCGACAACACCCAGCTGCTGCTGTTTACGACCACCATCACGGCCCCGCAGCGCCTGTATACCCTCATGCACGATGCCCAGTACCGGGTGGCGGTGGCCCACGAAAACTCGGCCTACAACCAGCCCCCGCACCCTAGCTTCTACCTGGGTACCGGCATGAACCCGCCGCCCGTGCCCAACATCGTGCTGGCTGGCACGACGGCCGCCAGCCGAATGAGCGGGGAGGGAGAGCCGGCGAAGGCCAACGTGTGGCCTAATCCGTCTACCGGCCTGTTCCGGGTGCAGGTCGAAGGCGCTTTTCACTACTCGGTGCGCAACCACTACGGGCAGGAGCTGGAGCAGGGCGAAGGCCACGACGCGCGGCAGGTGGGCCGCCAGCTGCGCCCCGGCATCTACCTGATTACCATTCAAACAGCCACCGCCACCACGACCGTGCGGGTAGAAAAGCAGTAGCCGGATTCCGGTAACCGGCCCAATAACCGTCAGCCCCTTTTGCGGTACGAATTGCTGTTGCAGGTTTTGTTGCAACAGCAATTCGTACCGCAAAAGGGGCTTGACTATGGATTCAGCTTGATTTCTTCCGCGTAAAACTCCCGGCCTTCGTCGCCGGCCAGGGACGCCGTCACGCGCAGCTGCCCGCCCTGCTCACGGAACCGGAACAGCCCGTAGTGCTTCTGGTTGACCAGTGGCCCCACGCGCAGGTCGTTAGGCTCGGCAGTGTTCTGGGTGGCCGGGTGCGTCAGCCCGCTCGACGTGACTTCGTACACCGGTTTCGCCACGCCGGGCACGCGCAGCCTGGATACTTCGCCGATGTGCCGGTCGCCGCTGATGAGTAGCACGCCCTTGGCGCGGCTGGCGGCCAGCAGCCTGAGCAGGCGCTGGCGGGCGGCGGGAAAGTTGCTCCACTTCTCGTAGGCGTGCTGCTGGGGCAAAAACTGAATGCCCGAGCCAATGATGTTAGCGTCGGCGGTGCTGGTGCGTAGCTGCTGTTCCAGCCACTGCCACTGGGTCGTGCCCAGCAGGTCGCCGGTCAGGTTGGGGTGGTACACTTTCTGAGCGTCGCGGAAGAGCGTATCCTGAAAGTACCGGTCGTCGAGCAGAATAACTTTCACCTTCCTGCGGCCCACGCGGTACTCGTAGGCGGCGTAGATACCTTCCTGCCGGCGGCGCGGACTGCCGGCGGGCTCTTGTAAGAAATCCAGAGCCAGCTGCTGATTCTGGGCCTTGAAGGGGTACGTCTTGTCGCCGTCGTTGCGACCGTAGTCGTGGTCGTCCCAGGTGCCGATGACGGTAGTGCCCCGCTCGCGCAGCTGCCGGTAGCCTTCCTGGTTGAACTCGGCGTCGTACTTGGCCCGCAGCACAGCGGGGTCGTCGGAGTCGCCGTAGATATTGTCGCCGAGCCAGATCCAGACATTGGGCTGCTGGGCAGCAATGTCGTCCCAGAGTGGCTGGGGCAGGTCGTGGCGGTTGCAGGAGCCGAAGGCAATAGTGAGGGTGCCAGGCGTGCCGCCGTGGCGCACCGCGGCCGGGCGGCAGTGCGCAACACCCAGGCTCAGTGCAAGCAGCAAAAGCTTTTTCATGGGGCGAAAGGTAACCGGACTGGGCAGTCGACCGGATTCTGGCAAGGTTATCATTGCGTGAAAGCTGCGTCGGCACAATCTGCTCTCTAGCTTAATGATTCTCTCTGCCGCCCGGCCAACTCCCGCCGACAATCGGCTATTTTTGCGGGGCGTATATGCCGCCCGGCCCGGGCGGCGTTATCCGGTTTCCTTTCTTTGCTCACCTCAACTTCGGCTGCCTTGACTTTCCCCGCCTCCTTCCTTGCCCGCTATTTCCGCGCTGCCGGCCCGCTGCTGCTGGCGCTGCTGCTTGCCGTGTCGGCCCGCGCCCAGGTGCAGCTGCGCGGCACCATCATCGACAAGGACACCAAGGAGGCGCTGCCCTTCGCCAGCGTGTCGGTCAACAAAACCACCATCGGCACCACCACCAACGTGGAGGGCGAGTTCAGTTTGAGCGTGCCTAAGCTGCCCGTCACGCTGATTCTCTCGGAGCTGGGCCACCTGCGTGACACGCTGCGGGTGACTTCCAACGCCGAGCTGCTACGCATTCCGCTGGCCTCGGCCGTTATTGCCCTGCCTGAGGTGAAAGTGGGCAGCTACCCGTTTCAGCTCGTGGGCCACGCCTACCAGGAGATGGAGAAGAACTACGGCCGCAAGTACTTCGGCAAAGCCTTCTACCGCCAGATTACGCGCATTTCCGACCAGCCCACCGAGCTGCAAGAAGTGGTTTGGAACGTGAAGTCCAGTCCGGCCCGCATCGAGGGCACCACCATGGCCCAGGGCCGCTACGCCGCCGTGCCCAGCATCACCAGCTTCAGCAACTTCTCGCTCTACACCAAGTCGTACGGCCTGTACGACGCCAACGCGGACTCCAGCAAGTCGCTGGCGCTGCTGAGCCCGAACACGGTGAAAAACTACCTGCTGGAGCTGAAGGGCGTGCTGGCCGGCGTCGATTCGCTCAAGGGCGGCATTGCCGAAATTACCTTCGAAACCCGCCCCGAGCTCACCAAGTACCACGCCGAGGGCACCATCTGGATTGACATCGACACCTACCGCGTGGTGCGCTACCACATGACCACACCCAACTTCACGGCCAGCACCAACAACGTCAACCAGAAGTTTCGCGACACTAAGCTGGAAATCGAAATGGCGTTTCAGGCCACTGAGCAGCCCGTGGCCCCGCTCGAATACATGAAGGTGAACCTGCACGCCGAGCTGCTCACGCCCGGCAAGCCTGCCACCCCGCTCAGCGTGGAGTCGTTCACGTTTTTCTACGACACCACCACCAAGCCCACCGGCCTGCCCTACGCCCGCGTCAGCGTGCAGGACCGCGACCTGGAAGCCATCCGGAGCGTGAAGTACGACCCCGAGTTCTGGACCAACAACTCGGCCGTGAAGCGCACCCCGGTGGAAGACGAGGTCATCCAGACCTTCGAGAAGAAAGGCGCTTTCGGCACGATGGTGAAGCCACCAGTGCCCAAGCCGGCCACGCGCAAGCGGTAAGCTGATACTACCGCAATAAGCTAAAAAGGCCCCGCCGGACTTTCCGGCGGGGCCTTTTGGCAAACTATACGGGGCTACGGCTTAGGCGGCGAGCCGCTCGCGGGTGACTACGGCCTGGTAGGCGGGGAAGTCGTCGGCGAAGGCAAACTCGGCGAGGGTGATGTCGCCGTCGATGTAGCGCTGGAGCTCGGAAAGTATTTCGGGACTGGGAGGAGTGCCGCCCAGCGCCGCCACGGCCACGCCCCATTCGGCGCACCGCTGCCGCTTGAGCCGGGCAGTGGTTTCTGCTTCGCTCAAGCCTTCGGGCAAAGGATTGAATGGCGTTTTCATTCGTTCAGGTGGGTGGTGAATACTGGTTATACGGAGGCGGTAAGCAAACGGCTACCAACTGAGAATAAGGTAGCTGGATTCGCCTCCGCAACGCCGGCCGGGGCGCGGTAGGTTCCGGCCCCGCTCCTTCGGAGTTATGCGCGGCGAATGAATACTTTTGCCAGCACAACAGTTGAAACCGAAGAACCTGCGTAAACCAAGCTTCCGTAGCCTTCCCAATGTTGCCTTTCCTCCCAGCCATAGCGTCGCGTTTGCGCAGCAGCCTCCTCACGGTGCTGCTGCTGTGGCTGCTGGGTGCGCCGCAGGTTGGGGCCGCCGCGCCAAGGCGGGCCGTCGTCCGGCCGGCGGAGCAGCGCGGTAGCGCCACCCACGCCGCCGTGCTCGACGAGCAGCTGGTGCCCAACGGCGAGGCCGTGGCGCTCGTGGCGCCGTGGGCAGCCCCGCTGATTCCCTGCGCGCCGGTGGGCCTACCGTTGTTGCCGGTCCGCGCTGCCTGGGCTGGAGTATCGATTCAAATTGCTGCGCTACGCCCTGCTACAGCCGTAGCGGGCCGGGCGCAGGCGCGGCTGCTGCGCGCGTCCCTGGCGCCGCAGGCTCCTTAATGAACCGCTGAATCCGGCTGCCGCATTGGTTTTGGTCCGCTCCATTGGGCTGGTCGAAGCTGAGGCGGCGAATGTTTCTGTTTGTTCATTTCCGGAGTCAGCACCGGGCCGCCCGCGGGCCGGCGCTTTTCGGGCAACTGTAAGCGGTATGCTGCTTCCCCAAGTTATCATTCAAAACCGGCTGGAAAAGCGTCGGCAGGCGCTGGCGGCCACCAGCACGGTTCCTTTTTCCGCGGCCGAGCGGGCCGAGCTGGCCCAGACCGGCTGGTGGTTTCGCCGCCAGCTGCGGGAGATATTGTTCATCGTGGTGGGCGTGTTTTCGGCGGCGCTGGGCCTGAAGGGCTTTTTGCTGCCCAACGAGTTCATCGACGGTGGCGTGACGGGTATTTCCCTGCTCACCAACCAGCTCACCCACGTCTCGCTGTCCTTGCTGATCGTGGTTATCAACGTGCCTTTCATTATCCTAGGCTACTTCCAGCTGGGTCGGGTGTTTGCCCTCAAAACTTTGCTGGCCATCGTGGGCCTGGCGCTGGTGCTGCTGGTCATTTCCTTTCCCACGCTCACCCAGGACAAGCTGCTGATTGCCGTGTTCGGGGGCTTTTTCCTCGGCGCGGGCATCGGCCTGACTATGCGCGGCGGGGCCGTGCTCGACGGCACCGAGGTGCTGGCCGTGTACGTGAGCAAGAAAACCCCGCTCTCCGTCGGCGACATCATCCTGCTCATCAACCTCGTCATCTTCGGGGCCGCGGCGCTGCTGCTGTCGGTCGAAACGGCCCTGTACTCCATCCTGGCCTACCTCTCGGCGGCCAAGACAATTGACTTCATCATCGAGGGCATCGAGGAATACACGGGCGTCACCATCGTGTCGGCGCGCAGCGAGGAAATCCGCAAGATGGTGACCGAGCAGCTGGGCCGGGGTGCCACCATCTACGCCGGCAAGCGCGGTTTCGGCTCCACCGGCCACCAGCTGGCCGCCGTCGACATCCTGTTCATGGTCACCACCCGCCTGGAGCTGACCCGCCTCACCGACGAGGTCAACAAGATTGACCCGCACGCCTTCATCGTGATGCACAGCGTGCGCGAAACCAAGGGCGGCCTGGTAAAAAAACGCCCCCTGCATTAGGCAATGAGAGAATGGTTTTCCCTCTTCCGGTATTCATCCTCCGATTCATTCACCCGCCAGCCGCCCATTCACGCGTCTACCATTCAGTCATTTACCTATTCGCTCATTCACCTACTGCAAGTATGCCGCTTTACAATATTGCCGTGATGCTGCTGGGACTTGCCATTCTGGGCGTGGCGTGGCTGCCTTCCCTGCTGGAAAAGTACCCGCTGTCGTACCCGATTTTGTACATTCTGCTGGGCATGGGCGTGTACGCGCTGCCTTTGCCGCTGCACCTACCCGTGGCCGACCCGTTCCGGTACAACCCGCTGGTGACCCACCTTTCCGAGCTGTGCGTTATCGTGGCCCTCACCGGCACGGGGCTCAAGATTGACCGCAAATTCTCGCTCCGCACCTGGCAGAATCCGCTGCGGCTGGTACTGCTTCTGATGGTGCTCACCATCGGCGGGCTGGCCGTGGCGGCCTGGGGCGTGCTGGGTTTGGCGCCCGCCTCGGCGCTGCTGCTGGCCGCCTCCCTGGCTCCCACCGACCCCGTGCTGGCCGGCGACGTGCAGGTAGGCGACCCCGGCGAGGGCCGCGAAGACAACGTGC
>Ga0247729_10000806_pt1 | contig 12146 bp, 13 predicted proteins | sample UWRJL133311R2_FD_180958 | JGI IMG/M metagenome (GOLD analysis project Ga0247729, IMG submission 180958) | Plant litter microbial communities from Arlington Agricultural Research Station in Wisconsin, United States - UWRJ-L133-311R-2 | ecosystem: Environmental > Terrestrial > Plant litter >... | reverse complement strand
GCGTCGACGAAGCTCTGCTGCAGCGGATGCGGGTGCTCCGGTGTGCCGAGGCCGGCCACGGTGGTGACCGCGGCGCCCTCCAACCGGTGCGCCGGGTAGATGCAGGAGTGGATGGGGGCGCCGTCGAGCAGCACGGAGCAGGCGCCGCAGTCGCCGGCGTCGCAGCCCTTCTTCACCTCGTAGTGCTCGAGGTCGCGCAGCAGGGTGCGCAGCACCTGTCCGGGCCGCGGTGTGGCCTCGACGCCCTCGCCGTTGATCTCGAACCTCATGACGCCGACTCCTCTGCGAGTTCGTGGCGCAGCTCCTCGGCGAACAGCACGCTCATCGCGCGGCGCCAGTCCGCGGCGCCGTGCGGGTCGGTGAACCACTCGTCGATGCGCCGCACCGCGTTCTCGAGTGCAGCGGATGAGGGCAGCGAGTCGAAACGGAGCACGCGCGGGCGGGTGGTGCCGCCGCTGACGGTGAACACTGCCTCGCCGCTCGCGTCGAGCCGGGCGATCACCAGGGTGCCGGTGCGGCCGAGCGGGGAGAGGGCGATGCGGCGGAAGCCGGTGCGGGCCTCGAGGGCGCCGCGGGGCAGCTCGACCGCGCGCAGCACCTCGCCGTGGGCGAGGTCGTTGACTCGCGACGCCGTGACGAATTCGGCGACGGGCAGGCGGCGCTCGCCGCCATCCGCTGTATAGATCACGGCGACGCCGTCGAGAGCGCTGGCCAGCGAGATCATCGGACCGGCGGGCAGGCTGGTGGCGATGTTGCCGCCGACGGTGGCGACGTTCCAGATCTTGAAGCTGGCGAGCAGCGAGTTGGCGGTCTGGCTGAACAGCGGATGCGCGCCCCAGCCGTCGTGCGGGGGGATGCGCTCGAGCTCGGCGATCGTGCAGGTGGCGGCGATCGTGAGGCCGGCGGGGGTCTCCTCGATCGGGGTCCAGCCGAGCGCGGTGAGGTCGACGAGGCCGGTGAGGCCGGGCTGCTCCTCGGAGAACAGCCAGGTGCCGCCGCCGAGGGGCTGCTCGCCCGCGTCGAAGCGGAGGTCGGCGCGGCTCGTGGCCGTGCGGATCTCGCGCACTGTGATCAGGTCCATGGTCTACCGAGTCAACAGCATTCGTGTGACGCGCGTGTAACGGCGCGCGTTCCCCGGCGGGATCTCCGGCGTATTCGCACGGGGAGGGGGCGCGGGGCCGGGAGGGAACGCACATTCGGCAGCGGGTAGGGTTTTCGCATGACCTCCCTGCCGCCCTCCGACGAGAGCCGTGACGAGATCACGGACAGCGACGACGAGGCCCTCAGCTGGGACGGCGAGAGCGACAGCAGCCACGTCGCCGGACCGAAGCCGCTGCGCGAGAAGCCCGAGCGCGAGAAGCCGGCGCGTCCCGCGAAGCCCGGACGGGCATCCGCTGTCGATGACGATGTCGCTGTCGACGACGACGCCGAACCCCGCCCCACCAGCTCCCTGCTCGTGCTCGCCTACGGCATCATCGCCGGCATCTACGCGCTGTACACGGTCGGCTGGGCCACCACGATCCTGCGCGGAACCGGCACGATGACCAACCTGTTCGCCGAGATCATGTTCCAGTTCGGCGAGTTCCTGGCGATCGCTGCCGCCCCGCTCTGGTTCGCCTCCGTTCTCTACCTCACCCGCGGCCGGCGGCCGGCGCTGCGCCTGATCTGGCTGCTCGTCGGGCTCGTGCTGCTGGTGCCGATCCAGTCCGTAATGGGGGTCTAGCGAATGACCGACGAGACCGTGTCAGCGACGCCCGATACAGCGGATGCCCGCCCCGTCGCGCGCCCCCGCTCCGGGTGGCCGAGCGCGGCGATCGCCCTCGCGTTCGCGGTGCTCTACGGCTACGACCTCTGGGAGGCGATCACCAACGCGATCGAGCTGCCGAGGCAGTACGCGGAGATCGCGAAGCTCGGCATCCCCGTGGGCGAGGTGCCCTGGACACTGATCATCGCCAACATGCTGATCCCTCCCGTGGTCTACCTGTTCGCGATCGTACTCGGCCGGCGCCGCAGCGCCTTCGGCCGGGCGGTGTTCTTCGCCGTCGGCCTCGCCCTCGTGGCGGTGCTCAGCCTGGACATCATCGCGATCGCGTAGCCGCCGCGGGAGTCGCCCTGTAGTGTCTGGCGACATGAGGAAACTTTCAGTGCGCTCCGCGGCGCTCGCGGCGGGCGTGCTCGCGCTCGCCCTGCTCTCCGGGTGCGCGTCGGCGGAGTCCGCCGACCCGCCCGTCGCCGCGAGTGCGACCGCCGACCCCGACGCGGTCGTCGGCATCGACATGCCCGATCTCGGACCCTCGCCGGCTCCCGATCCGCTCACCGATGAGCAGCGCGAGGCGCTGCGCATCGAGCGGCAGGACGCCCACTGGCAGAGCGTGGCACAGCAGTATCCCGATGCCGTGCGCCCGGCCGACCCCTTCACCGGGTACACCGAGTCGGACGACCTGTGGGCCGCCATCAACGACTGCTACGTCTCGAAGGGCTTCACACTCGGCACCACCATCGACGCGGAGGGCAACTCCTCCCCGGGCGGCGCGAGCGCGAGCACCGAGCAGGAGGCGATCGACATCTTCCTCTGCCACTCCGAGTTCACCGGCGCGACGCAGCCGCCCAACGACGCCCAGCTCGGCTACATCTACGACTACCTCACCGAGTTCCTCGTGCCCTGCTACGAGGCCAACGGCATCGAGAACCCGGCGCCGCCCACGCGCGAGGAGTTCGTCGCCAACTGGCCGAACCAGAACTGGTCTCCCAGCACGGGGCTCTTCGGCGAGGAGCGCGACTACGCCGTCAACCGGGCCTGCCCGAATACCGAGTAGCCGCGCGGCGCATCCGCTCACAGAAACGGCCCCGTCTCTCGCGAGACGGGGCCGTTCAGTTCGTGCGGGAGGGTCAGCTCGTGAGGGAGTCGACGTACTCCTGGTTGTCTTCGATCCACTTCGCCACGATGGGTGCGTAGTCGGAGCCGTCGTAGTCGACGAACATCGCCTGCTCGAGGGAGTAGAGCGTGTCGAGGTCCATCTCGAAGTTGTCCATCCACTCGGAGACCTGCGGGTAGTCGGTTGCGAAGTCGGCGTTGCCGAAGGCGTGCAGGCTCTCGAGGTCGGCGAGGGTTCCCTCGGGGTCCTCGAGCGTCTTGATGGGGAACTCGGCGTTGGCCCAGTGCGGCTCCCAGAGGGTGACGACGATGTTCTCGCCGTCGTCCGTGGCCTTGGTCAGGGCAGTGAGCATGGCGGCGGTGGAGGACGTGGTGAAGTCCATGTCCTCGAGGCCGTAGCCCGGGATGACCCGGTCCTCCATGGCGGCGGTGAGACCGGCGCCGGGCTCGATGCCGACGATCTCGTTGTTGAAGAGGTCGGCGTTGTCCGCGAGCTCGGCGAGCGAGTCGATCGGGGCGTCGGCGTTCACCGCGACGGTGAGCTTCGACTCCTCGTTCCAGGCGCCGAGGTCGGTGATGTCGTCGCCGTACTCGTCGAGGTAGGCGGCGTGGGTGTCGGGCAGCCACACGTCCATGGTCAGGTCGTAGTCGCCCTTCGAGAGGCCGAGGAAGACGGGCGCGGCGTCGGCGTACGACAGTTCGACGTCGTAGCCCTTCTCGTCGAGGATGGCCTTCCACAGCTCGGATGCTGCGATGCCCTCGTCCCAGCCGTTGAAGACGGCGAGGTTGATGGCCTTGGTGTCGTCGTTGCCGTCGCCGACGGTCTCGGCGGGGCCGGACGCGCAGCCGGCGAGGGCGAGCATGCCGACCGCGCCCAGGGCGATGGTGGAGATATAGCGGTTCTTCACGGTGTTCTGCCTTTCAGTGGCCGGCTTGTGGCCGGCCGAGATTGGAGATTGCAGGAGCGTTTCGGCTCCGGGTCACGAGCGCGAACGCACTCGTAAGGGGGTGGGCTCAGGCGTCGACGAGCTCGCGCTCGGCGGGGGCCTGGGCAGTGGGGGCGGACTTGGCGGCGTTCTCGCGTTCGAGGCGGGCGGCGCCGCGACGGCCGAGCAGTCGGCCGAGCGGCGTCTCTTTGCCGCCGAGTGCCGCGGTGATCCGGTCGAGGAAGATCGCGAGGATCACGACCGACAGGCCGGCCTCGAAGCCGAGGGCCACGTCGATGCGGTTGAGGCTCGCGACGACGGGCTGGCCGAGGCCACCGGCGCCGACCATGCCGGCGATGACGACCATGGAGAGCGACAGCATGATGACCTGGTTGATGCCGGCCATGATGCTCGGCAGTGCCAGCGGGAGCTGGATCTGGCGGAGGATGCGCCACGGGGACGCGCCGAAGGCCTGGCCGGCCTCGACGACCTCGGTGTCGACGCCGCGGATGCCGAGCTCGGTCAGACGCACTCCGGGTGCCACGGCGAAGATGATCGTCGCGACGACGCCGGGAACGACGCCGATGCCGAAGAGGATCAGGGCCGGGATCAGATAGACGAAGGCGGGCATCGTCTGGGTGAAGTCGAGGATCGGCCGCAAGAAGTTCGACGTCGTGCGGCTCTTCGCCGCGGCGATGCCGAGCGGGACCGCGATGAGGATCGAGATGATGCTCGCGACGAGCACGAGCGCCAGGGTGTCCATGGCGTTGTCCCACTGGTCGACGCCGACGATCAGGGTGAGCCCGATCACGGTTCCGATCGCGAACTTCCAGCCGCGCGCCGCGAAGCCGAGCACGGCCAGCACGATGATGACCGCCCAGAACGGCGGAACGGAGAAGACGGCGTCGACGATGTCGTAGGCGCCGGAGACGACCGTCGCGACGAAGTCGAAGAGGAATCCGAGGGTGTCGGTGATGAAGTCGATGATGTTCTCGACCCAGCGGCCAAGGGGTATGCGGAAGTCGTTCAACGGTCTGCTCCTTCGAGAGTGGGATCGAGCAGGGTGTCTGTCATCTCGCCCACGGTGATGGTGGCGATCGTCTCCGTGACGGGGATCTCGCCGGTGGCGGTGCTCACGTTGCCGAGGGCGGCGAGCAGGGTGACGCGGGGGATCACGCCGATCAGGCGCTTCTTGTCGTCGAGCACGGCGATGGGCAGGTCGCTGCCCACGGACAGCTCGACCAGCTCGCTGATCACGACGTCGGAGGTGACGGTGGTGGCGTCGTCGAGCAGGATGCTGCGGAGGTCGGTCTCGCCCCGCTTCACCTGGCGCAGCACGTCGCGGTCGCGCACGACGCCGGCGAAGGTGCGGTCGCGGCCGAGCACGAAGGTGGCCTGCGACTGCAGGTCGCGCATGGTGCGCAGTGCGGCGCGCGGGCCGGAGGTGATGGTGACGACCGAGCGGGCCGGCTCCATCACGCTCGCGGCGGTGAGCACGCGGGCGCGGTCGACGTCCTGCACGAACTGGGCGACGTAGTCGTTCGCCGGGTCGGTGAGGATGTCCTCCGGGCTCCCGATCTGCACGATCCTGCCGTCGCGCATCACGGCGATGCGGTCGCCGAGGAACATGGCCTCGTTGAGGTCGTGGGTGATGAAGATGATGGTCTTGCCGAGCTCGCTCTGCAGCTCGATGAGCTGCTCCTGCATCTCGCGGCGGATGAGCGGGTCGAGGGCGGAGAAGGCCTCGTCCATCAGCAGGATGTCGGTGTCGCTGGCGAGCGCACGGCCGAGGCCGACGCGCTGCTGCATTCCGCCCGACAGCTGCGAGGGCAGGCTGTTCTGGCGGCCGTCGAGGCCGACCAGACGGATGATCGTGTTGGCGCGCTCGAGACGCTCCGCCTTCGCCACACCCTGGATCTCGAGGCCGTAGGCCACGTTGTCGATCACGGTGCGGTGCGGCAGCAGCGCGAAGTGCTGGAACACCATCGACACGCTGCGCTTGCGCACCTCGCGGAGCTTCGCGGCGGGCAGCCCCGAAATCGTGGTGCCCGCGACGCTCACCGTGCCGGAGGTCGGTTCGAGCAGGCCGTTGAGCATGCGGATGAGGGTCGACTTGCCGGAGCCGGAGAGGCCCATGACGACGAAGATCTCGCCGCGGTGCACGTCGAATGAGGCGTCGACGACTGCGTTGGTCTTACCGAAACTCTTGGTGAGCCCGGTCGCCTTCAGAATCGTCTCGGCTGTGGACAGATCGGTCACGTGTACTCCCGTGCGCGCCCGTGTGAGCCGGATTCAACCGCTGAGTTCGGGCGCAACTTACTTGTGGACGGGTAGCCCTGATTACGCGCACCGCTGTCACAGCGTGTGCAGAGCCGATACTCGGGATCGGGCCCGTCAGAGTCTCACCGTACGTACGAGCGGTCCCACCGATGCGGTGGTCGCAAGGTCGCGTCCAAGATGAATGGAAATCTTTTTCCTGTGTCCACGGTAGCAGAGATGTTCCGCCCACGTACCCCGACCGGGGTACAACTAATAGCCTGCGACCAGCACCAGCAGAGCGATAAGCACCAGCTGACCAGCAAGTCTCGGCCAGAACGGGATCGCGCCACGCCCGAATGTCTCCTTGTGCTGGGAGGCGTACACGTTGGCCGGGAAGACCGCGATGAGAAAGACGATCAGGGCAACGGATGCGGCGGGCCGGGTCGCGGGGATCATCAGTCCGACGCCTCCCGCGATCTCGCACACGCCCGTGAGGTAGACGAGCACGATCGGTCGCAGCCTGCCCTCGCTGCGCATGCGCGGCGGGATCATCTTCGCCATCACCCGCGCGGGACCGCGTCGGAAGTGGTTGATGCCCATTCCGACGAAGACGACGGCGAGCGCCCAGAGTGCGAAAGCCCGTATTACGTCCCACGCCACATCGCTCATCCACACATTGTGCCCCCGATAGACTCGTCTGGTTGCGCGAATGGCGCTCACTCCTTTCCATCGCACCCCCTAAGGACTTGTTTCGTGACCAAGCCGATCGTGCTGATTGCCGAAGAACTATCGCCCGCGACCGTCGACGCCCTCGGGCCCGACTTCGATGTGCGCAACGTGGACGGCACCGACCGTCCGGCTCTGCTCGCAGCGCTCGCCGACGCATCCGCTGTCCTGGTGCGCTCCGCCACCAAGGTCGACGCCGAGGCGATCGCCGCTGCGCCCCAGCTCAAGGTGATCGCCCGCGCCGGCGTCGGACTCGACAACGTCGACATCAAGTCGGCCACCACCGCCGGCGTGATGGTCGTCAACGCACCCACGTCGAACATCATCTCCGCCGCGGAACTCACCGTCGGCCACATCATCAGCCTCTCGCGCTCGATCCCCGCGGCCCACGCCAGCCTCGCCGCCGGCACCTGGAAGCGCTCGAAGTACACGGGCGTCGAGATGTACGAGAAGACCGTCGGCATCATCGGCCTCGGCCGCATCGGCGCCCTGATCACCGCGCGCCTGCAGGCCTTCGGCATGAACGTCGTCGCCTTCGACCCCTACGTCACCGCCGCCCGCGCCCAGCAGCTCGGCGTCACGCTGCTGTCGCTCGAGGAGCTGCTCGCGCAGAGCGACTTCATCACCATCCACATGCCGAAGACCCCCGAGACCACGGGCATGATCTCCACCGAGCAGTTCGCGCAGATGAAGTCGACGGCGTTCATCGTCAACGTCGCCCGCGGCGGACTCATCGACGAGGACGCCCTCTACGCGGCCCTCAAGTCGCACCGCATCGCCGGCGCCGGCCTCGACGTCTTCGTCAACGAGCCGCCGCTGGACTCGCCGCTGCTCTCGCTCGAGAACATCGTGCTCACCCCGCACCTCGGTGCGTCCACCGACGAGGCGCAGGAGAAGGCCGGCGTCTCCGTCGCCCGCTCGGTGCGCCTCGCTCTCGGCGGCGAGCTCGTTCCCGACGCCGTGAACGTGGCAGGCGGAGTCATCGACCCGAGCGTGCGCCCCGGCATCCCGCTGATGGAGAAGCTGGGCCAGGTGTTCTCCGGCCTCGCCGACAGCCCGATCACCACCGTCGACGTGGAGGTGCGTGGCGAGATCGCCGACCTCGACGTGAGCGTGCTCAAGCTCGCGGCCTTGAAGGGCATCTTCTCCAACATCGTCAGCGAGTCGGTTAGCTACGTGAACGCACCCCTGCTCGCCGAGCAGCGCGGCGTCACCGTGCGCCTGATCACCGAGACGGAGAGCGAGGAGTACCGCAATCTGCTCACCATCCGCGGAGCGCTCAGCGACGGCTCGCAGGTCTCGGTCTCCGGAACGCTGACCGGCACGAAGCAGATCGAGAAGATCGTGGAGATCAACGGCTACGACGTCGAGGTGCCCTTCGCGAAGCACCTCATCGTGATGGTCTACACCGACCGTCCCGGCATCGTCGCGGTCTACGGCAAGGAGTTCGGCGACGCTGCGATCAACATCGCCGGCATGCAGATCGCGCGCAAGGAGGCCGGGGGAGCTGCGCTCAGCGTGCTCACCGTCGACTCGCCCGCGCCCGACGGCCTGCTCGAGACCGTCCGCGTCGCGATCGACGCCGACCTGCTGCGCGAGATCGACATCACCGAGTAGTCCCGCTCCACCAGTTGTCACGAACGGCTCGCCTTCTGCGGAAGGCGAGCCGTTCGTGACAACTGGCCGCGGTCGGTGGACGGTGAGCGTGGGTGCTCAGCCGGCCTTCCGCGCCCTCGCCAGCTCCTCGATCGCGTCGATCACGTCGTCGAGCTCGCTCGCCGGCGTCGGCAGCTTGTCGAAGGGGAACAGCGCGGCGTTGTAGTACAGCCCGTCGCTCACCAGCAGCACGAGCCTGGCCACGGCCGGGTCGCCGACGCTCTGCTCGATGAGCGTGCGCCATCCCGTCTCGACGGCCGCGAGGGAGGCGTTCGCCGCCGGGTACAGCCCGGACTGCGCCAGCCGGGTCATCGCGATGTAGGTGCTGTCGAAGGGTGTGCCCACCGCGACGGACGAGCGGATGAAACGCCGCACAAAACCCTCGGGCGCTGCCAGGAGCAGCGCGTTGTCCTCGGCGGTCAGCCGTTCGAGCCGCTCGACGAGTCCCTCCACGAGGTCGGTCTTCGCGCCGAAGTGGTAGAGCAGCCCGCCCTTGGAGACGCCGGCCTCTGCGGCCACGGCGTCGAGGGTGGCCGCGCGCTCGCCCCTGTCGGTGACCATGCGCTCGAACGCGTCGAGCAGGGTCTCTTTCGTGGAGGGTTTCTGCGCCATCCGTCGACTATATCCGCGCCGGGCTGACAACTGTACCGTCTAGACGGTACAGTGGTTTTCATGAGCACCACCGACCTGACCGCGCCTGCGACCCGGGCCACCACGAGAACCTGGCTCGGCCTCGCCGTGCTGATGCTGCCGACCCTGCTGGTGTCGATCGACAACACCGTGCTCAGCTTCGCACTGCCGAGCATCGCCCGCGACCTGCGCCCCTCCGCCGTCGCCCAGCTCTGGATCGTCGACGCCTACCCGCTCGTTCTCGCCGGACTGCTGGTCGCCATGGGCAACCTCGGCGACCGCTTCGGGCGCCGCCGCATGCTGCTCATCGGTGCGAGCGGCTTCGGCCTGGTCTCCGTACTCGCGGCCTTCGCGCCCGACGCGACGCTGCTCATCGCCGCCCGCGTGCTGCTCGGGTTCTTCGGCGCGATGATCATGCCCTCCACGCTCTCGCTGCTGCGCTCCCTGTTCGCCGACCGCCGCCAGCGCCGGCTCGCCATCGCGGTCTGGGCCACCGGCTTCTCCGCGGGCTCGGCCGTCGGCCCGCTCGTCGGGGGAGTGCTGCTCGAGCACTTCTGGTGGGGCTCCATCTTCCTCATCGCCGTGCCGCTGCTGCTCCCGCTGCTGATCCTCGCGCCGGTGCTCATCCGCGAGTCGAAGGACCCGGCGCCCGGTCCGTTCGACCTGATCAGCATCGTGCTCTCGATGCTCGCGCTGGCGCCCGCGGTCTACGCGATCAAGGAGATCGCGACCGAGGGATTCGGCGTCGTGCCCGCCCTGCTGCTGGCGCTCAGCGTGGTCGCCGGTGTGCTCTTCGTGCGCCGCCTGCTCGGCCAGCAGAACCCGATGCTCGACATGAAGCTGTTCCGCGTGCCGTCGTTCAGCGGCGCGGTGATCGTGAACCTCGTGAGCGTGTTCTCGCTCGTTGGCTTCCTGTTCTTCATCACCCAGCACCTTCAGCTCGTGCTCGGCATGAGCCCCTTCGACGCGGCGATGGCGCTCGCGCCCGGCACCGTCGTGATCATCGTCGCCGGCCTCGCCGTCGTGCCCGCCGTGCGCCGGGTGCGCCCGGGATACATCATGGCCTTCGGGCTCGGCCTGTCGCTGGCGGCCTACGCCTCGATCGCGATCATCGGCGACGGTGCGACCACTCTCAGCCTCATCGTGGCGTTCTGCGTGCTCGGCGCGGGCATCGGCGCCGCGGAGACGCTGTCGAACGACCTCATCATCTCCAGCGTTCCCGCGGACAAGGCGGGTGCGGCATCCGGTGTCTCGGAGACCGCATACGAGCTCGGCGCGGTGCTGGGAACGGCCGTGCTCGGCAGCATCCTCACGGCGTCGTACCGCGACTCGATCGTGATCCCGGGGTCGCTGGCGACAGCGGATGCCACAGCCGCCCGCGAGACCCTGGGTGGTGCGGTGGAGGTCGCCTCGACGCTCCCCTCGGGCCTCGCGCAGCAGCTGCTCGATTCCGCGCGGCACGCCTTCGACTCCGGGGTGACCACCACGTCGTGGGTGGCCGTGGCCCTGATGGCGGTCGCGATCACGGTGACGCTCGTCACCCTGCGCAATGCGCGCGGGTAGCTCCCGGAGACAGGAAGGGGCCCGCACCGCTGTCGCGGTGCGGGCCCCTTGTCGATGGAGGGAGTTAGACCAGCGGGTCGTCGTTGCTGGTGGTGGTGCGACGCTGAACGGCCTCGCCGCTGTTCGGGTCCACCGCGGAACGGGTGGTGGTGCTCGTCTGGCGCTTGCGGGCCATCATGACGATTCCGATGATGAACACGATGACGCCGGCCCCCATCAGGATGTAGCCGATCAGGTCGAGGTCGACGAACGACGCCTCCACGTTGACCGCGAAGGCCAGGATGGCGCCGATGACGAACAGTGCGATACCGCTTCCAATACTCATGCCGCTCACCCTACCCATATCGATTCGCGCCGAGAAGTCGAGCAGTACGCTTGACTAATGCCCTCTGAACTGAATCTCGCCGTCATCGCCGGAGACGGAATCGGACCCGAAGTCACCGCGGAGGCCGTGAAGGTGCTGCGCGCCGCGGTCGGATCCGACGCCGTCGTGACCACCACCGACTACCCCTTCGGTGCCGGACACTTCCTCCAGACCGGCCGGATCCTCGACGACGAGGACCTCGACGCGCTCAAGCAGCACGGCGCGATCCTGCTCGGCGCCGTCGGCGGAGACCCCCGCGACCCGAGGCTGAAGGGCGGCATCATCGAGCGCGGCCTGCTGCTGAAGCTGCGCTTCGCCTTCGACCACTACGTGAACCTGCGCCCGACCACGCTCTTCCCGAACGTCGAGTCGCCGCTGGCCGCGCCGGGCGACGTCGACTTCGTCGTCGTGCGCGAGGGCACCGAGGGTCCCTACGTCGGCAACGGCGGCGGATTCCGCGTGGGCACCCCGCACGAGATCGCCAACGAGGTGAGTATCAACACCGCGTTCGGCGTGGAGCGGGTCGTCCGCCATGCTTTCGCCGTGGCATCCGCTCGACCCGCTCAGAAACTGACGCTCGTGCACAAGACCAACGTGCTCGTCTTCGCGGGCTCGCTCTGGCAGCGCACCGTCGACCGGGTCGCGCTCGAGTTCCCCCACATCGCCGTGGACTACCTGCACGTCGACGCCGCGACTATCTTCTTCGTGACGAACCCGGGTAGGTTTGACACCATCGTCACGGACAACCTCTTCGGCGATATTCTCACCGATCTTGCTGCCGCAATCAGCGGCGGAATCGGCCTGGCCGCCTCCGGCAACATCAACCCGGATGGAACCTTCCCCAGCATGTTCGAGCCGGTCCACGGATCGGCACCGGACATCGCCGGCCAGCAGAAAGCCGATCCCACTGCCGCGATCCTCTCTGCGGCCCTCCTGCTCGACCACCTCGGGCACCAGGACGCCGCAGCCCGCGTCTCCGCGGCCGTCTCCGCCGACCTCGCCGCACGTGGCTCCTCGCCGCGCGCGACCGCGGCGGTGGGCGATGCCATCGTGACGCTTCTCGACTCAGTTCCAGCTCCCACTCTCTAAGAAGGACACGCACGCATGATCAAGAACCTCCTCGCCCCCTCCACCCTGCAGTTCACGC
>Ga0247729_10000805_pt1 | contig 12149 bp, 10 predicted proteins | sample UWRJL133311R2_FD_180958 | JGI IMG/M metagenome (GOLD analysis project Ga0247729, IMG submission 180958) | Plant litter microbial communities from Arlington Agricultural Research Station in Wisconsin, United States - UWRJ-L133-311R-2 | ecosystem: Environmental > Terrestrial > Plant litter >... | reverse complement strand
CGACCGCCGGCGCCTCATGAGCCGATTGCGGCGCGGCGCGGCGCGGCACGGCTCGGCGCGGCAAGGCAAGGCGCGCCGGCACCGCCCCCACCCCGCACCACCCGTGGTGGCCGCGCCCCCGCCGTGCCACAGTGTCCCCATGACCGGCACCACGACCGACCCGGAATCCTCGCTCTTCGCCGCCTTCGCCCACGCCCTCGTGCTGCATCCCGAGCCGTCGGTGCGCTTCGTCGGCGACGGCACCCTCGTCTCGGCGTTCGCGGTGTCGGAGCTGGCCTCCGCGAGCGTCGCCGCCGCGGGTGCCGCGACGAGCCTGCTGATCGAGGCGGCAACGGATGCGCCGGCCCCCGTCGTCGTGGACCGCGCGCTCGCGTGCGCCTGGTTCGGCACCGCGGTCACCCCGGTCGGCTGGGAGCTGCCCTCCCCGTGGGACGCCCTCGCCGGGGACTACCGCAGCGCCGACGGCTGGATCCGCCTGCACACGAACGCCCCGCGGCACCGCGCCGCCGCGCTCCGGGTGCTCGGCGCGGCGCCCGAGCGGGCATCCGTCGCCGAGGCGGTCGCGGGGTGGCGCGGCGACGACCTCGAACTGGCCGTCGTGGCGGCCGGCGGCTGCGCGGCGGTCATGCGGTCCGCGCACGACTGGGCCCGGCATCCGCACGGCTCGGCGGTCGCCCGCGAGCCGCTCGTGCACTGGACCTACTCCCGCGTGCGCCCGACAGCGGATGCCGCGGAGCTCGACCCGCAGCATCCGCTCGCCGGTCTGCGCGTTCTCGACCTCACCCGCGTGATCGCCGGTCCCGTTGCCACGCGGTTCCTCGCCGGGCTCGGCGCCGAGGTGCTGCGCGTCGACCCGCCCGACTGGGACGAGCCGGCGGTGGTGCCCGACATGACGCTCGGCAAGCGCACCGCCCGTCTCGACGCGACGACCCCCGCGGGGCACGAGGCGCTCGAGCGGCTGATCGCGGGCGCCGACGTGCTCGTGCACGGCTACCGGCCGGGCGCGCTCGAGGCGCTCGTGCCGGCCGAGCGCCGGAGGACGCTGCGCCCCGGGCTGATCGAGGTGGGGATCGACGCCTACGGCTACACCGGACCGTGGCGCGGGCGCCGCGGCTTCGACAGCCTGGTGCAGATGAGCTCCGGCATCGCGCAGACCGGGATGGAGTGGGCGCACGCGGACGCGCCGACGCCGCTGCCGGTGCAGGCGCTCGACCACGCCACCGGCTATCTCGCGGCCGCTGCGGCGATCGCGGCCGTCGCGCTGTACCGCACGCGCGGCCTGCCGCGGCGGGCGCGGGTGTCTTTGGCGCGCACGGCGGCCCTGCTGCTGCAGTATCCGGCGGCGGCGCCGCATCCGCTCTCGAACGACGAGCCGACGTCGCGCACCCGAATCGTCACCCCGTGGGGACCGGCCGAGCTGCTGGCGCCGCCGCTCACTATCGGCGGCGCCGGCCTCGAATGGCAGCGGGCCCCGCGCGATCTGGGGTCCGACGAGCCGCGCTGGTGACCGTTTCGCCCGAAAACGCCCCGGATTCCGAGGAATCCGGGGCGCTTTCGGGCAATACGACGCGACGCGCTAGTGGGCGTCGACTGCTTCGATCTCGGTGCGGTCGCCGCTCCACAGGGTGTGGAAGGTGCCGTCCATGTCGACGCGCTTGTAGGTGTGCGCTCCGAAGAAGTCGCGCTGGCCCTGCGTGAGCGCGGCCGGCAGGCGGTCGGCGCGCAGGCTGTCGTAGTACGCGAGCGAGGAGGCGAACACCGGCGCGGGGATTCCCGCGTGCGCGGCGTCGGCGACCACGTTGCGCCAGGAGTCCTGCGCCGTGGCGACCACGTCGGTGAAGAACGGGGCGGTGACGAGCGAGACGAGTCCCGGGTTCTCGGCGTAGGCCTCGGTGATGCGGTTGAGGAAGCGGGCGCGGATGATGCAGCCGCCGCGCCAGATCTTGGCGATCTCGCCCTTCTCGATGTTCCAGCCGTACTGCTCGGCGCCGGCGACGATGGCGTCGAAGCCCTGCGAGTAGGCGATCACCTTCGAGGCGTAGAGCGCCTGGCGCACACCCTCGATGAAGCCGTCCACGTCGTCGACGGGGTTGGCCGTCGGACCGGGCAGAGCGGATGCCGCTGCGCGTTGCGCCGGCTTCGAGGAGACCGAGCGTGCGAAGACGGCCTCGGCGATGCCGGAGACGGGGATGCCCAGGTCGAGGGCGGTCTGCACGGTCCAGACGCCGGTCCCCTTGGAGCCGGCCTGGTCGAGGATGACGTCGACGAGCGGCTTTCCGGTCTTCTCGTCGACCTGGCGCAGCACCTCCGCGGTGATCTCGATCAGGTAGCTCTCGAGCTCGCCCTTGTTCCACTCGGTGAAGATGTCGGCGATCTCGGCCGGCGTCTTGCCCGTGCCGCGGCGGATGAGGTCGTAGGCCTCGCCGATGAGCTGCATGTCGGCGTACTCGATGCCGTTGTGGATCATCTTGACGAAGTGGCCGGCGCCGTCGTGGCCGACGTGGGTGACGCAGGGCTCGCCCTCGGCGACCGCGGCGATCGACTTGAGGATCGGGCCGAGGGTGACCCAGGACTCGTCGGATCCGCCGGGCATGATGGAGGGGCCGAGCAGCGCGCCCTCCTCGCCTCCGGAGATGCCGGCGCCGACGAAGTTGATGCCGGTCTCGCGCACGGCCTTCTCGCGGCGGATGGTGTCGGTGAACAGCGCGTTGCCGCCGTCGACGATGATGTCGCCGGGCTCGAAGACCTCGGTGAGCGCGGTGATGACGGCGTCGGTCCCCTTGCCGGCCTGCACCATGATGATCGCGGTGCGCGGCTTCGACAGCGACGCGGCGAAGGCCTCGTAGTCCGCGGCGGGGATGAAGCCGGCCTCGGGGTGCTCGTCGAGCACGGTCTGGGTCTTCTCGTACGAACGGTTGAAGATGGCGACCGTGTTGCCCTCCCGGCTGGCGAGGTTGCGGGCGAGATTCGAGCCCATCACCGCCATGCCGACTACACCGATATTTGCCTGTGACTCAGTCATATTCTCTCCTCAGATGGTCCGCGTCTAGCCTAGGGCGAACCGGTCGGCGAAGTCGGGTGTGCGCTGTCAGTCGGCTGAGCGCGGGGGCTGGCCGGGCTGCGCGAGGTTCTGGTCCCAGATCTGGCCCATCTCCCGGATGGTACGCGTCATGATGCCCAGCATCGACGCCCCGGCGGCGTCCGCGTTGCCGCTCTGGATCGCGTTCGCCACGTCGACGTGCATCTGCAGCGCCTCGTCGTGTGGGAACTGCGGCATCAGCCCGTAGTTCGTGCGCCCGATCAGCACCTCCGAGACGAGGTTGTTGAGCCGGGTGAACATCTCGTTGCCGCTCATCTCCATCACGAGCGAGTGGAACTCGATGTCGAGGGTGAGGAACTCGTCCTGGTCGCCGCTGCGGCCGGCGGCCCAGAGCCGGCCGGCGAGCCCCATCAGGTCGCTGGCCTGGGTGAGTGCGCCGCGGCTCGCGGCCAGTTTGGCGGCCTCGGGCTCGATGGCGGTGCGGAGCTGGGTGAGCGAGCGCAGCTGGGCGATGCGCCCGTGGCCGGCCAGCCGCCAGCGGATCACGCTCAGGTCGTAGACGTTCCACTCGCTCATGGGCAGCACGCGGTTGCCCACGCGCCGCTTCGACGTGACCATGCCCATCGCCTCGAGCGCCCGCAGGCTCTCGCGGATCACCGACCGCGACACCTGGTACTTGATCTCGAGCGCCTCGGTGGTGAAGGTGGTGCCCGCCGGCATGCGGCCCTCGCAGATGGCCTGGCCGATCTCGTCCAGAACCTGCGAGTGCAGGCCGGGGGCGTCGTGGGTGCGGGAGGCGACGGAGCCGTGCAGGAGGGGCTGTGCCGGTGTTCCGCTGGTGCTCACGGGAGAAATCATACCCATGCGTGCCAATCTCTTGCATAAATATGATCTTTGTAAGTAATCTCTGTCACAAGACGGATGTAAAGATGCATCTGGCTGGGCCGTTCGTAAAGACGCGGTGGTCCGGAATGGAGTCGACATGCAGCGCCACAGCACAATGCGAGTCGCCGGGATTGCCACGGCAGCGATTCTCGCCGCGACACTGGTCTCGTGCAGCAGCACATCCGAGGATGAGGGCGAGGGCTCGAAGACCCTCAACGTCACCCTCGCCAACCACGTCTGGACGGACATCGTCACGGCCTCCCTCCCCGCCTTCGAGGAGGAGACCGGCATCAAGGTCAACCTCACCCAGCTCGGCGAGGACCAGCTGAGCGACCAGTACAACGTGAAGCTCAACGCCGGCAGCGACGAGATCGACGTGATGATGTACCGCCCGCTGCAGGAGGGCAAGCTCTTCGCGCAGAACGGCTGGCTCGCCGACCTCACCGAGGACGTCGAGTCGAACGACGACTGGGACTGGGGCGACTTCCAGAGCGGTCCCGTCGAGTCCACCACCGTCGACGACGAGGTGGTCGGCGTGCCGATCATCACCGAGCGCGAGGTGCTCTACTACCGCAAGGACCTCCTCGAGGCCGCGGGTCTCGAGGTGCCGACCACGCTCGACGAGCTCGAGTCGGCATCCGAGGCGATCGAGCAGGCCAACCCGGGAACCGCCGGCTTCGTCGCGCGCACCGGTGTCGCGGCATCCGTCACGCAGTTCTCCAGCTTCCTGCACAGCCAGGGCGGCGACTGGATCGACGAGGACGGCAACGCCGCGCTCGACACCAAGGAGTTCAAGTCGGCCGTGGAGCTCTACGGCAAGCTGATCCGCGAGTACGGCCCCGCCAACGTCTCCACCGACATGAGCTGGCCCGAGGCGATGGCGATCTTCACGCAGGGCGGCGCGGCCTTCTACACCGAGGCAGACAGCCTCTACAAGAACGCCACCGACCCGGCCAACTCGACCGTCTCCGAGACCGTCGGCTTCGCGCCCTTCCCGGCCGGCGACGACGGATCCCGCCCCTACAACGTGCCGTCGTGGGCGCTGGGCGTCTCCGCCGAGTCCGCCAACACGGCGAACGCCTGGGAGTTCATCGAGTACTTCACCAGCAAGGAGAAGGTGCTCGAGATCCAGAAGGAGGGCGTCCCCGGACCCCGCACCTCGGTCTGGGACGACGCGGCCGGGGTGGAGACCTACCCGACCGACCTCGCAGACGCGATCAAGGCATCCGCTGAAGACGGCGTCGGCTACGACCGCCCGCTCGTCATCTCGGTGCCCGAGGCGCGCGAGATCGTCGGCAAGCCCATCGTGGTGGCCATCACCGGCGGCGACGTCGACGCGGCCATCGACGACGCCCAGGCCGAGTTCCAGGCCTTCCTCGACGACGAGAAGTAGCTCGCCGCAACCCCGCTGAACGGATGCGCCGGCCTCGTCACGAGGCCGGCGCACCCCCAGCACAGAAAGGTTCCCTGATGAGCGCCGTCGCCGATCAGAAGCAGAGCCCGGTGGAGTCCTTCTCCCGCTGGGCCAACAAGCACCGCAAATGGGTGTTCGCAGCACCCTCCATGATCTTCGTGTCCCTGCTCATCGCCTTCCCGGTGGGCTGGACCCTCTACCTCAGCCTCACCGACGCGCGCGGCTCGGTGCGCGCCGACTCCGACTTCATCGGTCTGGAGAACTACGCCGACGTGCTCACCGACTTCGACCGCTTCTGGCCGGCCGTCGGACGCACCGTCTACTTCACCGGCGGAGCGCTGCTGCTCGAGCTGGTGCTCGGCATGATCATCGCGCTGTTGCTCTGGCGCCCGTTCCGCGGCGAGAAGTGGGTGCGCATCGCCATCCTGCTGCCGCTGGTGGCGACGCCCGTCGCGGTCGGCATGATGTGGCGCCTCATCCTCGAGCCGAACATCGGCTTCGCCAACCAGATGCTCTCTTGGTTCGGCATCCCCGCCCAGCCCTTCCTCTCCGGACAGAACACCGCGCTCACCACGCTGATGTTCATCGACGTCTGGCAGTGGACTCCAATGGTGGTGCTCATCCTGCTGGCCGGGCTCACCTCGCTCAGCGACGAGCCCGACGAGGCGGCGCGCATGGACGGCGCCAACGGCTGGCAGCGCTTCTGGTACGTCACCTTCCCGCTGATCCGCACCACCTTCATCACGGCGATCCTGCTCCGCGGAATCGACGCGCTGAAGACCTTCGACATCCTCTACGCCACCAAGGGCAAGGGCGGCGGATCGTTCCACGAGGTGGAGACGCTCAACGTCTACGCCTACGGCCTCAGCTTCGACTACAACAAGTACGGCGAGTCGTCCACTGTGCTGATCGTCTTCTTCATGTTGATCATCGGCTGCATCTGGCTGCTCACCGCTCGCAGGAAGAAGGGCAACTCATGACCTCCACACTCGTCAGGGAGAACCCGGCGCCGGTGATGGCGCCGATGCACCGCAAGACCAGGGTGCGTCCGTACAGCGTCTTCCGCGTGGTCGCGCTCACCGTGATCGTGCTCACCTTCATCGCCCCGCTGGTGTGGATGTTCCTCGCGTCGCTGAAGACCAACGTCGACATCTACGACTCGTCGAAGGCGTTCATCTTCACCCCGACGCTCGACAACTACGACACCGTCTTCGGCCGGGCGAACTACTTCACCTACATCCTCAACAGCTTCTGGATCGGCTTCGCGTCGACCGGCCTCTCGCTGCTGCTCGGCGTGCCCGCCGCGTACTCGATGAGCCGCTACGTGATGAAGAAGTCGGCGGCCGTGGTGCTGCTCGCCCGCATCATCCCCGGCGTCAGCCTGCTCGTGCCCTGGTACATCATCTTCTCGAACCTGCGGCTCGTCGGCGGCTTCGAGGTGCTGATCCTCTCGCACATGTTCGTGTCGCTGCCGCTGGTGGTCTACATCATGATGTCGTTCTTCGACTCGCTGCCCCTCGAGCTCGAGGAGCAGGCGCAGGTCGACGGGCTCACGCCGATCGGCGCCTTCCTGCGAATCTCGCTGCCGCTCGCGGTGCCGGGCATCGCGACCGCCGCCATCCTCTCGTTCATCTTCTCGTGGAACAACTTCATGTTCGCCCTCGTGCTCTCGGGCGCCGAGACGAAGACCCTGCCGGTGGCCATCTTCGACTTCGTGGCCTATGCGAGCATCGACTGGGGCGGCCTCATGGCGGCCGCAGTGGTCATCACCGTGCCGATCATGGTCATCGCCCTGTTCACGCAGAAGTACATCGTCTCCGGCCTCACCGCCGGTGCCACCAAGGGGTAGTCGCTATATGAGCACCACAATTCCTCCCATCGTCGTCATGGGCGTGCAGGGATCGGGCAAGTCCACCATCGGAACCCTCCTGGCCGCCCGCCTCGGCGTCACCTTCGTCGACGGCGACCGACTGCACTCCGCGGAGAACGTGGCCACCATGGCCGCGGGCAACGCGCTCACCGACGCCGAGCGCGCGCCCTGGCTGCGCGAGGTGGGGCGTGCGCTCGCCGAGAACACGGCCACCGGCATCGTGATCGCGTGCTCCGCGCTGAAGCGCAGCTACCGCGACCTGCTGCGGGAGTCGGCTCCCGAGCTGTTCGTCGTCTACCCGGAGGGGTCGATGGAGCTGGTCTCCGCGCGCATCGGCGCGAGGATCCACGAGTTCATGCCCGCGGGCCTGCTCCAGTCCCAGTTCGACACCCTCGAGCCGCTCCAGGCGGACGAGCGCGGCGTCACCGTCGACATCGCGCTCACGCCGGCGCAGATCGTCGACGAGCTCGCGCAGACGCTCGGCGCGGTGGGTGAGCGACCCCATGCGCATTAGCTCCGTCGAGACGTTCGCGGTCGCACCGCGCTGGCTGTTCGTGCGCATCGAGACCGACGACGGGATCGTCGGCTGGGGCGAGGGATCGCTCGAGGGCAACTCGGGCATCGTGCGCACCGCCATCGACCAGTTCGCGGAATACCTCGTCGGCACCGACCCGTCGCGCATCGAGGACCACTGGCAGGTGCTCACCAAGGGCGGCTTCTACCGCGGGGGAGCGGTGCTCGCCAGCGCGGTCTCCGGCATCGACCAGGCGCTCTGGGACATCGCGGGCAAGGCGCTCGGCGTGCCGGTGCACCGTCTCCTCGGCGGCGCCGTGCGCGACCGCATCCGCGCCTACGGCTGGGTGGGCGGCGACGACCCCGCCGAGGTGGGCGACCACATCGCCGCGCAGCTCGCCGTCGGCCTCACCGCCGTGAAGATGAATGCGAGCGGGCGGATGAGCCGCAACGGCAGCGCCGCGGAGCTCGACGCGGTCGTGAACCGGGTGGCCGCCGCCCGCGCGGTGCTCGGGCCGCACCGCGACGTCGCGGTCGACTTCCACGGACGCTTCACCCTCGCGAGCGCCCGGCGGATCGCCCCGCTGCTGGAGGAGTTCCACCCCTTCTTCCTGGAGGAGCCGGTCGTTCCGGAGAACTCCCACCTGATCGGCGAGCTCACCCGCTCCACCACGATCCCCGTCGCGACGGGGGAGCGGCTGTACAACCGGCAGGAGTTCCTCCCCGTGCTGCAGGCGGGAATCGCCGTGGCGCAGCCCGACCTCTCGCACGCCGGCGGCATCTCCGAGGTGCGGCGCATCGCGGCGCTCGCCGAGGTCTACGACGTGCAGCTGGCGCCGCACTGCCCGCTCGGCCCCATCGCGCTCGCCGCCTGCCTGCAGGTGGGGTTCGCGACGCCGAACTACCTGATCCAGGAGCAGAGCATCGGCATCCACTACAACCAGGGCGCGGAGGTGCTCGACTACGTGGTCGACACCGAGCCGCTGAAGTTCGTGGACGGCAGCTTCGAGCTGCTCACCGGCCCGGGCCTCGGCATCGAGGTCGACGAGGCGGCCGTGCGCGCCGCCGACGCGCTGGGCAATTCCTGGCGCACCCCCGTCTGGCGCTACGCCGACGGCTCGTTCGCAGAGTGGTAAGGAGCACCATGTCCGAACAGTTTCTCGCGGGTCTGCGCGAGGCGCGCCTGCTCGCGATCATCCGCGGGGCCGACGGCGCAGCATCCGTCGCATCGGCTCTCACGCTACTCGAGGAAGGCTTCCGCTACCTGGAGATCTCGCTCAACACCGAGAACGCGCTCGCGGTGATCGCCGAGGTGGTGCGCGAGGCGCCCGCGGGCTGCTTCGTCGGCGCGGGCACCGTTCTCACGGTCGACGACGTGGCCGCGGTGCGCGACGCCGGGGGCGCCTTCGCGGTCACCCCGGCGGTGGCGCACAGTGTCGCCGAGAGCGTGCGGCTCGACTTCCCGGTGATCGCGGGCGCGATGACCCCCACGGAGACGGTGTCGGCGATGGAGCAGGGGGCCACGGCGATCAAGCTGTTCCCGGCGTCGATCGGCGGCCCGAGCTACCTCAAGGCCCTCCGCGACCCGCTGCCGGCCGTGCCCTTCGTGGCGGTCGGCGGGGTCGATGTCGAGAAGGTGGGCGAGTACTTCGCCGTCGGCGCGATCGCCGTCGGACTCGGGTCGCCGCTGCTCGGCGACGCGCCCTCCGGCGGCAGCCTGTCGGCGCTGCGCGACCGCGCCCGGGCCTTCCACGAGGCCAGCGCCCCGTGGCTGGAGCGCTGATGGCCTTCGACGTCGTCACCTTCGGCGAGACGATGGGCTCGATCCGGTCCGCGGGCCTGCTGCGTCATGGCGGCGCGATGTCGATGTCGCTCGGCGGCGCCGAGTCCAACGTGGCGATCGGCCTCGCCCGGCTCGGGCACACGGTGCGCTGGGGCGGACGCCTCGGCGCCGACGACGTGGGGGCGTTCGCGCTGCGCACCCTGCGCTCCGAGGGCGTCGACACGGCCACGGTCGCCCGCGACCCCGACCGCGCCACCGGCATCCTGCTCATCGAGAAGCGGGTCGCCGACATCTCCCGCGTCGCCTACTACCGCGCCTTCTCCGCGGGCTCCGCCGTCGAGGTAGCGGATGTGCGCGAGTCGTTCGATGCGTCGACCCGCGTACTGCACCTCACCGGGATCACGCCCGCGCTCTCCGAATCCGCCGCCGAGGCCGCCCTCTGGGCCGCCGGCCGCGCGCGCGAGCTCGGCGTGCTGGTCTCCTTCGACGTCAACTACCGCGCGAGGCTGTGGAGCCCGGACGCCGCGCGCAGCGTGCTTTCCGCGATCGCGGCGCTCGCCGACGTGGTCTTCGCCTCCGACGACGAACTGCACCTGATCGCCGCGGGCGACGACGAGGCCTCCCGGGTTCGCGCGCTGCTCGACGGCGGGGTGCGCGAGGTGGTGCTGACTCGCGGCGGCGACGGGTCTGCCGTCTTCACGGCCACCGAGTCCGCCGCATCCGCTGCCCGCAGTGTCGCCGTCGTCGACACCATCGGCGCGGGCGACGCGTTCACCGCCGGCTACCTCTCCGCCCTGCTCGACGGGCTCCCGCTCGCCGACCGCCTCGACCGCGGCGCCGTTCTCGGCGCCTTCGCCGTCAGCGCCTCGGGCGACTGGGAGTCGCTGCCGCTGCGCTCGGAGCTGGCACTGCTCGACCACGCGGCCGGCACCACGCTTCGCTGAACCCTCACCACCGAACACAAGGAGTCACACGCGCATGAAGATCGAATCCGCAGAGGTCATCGTCACGAGCCCCGACCGCAACTTCGTCACTCTGAAGCTGACGACCGACGACGGTCTGACCGGTCTGGGCGATGCGACGCTGAACGGCCGGGAGCTGGCGGTGGTGTCGTACCTGCGCGACCACGTGGTGCCGCTGCTGATCGGGATCGACGCGCACAACATCGAGGACACCTGGCAGTTCCTCTACCGCAGCGCGTACTGGCGGCGCGGCCCGGTGACGATGGCGGCGATCGCCGCGGTCGACGTGGCGCTCTGGGACATCAAGGCGAAGGCCGCCGGCATGCCGCTGTACCAGCTGCTCGGCGGGGCGTCGCGCACCGGGCTGCTCGCCTACGGGCACGCCTCGGGCAAGACCAACGAGGAGCTGTTCGACAGCGTGCGCGAGCACCAGGAGCAGGGCTACAGGGCGATCCGCGTGCAGACCGGCGTTCCCGGACTGAAGTCGATCTACGGCATCGCCTCCAACGCCACTTTCGACGCCAACACCGGCGTGCGCTACGACCACGAGCCGGCGCAGCGCGGCGCACGGCCGGCCGAGGAGGACTGGGACACCCGCTCCTACCTGCGCCACGTGCCCACCGTGTTCGAGGCTGTGCGTAACGAGTTCGGTGCGGAGCTGCCGCTGCTGCACGACGGCCACCACCGGATGACGCCGATCCAGGCCGCGCAGCTCGGCAAGTCGCTGGAGCCCTACGACCTGTTCTGGCTCGAGGACTGCACCCCGGCCGAGAACCCCGAGGCGCTGCGCCTCGTGCGCCAGCACACCACAACCCCGTTGGCGATCGGCGAGATCTTCAACTCCGTGTGGGACTACCAGCAGATCATCCGCGAGCAGCTGATCGACTACGTGCGCAGCGCCGTCACCCACACCGGCGGCATCAGCCACCTGAAGAAGATCCTCGACTATGCGTCGCAGTACCAGATCAAGTCGGGCATGCACGGGCCGACCGACATCTCCCCGGTCGGCATGGCCGCCGCGATGCACCTCGGGATGGCGATCCACAACTTCGGCATCCAGGAGTACATGCAGCACGGCGAGAAGACCAACAGCGTCTTCGAGCAGTCGTTCACCTGGAACGACGGCATGCTGCACCCCGGCAACAAGCCCGGACTCGGCGTCGAGCTCAACGTCGACGAGGCCGGCGGCTACCCGTACGCACAGGCGTACCTGCCCTACAACCGGCTCGCGGACGGCACCGTCCACGACTGGTAGGGCGGCCCTTTCGCAACTCAGGCAGTCTCGCGGCGGGCGGCGTCCGCACCCGCGCGACCCCGGGCATCCGCTCGACCGCGCACCGCGTTCTGCCTGAGTTGCGAACGAGGCGAGCGGATGCGCCGCGCGCGCCCCGCGGAGAACGCGCCTCGCGAGACCCGCCGCTTCATGTAAAGTAGCTAGCTGTACTTCGGCGAGGGAACCGTCACCGGTTCCGTAATCGACGCGGTGGAGCGGGCATCGGCTTCTGGCCTCAACGTCTTCCTCACGCTGACATATGCGTTCGAGTTGAAAATCAACGTGGGCCCCGTGCTCACCAAAGGAGTTATCACCATGGCCCAGGCCGAAATCAGCAACCACCTCGTCACCGAGATCCGCGAGAGCTTCGGCAAGGGTGCGGCTCGCAAGATCCGCGCCATTGGCAAGA
>Ga0247729_10000803_pt1 | contig 12170 bp, 8 predicted proteins | sample UWRJL133311R2_FD_180958 | JGI IMG/M metagenome (GOLD analysis project Ga0247729, IMG submission 180958) | Plant litter microbial communities from Arlington Agricultural Research Station in Wisconsin, United States - UWRJ-L133-311R-2 | ecosystem: Environmental > Terrestrial > Plant litter >... | reverse complement strand
TTGTCCTCACTCCCATAGGTATTTAAGGGAAACCCGTCACTATTTTGCAGCACCTGTAGCAACCTGCATCACCATCGCTGAAATACGGTTTGGGGCAGAGGACAGGGGGGTTTTCATAACAAGCGGACAAGCAGGTTAGCTTCGTGCAGCACTTGTAACATCCCGGAGAGCCAACAAGTACGGCGGAGGAAGCGCAAGGAATAACGACTTTTGAGCATGTAGCCGGGCACGATAGGTGAATGGGGTCAACCGATGGTGCCGGACTCTCCGTAACGGTTGTTGTTGCTGGAGGGTCAGCTGCGACCTTCTGGAGAACAATAGCGGCCAACATGGATGTGAACACGAGTATGTTCATTTCCTGTGAGTAGTGTAAGAATACGCTAGAGTTGGTGACAACGGTGAAGGATGGTACTTACTGGGGGTGAGGCGATGAAAGTACTCCTTCACCTGGGCAAGAGAAGCAGTACCTTTGTACGATTGCCTTCTGGAACAATCCTGCTATGGTGAGAGAGAAGAGACAAAGATCAATACAGGGTGAATAGACGTTCTAGAGCATGCACCCGAAGCTTCACACGAATCCCAAAATAAACATGAGTATCTCATAGAGCCCATCAGGATGTCATGGTCAAAATTGTTCAAACACTTGACCTCCACAGAGAGATGTACGCCGGGACAGATCCGACAGGTGACCGAGCGGTGTCTGCTATTTGAACTGAGATTCCAAACCCATGAGCTCTTCGCGGTGGGACACGTACAGCTCTAGGACATAGAAGACTTTTGTTTTCTGTGTTATCAGCTTAGGATATTGCAAGAAGGCCAAGATAAATGATACCACAACCTAGCACACCAAGGTAATTAAACAACTAGTCAAATTCCCGTCGCGACAGCTTGAAGAGTTTCTTCATAACATCTGCTGAGTCTTCCCTGATCCCATCGTGCACAAGTTGATTTGTAATGTACTGCTCAGTGTTCTTGATCTGCGTAGCCGTTTTCTGTGCGAACTCGAAGTCGACATACATGTCGTTGAAATACCTGTTGAAGAACGAATGTGATCAACTTTCAAAGTATGTCAAGGCAGATACGCACGTGACCGCAGAGACCTTGACTTCATTCTTGGTGAGCTGCTCCAAATCATACAATGGGTTCCAATTCTCGTCTTTAGCAAGAATTTCAGCAGCGCCTCTCCAGCGCCGAAGGTTGGCGTAGTCGTCAAACATGTCGGGGAATATCTACCAACAATTATCAGCATATCATTTGAAACATCCACGATGCCATATTACCATTTCGCCTGTAAAGTAGACCGGCAAGGTTTCGGCCATGGCCTTTACCTTCGTCCACGAGAAAGAATCATGCTTTTGGATAGCGCGAGCAGCGGACCAGTTCGCTGCTTTGCTAGATTTCGTGAAGCATTGAGATTAAGGACACTTGGTGAAATGCATATGAGCCCACCCTTGGCAGTAGATCGGTTCATGAAGGATTGCGTATAGGGGGTTGCCATCCAGGGCCTGACGATGCTCAATCGTTTGAAGAGTTTTGTACGTCAACTTCTTGAACAACTCAAGGTCATTCGAAGCGCGTAAGACAATTTCTGTTTAAGCTTGGTGAGTCATCTGGAAACGGATCATTAAAAAAAACTTACGGTGAATAGCATCAATGCCACCTGTTTTCCCAAAGATGAGTCTACAGAAAAGAGACAAGACAAAGAAAAAACGTGCCATGCATTCCGAAGTCGAGCCCAAGCTGCTGAAACCTACTGGGAGAGAGTCGACCACCATTGGGAAGTATCACCCGCTCTGATTCCAGATAAGTAAGAATCATTCTGATCTGGAGGAACGTTAGCTAATGAACAATGATAGCTAACTCTTGAGAGCTTACGCGTTTCACATCCTGTGGATACTTCTGGTAGTATACTTGGTTTCGCTTAATTACTTTATCTATGTAAGATCTTCAGATGAACGGCACGATGAAAGTATAAATAGCAACTGCTTACGACAAAGTGCCTCGTATACCACATCTGGTTGGTCCACAAGTGGAGCCAAGCCTCCTGTGATAAAGACTTCCTTCACTCCTTGGTAATGGAACGAAAGGTAAGTGATGGCGCAGAACCCCCCGAAGCTCTGACCCATCAAGCTCCATTTTCGATCTTCAGGAGACTCTCGGTCACCTAACAGAGCTTGGCGGATGACTTCGCAATCTTTGACTAAGAGTATGCACAGATGAGCAGATGAAGTGGTTGACGTGAAGTAAGGACCCACCGATGTTGTCTGCACGGAAATGCTTGAGATACTGCGCGATTTCCTGGTCCGTCGTCACATGCGGTGGCAGAGTGTCTGGTGAAAGTGGCGTGCTCAAGCCTGTTCCTCGTTGATCAACCCAAACGGTCTGTGCGGCTTTGAGATAACTTAAGAAGTCTGTCAAGAGGTATGCGCACCTGGTATCCTTTTTCGTGGAGCTGAAAGACAGAAGAATATATTAGTTCAGAGCATGATGTTAACAGAAGCTTCGCGTACCTCTCCGGGATATCCTGAACTGGACGGCAAGTTGATCTCGAATCCAGGTCCACCTGAGAGCAACTCATCAGGGATGGCAAAGCCTCATCAGGAAGAACATGCCCCACCTTGTAGGTAGACCACTAATTTACATGATCATTAATGACCCGCGCGATATTCAACATACTAGTAACACTCACGGAATGGCAGCTTGCGTTCCTCTTCTTCTGTCTTAGCCTTGGATTTTGGTATGATGTGCCTCGCGAAGACGCGTATCTTCTCTCCTTGCGGGTCACTGTAGTCCAGAGGGACATTAAAGAAGCGTTCCACGACTTTCAACCCATCTATAAGCAACTGATTAGACTGCAGATACTGGCGATAGGCGCTATGGAGACATCTGTCAAGACGCACCTTTGATGCTGTACGACTCATAATCGATCACTTTTGCTAATGAGCTCGTGGACATTCTCGCTAGCGGATTGGCCATCGAAGGATAGTTTCGATGCACTGCGATTAGAAATTGTTTCCGTTCCAACAGGTATTGACGCTGGTGGCGAGTAGAGGTTGACAGGCGGGCCGTTGAATTCGGCACACGTCGAATTGCGGCATTCCAACTTCTGCAAGCAGGTGCGCTATTCTTGGGGTTTTTATGCAGTGCATGTTGTGTATTCGGGTAGGTAAACCGCCATAAGTGGCACCCCGTTCGTGCAAGATCAGAGATGAGAGACGTGGTAGCGAAGACGAAGGAGCGTAGTTAGGAGATGGTGGCTCGAGTTCAAGAAGAATACGGCTCACATCAACCGCACCCTGAAATTATCGTGTTCCAGACTTCAAGCATATTATTCAATTCACCATACAAGTAGAATAGCTGCAGATACACTTGAGCTTACTTGACACACCCTTGGTTACTGCCATGGTCTGTTGAGTCTTCCGCGCAGAGTCGCGATCTCCAGGCTGTCATGGGGGAATATGGATACAATTATAATTCACAAATGTCTACGGTATAAGTTACCCCGGCAGCGACGAAGAAAGTACAAACCCATACTACAACATACTCACCTCCCCCCTCGAATCAAGTCTGCGCCGGTTGCCTTATCCCTGCTCAAGTCATCCTCTAAATCCATTGGGTCATCATCGGTGTTCGAGGTATCTGCTCCTGTCGACTTCTTCGTTGATAAAGTCACAGGTTCGTCTCCACAACCACAGTCGTACTTCTCGCTCAAATTGGCGCAGTCGAATTCTGGCTTCTTCAGGCGTAGATTTACTTCATTATGTACCCCACAAAGCCTAGTATGGTCCGGTCAGTTGTGGAGATAAGTTCAAAGCCTATTGAACCTCACCATTGCGAAGCAGCGCGTCTCGAGGAGGTCTAAGTTCAAGTGAGTAAATGAAGACCTCAAGCAAACCAGAACGACAAACCTGTGGAGGGTACTTCTTCAGCAGTAGTTGGAATTCAGCGGCACATTCTCCGCAAGGGTATAGTCTCGAGCTCAGATGGAAATATGAGCTCAGTGCTTCTCGTTCATCCAGTGTTGGATGCTTAAATGTGTCAATCTTAGAGACGCTGCCTCGATTGACAGATATAGACGTACTTCAGGATACCGGAGAGTCATGGTATGTCTTAGAATAATCATGAGTTCAACCTGCAAACACGGCAGAAAGCCAGACGCTTACAGCAGTTTCCACGTTGCACGGCCTAGCTCGGCCCTAGACCAAGGCGGGACATCATCAGAAAACTGCTACGCAAGTCACAGAGACGACACACTTTGCTGTTGCATTTCCAAGCTTCCCCATGATAACGTGCCCCTTCCCTCCATCAGTGATAGGTAGATTCTGGCTTGCATCTGAATTGAAGGTTCTTTCTACTCCTCCCTCCCCGAAGAGCTGCCCGGTCCATGGATCTATGTACGCTCTTGAAGGCGGATGTATGAGCGCAACCATTGTGAGCGCTAACTGGCAACGACTGGTAAGGAATATGACGATAAAAGAAGTAGAACAACTCTCACCATCGCTAAAATGACAAACACTAAGGATTTCGCAAAACGTGAAATCATAATAGTCATGAATGTTGTTGAACAGCGAAGCGGTAACACCATTGATGGTGTCCGCGTCTGTCTGTTGATTCTTGTTGATCCCAAACCGGCCCGACGAGCGCCTTTTACTTATCCTCTAAGCTCCACTTTTACATGGAGACCACGAAGGCCAAAATGCACTCTGACGAAAGAACGACATTTATTCATATAGTGTGTTTTTTCCAATCTAGGTGCCCTGTGAGTGCTGAATAGGGGGTAACTTTTGAAGTGTAGGGGATCGATATTTGAGTCAAGATAAAGCGTACCTTCTGTGACGCAGAATGGCAAATCACTCTAAGATGCATTGAACATTGATGCACTGTGAAGTAGGACCACGTGTACCAATCTATAACAGGGTTTCCAACTGGTCCATTTCGTCTCATCTCAGACGCCAACCATATCTGAGACATTTTTTCAACCACTAACATGTCATCCGCCGAGGGGGAAAGCCTTGCCCCAGTCATCGCCGATGGTAGTCACGGTTCTACTGCTTCTGGAATAGAAAATAAAGATCTTGTTGAAGACGACGATCTGTATTGCATTGACAGCGCGTTTGTCTTTTTCCAGGTAACGATCCTTAGACTGAAATGCGATAGTCGTCGCCGATTAACACGGAGTAATTATGCTAGGTCGAGCGTCGGATATTCCACATACCCACCTATCGCTTCACAAAGGAGTCGCAATTCTTTGCTGGGATGTTCCAGCTTCCTCAGTCGGCGAACGAAGATGTCGAAGGTTCGACCCGCCAAAATCCCATCATGCTCCCCAACAATATTACCTCTCCCGATTTTCACAACTTTTTGAAGGCGTTATATCCTCTGTATGTCTCTGTTCTCATTTTTTATCAGAATAGAATGACTGACGACTACGCGCTTCATGATAGGCCTGTCTCAACTCAGCTCGTTCTCTCAAGGGATGAATGGCTATCGGTACTTCGTCTCTCTACATTCTGGTATTTCCTCGAGTACAGGAAGATGGCGATCTCGCAGCTCGAGAAGGTGGGAGCCTTTTCGCCCATCGACCAAGTCTTGTATGGGAGGGAGTACAGGGTTCATTCCTGGGTTCGTCAAGGATTCGAGCAACTCATTACGAGGGAGAACCCTATCGAAAAAGAGGATGCACACCTCATCAACTTTGAGACCACCTTCTCATTGTTCAGATTACGAGAGAGACGAACCAAATGTCTCTCAAGCGGCTTTTTATCAACTTTTAATACGTCGGATGAGGTCCACCAGACATTCAAGACAGAACTGGAAGACATCATCAAGGACGAGGTGGCGTGCAAGACAGTTGAACAGGAGATCATGTTCGAAGAAACAAGTTTACCTTCAAAGCGGCCTGCTGACGATTCGTTTGAGGGGCTATGGGGTGTTCCCGAGCCCACAACAATGACGACGACGGTACCCACTGGCCTAGGGAAGAAGAAAAAGAAACACTACGGGAAATCTTGGTGAAATCATTCGGAGAAGAGATGCAGGGCTGCTAAATGGGCTAAAGCGAAGTACCTATCAGACAACAAGTCTCGGTTGTATGATAGAATTGTTGCACGTATACACTAAAGAATCTATCTATGTCTTCAAGAAGTAACTATTGTCAGCTCGATTGACCGGACTCAATCACGCGCACGGGCCACGTGAGAAGCTGAAATAAAACGTCCGCGGGCGTTTATTTACATCGATAACCTTCTGCTGGGACTACTACCATTCCCGTCTGTAGGATAGCGTCACATTTTATTCCATGGCATCCTGTAGCAAAATGACGATGTCAACCTCCCCTCAAGAAGCACCAGATCTGAGCAGCTCACAATCAACTCACAGTCGCACTCATGCGGCAAAGACAGGGAGGAGCCGATTTAAGAAGATACACTGTTCTACCTCCACAGCACCTTTGGTAGGGTCTGTGCCATCTACAATCTGTATCGCTCCGTAAACTATGTCAATGCTGTACTCTGACGAAGGAAAGTGATTTATTCCTACAGTGGAATTTTCCATGCATCTGGATGCCTTGTTCATGCTGGATAGGGAGCAAATTTTGAAATGTAGGCGGTCAATATATTGAGTCAAGAGAAAGCGTACCTTTGTGCGCGAAATCGCAGGTCACTTCTAAGATGCATTGGGAAGCAGGGCCACGTGTAGCAGTCCATGTTTCCCAGCCTCCAGGTTCTATCCAGACGTCAACCATCTCTCAGACTCTTTTTCAACCACCATGATGACTTCCGCCGAGGGAGAATACATTGCCCCAATCATGGCCGATAGTAGTTCTACTGCCTCTGGAAAAGAAAAGGAAGACCCTGTTGAAGATGACGATCTATACTGCATTGACGGCGCGTTTGTCTTTTTCCAGGTAGCTATCCTTGGACTGAAAATGCATGAGCTAATTCTGCTAGGTCGAGCGTCGGATATTCCACGTCCCCACCTATCGCTTTACAAAGGAGTCGCAATTCTTTGCTGGGATGTTCCAGCTTCCTCAGTCAGCCAACGAAGATGTCGAAGGTTCGACCCGCCAAAATCCCATCATGCTCCCCAACAATATTACCTCCATCGATTTTCGCAACTTTTTGAAGGCGTTGTATCCACTGTACGTCTCTATTCACCCGTTTTATCAGAACAGAATGACTGAGGACTACGCACTTCATACTAGGCCTGTCTCACCTCAGCTCGTCCTCTCAAGGGAAGAATGGATATCAGTGCTTCGTCTCTCTACCTTCTGGTATTTTCTGGAGTACAGGAAGATGGCGATAACACAGCTCGAGAAGGTGGGATTCTTCTCTCCCATCGACAAAGTCCTGTATGGAAGGGAGTACAGAGTTCAGTCGTGGGTACGTCAAGGGTTCGAGCAGCTCATAGCGAGGGAGGAGCCTATCGAAAAAGAGGATGCACTCCTCATCAACTTTGAGACTACCTTCTCATTGTTCAGACTACGTGAAAGGCGAATCAGAGGACACTCGGGCGCCTTTTCATCGTCATTCAACACGTCGGACGCGGTCCGCCAGACATTCAAAGCAGAACTCGAGGAAATCATAAAGGACGAGGCGGCATGCAGGACCGTTGAACAGGAGATTGTGTTTGAGCAACCAACAATTTCTTCAAAGCGGCCTGCTGAGAACTTATCTGAGGAGCCAGGGGACGTTTTCGGGGCCGTAATGGCGACGTCCATCACTTTCAAGAAAAAGAAGAAAAAATAGCTCCTGCGAACTTACTGATACAAATTACGATCATTCGCTGTAGCGCTTTTGCTTCTTAGGAACACGTAATGATCCAGAACCATCTTCTCTGCCGGAATCAATGACATTACATATTCAACACGATGACAAAAACACTGGGAAATCAAATTAGTACTTGGAGTCAGTCATGAGGACCTTAACCCAAGAAAAATATTTTAGTTACTGATAAACCTTGATGAACCAATTATGGCCCACGTGACCGGATATGAAAACGTCCGCGGGCGCCTATTTACGTCGATAACCTTCTGCTGGTGCACCACCATTCCAGTCTGCGGAATATCCCCATATCCTCACTATGTTAGCTTTTTTTAAAAGCAATACAATCGTCTTTTCTAGAGGTGACAAGTAGCTCGTACTCCGTATGCGGGAAAGACAGCGAGGAGCCGATTCAAGATTCACTATTTTACCTTCACAGTACCTTTGTTTACTTTTTTGTAGAGGTATGTCAGCACATATCTAGATTAATATCTAAAATATGTACACCAGGTCGAACAACATCTGTTCACATAAAAAGTCATCCCTTCAAAGCCCACTCAAAATATTTTACAACCGAGTTCAAGCTTCCCGAGTCGCTATTCGATGATATCGCAGGAACGAGCCGTCAGAATCCCATCATAATTAAGCAAGTCATAAAAGGGGATTTTCACAACTTCTTGAGTGCAGTATGTCCATTGGATGTTTCCTTAACTTATCTTGGCAAGTGAACGATAAATATTAATATTTACTCGGATAGGGACAGCTCAGTTTCCCTCTCTCTTTCCAAAGACGAGCGGATTTCCGTCCTACATCTATCCACCCTCTGGCGCTTCCTAAAATATCCTGGGCTGTCGATCAAATTCCCGAGAGTGACTACGAACTCTCGTGCACCGAGAAGGTTCGGGTATGGGGGGGATTTCAATATCCACTATTGGGTTTTGGAAGGCCTTGACGGACTTGTGCTGAGGGAATTAATACCAACAAAGATGACGCTCTCATCCTCAGCTATCCTACGACCTGCTCGCCATTAAGATCGAGGAGTATGGACTCAGCAACGTCGGGCCTGAAAAGGAATTCGATACAGAGATTACCGATCTGAACCCTGGGCCTGAATCTTCAACCCCCGCAGCAACCCAATCACCAGTTTCAGAGCTGCCTAATTGGACTTGGTACACGCCAAAATCAGCGCCAGAGCCAGAGACGCGTTGAAAGGGTTTTCCGACGAACAAGACGAACGAGAGTAAGGGTAAGGGTAGGTCGAAGGCGTTTCGGACGCTGGCACTATCTAAAGCAGATGAGGCACACGAGATTAATGTGTGGTGAATGTACACTGTACAGGTTACGTTGAAGTGCGTTGTGGATATAGTTTTGAGGGCAGGCTGGTGGGCTGATACAGTCAAATGAATTATTGAAATTTGTACAGTATTTGGCACTGAAAATGCAACTGAGCATACGTGCGCGCCGCGCGACCGATTTGCCGCCAATGGTTTTGATCACCAAATCGGGATGCATGGCAACGCCCCGTCCACATTCGCCCTTTAATCCTGTTCAATCCCAGCGTTCCGACTTGAAAACCTTGAGGCAGATGTTAGCTATAATGAAGCAAGACAAATGACAAGTTCTCAGTGCAAGCTCATTATCGCCGAGTCACGGCATCGCCCCCTCTTCGATAGCACGTGCGCAGATAGAACTTCGAATCCTGGGCGCCTATTCGCATCGATAACAACTCTGCTAGAACTATCACCATCCAAATCCTACTTCACCAATCTTAAATTGCGCTATGACCAGTTATTCTGAAAGAGACAATCCTCTTTCCCAGAAACCTTCCACAAGCTCGCGTACTTGCGGAAAAGAAAAAGAGGATGTCGTTGAGGACGACGATCTCTACTGTCTTCAGAGTACCTTTGTATACTTTCAGGTATGAAATCAACATCACTGCTTTGATTTTGTTCTGAAAGCTGGCCCGTTTTTGCAAGGTTGAGCGCCACATATTTCACATCCCAACATACCGCTTCAAGGTGGATTCAGACGCATTCTCGAAGCAGTTCCAACTCCCTCAAACCCCTTTCGACGATATCCCGGGTACAAGTCGTCAGAATCCCATTATTCTCAAAGAAGTCCTCAGGGAAGATTTCCGAAACTTCTTGAAAGCGCTATATCCCTTGTTTGTGTCCATATATTCGTCACGATGGTGCAGCTTAATAACCACAATTGTTTTGGCAGGGATGTTTTGGATCACCTGCCGCTATCCAAAGCTGAATGGGTCTCAGTCCTCCGTCTTTCAACGCGATGGTACTTCCGAAAATATCGATTACTCTCGCTAGGGAAGCTCGAAAGTGGAAACGAGCTTTCTTCAACCGACAAGATACTCCTTGGAAGAGAGATGTTTATCCACTCATGGATTTTCCATGGCTATACGGAGCTTGTTCTTAGACAGGAAACCATCGACAAAGAAGAAGCGCTCGCCATTGGTTTTCCCACGACATTCTCGATTTTTAGGATCAGGGAATCACGAATTCTAGGGATATTCGATCAGTCCCAAGCAAATGAGGCGATACGCGAGGACTTTGAAAACGAGCTGGATGTCATTATGATCGAGGAGACTGGGCTCAACAACGTCAATCCACCAGTTGACTTCGAGGGATCCCGTCCCATGACCCCCGTCTTCGAAGAACCTCAAGGCCAACCACATATGTGGGGACGTCCTGGCGTTCTCTCAGAGCCACCAGACTTTGAAGATGCCCCAGAAACTTTTGAAGATGCAGCAGCGGACTTTGATGGACAAAGAGCGATCTATGACGAACCTCCAGTGCCATTTAATGAACCGATAGCTGCAGGAGGTTGGGGTTTTGGAGAGCCGCCGACCCCGTCTGCAGGAGGTTGGGGTTATGAAGAGCCAACAGCCACAGCCGGAAAGAAGAAGAAGAAGAAGAAGCTCTAAGTAGATAAGGCTGTACATCAAGTTTCTCTCACTTAGTTGCGGGACACGCAAGATAATGTGATTTCCTCTGAAAGGCTTGAGAGCCGTAAAATAAAATGAACATTTCACTACGGTAATTCGTTGTAAGTACTGTGGCTAGGAGTATGGCTGAGCATGGGCGACAAGTTGTTGCATGAGCGGCAGGTTGGTACCCTTATGAGTTAGGGATGGAGTTGTGCAAACACGAAATAGGAACTCAAAATAAGGCACTAGTATTGCAATGGACGACCGTTGCGATGGCTGGATTCCATATGAAAAGCCAGATTATCTTGAGAAACCTCCCATAATAATAGGATGTGGAGTGCGGCCTTCGCCATAATCCAAAGTAGACTAATAAAACAATAGGACCATCAATGAAGTTATTATGATCATACGTCATCGTAAAGCACATCATCGTATCTAGCGCATAGCGACATTAGGACTAAGCGCTTACGTTTGCCAATGGTCTTCAAAAATATCGGTGGAGACTTTAAATCGCGGCTTCAGCTCTCCATCTCCCGCGGCATCATCGAGAACCCAGTTTCCCTACGACATCGCATGAGATTGAACGTTTATTGACATCCCACAAACACATGAAATGACTCACAGTATACTGCAAACGATCAACAGCAATCATCCTAAGCCTCGAGTTCTCACTCCGGAGCATCATCCCCAACGCATCCTCTAAAGTGAAAGGGGTAGGCCGTCGCATACCGTTGGACATCCACTCGGTTTTCACATGCAGTTTCAACATCTTCAGGTTCGTCGCACCAGAAATAGCACCACCCACGAATGCCTATCCAACATTGCGGTCATTTCGGTCAATTGACATGTTTCAAAATCCCCAACAACAAAAAGAGTAAGTCGCTTACCATGTCTGGAAGGGCCAATGAGCATTCAAATGTTTGAAGGTTGGGGAATTTCGTGCATATACACTCGATATCCTCAAGCGTAAGCTGCATCTCGCCGACGTCGAAGCAGACTAGTGTTGACCCATGCATACTCGCTAGATCGAGTATAAATGACCTTGGCACGCACGCGTCACCGTGATTAGAGTTGAATGGATACAGGTAGGCATGCAGACGAAACGTTTCGAGCCCAGGGCTTGGGACAAGTTCGCGTATCCAATCCCAAACCTTTTGCGGGCTGCGGTTGTCCAGCGATTTTGCGCGAACCGTCAAGTGCTTCAGTATGGGGAAAGAGGATGGGTCGCATATGTCCACAGGTTCGGTTTCTTGGCAGACTCGGACTTCCTTTAGCTTATCTGTGGAGGAAGTGTCTACGGGTGGAGGTGGAGACGTGCACCGACGAAAGTTGAGGTTACGCGGGCTGGAGAGGAGGTACTCGGTGTCGAGTGTCTCGAGTTCGGGGAGATGGGAGAGAATTGAAGGGATCGAGGTTGAAGATGCGCCTTTGAGACGAAGGTCTCTTAGGTGAGGGAGTTGTGATAG
>Ga0247729_10000802_pt1 | contig 12177 bp, 11 predicted proteins | sample UWRJL133311R2_FD_180958 | JGI IMG/M metagenome (GOLD analysis project Ga0247729, IMG submission 180958) | Plant litter microbial communities from Arlington Agricultural Research Station in Wisconsin, United States - UWRJ-L133-311R-2 | ecosystem: Environmental > Terrestrial > Plant litter >... | reverse complement strand
CCTGCCGGCGACCATCGACAATACGCTGGACGACGCGTTCGGACAGCGCATCGTGTCGACGATGTACACGTCGCTGAACCAGTATCACGTCATCCTCGAAGTGCTGCCACAGTTCCAGTACGGTCCCGACGCGCTGAAGAACATATATGTCAGGTCGGCCGGCGGGCAGCAGGTGCCGATCAACACGCTGGTCAAGACCGAACTGCAGACGTCGCCGATCATCATCAATCACCAGAACATGTTTCCGTCGGTGACGATATCCTTCAATCTGAAGCCGGGCGTCGCACTAGGCGACGCCGTGGCCGCAATCTCCGGGGTTGAGCGCAAGCTTGGCAAGCCCGCCTCGCTGGCCACCGCGTTCCAGGGCAATGCCCAGGCGTTCGAGGCGTCGCTGGCCGGGACGCCATTGCTGATCGCCGTCGCGCTGGTGGTGATCTATCTCATCCTCGGCGTGCTCTACGAAAGCACGATCCATCCCCTGACAATACTCTCGACCCTGCCATCGGCCGGTATCGGCGCGTTGCTGCTGCTGATGGCCGTGCAGATGCCGCTGAGCGTCATTGCGCTGATCGGAATCATCCTGCTGATCGGAATCGTGAAGAAGAATGGCATCATGCTGGTCGATTTTGCAATCGAGGTGGAGCGCACGGAAGGGCTTTCGCCGGAACACGCGATCTATCGCTCCTGCATGATGCGGTTTCGGCCAATTCTGATGACCACGATGGCGGCCTTGCTTGGCGGTGTACCGCTGATGGTCGGCGCCGGGTCAGGATCCGAGTTGCGTCAGCCGCTCGGCTACACCATCGTTGGCGGGCTCCTTCTGTCACAAGTATTGACGCTGTACACCACGCCGGTCGTCTACCTGTATCTGGCGAAGTTGCGCTCGCACGCTCAGCACAGCACCAGTCTGCCCGCAGCCGTCGTGCATCCAAGTGCCACGCTAACCGGCTGAGCAATTGCGCCCAAGGATCAGCCCAGTCTTCTGGTGGAGGACCGAGCCGCACCGAAGCGACGTTGCAGACGCCGCGCCTGGTTGGCAACGGCATTTCGGCCGGATGATCCCACAGCATCGCGCCATCGTCTGGCGAGCGTCATTCCCGTTTGGGCGCAAGAATAGCCCCATTTTCTCATCCGCACGAAAATCGCCAATACGATCTTGTTTGTACACATATTAATATTGATCGGAAGACGGCGCCGAGTAGATTGACGCCAACGAATGCCTTGCTGAAGTGCTTCGTATTCTGATGAAATCTATTGACGTGGAGCGCCGCATGATCCGCCGTCAGTTTTCCCGAAGAGCGTTTTCGTCAGGAGGGCTTTGTGCCGGCCTGTTAATGGGGACGCCGGCTGTCGCGCAGTCCGGTTCGCTCAAGGTAAGGCTGGACTGGACGCCTTGGGGCGTTCATGGCGCCATTCATCTGGCGCAAGCCAAGGGATGGGTGGAGCGGGCAGGGCTTATCGTTCAGGTTCAAGACGGAAGTGGTTCTGCCGCTACGGTACAGTTGCTCGGCGGTAGCAGCGAGTTCGATATCGGGCATGCGTCGCTTGCCACGATGATGGTCGCCCGCAGCAAGGGTCTACCCGTCAAGGCGCACGCCATCTTCTTTAGGCAGGGCGACATCGGCTGCTTCGTGCCGAAGGGGGGCGGTATCTCCCGGCCCGCCGACCTCAGGGGTAAGAAGATCGTCTATACAGCAGGTTCGTTAGAAGCGCCGTTCATCGACACATTTCTTGCGGCCGGCGGGCTCAGGCGCAGCGATGTGGACCTCGTCGCGGTCAACGCGGCCAGCAAGGCCGCGACCTATGTTTCGGGGCAGGCCGACGCGGCATTGTCCACGATCCCGTTCTTTGTGCCGACGGTGGCCGCCTCACGTCCATCCGATGCGATCCGCTTCGCCGAATACGGGCTGCTAATGCCAGGGTACGGATTTCTGGCACAAGAGCAGACGCTGAAAGGCCCCAAGCGCGAAGCAATTGCAAAGTATGGCAGCATCATTGCGGCAAGCTGGAAGTACATCTACGCGGGGCATCAGGATGAGGCCGTAGAGGCGATAATCTCACAACGGCCCCATGCGCGCCTCGATAGAAATGTGTTACGAGGGCAGATCGAATCCCTGCAGGATTATCTCGACACCCCGATGGGAATGACGCTCCCGCTCGGTGTCATAGCCGTTGAAGACTGGGATATAGCCATCCGTACATTGGCGGCAGTCGGGCTGGTCGATGCTACAAGCAAGGGTACGGACTACACCGAAGCCAATCTGGTGACTTTCGTCGAGCTGAACGCGTCAAGGCTATGACCGCCGTCAGCGCTCGCGCCATCCAGAAAGTCTATGGAGGAGACCGCGCCATCGTTGCGCTCGAAAATGTTTCGCTGGATATCGCAGAAGGGCAGTTTGTGAGCGTTCTCGGCCCAAGCGGATGCGGCAAGAGCACGTTTCTGAGATGCATCGCGGGGCTAGAGCCGGTCACGAGCGGGTCGCTGCACGTGCATGGACGGCAAGTCGACGGGCCGCCCGACAATCTCGGTATGGTCTTTCAGAGGGATGCTCTGCTCGATTGGCGTACCATCGAGCAGAACATCATGCTGCCAATCGAATTCGCAAAGAAGTCGCGTCCTGACGCGGTGCAGCGCATGGCCCAACTCTTGGAAATGGTGGGGCTGACGCAATTCGGCGACCGCTACCCCAGCGAATTATCCGGTGGCATGCGTCAACGCGCGGCGATCTGCCGCGCGTTGATCGACTCGCCGTCTGTGCTTCTAATGGATGAGCCGTTCGGCGCGCTCGACGCGCTGACCCGTGACCAGATGAATGTCGAGCTTCAGCGGATCTGGCGTAACATTCGCAATACCTGCATCTTTGTGACGCACAGCATCACGGAATCCGTCTTTCTCGCGGACAGGGTGGTCGTGCTGTCGCCGCGACCCGGGCGCATTGTAGAGATTGTCGATATCGATCTTCCTCGGCCGCGCAAGCTCGCGGTCCGGGAGACGCCCGAGTTTGGTGCATACACCCGCAAGATTCGACGGATGTTCGAAGCGATGGGTTTGATCGATGAAAGCCCATAGCAACAGACGGTCAAGAAACCAGCGCTGGCGGGGGCGGTTGCTGAGCATAACAACGTTCGTCGTGCTACTATTGTTGTGGGAGGCGGCCGTCGTATCGATGCATGTGCGACCCGTGATGTTGCCGGCGCCGTCCGACATCCTCTACGAATTATGGCATGACACGGCCTGGTACCTCTCCAATGCAGGTTATACGTTACTCACGACGATGGCAGGCTTCATTCTTTCCGTCTTGATCGGCGTCGCCGTGGCTGTCTTGCTCGTGAGCCTGCCGTGGTTCGAAAACGCCATCTATCCAGTGATCGTTTCTGTTAACAGTGTGCCGAAGGTGGCGATCGCTCCGCTATTCGTGGTATGGCTCGGTACAGGAGCGGAGCCGCAGATTGCCATCGCCTTCCTGATCGCCGTATTTGCGATCATTGTGGACTCCGCTCATGGCTTTCGATCAATTCCGCCCGATGTCGCCGATCTGGGGCGTGTTCTGAAGGGGTCTCCGGTCGATCTGTTCTTCAAAATTCGATTGCCTTGCGCGCTACCATCCATCTTGGCAGGCATGAAGGTCTCGATCTCACTGGCCTTGGTAGGAGCCATCGTCGGAGAGTTTGTTGCATCGCAGCGCGGGCTTGGTTATATAATCTTATCAGCGCAGGGATCATTTGATACCGCGCGTGCATTCGCCGCGCTGTTTCTCCTCGCGGCGATGGGCGTGATGCTGTTCTCGGCCGTCGAATCGTTGGAACGCCGGCTGACGCATTGGCGACACCTGTCGTAACAACGTACCAAGTGGAAAGAGGAACCGGTCATTTCTCTCGTTACCCGCACAGCCAACGATGCTTGATCTTCTCGTTCAAATTCGGAAAATCATTTCGCGGCGAGAATACTGGTCATCTGCAATTTGCAATTCTCACCCCTGACCGGTGTGTGAAGTCTTATACCCCCGCACCAGGCGGCGGGACCCCTCCCGATCCTGTTGCCTGTTGAGACCCGCACCGGTCGATCGGGCTCAACGAGAATGCCCGGGGGCCGCTCTCATAACTGAGGGCGGCCTTTTTTTCTGGATGACACAGCCGTTCGCGAAAGGGTGGCAGTGCTGTGCGACGAAAAAGTTAGGTGCCGGGCAGCCTGAAGATTCAAAGGTCTGCACGAAGCCCATGCCTCTAAGGTATGACTTCCAAAAGATCGCTTGCGACATCGCCATTGATCTTCCGGACATCGCCGAGAAAAAGCCGTGCAAGTTAGCAAAACGTACTGATTTATCGAAATACCTGAACGCGCTGAGGTTTCAAAATGCAATTCGTGCTGTTCCGGGACGATTTGCATTGAGACAGTCTACTTTAACAAATTGGGTTTTCGCCGGCTTGGACCGATAGCGGCGGTATACGCAGTGGCGGTCGCCTTACTTGCTCCGTCCCTCGCACTGGCTCCCGCCGCGGCATCGGAGAACTTCCTAACGCACGGTGTCGAGTTGGGAGTTCTTTCTCCGTATAGTCTGCACAAGATCGACGCCCTGCTCGATACGGAAGTTAGCAGCGGAAATATTGCGGGTGCGCTTCTGTTAATTCAGTCGGGTGGCAAGCCGGTATATATGCGTGGCTTTGGTTTTCGTGACCCGCAGACCCTCGCGCCCATGAAACCCGATGCGATATTCCGGTTGTATTCGATGACGAAGCCCGTAACGAGTGTTGCGGCTATGATGTTGATTGAGGACGGCAAGCTCGCACTCGATGATCCAGTCGGCAAGTTCATTCCGGCATTCGCAACCATGAAAGTCGGCGTCGAGCGAACTCGCCCCGATGGATCACGCTGGCTGGATCTTGTTCCTGCGGATCGGCCAATCACGATCCTCGATTTGATGAGACAGTCATCCGGAATTACATCGGCATTTAACGACCTCGGCCTGATCACCGACCAATTCCTGAAATCGGATCTCTTTTTTGGGGACTTTGACAACCGTCAATCTGTAGAGCGCCTTGCGAAGCTGCCGTTGGCATATCAACCGGAAACAGTGTGGGACTACGGCCATTCAACCGATGTCCTGGGGCGCGTCATTGAAGTCGTCACCGGAATGTGACTGTTTGAATTCGAGAAGGAAAGGCTCTTCGATCCTCTCGAAATGTTCGATACATCGTACTATGTGTTGGATTCGGAAAGGATTCAACGCATCGCTCAACCGCTTCCACGGGACCGAGTGGTTGGAAACGAGTCGATCAGCGATCCGACAGTTAAAAAGAAGTGGGAGTCGGGTGGAAGTGGGCTCGTTTCAACCGTCCGCGACTTCGCGCGATTTCTCCAGATGATCGTTAATGAAGGCGTTTTGGATGGGAGACGCTATCTGTCGGCCAAATCGGTGGCAGTCATCAAGCGGAACGAAGTGGCTCCAGCGACCCGAATTAAGCCGTGGGCCTATTATTTTCCCGGACCCGGATTTGGCTACGGACTTGGCTTTGCAGTACGGACTGGCACGGGTGTCGACGGGGTGCCAGGATATATCGGAGAACTTGCTTGGGGTGGGGCGGCGGGAACCTATTTTTGGGTATACCCTGATCAGAACATGGTGATGCTATTCATGCTTCAGACGCCAACACAGCGGGGCCGCATCCAACCGATCTTGAAGAAGCTTGTTTTCGAACCTTTAGAAAAATAGAGCGCCCACGTGAAAGGCGTGGCAAGGACCTTTTGTTTCGAGCGTGAAGCAGCATGGATCGTGAGATCGCGACTGGATCGAAAGCCCAATCCCGGAGTGACAAATGTAGATGTACCGCATCGACATAGCGCTTCACGGAGCGGTCTACTCGTCCGGCACGCCGAGCCTGCGATATCCGTCAAACAATGTGGCATTTACGAGAGCCAAGTATTCCGGGGCGCTCGAGGTTTTCCGCTGCGAGGCGCTCAAAGACACGATGGTCGGCTGACCTGAACTTCCGTACCAGCTCCGCCATCGTTGAAAGTGGAAATGTGCTTTCGTGGAGTCGCCGGCCTGGATATACGCGATTGCCAGCGATCCACTGGTCATTGCGGATGCCCGAATAGCATAGGCCTGTCGAAGCTTAGCGATTGCGTCGTCCCAGCGCGCCAACAGCAGCAGGCAGCGTCCCCACTCTTGCATTACGAGGTGATACGCTGGCACTTTGCCCGCTGTTCTCAATTGTATGTCGGCGAAGATCCCGAGAGCTTGCTCCGGCAAACCCAAATATTCATAGGTGAGGGCAAGAAAATAGAGGCCAATATAGTCGTTGGGATCGATAGATCGTGCTTGTTCCAGTTCCATTCGAGCCAGCTCGAATCGTTGTTCATGGAGGTGGAGCAACGCTCGCGCGAGACGTGTGACCGTTGGTGGTGGCACAGTCCGTGCCGTTCTTTCCAGCAATTCATCGACTTCCTGTCGTTTGGCGATGAGCTGATCAGGCGTCGGTTGAATTGCTGGCGGCAGGAGACGGCTATTGAATAGATTTTCCGCGACCACCAGCGCGAGACCGCCTAACACCTCGGGATTTCGCGGCTCGAGTTCGGCAGCCGCGCGAAAAATATCCTCGGCCTGAACGAGCGGATTAAGTCCTTGCTGTCGCTCGTCATTGAGTGCCACTTTGCCGCGCATCAGCGCGTCCATAGCATTATCAGCACTTCTCCGACGCTTGTCTTTGACGTAGACGGCCGGCAAGACGAACTGAAGCGATGTTGCGATTCGTGCTGCAACTTGATCTTGGACACTGACAGTGTAGGACGCTTCCGCTTCGATGCGCTCCGCCCAAAGCTGCGCTCCGCCTATTGCTTCCGTCATACGGGCGTTGACCTGAACACGTTCGCCAGTTCGAAGAATCGAACCCGACAACAGGTATTGAGCGCTCGGCCTTTTGCTGACCCTCTTTCGTCGGGTTTCCGGAGTTTCACGATCGACCATCGATTGGCCTGTAATCAGCGAAATTGTTGGCATGCTAACAGCCAGATAGGTGGCCAGATTCTCGGTAAGTCCAACGCCTAAATACTCTTGAGATGGGTCGCCGCTAATATTTTCAAAGGGAAGCACTACGATTGATAGGCGCGACGGCCTCGATACGGTTTGTTCGTCCCAGATCCAATCATTAGCCGCCTGATAGACAGTCCAATAGCCGGTCAGTCCACCGAATATGGTTCCTAAAGCGGCGAGGCCGGCAAGTATTGTGGAGACACGCCGCGCGTGGTGTCGCCAGCCGACGAGAAATAGCCATCTTAGCCGTAAATTGCCAGACGGCCGCTGTTCGATGCCGGAGTGAGCGCCAGCCAAGCTGGCCTCGATGTTCGGCTCTTGAGCATTATTGGGCATGGGATAGTTCGCCACCGTGCGTTCAACCGTGACCTTTAGAGCACGCGCTAATATTTACTGGCGTTCATTCCGCCAACCCAATTATTCAAAATGCCCGATAGTCTTCGCACTGCTTATCACATTGCCGGGGATGCGACTTGCCGCGACGTAGCGGACCACAAGTGTGCAATACGACAATATCTGACAGTCTATGAAAGATGACCCTGACCGAGTTGATAAGGTGGAGTGCGGCGTTCCGCGGCGATGCGCGAGGCATGGCGCGTAGAAACGGTCAGTGGGGAGATTGTGCGATGACAGACACGGTTAGCAAGGCAAGCTCGTTGGGTTCAACCATCCGCTCGCTTTCCAGAGGATGGGGCTGGATCGTCGTGCTTGGCATTGCTGAAATCGTCGCTGGCGGCATCGCTTCGATGAACTTGATCGCTGCAAACTTTGCTTCTGTACTGTTCGTCGGCGTGGCCATGTTCGTGGCCGGAATTTTGCAGATGCTGCATGCGTTCTTGACGCGCGGTGCGCGAGGGGCGATCTCGTGGCAGCTAGGCGGCGTCGTCTATGCAGCTGCGGGATCAATCATCCTTTATGATCCACTTCTGGCGTCTCTCGCGCTATCGCTGGCCGCTGGTGGGCTTTTAATTTTTGCGGGTCTCGCCAGGTTACGGGCCGGATTTCATATGCGCCCGGCATCCGGATGGCAGTGGGTAGCAGCCGCCGGCGTCCTGACTGTTGGAGTTGGTGCGATGCTTGTCGCGACGTGGCCCGGCATCAGTCTTTGGCTTCTCGGCGCGATGTTGGTCGTCGATCTAATCTTCCAAGGGTGGGGTCTGATCGCATTCGGAATTTCGCTCAAGATTCGATCATCCCGCCTCAGGAGCCAAGTTGCAGCACAGTGACTTGGTGGCAAGACGACGAAGTCGCGCCCTGATCATGTTTCCGCTGGGTGAGTGGGGCTGACATGGGTTGCAATCGAGTCCGAGCAGGGTGACCCCGTGTGTACGTCCCCGGAGCGCGCTCACCCGGCTGCTGCGGCCGGGCGGCACCTCAAGCTGCGGATCTAATTGCAGGCGATGCAGCCCTATATGCGAACCTCAAGAGACGGTTACCGCGTTCGCTGACCGCTGCGCATCGTTCATCGCATATATCGGCGTAATTCGGCCCTCACGTTGACCAACTCCCGGTCGCAGGTGAGGTCGTCGCCTTTGCTTCCGGCTGCTCGGGCGCGATCAAGCGCGTCTAACGCGCTCTCGAATCCGGCAGCATTACCTGTTGCCGCGGCAGCAATCGAACGAGGCGTCGTTTGGCGACCCTGCAAGGCGTCGATGCTTTCGTTTTCCCACGGACCCGACCGGATCCAGTCCTCGATGGTTGCATCCACTTCGCGCTGAAGGTGCGCGGCCGATTGCGAGCAGGAGTCTGCCTTGGCCCACGACGATGTGCCGAGGATAGCAACGGCGGCTGCGGCGCAAATAATCGAGGACGTTTTCATTGGCACTTTCTTCCGTTCGCGTGAGGCGCAACGTTCATTCGTGACACAAAGTGTCGCGTTGGTCTTTCAAGTTTGAACGGGAGAAGTGTTGTCTCAGAACGAAGGAGAAGTTTCATATTTATCGTGCGCGGCTACAGGCGGTGCCGTCCGCTATTAGGTGCAGATCAATCGGGTATCTTGCTTACTCGATTTCGATAGCGTGCGAAGTCGAAAACTAACGCCCAATCAGGAATACCAACCGAAGCCGCGATTGTTAGAGATAGGAAGCTCAACATGGAGGTGTTTCACATGAACTATGTCAAATCGTGCCTGACCGTTGCAATCGGCCTTGTTCTTCTTTCGCCGATTACGCCCGTGAGGGCCGAGCCGGTCAAGAATATCGTCTTGGTCCACGGAGCGTGGGTTGATGCGTCTGGCTGGAAGCCGGTCTTCGAGATTCTCACCAAGGAGGGTTTTCGTGTCACCATGGTGCAGGAGCCCGAGACATCGTTCGCCGACGATGTGACTGCAGCGAAGCGAGTTCTCGATCTGCAGGATGGTCCGACTCTGCTCGTCGGACATAGCTATGGCGGCTCGATCATCACGGAGGCCGGTGTTCATCCTAGTGTGATCGGCCTCGTCTACGTCGCTGCCCATGCTCCGGATGTCGGAGAAAACGAAAGTGCCCTCGGCAAGAAGACGCCGAGCATCTTGGCAAAGACGCCCGGCGCTATCAAAATGACCCCCGACAAATATACGTATCTCGACCCGACAAAATTCCCGGAGCTGTTTGCGCCCGATCTGCCGCGCGAACGCGCAGAGTTCGTCGCCCGTTCCCAGGTTCTGGCCGCCGCGCAAGTGTTCAGCACGCCGCTTACGGCCGCCGCATGGAAGACAAAACCCAGCTGGGGGATCGTTGCCGAAAACGACAAGATCATCAATCCCGATCTTGAGCGCTGGTACTATGAACGTGCCAAGAGCCGAACCACTGAGATCAAAGGTGCGAGCCACTCGGTGTACGAATCCCATCCGAAAGAAGTCGCTGCAGTTATCACGCGCGCTGCCCGCGAGGTCGAAAAGCTGGCTGCGCGCTAGGGGGGAGTTTGCCAAAGCGCGGTTCGCGTGGCGAGCCGCGCTGGTGGGAGCAATGCGAGTAGTTCTCGCCAGCTGATCTAGATGGAGCGGACATTATGACGAACTGGCAGCGCCATCGGCAGGCATTTGACGCGCTTATCGAGGCTGGCGCAAAGCTGGCTAAAGGTAAGTTCGTTGAGGTGCATGACGCCACGCGTCTCATGGAGGCGGTGATACGACCGGGTGACCGGGTCTGCTTGGAGGGCGATAACCAGAAGCAGGCCGATACGCTCTGCAGCGCGTTGCTCGCGGTCGATCTCACCAAGGTGAACAATCTGCACATGGTGCAATCGGGCGTCGTGCTGGCGGAGCACCTCGACCTGTTCGACCGCGGCGTGGCGAAGAAGCTGGACTACGCCTATTCCGGCCCGCAATCGGCGCGCATCGCGCAGATGCTGTTCGGCGGCAAGATCGAACTCGGCGCGGTTCATACCTATCTGGAGCTGTTCGCGCGATACTTCATCGATCTCACGCCTCAGGTTGCGCTGATCGCCGCGGTTAGCGCCGACCATGAAGGAAATCTCTACACCGGCCCGAACACCGAGGACACGCCGACCGTCGTCGAGGCGACCGCGTTCAAGAACGGCATCGTGATCGCCCAGGTCAACGAGATCGTCGACAAGCTGCCGCGCGTCGACATACCGACGGATCGCGTGCATTTCATCGTCAAGGCGGAGAAGCCGTTCTTTGTCGAGCCGTTGTTCACACGAGATCCGGCCGCAATTACCGAAGGGCAGATCCTGACCGCGATGCTGGCGATCAAGGGGATCTACGCGCCCTATGGCGTGCGAAGATTAAACCACGGGATCGGCTTCAGCACGGCAGCGATTGAGCTTCTGTTGCCGACTTTCGGCGAGAAGCTCGGATTAAAGGGCAAGATCGCCAGCCATTTTGCCTTGAACCCGCATCCCGCGCTGATTCCCGCGATCGAATCGGGATGGGTCGAACAGATCCACTCGTTCGGCTCCGAGGTGGGGATGGACGACTATATTCGGGCCCGGTCCGATATCTATTTCACCGGCTCCGACGGTTCGCTGCGTTCAAATCGTGCGTTCTGTCAGGTTGCCGGTCTCTATGCCTGCGACATGTTTATCGGCTCGACGCTGCAGATCGATCTGCAGGGAAATTCGTCCACCGTCACCACCTCCCGCATCGCCGGCTTTGGCGGCGCGCCGAACATGGGCGCCGATGCCAGGGGCCGGCGGCATCCGAGCGCGCCCTGGCTGCAGGCCGGCCGCGAGAGCGATTCGACGGGATCGGCGCTGCTGCGCCGCGGCCGCAAGTTGGTGGTGCAGATCGGAGAGACTTTCGGCGACAAAAACGTGCCGCTGTTCGTCGAGCGGCTGGACGCCCTGGAGCTCGCCGAGAAACTGAATCTCGATCTGGCGCCGGTGATGATCTACGGCGACGACGTCACGCACATCGTCACAGAGGAGGGCATCGCTAATCTGCTGCAGTGCCGGGACGCCAACGAGCGCGAACAGGCGATCCGTGGCGTCGCCGGCTACACCGAGGTCGGTCGTGGCCGCGACAAGAACATAGTTCAGCGGTTGCGCGAACGGGGCGTGATCCGCCGTCCGGAAGACATTGGCATCGATCCGCTCGATGCCGACCGCAGCATGCTGGCGGCGCGTTCCATCAAGGACCTCGTCCGATGGTCCGGCGGGCTGTACGCGCCGCCCTCGAAATTCCGGAACTGGTGAAAGGAACGGTCGCATGGAGGATTTGCATTTCCATCACACTGCCCGAGAGCGTGCCGGAGGTAGCCGGAAGATGGCGATCGTGGGCGTCGTTGCCTCCGGCAATCTGGAGGTCCTGGTCGAGCGCGTCCTGGCCGATGACGAGTGCCAGGTCGAGATAAAGACCGCGGCCGTCGGCTTCGGCGATTTGTGGAGTGCCGTAGTTGCCGATTTTGTCGAGCGCTATGCCCCGGGCGGACTGAAATTTTCCGTGAATGACGGCGGAGCACGGCCCGACACCGTATCGCTACGGCTCGCCCAGGCCGTCCGACTGATGCAGGAGGCTGGTTAAATGCCCACATCGCAGCAACTCGCGGCCGTCATCCCGCACGAAGAGGCCAGGGCGATTAGCTTCTATGAATCGTCGGCGCGGACGCGGGTCGAATTGCTTGTGGATCCCGGAAGTTTTTCGGAATTCATCGGGCCGGAGATGCGTGAAGTGAGCCCGCATCTGAAGATCTTCGATCTTCCCGAG
>Ga0247729_10000798_pt1 | contig 12198 bp, 19 predicted proteins | sample UWRJL133311R2_FD_180958 | JGI IMG/M metagenome (GOLD analysis project Ga0247729, IMG submission 180958) | Plant litter microbial communities from Arlington Agricultural Research Station in Wisconsin, United States - UWRJ-L133-311R-2 | ecosystem: Environmental > Terrestrial > Plant litter >... | reverse complement strand
CAGTTGAAGGAATGATCCCCTTCCTTTTCATTTCTAGAATATGATATGAGAAGGAGTTCAGGAGTGAATCTCATATGCACCGTACCTTCTCTCTTGTTCTCTTCCTCTTCTGCTTTCCGCACTTCTTCCATTTGGTCTTTGTACGCCTGTGTCACGAAGGATTCCTTATCTGCGTATAAGTCTCCTTCGAGTTCCCGTTCGCGTTGCATCAGCTTTTCCTCTGCACGGAGGTGGTCTAATTTCCTCGTGGCAGCTGTCGACAGCAGGTTCTGGATATATTTTGGCTAAAGCACGTTGAGCACTTGAACGAAGCGGTGGAGATGGAATAGAGCATACCTTCCGTACAGCAGAATCCGCTTCTTTAGCGACTTTCTGACGCTCCTTTGCTTCCTGCATCTTATCCCATACTTCATCGTATTCAAAGACGGTCTCGTCTACGCGTTTCTCTGCCTCCATGCGCTTCCGCATGGCTTTGGATGTCTCAACCTTGTGAGCCAAAGGTCCTGCTGCTTTCTTGGAGAAGGCATCCTCCTCTTCACCGTCGTCGTCTGCGCCAGCACCAAACGCTGAGGGACGAAGGACGGGAACTTTCGGTTGAGCAGCCTTTGGTTTGTTGAGGGAGATGGAGAGTTTCATGGCCAAGCTAGGTGGAGTCGGAGTTCAAAACGCACTGAGCCTAAATGCGGTTGGCCCTCAATTTATTGAGTGCTTCTTGAACGCGATCTACTTTGTTCACCGTTCTTCGACGAGGTATGGCACAAACTGGATTCGACCGGCGGAGGATAAACGGCCCAGAAGAGAGCTTTGCACCTGTTTTTCTCGACGATGTCGATGATTCGGAAAGGTGGAAGCCAGGCAAACCAAGGAAAACTAGATCTCCTTTGGATATTCGTCCCATTTGTTAGTAAGGGAACAAACCAATATGAAGTAACGCCAACATAACCACCCGCTAAAGTCTTGCAGCCAGGATTGATTAATCAGGCAACCGGGTCTGCATACATTGAGACCGAGAAAACCAAGGTCGCTTGTGCAGTGTATGTGTTTTTGTTATCTCTCTCATTCAAGGATCACTAAAGTAACTTCGTTTCAAGCTATGGACCTCGTCAATCAAAGACTACTACCTTTCATGAGAAGGGTCGATTGAATGTAGAAGTGAAGTTTGCACCATATTCTTGCAAGCATCGGAGGGCGCCTATGCGTGTGCGTTAATCTGCATTTATCTGTTTTGAATGCTATGATTGAAAACCGTAGACAGGATGCAGAAGATCGGTCCATTGCAATGGCCGTTCACCAAGCAATCGTCGCCTCCGTTCGGTTAGAAACCTTTCCAAAAGCAACCATCGACATCTTTATTACCGTTCTCGAGACAGACGGCATGGAGGGTTGCGTTGCTGCGGGATCTATAGCTGCAAGCACTGCGCTGGTGGATGCAGGTATAGAGGTCCTCGGATTGGTTGTATCATGTTCAGCAGTAAGTCCCTATTGCATCTAAATGATTAGCCTCCCCTAATGATCTGTGAAGGCGATTATAAATACCGAGGTGTGGTTAGATCCAACCGATGAAGAGGCCCATGCATCGAACGGAACATTAGTTCTGGCATGTCTACCAGCTCTGATGACTGTATCAAGCGTTTGGCAGACAGGTTCCATGACCCCAAGCGAAGTGCTTGCTGTGAGTCTCGCCTCTACCCACTCCCCTAACTCAGCTGAACGAAAATTTAACCAGTGCTTGGAGGCTTGTCAAAACCGTTGCAACGATATCCATGCTGTAGTTGCCCAGGCATTGCTAGAGCGCGCAAAGGAAGCATGAATGTCTTCGCACAGTTGGAGAGCAATGAATTAGAGTATTTATTGTATACCACCGAATACTCTTTCGTAATCTTAACTCAGCTTCCGAGACACTCAGCATGTCCTCTCTTTGGAGGGACGCACTGCAAGAAGGCGCCTAACTGGCCCCGGCCCGCTGAACCGAGGAGCCAAGCCACCACAAACAGAATGATCATCAGAGTTGTCAATTCCAGGAATCGCGTCCAACATTTCTTCAACTCTTCTCCATGTCGAATAATGCACGGGAAGATTATGTCGTCCTCAAGTCCTCCTTAACATATCCCCCCTCACCACCCCTTTCACGACACTCAAATGACTCTGACGACTCTTTACGAGCGCTCGAAATGTCTGATGGAATTGCCACGAGTTCCGGGCGACCAGGACGGTATGCATATAGTTCTGCTTTGTATGGTGTGTTCTCATATTTTATAGTGGGAGGTCATACTCTATGTCAGGTTTTGACTTCCAACATGATTTGGTGTGTTATGGCTCTTTGGGATGCTTTGTTCTCGTTCGCTGAACTTGGGTGCTTCAAGTTACCTCTGAGTGCCAGTGTAACGGATCCAGGAAACCTTCATGCAGAAGGAACAGAGAAGAACATTGGACTAATAAATGGTGCGCGGATTTACTCTCTCAGCAGCTAGGCGCTGAATAGTGTTGAATGCAGGCATTGCACTGGTTGTAGGGCTGCAGGTAAGAGCTCTTGAGGGGATGCAATATGCTAAGTGCTCACTCTTTGGGTGAAGATCGGTTCAGGAATATTGTGAGCATGTGATCCTTTTCAAAGAGTTCAATCTAACCTCCTGACGATATCAGCTCGTCCCCAGGAGTAGTGGTCGCAAACACACATAGTGTAGGTGCTAGCTTACTCGTCTGGTTCGCCTCGGGCCTGCTGGGATGGACAGGTGCCAGTAGTTTTGCCGAGCTGGGGTCCGCTATCCCACAAAACGGTGGCGCTCAAGCATATCTCTCCTACGCTTATGGTCCACTAGTTTCCTACCTATTCGCTTGGACAGCAATCATTGCCCTAAAGCCAGGTCCGCCAATACCCTTTGCCGCGTATTTGTGCTCCCCCCAACTAAAATCATTGATACAGGAGGAAATGCCGTCATTAGCCTGATATTTGCCGAATATCTCAATAGGATATTCTTCCACACCACCCGGGACGATGTATCACCAGACGATATTCCTCAATGGGCCATCAAACTTACAGCAACTGGAGCAGTTGTTATTGTTACAATTTTATGCGTTGCAGCGAAGAAGTTGGGCACGCGAGTAGCGGTGGTGTTTACGACTGTAAAAGTGCGTCCTTGGTGCACATTTGGTTCTTCATCTCATTTATACCACCCGAATCTAGGTCACCTCACTGGTAAATTCCTTTCGATGTCCCTATGCATACAAAGCCTGAGAAATGTGCAGATCCTAGTGACCGTCCTCGGTATCGTACAACTCGCTCGGGGGAAAGCATCTAGCTCCTTTAGAGAACCACTCTTCTCGGGATCGAGTACAAGTCCATCAGCATATTCGTTGGCTCTCTACTCTGGACTTTGGGCTTTCGATGGGTGGGATCAAGCCAACTATGTTGGAGGAGAAATAGCCCAACCTGAGAAGAACATCCCTCGTGCCATTCATTCAAGCATGGCGATCGTGACAGTCAGTCCTGACTGATAACATGGTTTCAGCACTTTCTAAATGACATCTACAGCTTCTCTTCCTACTCGCTAACGTGTCTTACTTTGTTGTTTTGGATAAGGTCTGTCTACCTCATTTTATCTTCCCATGAAAGGACTAATATTGTGTGTTCCAGAACCTTGTAGGACTGAGTAATACCGTCGCTATGGACTTCGGCCGTGCGCTGTTTGGTCCCATCGGTGGGGCCCTATTCGCCTTCATGGTCGCTTTTTCATGTTTCGGTGCATTGAATGGTGCGATCGCTTTCTACACACGATTTCGACCATGCTGAGCCTTCTCCCAGGTTCATTCTACACATCGTCACGGCTTGTCTACGCTGCAAGTCGAGAACGTTATCTACCTCCGATCTTCGGCAAGTTGCACTCAACACGACGGACCCCCGTGAACGCTGCACTGCTCCAATCTGGGATCACGATTGCGTTCATTATGTTGGGAAGTGGATTTAGGTCTTTGATCAATTTCTCGGTGGTGGCCTCGTGGGCTTTCTACTTCCTCACAGTGAGGACTTATGTCTCTTACATTGCCATATAAGCTAACTGTCTGTTGTGTAGGTGCTAGGGCTTGTGATACTCCGAGTAAAGGAACCCATGCTAGAGCGGTACGGCCATTCGTTGCCTTTATCCACCTTTCCTAATAACATCCGTTGTGTAGGCCATACAAGACCTGGATCATCACACCTCTAACCTTCTGTGCTGTGAGTTGCTTGACCTTTGAATTCCTGCGCTATCTGATAGCCTATCAGGTTGCTCTATTCCTCTTATGCATGCCTATCATTGCGGCGCCGATGGAGGCTGTAGCGGTCCTCGGTAAGAATCTCTCTCCTTCTCATTCGTCGTAATCCTCATCAATTTCACTAGGCTTCGTCCTTGCCGGCGTGCCGGTCTACTATATCACCCAGTCGTCGGATGATGATAGACGGTCAGGCGTGGCTGGTAAGTCTTCCCATATTCACCTACTGCTCGGCGTCGGATCTTATTCGCATCTTGCAGGCTGGTTTAGAGGCATGTTTGACAAACTTCGAGGGCGTTCAAGGGTAGCTGATGGGTGGCAAGCTGTTGCGACCGATGGAGAGGGCGATGAGACCGTCGAACTCCATCAGAACCGGCGGTAGGCGAAACCACTTGCCCTGGCTGTTAGCCTGTTACACGCATAAACCATCATAATGTTTTCCAGCATTAGAGTACATTATATATCCACAGAGTCTCGTAATTTATCTTGGAAACAACCTATTGAACGCTCGCTTATTCAGACCACTGGGATTGATTTCGGAGTAGGGTCGGTCAGACGGAATCGATCACGCCATCCGTAGGTGTATAATACAGTGCCCATTTTGGATCCGTCACCAGGGCAAACAAAACGGTTATAAAGCAACACCGGAGGTTCCACCACCTCACTGATTCCCTCTTCCACGCATTCGTAAGTCCTCGCACTCACTGGGTGCGATACTCACTGATCGTCCCTTTAGATATTTTCTCCGAACTCAAATAGCTGCAATGGTGAGCTCAAGTCTCATGCTTTATCCTGGATGGAAGTGCTAACCGCACGACAACAGTCTGGCCCAGAAAACACCTACAAGTTTGACGTCAAGGTTAGAAGCTTGCTATTCTCCAGCGTTGGGCACGTTGAGAATGGACTTTGAACTTCTAGATGACCTGCGGAGGCTGCTCAGGCGCCGTCACCCGTGTCCTAGAGAAGGCTAAAGCTGATGGTGCGCGCCGATTCACGCTCCCCAATCTATTGCCATTCTGACCTTGCAATACAGGTGTTTCATCGTACGACGTCAGCCTGGAGAAACAGGAGGTCATCGTGAAAGGAACACTCCCCTACGATGATGTCCTGGCGAGGATCAAGAAGACTGGCAAGGAGGTATGCGACAATCCATTCTACTCTCAGACGACCGCTTATATGGTGCATAGGTCAGGTCAGGTACCACAATCGTCTGAACTCTCTAGAGCTGGCTGTAGTCGTAATCTTATCAATAGCTATTGGCGTATGTATCGGATTGAAATCAAAGGAATATTAAGCGTTTTGGCAATCGTTGGATCGAGGAGGCCCACGAATTTTTTTCTAAGATATGCTTGATTCTAGTCCACAGTGAAAGACGTGTTGCAATACCTTGCTCAGCTATACTCGGCAAAGGGTTACTGCAAGCATCTTTTATCTTGCTCGTACGGGGTCAAGGGCTGGGACGGCCCGCCACCACCCGACGAAACACTTTCCCAAGTCTTTCTCTCCGCACCACCACCAATGGTTTCACTTGTCAGCCTTGCCCAATGCTCTAAGGTGCTACCCTCGGTCGTGCTCTACCATCCAACTACACCTATAGGCACTCTCCGCTCCTTCCATGGTTCAACATCACGACGCGACTTGGTGGCACCACCACACCCAGTTTCGCACATGCGACCTGTGCTTTACGAAGAGCCACCTTCCAAACTTCCTGCGCAGTATCTGAGGCACCCGTATTCTCTTTCTGAATTCAAAACAGAGTTGAACGACACTGCATCCGCATCGGACCACGAGCTTCAGTTCAAACTTCTACGACAGCAATTGGATTCACTTCATCAAGCGTTTTGGCTGGATGTGAGTCCATGGTCCATCCGTGCTTGTGTTATGGAAACTCACAAAGGCATAGAGCAACACTAGATTCTATTCCGCAAAGGAAGCCATCCTCAGCAGCCTCCCCGAAAATGCGGCCGCTCGGGACAAAGAGATAGCATTGTCCACGTTCTACAAGCAATGGGTCGTTCAAGAAAAAGAGTGCACGGACAGCTACACAGCCGAATGGCGGAGACGAAACATGGAGCTTATCACGATTGGCGTACGAGTAGATTACCACAAGCTACGGAACCGTCTCGCGAGCCTTTTCAGCAGATCGAAGAGCCAATAATACACTACAAAATATGATTGTATATCAACGCCCTTCATCCCACTCGACCGCATTCGCCGCCAGCTCGTGGATGCGATGGAAGATATCTTCCAGGTCCAACTCGCCAAGTCGATCCTGCTCCGAGTTGTAGTCATTGATCAAAGAGTCGACCTGTTCTGATGACATCCCAGGCCAACGGGAGACGATCTCTTCCATGGATGGAACCATGAGCGCTTCGCTGGGTTGTACGATAGGTCCGTCCTCTCGCTGTAGTGTTGAGCAGAGCGTCAGGTATAGTGCTGTTTGTTGATACCGGGAATTGAGTTCGTCGTCGGAAACGTCTGAGGTCTTTTGGAGAGTTTCCCAGCTGCCAAGCCAGTCAGATAGGTGTGCTACGACAATCGAGATTTGCCGACTTACTCGTCGTGTAGATAGACCCGTCGCCACACGGTACGGAATGCGGATGTCTTTCGTGCTTGGGGAAGGGTCTAGTGTTTATGCTCAATGTATAGCACTTGGCGAGACACAGTTTAAGTCAGTCACTGACCTTCAGGTTTGTCAACAGATGTAGACTGGTGGCGTAGTCCTCCACTGAATCTGAGTTGTCCTTTAGAGTGAGGATGTCAACGGCATCCTCTACAGATAGTGCCTTCCCTTGCAGCAGCTGCCGGAGAAGATCTTTGATAATCTGAAAAAAATTAGCACTGCATAAAAGTTGTAGGTTATGTCGCGTTGACGAACATGCGTAAAGGCAGGTTTGCCAAAGACTTTACTGCCTTTTGCTTTTAGGATGGTGTCCAGCTGGGCATCCAACGGCTGCCGTCCGCGGGCCGAAGAAAGCGTAGAGCGGACTTCTTGAAGCAGACCCTCGTGTACGCTTACAAAATCAAGTCCGTCATGGAATGCTTGGGCAAAGTTATCAATGGTTTTTCACAATCAATCAATCAGGGGAAGCTACCTTCGGAGATTACTTCGTTTGTGATATTATTCTCTTGCGTGTGAGCGAGCTGTGATAACTTGCCAATGCTCAACATCAACTGGTTGATCACAATGAGCTACAAAAAAAACCGGTTTATTGCGGATGAAACATACGTGTTTTCCCTCGAGGTTTGTGGCGTTCTCAGCATCCTTAAGCAGCGCAGATGCTGCTGACCCATAACTTGCTTTACCCAAGTCGTGTATCCATGATATAGCGGCATTTGGTCTCTCGCGGAAGAACGCGTCCATGTAGACTGCATGGGCTGCTTCTTGTTCGAACATGGTACGAACCTCACCTGCATGATAGAAGTAAGTGGATTGTTTATTTGCTAAGTTACAAACGGGCTCACCATGCTGGATATACCATTGGAAAAGCTCCGTAGTAAAGTCCTCCTTGAACTTCTGGATATAAGAATGTATGCGTTCAGCGTGTGGGTTGTCTTGAGGTGGATACACTGTCTCTCGGTGACACAGAGCAACCAAGGAGGCGAAGTCTTGATATTGTTCTGCAAGCTTATATGCGGACTCTTCGTATCCGCATCTCCCTGGTTTAATTCATAAGGTTAGCTTATTCCATTGTCTAATCTGGAGATCATTACATACGCAAGGTTTCGAGGACTTCAGGCCGCAGGACGGAAAATCTCTGCTGGAGCTCATCCGTGTCACGTTGATTGTCCTTGCCCGTACTAGAGCAATGTTGGAAATGGAATTGGAGTGAATAGGAAAACATTTACCTTAGAAGCCAATCAAGCCTCTCCTTGATGGACTCGAACAGGGCGGCGGCAAGAGCGGGCAGCTGTGAGCCCGGCTCTCTGTCCTTCCGCCTCTCAGACGCTGGACCTGAAGACTCAACAGCCTTGGTAGTTAGGTCAAACAGTGACAACACCGTATCTATGATGCTTGGTCTACTCGTCCACGACTTGATCATAGGAAGGTCGATACCATAAACTCCTAGGTTGTATGCACGGTACTGGAACGCCGACCGAAGAACCGTCTATAAGAATGGGTTTAGTTTCCTCTTCAATCGATCAGCAGAAAACCTACAATGACGACGCGATTGGCTTCCGGGAGCAGTGCGTTGACATTACCAGTTGGAGATTTAGACGCGGCCTTGACAATATCGGCAACCTTCTTCAACAAACTGCCGATATCAGACACATGGGCTCTGAAGAAGACCCTCATAAGATCCTCATGGTCTCCATCGCCTATCTCATCCATATAAGCGACCACGGCCTCCTTGAGGACACTCTGAGATGAGGTTGTCCTGCGATGGGTGAGTTTGGTGAACAACACCTGGTAGAGTTAAACTCACGACAAATGTTGGTTATAACTCATCCAGAGCTGATGAGACGAATAAAGTTTTTCGGCGTCTGATGCTAACTGTTGGCGGCTCCGTTGGGATATCTATGCAAGAGCAAGTATTATAATCGAGTTGACAGGTAGTGAAGAGTGTCAGACCTTGATAAGGACAGTGTTCTCGTTGATAAAGCCAATGAGCCAACTTAGTCGTTCCTTACGTTTTGTTAATTGTGCCGTCATGTCTGGACTTTGCTGGACAACTTCCGGGTCTAGATTCCGCAGCTTGGGTCAGTACCTTGTAACTTCCTTCTTACTTGCACTGACCAGACTTCAATACAGCCAAGCTAAGCTGTTCAGCACCCTGCATTAGTGCGTCTTCGTTCAGCTCTGGAGGAAAGCTGAATCGTAAAGGGTTCTGACAGACAAGAAAATCATCAGTCAAAGAATAATTGAGGCTGAAATTTTTGACTAACCACTGGGGAGGACCCATACAGGATAGCCTGCATCATTATTGACTTGATGAGATTCGCACGTCCTGTTCTATAGAAATAATGAGGAAGATGCGTAACAAGAATGCCTCTGTCACTTACTCAGGTTTAAACGCCTGTATCTTCTCGAGGTCCACCACCACTTTCATCATTGTTGTAGCAGTCAGAATGAGCAGTAGATTCGTTGTCGGGCTAACGCCAACACCAAGTGTTCGATCATTAGCGGCCTTCAGCTCAAGTCGATCGCGGTATTCCGATTCTAGAATATTCATAGATAAGCAAGAAATGTAAACGACATTGGCGTCAGTACGAACCTCGAGCACACAGAGCCACGGCATCACCAAACTGGACGCTGATAATTGATCCACCGTAGATAAGTTGAATGCGTGGATGAACAGGAGGACCAGGGCGACTTGTCTACAAAATATGTAAGACGAGTAGGAAACAGTTACGGGTAACTCACTGTTTGGTACGGCACACTTTTGAGATGGTTAACAATGAAACCATCCGCAGTAGGACGAAGCTCGGCCAAGGCGTATAGCCGTCGGAAGTCGTCAGATACCTCCTTCCCAGAATATGATACGAGAATAGCAATGCACCCGTTACTGGTGGATAAGTCGCTCAGACAAACTAATTGATAACGAAAAAATATGTTTACTCACTTGAAGACAGCCAAGTCAGAAAGCTCAAGATCTTGACTAGGGTCCCGATTCCCAACATCGAACTTCCTCTCAACCTCTTGCGATAGCAGCGCGATCAAGTCGTAATCCATAATAAGGTCTTCCCAGCCTTCGAACCGCATATTCCACTGCTGAACATGACCATTTGCAAGGGCCCACACATCACGGTCACCATTGGGTGACTGTAGACCTAGTGCAACCGCGTGAATATGTTTCGACTTGTCTTTGGCTTCGGATGTGGACCCTGGGCCGGAGGAGAAGAATGACGGGATGAGGCGGGAAAAGGAACTCTGTGTACTTGGTCGTGCAAAGCCTCGACATGTCAAATGGTATTTGCCTCCACTGGATGTGACTACAACGCGGTAGAGCCGACCGTAGGATGTCGAAATAATGTAAGTTTGGGCCTATAACTAGATAAGCCAAGGATGTGATGTCTGGAGGCATCACTCACGTCTGCTCGAATGAGATTTGTGACTTCTTCATCGTATTCCATATCCTCCAGTTGAGATGCAATATAACTCTCTCCCCCAGCCAACCCAATGCCTATGCTGTCCCAGAATCGGATTTTGCCACTAGCAGAAACAAGGATGAGGCCAGGTTCGCGCGAAGTACCTTGTGGCACCAGAGCATGGAAGGGTGGTCGCAGTGATGAATCTTGGGGGCAGGCAAAGATATAGCACGTTGGGATTCCCCTTATTGCCTTATGGAATGTGGGTCATAGAACAAGAAACCCAGTCAGGAAAGCACGCTACCTGTGCATGTTGCCAGACAAAACACGTCTGTACAGACGTAACAAGTGCGAATCCAGTTACGGTGTCAATCTCTCCAGAGTATGGATCGATATTAAAATCTTTGAAAATGTTAGTTACGCGAAACACTCGATAGCTTGGCAAGTACAGACCTGAAGTCCTCAAAACCTGCTTCACCTCTAAGGGCAGACTTGCATAGAATGTCACGGACATCTCGTCCGTTTTTGCGAACAGCATATCTCCACCCATCCTAGATAAACTTCTGTCCGTTATGATAGATGCCCGTTCGTCTATGTCCATTGCCGAGATATTTGAACTGGTGTCATTTGCGAGCTGGCTAGGCGTTGCTGCCAGTCGATGAGATCGTCTTGGTTGTGGAGAGTTCCCTCTGGTAGTATGCAGTCTCGACGCTCGACGTGGTGCAGGAGAAGGCGAAAATGTTGCCATGGTTTTCTGGGTCGTCCGCGCAGACAAATATTACCGCCGGCGGTCAACGCGACTCTTTGTGAAGGCTGAACCCATTTCCATTTTCAGACACAGTACGGTATTGGCGCTTGTTTGGCATCTACATAATCTAATCTTGTCGGTGACTCTTACTTTTTGTGGCAAACCACAACCCATGCTTTGTAGGGATATTCAAAAACACCCTCAGGCTCGTTGAGCCAAACTTTGTTGGACGTCCTGAGGATCTTCCGGATTTCCTCCTGTGCCCCCGCCTTTTTATCGTCGGGAAGAATGGCGATGTAACTTTTGCTCAAGGCTCGATCAACCACGCTTTGCTCAGTGGCTTCAAGTGAGTATTCCCAGGTCTTCTCCTCTGGTGACTGGAACAGATTCTGGTATGCTTGAATGTCGAAAGTCTTTCGCCAGAGCATGTGTCGAAATTGAGGAGTACCCCGTTCGTGCATCTCGATGAGGTCGCGAATCTTGGCCACCCATTCTGCACGATCTCTGGCAATCACTTCGTCAATGCAAGTAGCATCCAGAGACAATGGTTGAGTTACCTGTCCTCCAAATTCCATATGAAAGCGACAGTACCTCCTGGTTTAAGGATCCTTGCAAACTCCACTGACCCCGCTTCGTAGTCAGGGCACCAGTGATAAGCCTAGAAATCCCGTCTGAATTTGTCCAGAGGCTAAGAAACGACCACCACATACCTGAGCAATGACCACTAGGTCTGCCCAGCCATCCTCGACGCCTGTGGACTGGAAAGTCCCTTCGCTGACTGTAATACGATCATCTTTCACGGTACGCGAGAACACCTCACGCATTCCGTCGCTTGGCTCGATTGCTTTCAACTCCTGAATCAGCGGATTCCATCTGGCATCAGCGAGGATAGCTCGAGTGAAGATCCCTGTGCCAGCTCCAATTCTGTCGGATATTTGTTTAAGTTATCAACTGCAGTACCTGCTGTGCAAGGAGTGAAAGACAAACTCGACAATATTTAATGGTCCCGGCATCTTTACAGACTCGCGAATGAAGTCAAGGGAAGCTGGCTGATAAGATGGACGAGCTCTTCAAGGTTCTCAAATCTCTCTCTATTGCACGACTTAGACTTCAACTGCACTCACTTGTCATAAAGCTCATTGGTACCAGCCCCGAATCCCGCTTGAGCCACC
>Ga0247729_10000797_pt1 | contig 12202 bp, 16 predicted proteins | sample UWRJL133311R2_FD_180958 | JGI IMG/M metagenome (GOLD analysis project Ga0247729, IMG submission 180958) | Plant litter microbial communities from Arlington Agricultural Research Station in Wisconsin, United States - UWRJ-L133-311R-2 | ecosystem: Environmental > Terrestrial > Plant litter >... | reverse complement strand
ACAGCTTGGCCAGAAATTCAAAACGTCTGCCAAAATTCGAGAGTTGTGATGACAAGACCCCTACCTACGGTAGTGGGAATCTTAGTGCCAAGAAACTTACTGTTTTGGAAAACGTTTCATGGGCCCGATTATTTTGGTTTCTCACCGATCGGTTAGCCGCCGACGTGTCTTCAGCTTCAGCATTCAGGCCGTTTTAACGTTTTGTACGCAAAACTGCTAGTAAGCTGCATATACCTAAGAACTAATATTTCCAAGCGAGCAGATACCCAATTGTTTTATTCGTATAATTATCAACAACTGTCGGTAGAGAGGGACCGATAGCTAACTTGGGGGTTCATCCGCCAGCCATCGGCCCCTCGCCCTGGAAAGGGGACGGCTCATTGACTATCAAGTGTCCTCTTTTCACTCCCCCATGTACACTACTGTAGTTGTTTACACTACTTCACGCTCGCACGAAAGCATCACAAGATTGGTCTTGTAGACCAACGTGTGAACTGTCAGAACTAAATTTATCAAGGTTGAAGCTACTAAGCGGACTATGCAGTACCGCGGAGTATGACTATCATGGGTAAAACAATATATGATCATGTCTCAAGGAATGTTTTATTTAAGGAGAAAGCACAGTAATACGGAAATTAAATAAATGTGTAAGTAGCAAGTAAAATGACATGAACGCAGCAATTTGTGAGAGGCTAGCCTTATCTCTGACTCTCATGACTCTCATGCATTATGCATCCAGTTGCGCCATCTTCTTCTCGAACCACGCAAGATGGCGGATATAACATAGTTACAAGCAAGGCGGTTACTCCAAACCCATTCTTCTGAACCTCCCATCGCATTGGCTGGACCTACTAGATCTCATTTTCAGTGCTACCATTCAGCAATGAGAGTTACATTTCTCGTCTGCCTTGCTCTTGGCCCTGTGCTTGTTGGCTGCTCAACTCAGTGGCCGTTCACTGGCTACTATAGCGACAAACAATATCGCTTCAAACGTCCGATCCGCAATGTGGCCATTATTGGTGCAGGGGTGGGGTGAGAGACGTTATTCTTTAGAATATCGGACACCTTGCCTACACAAACATAGAGGTTTACTTGCGCACAAAGAACTAAAGGAGCTTGACTTTGAGGTTCACTCCTACGAGCGAGACCACGCACCTGGCGGCAATTGGCATTACTCTGATGAAGTTCCTCTCGACGCACCAGTCCCTAACGCCGATCCTTCCATTGGTGATTACGAACCCTCACTGCCACCCAACGGTGTCAAGATTCCCTATACCGAAGAATATTCTGACGCAAAACAGAACAATTTACAAAGACGCGCGCATCGTGCGCCGAAACCAGTCTGGAAAACCCTCAAGTCAAACGCTCCTGCTGTAAGTTCTGTGTAGGTGTATGTCATACATGGGACTTATCTTTTATGCAGCCTATTCAACAGATACGAGAACTTCGGTGGCCTCCCGGTACACCCTGGGGTAGGTGGCCCGCTATTCTCTATTTTTCACCTTTTGCTGAGGTTTAATGCAGTAATACCCAACCAACAGTTGCAGCGCTACCTTCGTGCCTTCGCTTCTTGGCTGGGACTCAATACGAATGACAAAAGTACCGACATATCTTACAACACTCGCGTAGAACTCATCGAGAAGCACGTTAATGACGAAGGAGATGAGGTCGGATGGACCCTGACCTTGAAGGAGTTGGAGACCACACATGGCAGTAACCTTAAGGCAACCTGGTACAAAAAGGTGTGATATTCATCGAATTCACGTTCCCGAGCTTCTGACTGTAGGCCCACAAGAATTATGATGCTGTGGTAATCGCCACTGGACGATACAATGCGCCGAACATCCCAAATATTGACGGCCTTCCAGCTTGGGCCAAGCGATTTCCCCGCAATATCATACATTCTCGCCAATACCGGATTCCTGAGCCATTTGTAAACCAGACGATACTCGTGGTCGGGGGAGCAGTTGGTTCTCACTTCTTCCTCGTTAAAATTCAGGACTCATTTTCCTGTTAGATAAGTGGAAGCGAAATTGCTCGTGAACTCATTCAATCAGCCCAAATTGTCTATCAATCAGTCCGAGTACGTCTCTCAATTAGTCAAAGCAACTGAAAATGTGACTCTAGTCTGCTCTAAATTCTGTCTAGCCTGATAAATGTAAGTGCATTGAGCACATGACCGCTGAACAATGATTCCTTACAACATTCACCCAACAACACTAGCTCCTATCCCAACAATGGGGCATCTACTTCTACGCCGCCAACCACGAAATATCACCATTCTACCCGAAATTAGGCAATTCCGTCCTCCTGGTCAGAAATTTAATCGTGGAGAGATAGAGCTGGCCAATGGAACTGTGGGTTTAATTGACATTCACAGTGAACGACCATTAGTTGATCCGTATCCAGATCATTACAGGAGTCGACCACATTATATTTGGCACTGGTTATAGGTATAGCTACCCATTCCTTCCCCAATTCCACAACTCTTCCCTGGGCTTGAACGATCACGCATCGCCTAACTCTGTGCAGCCAATTGTCACTGATGGCTCACATTTGAGATCTTTGTATCTCGACACCTTTTATATCCCCGACCCTACTCTTGCCTTTATCAACAGTAAGTCGCCGAATTATTGCGGTCATTGATCATGATCTCAAATTGTCCCTTATAGTGAATGTTGGCATGCAGTCCTTCGTTTACGGCGAATTTCTTTCATTGGCCATAGCGAAAGTGTGGTCAGGTACTGCTGAGCTCCCTTCAACATCTGCCCTCTGGCATTGGTACGAGAAGGAATGGAAACGCCGTAAAGGCTACGGCAAGCACTTCCAATTTCTTGGAGCTGATCGGACTCGAGGTAAGGGACGCAGTTCGCGACTTTCATCTCCAAAGGAACTCACCTCTCTTGCAGAGAACCTTCGGTTCTTCCAAGGCTGGTTGAACGAAGCTGCAGTAAAATTCGGAGGAAAACAGGTAGATATAATCCTTCCTACTTGTTCGAAATCTTTCTGAATGCCATGTTCCAGATAAACGGCCTTCCTGAAGAGTATGTTCAACCGCAATCCAGTTATCACTTCTAACATTGCATGATAATATCTTAGTACGACTGAAATCAGTGCGTTGTGGATCAAGGCTCAATTCGGAGACTTGGACATTGGTGTCGACAAACCCGCTAACAGCTCGGGTGGTCGTCAAGTCCTGAGTCTTAACTTCGATCAGGAGTTTAAGAATACTGTTAGAGATACCGTGCAGATTCAAGGTACCGAATCATGGGCTCAAGACTTTTTGTACAACGATTATTGGTGATTTGCATTATTTGAGTAGGCTAATTTGTTACACATTATATAACTAAGTGATCGTATTTTGATTATAGTAAATTTCCTGCAAATTTCAGGAGGAGAGTAGGCTTCTGTCAGGTTGTCATAGATGTGTCCAGTAGGTCAAAGCATGGTCGAGAGCGTATAGCAAGTTCATAGCGTGTATTGTTGAAGGAACCAGCCCTTCTGTTCATGGCCTCGTCTAGAGGCAAAGTGCTTCCAGTTGGATGCGAATATCTGTCATGTGAGGCCGGTTCGTTGGCTCAAATGACCAGCATCGTTCAAGCAATGTTGTCAACCTCGGGTCGAAGTTGGCAAGTCGAGTTGCACAGCCGGAGGGGCCACTCGGTGCAACATGATTATGCATATCGCGGATGACCTGAGCATCTCGCACTCGATGCGCGTACGGTATTTGACTGGTGAGCAACTGAAGGCCAGATATTAGCAAGGTGCATATGAATGGGAACCTCTAGAGGTGTAAGGCTCACCTCAAAGGCTGTACAGCCAAACGACCATACGTCCGACATAGGTGTGGGCGGGTCGTCATCGCCCTCGAGAAATTCAGGTGCCTGCCACCTCAGTGGGCCTACGTCCGGATTAGAGAGAGATAGGCCCGCGGGGCGGCCAAGGTCCTCGATGACTTGAGAGAGCCCAAAGTCTGCTAAGGCTGCCCGACCATCGTCCGTGATCAGAACGTTGTTCTGCAACGCCGCAATTAGCAAGAGTTGTTGTGCTTTCTGATAAATAAAATAGAGAGCTTACCCCTTTCAAGTCAGCGTGGACAATTTGTGGTTTTTGGGTATGTAGATACTCCAAACCACGAGCAACATCAAGAATCTGGTTCACGTTATCGATCAGAATTACCGACCTGTAGTCAAATCAGAAGGCACTACTTACTAGTTGGAGTCTATTTGCGCCAGGGTTTCTGTTCGCGAGATATTCCGTCGCATTTCCGTTCTCATACCACTGCATGACCATGGCTGGCCTTCCAGATATATGATAAGACGTCCCAAAGAGCTTGACGACGTTGGGATGTTCGAGGCGATGCCAAACATAAACCTCTCGGTTCAAACGCTGGACAACCGTCTTGAATAACATGCACGTGAAGGGGATAGAGTAACCAACCTTTCGCGCTCGTACGCCGTCTTGATCTTTCCAAGTAAGAACACGAAGCAACTTGACAGCCACCTGGAAACCTGTGAGTGATTTTCTACGATTTATGGTCCCTGAAAGTCTCACTGGTACTATTTCGATACCGCAATCCCGCACCCGACGCCATTCCCCCTTATAGATATCTGAGAGACCCCCATGTGCTGCGACGTCTTTGGATATCGTCGTTACATTCTTAGTCAAATCAACGACTCCAGCAATCGGTGAGGTCGCAGAAGAGGGCGTGTGCGGAGTATCTGAAGGCGGACTGCTCGTGGTCGCGCTCGTGTTGGAACTTGAAGGAGTCACTGGTAAGGCGGCCGTGCCGGTGGGTACGAGTATTCGAAGTTGAGGGGCGAAAGCCCGTCCAACAAATGCATGCGGGTGTTGAGAAGTTGAACGAAAGGTGTGGGTACTGTCGATACTCCCAACAAAGTTATTGATGCCTTGCTGGCTGCGATCCATCGTTCTGAGCGTGTGCACGCTAGGTCGAGTCGGACGCTGAGGGATGATCTGGGGATTTTCGAGGAGGTGGGCGCCCCTCTGCGAGTCTTCTAACTCGTCGTCGAAGAGAGCAAAAGATGACATGAGTACGACAGCGACGAGCAAACTGTGGTAGAGAGGCGAGGATTACCCTCGACAATTCAGGATATTCGGACGGGGAATCTTTCCCACCAATTCACCACGCGAAAGAAATTGGTTCAGCGGCCTCAATTACCCTCGCAAGGACACAGCCGCCCAATGTCACGGTAACTAGATCGGCGATATCAGCCGCTCTGAAGTGAACCCTAGTGAACCGCGTTAGCACGTCAAGCTCTGAAGAAATGAGGCTGGGCAAGCGTACAGGCATCCGTGTATATTTGTCGATTTTCGTGGAATCAGAGAAGCACTTACATGATTATTACCAGCGCAGCGCCCGTGCGGGAGAGGGTGCGGGGCCTCATGGGCCTACAAGGACAACCTCACAAAGATCCTCGTGTAACCTTGGCTAGTGTGTGGCCGTCAAGAAATGACCATGTACGTGTACAGATTGACATCGTGAGGGTACAGAGCTGAACATGCAGTGTCTGACGGTGCTCTCCTCCAAGCTTTCAGGAGTCTCTGTTACCACCAGTGCGTGTATACTTGGGTTTTCGAGTTCTGAATGGGGCAGAAGCCTTCTAGACGGAACACGATGATGTGTCAAAGTCAAGGGGAACTGCGGGATCCTTTTGGAGATTGTCAGGTATTGCCGATGTCATATGACTGCCAACAATAAAAAAAGGACTTTACTTTTGGAAGTTTGCTCGAGTCTCGACCTGCGAAACTTGTCGGATTATGGGATGGGGGAGACAGACGCGAGAGCACAGTCCAAAGTGCATCCACTGATCCACGGCACCATCCATAATCCCAAAGGAGAGGTTGTTTTTTTTGATCAAGTCGTGAGTTCGTCCGTTCAATATTCAAGAAATCAACATGGTTCAACAGTTCGGGTCGGTTCGATTCTTGCGCAACGGCCCGCGGTCCGATTGTACAGGCACGTGATACGCAAAAATATCGCTCTGCAAAATCCCTGACGTATTTTCGTTCCATTCAACTTTGCGACACGACGAGAAAGTATGCTCAAGACTGGTGCTCAAATATGCAGAACGTCGTCTTTTCACAGCTCTGCATTGACGCGAAGTCAGCGAGCCGGTATGCATGCTATTTGAAGTCTTCAGAAAGCATCAACTCACGTTACCAGGTCTACAATCCAGGAAGCTCACTAAAAGTCTCCAACCAAAGGACTCTAGGTCCGGCCACCTAGAAGTTGCTTCGCGGCCAACCTTCACACGCGACGATGCACCACATAGTGGCAAAAGCCCTGTCTCTGAGCGACGGCCGCCAGCAAACAGGTCCTTTGGTTCTGAACGGCGCTATCGAGACACGGATTCCAGTCGCTCTCATGTGGGAGAGAGGCGTTCAGGTCGTGGTGGATATGCTCCTTCCTCAAGAGCCAGTGGAGACTCTAACTGGGGACGAAGCAGAGCGGCCCCAGATCCTAGACAAGAACCATCGTCGAGACGGAATCAAGACCGCGCTGAAAACCACGAGACGCCTTCGCATAACGTACAGCATGAACATGGTGTCTCAAAACCGCGACAGGCTACTACGATGCAAATGGAAGTCCAGCATTCGGACGAGTTTTACCGCCCACACCAACCCGTGACAACAGCCTCAAGTGCGAAGGGAAAAGGGAAGGCTCTATCATCTGACGACCAATTTCACACCCAGTTCACTTCACCTCCCATACTTCCTGGAATCTTACGCTCTCTGAAGGAGACTCTCGGGCCAGATGCAAGGCCAACCCCTATTCAGTCTCTCAGTATGAAGTGGCTTTTGGAGAACCCCTCAGACGCGACCAACGTGACGGAGGAATCTACCTGGCGACAATTCCTTCTTGCCGCTGAAACTGGCTCGGGAAAATCGATAGCTTACCTTCTCCCCGTTCTCCAAAATATCAAATTGGCTGAACTTGCACAAGACGGTACAACACCACCTTCGAACCGACCCCACAACCCTCGTGGTCTTATCCTTGCTCCAACGCATGAGCTTGCTCGACAGCTATCAGGATTTGCCAAGTCGCTGTTGCACGAGACGAAACTACGCGTACTATGTGCAAGTCAGTCGAATGTGAAGAGCACCCAGAAGCGAAAGGACGCCACATCCAGCAAGATGGCCACAATGTTCCGGACGACGGCAGACGCGTCGGGCGAGTTCCAGGTGGGCAAGGGTAGCCATCCTGTTGATTTGCTCGTCGGAACACCAATGAAACTTTTGGAAATGGTCAGGGGCCGAGGATGGGATAGAAAGGAAATGCCGGAGGAACAGGAAGCCGAGGAAGACGTGGAGGACGAGGAACATTCCCGGAAACCCAGACGTGGTCGTGACAAAATGATTGGATTTGGTACTTGGAGAAGCAAACCTGAACTTGGACTGGCAAATGTCGAGTGGGTTGTTGTAGATGAGGCAGATGTTTTGTTCGGTGAGTTTCTACCACTTCATAGCAACAAATAACTAAACAAAGTTCTAGATCCCGATTTCCAGGAAACTACGCGTGCTCTCCTGGCTGACATCAGCGAGGCCCGTGGCCACCCCATCCCAGTTATACCAGCTTCCGCACTCCAATCAGCGCAAAACTCCACATCCATCCATGCTCCCAACACACCTGAACCAATTAACTATCCTTTCAACTTTCTCTTGACTAGCGCCACTATCCCCAATTCGCTCAACCAGTATCTGGAGAAACATCATCCGTCACTTGTCCGCCTTGCTTCACCTCATCTACACCATTTGCCCAAGACGTTGCAAACAGAATACGTCGACTGGACTGGTGGCAATAAGTTCGCCGATATCATGCGTCGCATTCGTCGCATCTGGGCAGAGGATGCCGCCGCCACCGCCACGGGCAATCTTTCCAAGGTCCTTATATTTTGCAACAAAAGTGCCAAGGTTGTCGAACTAAGCGCGTATCTCGCCGAGCAAGGGATCAAGAGCGTGGCAATGACCAGCCAAAGCGAGCATCGTGGACGCGGTTCGAATAGGCATCTTGAAGGGTTCCTTCGGAAACGCATTGCAAACGATGACACAGAGACTCAATCATCTCGCACATCTGCTCCAACATCCTCCAATGATGTGAAGAACGATGCGCATGTGATGGTGACAACGTCGCTACTCTCTCGTGGGCTGGATTTTTCACCAGACATCAAGCATGTGTTCATCGTTGACGAACCGAGGAATATGGTAGATTTCCTACACCGAGCGGGACGCTCAGGACGCGCTGGTCAGCGGGGTAAGGTGGTCGTATTTGGGAAAATGTCTGGTAGGGGAAGCCAGAGAGGAAAGGACGCAAGGAAGCGCGTCGGAGCATTGGTAGCCTGACACTGCGATTTTCCGCCGCAGTAGGTCAGGAATAGACAACACGCCCCACTCTTTACTTACCGTACTTAATGCCGATATTATAACAGGCCTTGGAAATATATTGCGTACTACCTCTGGCGATTTCCGAAAAAGCTGAGGATGAGCGATGTAATATTTTGCCTTCACGTGACCTCATTTATAAACCACCTTCTCGCCCTTGAGTTGAAAGCAATCAGTCTGGCCCAACTATAGATCAATAGGTCTGTAATAGAAACCGGATTGCTTGATGCCCGCCGAAGCAGTTGTGTCCCAATTTGTCGATTTATACTATCTATGGCAAACCATGTGCGCGTGACCCGTGGTCTCGAACGTTGCTGACGCCGCGTGACGCGTGACGGTCAGGTCTTTCTCGGCCGCTGACCATGCCATCCTTTACATTCGGAAATCCTCCACAGATCTCAAATGAATCCAATGCTCAAATAATTCATGCATATCGCACCAAGAAGGATACTTTCTTGGCCGAAACGCTCGCAAAGGATAGAGAATCACAGTTACAAAGGGCATATGGACTCGCCAAGCTTGCGTTAGGTGGGCGGTTTGAAGATATGCGAGAGGCTCAGGAGCTCTTCGTTGTAGCTGGACAAATATGGGCGCAAGCGAAGATACCAATGCCTACCCTACGATCAGATAAATATGCTGCCATGAACCACCGACAAGATTCTGGCCAGTTGATGGCAGTGTTACATCGTGCAGGTGATTATGCTGCTGAGGAACAGGATTATCCAGGTGTACGTATCTTTCTCTGTGCATCGAACAATATCTTGAACTGCTACAATTAGGCTCTAGTCTGGTATGTAGAAAGCCTCACAGTTTTGGAGAACATAAGGCGTTCAATGAAGAAATACGATCCCGTATACGGTTAGATACCCAGTTCATATGCAGAGCTCCAATCTTACGAACAGAATTCTAGACTGGGATGGTATGGATTATGATCACCAAGTTTACTACCTCGCTATCTCAATGACCTATAATGGTCTATTCCAAGTTTTACAGAAGATTGGGAATACTGCTGCGAGCGCGTTCTACCTTCGCAGTGCGTCTGACATGCTGGTCATCACCCCTAGAAGATTCTGGGATGACGTCCTCACAACCCTCCGCGACAAGCTGAAATCAAAATCTCAGTCATTCCAAGCAATGCACCATCCCGAGCCACATCGATTTCCAAGGCTTCGTACTCTGCTTGATGGGGTGCAGCTACCTGGTTCGTGGGACAAGGTTAGCCGTCACCTGTCGCGAGCGCTTGGTTCGCGATTCGGATCTTCGGTTTTTGCGTATGATGGTGAGTCAAAATTGAAGAACCTGGCTATGTCAATCGTAATCTCTTTCTATTTCATTACAGGATACTTATACGTTTGCGGTGGTCAAAGGGGCGCAGCGGGTCCCTACTACTTCGACTTCTGGCGATTAAATCTTCGCTTGATGGATCAATGGGAATCGCTCCCCATGTTTCGAAATACGACCGATGACATATCCGATTGCGGGTTTGCCATGAACGGACCTATCGCTTATCTCTTCATGGGGTCTGCTGTGTTAAAATGCTTTGATACGAGGAACATGGCATGGTTTGAACTACGGACCACTCTCCAAACTGATGATGTTCTAAAGCGATGGCCATACTCTCGAAACTTTCGCATGTTCTCCATCCAAAGTGTCCGAGACCGCATCTACGTTTTTGGCGGTCAAGATGCGCAGTGTGTAGCTGGTTGTGATCTATTCATGGAGCTCGATATTCCGAACAAAAGGTGGCGACGCCTCAGCGGAAAACTCTCTGCCGTAAAGCCGTCATTTTCAAGCCCCGGTCTACGGATCGGCGCAGCGAGCTGGGTAAACAGGGACCAGACAAAAATCTTCATCATGAATGGTTACGCCGACCGTGTTGGCGCGTTGCAACAGGGGGTAGAACACGGAGGGGACCGGAACCACCTCTATAACGATTTGTGGAGCTGGGATATCACTAAACGTATGTGGACAAAGCATAAGATACACGGTAATTCACCAGGGCCTCGGTCTGGAATGGCATGTCTCTATGTGCGTAGTAAATCTATTATACAGCAAAGCGCCACTGAAGAGAGGATTCAATCAGAATCATACACTCGACTCCGTGATAACTTTTGGAGGCTACAGCTCGGAGGTCCAAAGCCTCCAGGAGACAGGTTCTAAAGAACTGAACAATTTCTCGTACTTCGCAGACACCTTTATCTGCAACATGAAGGACACGCCGATGAAGGGAGACACATTTGCTGCCCGGACCCTTCGGACAATACCGATGAATTGGACCCAAGTTGTTACGCATGGATTCCCGACGTATCGAGCGTCGTCGCATCTCGTAGAGGATCAACAAACCGGCAAGACCTACCTCTTTTCGGGATCCCTTGACCGACAATTCTTGTCCGGAGCTCCATTGACGAAAGGCTTCACGGATATCTGGGAATTGCGAATCAAATTGCCCGGTGGGAACTTCGAAAGGGTTGACCTCGATGAAGAGGCTAGGACGGCAACACAAGGGCCATGGCAAAGATGCTTTTCATGCAGCTCAGTGCGGTACTGCAAAAAGTGCGCTGGTATGTCAAGACAATCCCGTGTATTCCCGTCGAGAAAGAACTGAAGCAATAAATTTATTCTTTTCAGGCACATGTGGAGGTCAAGCCTTCTTTTGTGATCGAAGATGCCAGAAGGCTGGTTGGAAAGAGCACAAATCTCGTCATCATTGCCGAAAAAAGGTGTTCATCGAGGATCCGAGCCCGACATGAAGAAACAGCCAAATTTCCACCTCTTGAAAATGGGACTCTTCGCCAGTCTATGTACCGAAACAGACTCCCATCTTGGATTTGCAATTTATTACGGGCAATTGGCCCGTAGCGCGACTCTCCACCCCAACAATGTGCCGGCACCATAGATATCATAGAACAACTGGGACGCTTTTGAGCATTTGGGATGCAGAACGAAGTTCTTGACTAATGTTTGACGCACGAGCGTCGATGAATTCCAATGACAAAACACAATGCTAATGTAATGCGGTATGTAGCAAGTAGACGACTAAAAGCAGATAGGTATTGTACACAAAGTAGTTCTAACCCGACAGCGCAGGTCGAGTAGATGATAGGTGGTGTTTCTTCAATGCTGATACCAAATGTATCATGGCGAACAGGGGATGCAGCAAGTTAGGTGACGGAGCGGGAATTGATCCCTCTTGCTTAAAGACACCCGATATCTGAGGGATCGGTGCTGGTTGATGCCTATATGTCCCAGGACAAATCGTTCAAACCTCCCGTATATCCTTTCCACTTGGACGCTCGATTTCCTCCCAGTCATCATCGATGTCACCACCATCATTCCCCTGACTCTGAAGTCCGTCCTTCTGAGCAGAGTCCACTGTGAGACCACGCTTGATAGCCCATCGCTGGCGAAGAACGACAACACCACGAACGACTGCGAAGATGATGACCTCGGCGGCGGCGATGCCAATGATATATGCAGCGAGTTTTGCGCCTTGTTTGGATGGATCTAGGAAATTGTAGGCTGTTCAAACAAAGTCAGTTCTGGAAGTCGCAAGAATGCGAAATCGAAGCAAAACTTACTATAAATTCCTTGTGTGGCGTGTGTGATATATGCAACTCCAAGGTATCCAATTAAGAACAAAATGCATATTGGTAAAGCCAACCAAGGTGCAGGGGGGGAATTGGTGAATATGATCTCGAACAGTGCAAAGACGGTATTCAGTGCATGTACGGAGACGTTTGACCACGCTATCATGAATTTCAGATAAAAGTTCATAAACAGTAGTCGTAGTTAGACGTAC
>Ga0247729_10000796_pt1 | contig 12207 bp, 13 predicted proteins | sample UWRJL133311R2_FD_180958 | JGI IMG/M metagenome (GOLD analysis project Ga0247729, IMG submission 180958) | Plant litter microbial communities from Arlington Agricultural Research Station in Wisconsin, United States - UWRJ-L133-311R-2 | ecosystem: Environmental > Terrestrial > Plant litter >... | reverse complement strand
GGCGACACGGATGGCGTGCCTGCGGGTGGCGCTGAGAAACCAGGACACGATCGCCGAGCCGGAGCGGCTCGCGGTGATCGTCCATGTGTACTACGAGGAACTGCTCGACGAATGCATGGGCTGGCTCGCGGATCTCGACATTCCCCACGACATCTTCGTCACCGTGCATGACGACAGAAGGAAGGCGGTGGAAGCCTTCCTCGCCGAACGCGGCCTGTCGGCCACCATCTTCACCGTCGAGAACCGCGGTCGTGACATCGCGCCGTTCGTGCACGTGCTGCAGTCGATCGATCTGTCGCGCTATGGCCGTGTGCTCAAGCTGCATACCAAGATGTCGAAGCACGGCAGCCACGGTCGCGCCTGGCGTCAGGACCTGCTGGAGACCCTGGCGGATGCGGAGCACCTTCGGCGCGCGCTGCGAATTCTGAACGACGACCCGCGGATCGGCGTGCTCGGCCCGAGCCGGCACATCCTGTCGATCAAGACCTTCCTGGGCGTCAACGAGCCCGCCGTGCGCCGTCTTGCCGGGCGGATGGGGATCGGCGATCTCGCGGACGCCACCGACGCGTTCTTTGCCGGATCGATGTTTCTGGCGCGCACCAAGGCGCTGTTGCCGCTGGCGGCGCTGGGTTTTGTCGCCGAGGATTTCGAGCCGGAGCACGGCCAGATCAACGGCACGCTGGCCCATGCCATCGAGCGCGCGATCTCCTACAGCGCGGAGGCCGCCGGCCTGCGCATCGCGGCGTTCCATGCGGAGGACGACGCACCCGGCGAACTGGTGTTCGAGGGTCGCACCGCCTATCCCTATGTGGTCAGGAGCCTGCAGCGCAGCGCGCCGGTTCCGGAACTCCGGACCGTCGATGCCGTAGCTGTGAAGGAATAGGCGGGCCGCGCCGGGGTAGAATCCGGGGGCGTGCAAGGGATGAAATCATGAAAAAAACAATGGGAGCGGCGGTTCTGGCCGTCGTCGTCGCGATCGTTGCAACGGCCGGGCAGGCCGAGCCGGCGAAAAAGCACCACAGGGCCGCCCACCCCGTCGCCGAGGCGCCGCGCCCGGCGCCGAACCCGCTGAACGACGACCGCGGCAATGCGGCGCTGGGCGGCAACAACGCCAATTCGGCATTCGGCTCCAACAGCGCCAACGAGAATGCCAATGGCCGCACCGGCGGCGGCTTTGGCGGCGGCAACTGAGCGGCCTGAGTCCCCGTTGGCTGTGCGAGGCCGGTGAGAAGGTGACGGCAACGCGTTGATCGCGCTGGTTTTGCCTTGCGGCTGCCATAACGCTAGGGTACGCCGCCGCCATGCCGGGAACGCCAGTTCCGGCGCCGCTGGGGTTGAGCGCGGTCAATCGGGGACGGGATAGCTTTAAGTGTCTGAATTATTTAGTGAAGTCGACGAAGACCTGCGCCGCGAACAGCTCAAGAAGCTGTGGGACCGCTATTCGCTGCTGATCATTGCCATCGCGATTCTGGTGGTTGTCGGTGTCGGCGGCTGGCGCGGCTACAACTATCTCGAAGCCAAGAAGTCCGCCGAGGCGGGTGCGGCGTTCGATCGCGCCGCCGATCTGGCCGAACAGAACAAGCATGCCGAGGCCGAAGCCGCCTTCACCAAGATCGCCGCCGAGGCACCTGCCGGCTATCGCACCCTCGCGCGGCTGCGCGCCGCCTCCGAGGCAGCCTCGCGCGATCCGCAGGCCGCCGTGAAGATGTATGACGAGATCGCCGCCGACCGCGCGGTGTCCGTCACCGAGCAGGATCTCGCCAAGATCCGCGCCGGCGCCCTGCTGCTGGAGACCACGCCCTACGACGCCTTGCTGGCGCGGCTGGAGCCGGCCACCACGATTACCGGCCCATACCGCCATTCCGCCCGCGAGCTGCTGGCGCTGTCGGCCTGGCGCGCCAACAACCCCGCGGCGACGCGGCAGTGGATCGACATGATCGCCAATGACGGCGAGACGCCGGCCAGCCTGCGCACCCGCTCCGAAGCGCTGCAGGCGCTGTTGCCGCCCGCCGCCAAGAGCTGAGCCGCCAAGAGCTGATTAGTCGCGCCGACCCTTGAGATCTCTGAGTTGAGTGAGAAGCCGTCCATGCGCCGTATGCAACGCCTCGTATCCGCTGCCGTCCTGATCGCGCTGTCCAGCGCGCTGACGGGCTGCGGCAGCATGACCGGCTTCGACCCCAGCGATCTCCTGGACTTCCTCGACACCAAGAAGAAGCTGCCGGGCGACCGCAAGCCGGTGTTCCCGGAAGGCGTCCCCGGCCTGCAGCAGGGCGTGCCCAAGGAACTGTATCGCGGCAATGTCGAGCAGCAGCAGCGCGACGAACAGGCCGCTGCCGCCGCGGCCGCCGCCGCACCTCCGGCGCCGGAGCCCAAGGGCCGCAAGTCGAAGAGCCGCGGCACGGTGAATGTCGGCGCGGTACGCAGCGCGGCCCCCGCGGCCGAGGCGCCCGCCGATCCCGACGCCGCACCGGTGGAAGAGGGCGGCACCAATGCCGCGCCGCCCGCGCCGAAGGGCAAGATCACCCGCCGCCGCACCACGGCACCGCCGCCGGATGCCGCGCCGGCACCCGCCCAGCAGGCGCAGCCGGGTTCCGCCTTCCCGGCACCGGTGCCATCCGGCACCTTCACGCGCTGATATCGCGGCTTTGCGGCCGCCATCATTGACATGCGTCCGCTAAAGGGCGCACGGAACACCATGTCCTTTACCCTTGCCATTATCGGCCGACCCAATGTCGGCAAATCCACCTTGTTCAACCGTCTGGTCGGGCAGAAGCTCGCGCTGGTCGACGACACCCCCGGGGTCACCCGCGACCGCCGCGAGGGCGCCGGCAAGCTCGGCGACCTCGAATTCACCCTGATCGACACCGCGGGCCTCGACGAGGGTCCGAAGGGCTCGCTGACGGCACGGATGCAGGAGCAGACCGAGACCGCCATCGAACTGGCCGACGCGCTGCTGTTCGTGATCGACGCCCGCGCCGGTCTCACGCCGAACGACCGCGCCTTTGCCGATTTCGCGCGCCGCGCCAACAAGCCGGTGGTGCTGGTCGCCAACAAGAGCGAGGGCAAGCACGGCGAACTCGGCGCCATGGAATCCTACGCGCTGGGGCTGGGCGAACCGATCCAGATTTCCGCCGAACACGGCGAAGGCCTTTCCGACCTCTACGACTCCCTGCGCGATATCATGCCGGAGCCGCCCGAGGACGTCGAAGACTTCGATGACGATGACATCATCGAGTCCGAGGAAGACATCGCCAAGCGGCCGATCCGCGTCGCCATTGTCGGCCGGCCCAATGCCGGCAAGTCGACCACCATCAACCACCTGCTCGGCGAAGAGCGGCTGCTGACCTCCGCCGAGGCCGGCACCACGCGCGATTCGATTTCCGTCGAGGTGAACTACAAGGGCCGCGAATTCCGCATCTTCGACACCGCCGGCCTGCGCCGCCGCTCGCGCATCGAAGAGAAGCTGGAGAAGCTGTCGGTGGCCGACGCGTTGCGCGCGATCCGCTTCGCCGAGGTCGTCGTGCTGATGATGGACTCGCAGACCAAGTTCGAGGAGCAGGACCTGCGCATCGCCAACCTGATCGAGCGCGAAGGCCGCGCTTTGGTGGTGGCGGTGAACAAGTGGGACCTGATGAGCCAGAAGGCCAACCTGGTCAACGACCTCCGCACCGACGTCGATCACCTGCTGCCGCAGGTCAAGGGCGTGCCGATCGTGGCGATCTCCGGCCTGATGGGCGAGGGGATCGACAATCTCATGAAGGCGATCGAGCAGTCCTACTCAGTGTGGAATCGCCGCGTGCCGACCGCATCGCTGAACCGCTGGTTCGAGCAGGCCGTCGACGCCAATCCGCCGCCGGCGGTGTCGGGTCGTCGGTTGAAGCTGAACTACGCCACGCAAGCGAAAGCGCGGCCGCCGAGCTTCATCGTGTTCTGCTCGCGCGCCGACGCCGTGCCGGAATCCTATCTGCGCTATCTGGTGAACTCGATGCGCACGTTCTTCGACCTGCCGGGCACCCCGGTGCGCATCACCCTGCGCGAAAAGGCCAATCCCTTCGCGCACAAGCGCAAGCGGCCGACGCGATAGTTCACTGCTGCACGTCTGCAACACTTTGCAAAATCCAGCGCTCGCTCGGTGAATCCGGCGGCGCGTGGCTGGACTCCTGCGATTTGAAGTGCAACTTTAGGTTAATTTCATAAAAAATGCACTTTGCGCACGCTGCGCAACGGAGATGATTGCGATGAAAAAATCATTTTCAATCGCCGCTATCGCTATGTCCTTTTTCGCTAGCGGTTGCGCCATTCATCCATTGCCGGAGGACGTGACGGGGGTGCCAACCTATCACATCGTTCGCCAAATCCGATGCGAGGCGCGCGCGGCAGTCATCAGTTCGGCTATCAACGGGCTGCTCAACTACACGCCGGATCCCGAAGTGCAGCAACTTGGTCGCGAGTTCGAGGATGGATCGCGCCCGATTGCGACGTTCTCCTACAAGCTTGTACGAAACAAGCGTATTCGGGAAATCGTGCGGCTGTTCTACGACGCCGGTATTGCCTACAACTACAATCTGGAGATGACCGAGGATAATGATCTCGGCACCAACATCAATCTGCTCAAGCCGTTTACGACTTCTAAAGTAACGCTGGGAATTACCGCCGGATTCAATCGAGAGCGCACCAATACTCGCACCTTCACGATCACCGATACGTTTGGCGGTCTCATCAGGAATGTTCCGGATGCGTACTGCGAGAAGTTTATAAAGACGGCGAACTACATCTATCCGATCGCCGGCCGGATCGGCATCGAGGGCATGATCAGTGATTTCGTCAACCTGACCCTTTTTGGGAACTTGCAGGGCAATACGCCTACGGGGGAAGGACCTCCGACCCTGGTCGACGGGCTCGAATTCATCACGACGATCTCCGGATCTGCGACCCCACAGGTGACGTTCTCGCCGGTCGGTATGGGACTGAGTGTGACGGACGCTAACGTAACGGGAAAGCTGAGCCGGAAAGACCAACACAAGGTCACGGTCGGTCTCGCGGTCGATAAGGGAAATTCGCCACTAGTCGAGCCGCTGCGTGCAACGCTGTTCGGTCCGTTGCTAACGGCCACTGGCGGCCGCACCGAGCGCATCGCTGCCGAAGCAGTCAATCAGGCGCTTACCAGTAAACTGTTCAACCGCACGATAATCGTTCCTCAATAATGGGAGACTTGCGATGGCAAAGAAACAGAAGAAGGTCGCAAAGACCAAGAAGGTCGGCAAGACCAAGATGTCAAGCGTTGAGCCGACCTTTATGGCCGGAGACAAACCGCTCAGGATCGCACTCCATGACGTGATCAGGGCGCTGCGAGAATTAGAGGATGAAGGCCATATGTCGGCCTTTGTTCGTGCCGCGAAAAAGCAGGGGGCGATGATGCTGGTGGAACCTGCGACCGTAAACTTTGTGAAGTCATTTATGGCGATGAAAAAAATGCAGAATCGTGCGGTTGCACGGCACATCATCAATCCAAGGTCGCCTGATACTTCCCTGGCAACGGTTGCAAGCGCAGCGGCCGGGCCGGCCAAGGATCCGTTCGAATGTGATTTGTCGAAACATTAGAAACTGGCGATAAGCCTACTCGCATGGCACGGCGGAGTCGTTTTTCCAGCATCCACTTCGGCGGTGCAGACCCCGCCTTCGATGGCGATGGCGTGAGATCTGTTAAACTGGCCGGTCTTGTCGCTGTTGCGAGGTCGGCCGACAAGGCGGCTTTTCATAGGATGAGTATCGCTCCGCTCTATCCATCCTATCGCTGCCTTCCGGACCTCGCGATCCGGTCACCAATATGGCCATCATCGAGGCGCTCACTCGCTCCCGCGATGGCAGCGGCTGGCCTGCGGAGGATCGCGCATCGCGGCGGTATCGACTGTCGCTGCATCGATCAGGACGATGGTCGTGGCGAGGACGACGGCAAGAATGCCGATCGTCGTCATCACGACGGTGATTACTGCTTTCCACATGTCGGTGCTCTGAACCCTGGTTTCGCCGTTCCCGCGATGCATCCCCCGGCGCGTCGCGCACCGGGGGAGTCGGTGCGCGATCAACGCGCCTGCATGCCGCCGGCTGGACGATCCGCGCCGCTGAAGCCCGGTTGCGCCGGTTCTGCCGACCGCCGCCACGGCAGGATCATCGCCACGCGGGCGCGGTAGCGGCGATAATCGTCGCCGAACAGCGCGATCAGGTCGCGCTCCTCGAGGAAAATGCCGACAAAGATGTAGGCCGTGGTCACGGCTGCGAACAGCAGATGGCCCACGGTCATCAGCGGCGTCGCCCAGAAGGCGATGATGAAGCCGAGATAGATCGGGTGTCGCACGAACTTGTAGTACAGCGGCGTGCGGAAAGTCGGCGCGGCGGCGTCGCGTCCGGCGAGGTTGTCGACCACCTGCTTCAGGCCGAACAGCTCGAAGTGGTTGATCAGGAACGTGCTGGTGAACACGATCACCCAGCCGAGCATCGACAGCGCCGTCAACGCCATCGCGGTCTGCGGATGGGCGACCTGCCAGATCACGGCGGGCATCGGCCGCCATTGCCAGAACAGCAGCAGCAGCGCGAGACTCGCCAGCAGCACGTAGGTGCTGCGCTCGATGGAAGGCGAGACGTAGCGCGTCCACCACTGCTTGAACGACTTGCGGGCCATCACGCTGTGCTGGATCGCGAACAACGACATCAGCGCGAGATTGACCAGCACGGCTTCCGGCCACGGCGCTTGCGTGCCGGCGTTGATGTCCTTTGGTACCAGCATTCCGTCGACGAAGCCGATGGCATACAGAATGGTGACGAAGAAAATCAGGTACGAAGCGAGCCCGTAAAGCAGGGCGAAGATGCGGGTCATGGGATTTCCTTTGCTAGATTCAGTTTCGATTTCGATTGAAATTGTCGGCGACGGCGACGCCGCTTCGGGCCGTCGCGCGCATCGCGCTGGCTGTCGAGCCGTTGCTCCGGCACGGAACGGCTGTCCTGCTCGTGGCGCTGCGTGAAGAACTTGCCGGGATCGGTGCCAAGCGGCATCGCCAGGAAGTCCGCCACCGCGGCGCGCGACAGCCCGGACTCGCGCAGGGAATCCTCGTCGATCCGCATCAGCGGTGCGACCGCACGCCGCATCAGCATGGCCGCGATGAGCCGAAAGGCGCGATCCGCGGCGTGAGCCAGCCGTTCCTTGAACATGACATTCTCCAGCGGTACAATTCGGTGCTGCGCGTGATGCTGCTTGTCAGGCTGCAGACGATGATCGGAGGTTCAGGACCTCGCATGATCGAGACACCGCAATCATTTGCCGCGACGCCGGATGTCGATCGCGGCGGCGACGTGCTCGCCGAGATGCTGCGTTCGATCCGGCTCAGCGGCGCGGTGTTTCTCAATGCCTGCCTGACGGAGCCGTTCTGCCTCATCAGCCCGCGGCATTTCGACGAGCGCACGCCGATGGCGCATCTGCGCCACGTCAGCATTTTCCATCTAATTTCCGCCGGCGAATGCACGGTCGAACTGGCCGATGGCCAGCGCGAAACCGTTCGTGCAGGCGACATTCTGCTGATGCCGTTTCCTGACGCGCATACCTTTTCCGGCGGTCGCGGCGGCGAGCTGTGTTCGGCGATGGATCTGGTGCGGGCAGGGCCACTGTCCGGCATGTGGAACATCACGCATGGCGGCGGCGGTCAGGAGACCCGCATGGTCTGCGGCTTCATTGAATCGTCGGAGCTGCTGTCCTCGCCGGTGTTTCGAACCCTGCCGAGGCTGCTGATCGATCGCGCCGGCGAGGACAAGGTCGGCGCGCTGCTCACGACGACAGTGCGTGAAATCCTGTCGCTGACCACGGATGCGACGCCGGGCAGCGAGATCATGCTTGGTCGCCTGATGGAGTTGCTGTTCGTCGAGGTGCTGCGCCGCTATGCGGCCCGGCTGCCGGCAAGCGCACACGGCTGGCTGGCGGCCTTGAACGATCCCGTGCTCGGGCGCGCGATGTGGCATGTGCACGGCAATCCCGGCCGTCGCTGGACCGTCGATGATCTGGCGCGCGAGGCGGGCACGTCGCGCACCGTGCTGGCAGAGCGCTTCAACGATGTGCTCGGGCAGGCGCCGATCGAATATGTCACGAGCTGGCGCATGCAACTCGCGGCGGAGCGGATGCGGACCGGTACCGACAGCCTTGCCGTGATCGCCGGCGATGTCGGTTACGATTCCGAAGCCGCGTTCAATCGCGCGTTCAAGCGTGTCACCGGCGTCGCGCCGGGCCGCTGGCGCGACGGCGCGAAGTCGGCGCGTCCCGATCCGAAGCCGATGCGCCGGTAGTCATCGGCGGGTCGCGCAGCGACGATGGTCCGGGCGCGCCGACGTGCTACTTCAGCGCATCCGATACCAGCCTGAATTTCTGGATGCGCTTTCCGGTGTCCACTTCGGCGGTGTAGACGCTGCCCTTGGGGTCGATGGCCATGGCGTGAATCCAGTGGAACTGGCCGGCGTTGCGGCCGTTGCGGCCGAACGAGCCGACCACCTTGCCATCGTCGCGGCTGAGGATGCGGATCTCGTTGTTCTCGCCATCCGCGGACAGCAGATACGTCTGCTTCGCATCGGGCCACACCGCGAGATCCCACACCGCGCCGTTGCCGAGCGTGTTCTTCTCGTAGAACCATTCCTTCACGAAGCTGCCGTCGGTCTTGAAGATCTGGATGCGGTTGTTGATGCGGTCGCAGACATAGACCAGGCCATCCTTCGTCACCTTCACGCAATGCACGGGATTGGCGAACTGCTGCGCCACCGGTGCCGCGGGATCGTAGGCCGGCTGCTTGTCGTCGTTCGGCTTGTTGCCATAGGCGCCCCAGTAGCGCTTGAACGCCAGCGTGTCGGCGTCGAACACGATGACGCGGCGGTTGCCATAGCCATCGGCGATGTAGATTTCGCGCGCGGTCTCGTCGACCACGGTTTCTGCCGGGCGGCTGAGGATGGTGGTGTCGTTGCTGCCCTTGCTGGGCCCGATGGCGCCGATCTGGCCGACATATTTTCCATCGCTGGTGAATTTCAGCACCACGCCGTCAGTTGCGGCGTTGCCGGTGATCCAGACGAAGCCTTTGTCGTCGACCTCGATGCCGTGCTCGTTGCCGACCCACTGATAGCCTTCTCCGGGGCCGCCCCACGAGCGCAGCAGGTTGCCGTCGGCGTCGAATTCGAGCACCGGCGGCGCCGGAACGCAGCACTTCGAGCGCGGCGGGGTGAGGCTGGCGCCCTTCTCGTCGTCGGTCAGCGAGCGCGGCCGCTGCAGCACCCAGATGTGGCCCTGCGCATCCGTCGTGATGCCGCCGACCTGTCCGATGCTCCAGTTGTTAGGCAGCGGCTTCGGCCAGGCGGCGTCCACTTCGAAACGCGGGACGTCGGCGGCGCGAGCCGCGGCGGCGATGGCCAGCCAGGCGAGGGCGGATCCGGCGACGATCCCGAACAAACGCGCACGCCTCGACCTGGGCATCATGGCAGCCTCCCTGATTCTTCGCTGCGGGTTATCCCGCTTGGCGCGAGTGAAGTACCGGAGGGAAGGGGAGTCAATCGTGCGGCGCGGCGAAAGGCCCATCCCCGTCATTGCGAGGAGCCCTTGCGACGAAGCAATCCAGTCCTTCCTTGTGGCCCTCTGGATTGCCGCGTCGCTTCGCTCCTCGCAATGACGAGGAGACGCCGGCGCTCTAAGCCGGCGGATGAAATTCCATCACGCGGCGCGTTCTGTAGTCGTAGAATTTGCCGGTCTCGGTCCAGTCCGGCGAACACATCGGCACGATCGCTTCCGCGACCTGCGCCGGCGTATCCAGCGTCGAAGGGTCCTCGCCGGGCATCACGGTGGCGCGCATGCGGGTGCGGATCGGGCCGGGGTTGAACAGGTTAGCGCGGATCGGCGTGGTGGCGGTCTCCGCCGCCCACACCCGCACCAATGCTTCCAGCGCCGCCTTGGAGGCTGCGTAGGGCCCGCGATAGGCCGGCGCCTTAGCGGCGCTGCTGGAGGTGATGAACACCGCGCGGCCGGCGTCGGACTGCCGCAGCAGCGGCTCCATGCAGCGGATCAGCTGGAAATTGGCGGTGAGGTTGACGGCCATGGCGTCGAGCCACGGCTTCAGCTCGATATGGCCGAGCGGCGACGATGGACCTGCGACGCCGGCATTGCCGACCAGGATGTCGAGCTTGCCGTGGCGCTCGTGGAGCGCGGCGCCGAGCCGCGCGATGCCGTCGGAATCGGTGACGTTGAGCGGCACCAAGGTGGCGCTGCCGCCGAGCGCGCGGATGGCGTCGTCGAGTTCTTCCAGCGCGCCTTGCGTGCGTGCCACGGCGACGATGTGCGCACCGGCCTTGGCCAGCGCCAGCGCGGTGGCATAGCCGATGCCGCGCGAGGCGCCGGTGACAAGAGCGATGCGGGAGGCGAGGGGCAGGGTCATGATGGAGCTCGTAACTCTCAGCGGTCGTCCCTGCGAAAGCGGGGATCCATACACGCCGGGGTTATGATGCGGAATGGCGTCCGTGTCTAATCCTCTCCGCCACAAAACGGACGGAGGCTATGGGTCCCCGCGTTCGCGGGGACGACAACCGAGCGAGCCGGTGTCAGCTCGCTTCGGCCAGCAGCGACAACTGCCGCGGGGCTTCGATCTCGTGCATGTCGGTGAGCGGGGTCGGGTAGTCGCCGGTGAAGCAATGGTCGGCGAATTTCGGATGTGCGGCGTCGCGGCCGGGCTCGCCCATGGCGCGGTAGATGCCGTCGACCGACACAAAGGCCAGCGAGTCGGCGCCGATCAGCTCGCACATTTCCTGCAGGCTGTGGGTGGCGGCGAGCAGGCCGGAGCGGTCCGGCGTATCGATGCCGTAGTAATCGGGATGGGTGATCGGCGGCGAGGCGATGCGGAAGTGGACTTCCTTGGCGCCGGCGTCGCGCATCATCTTGACGATCTTCTTGGAGGTGGTGCCGCGCACCAGGCTGTCGTCGATCAGCACGATGCGCTTGCCTTCGATGGCGGCGCGGTTGGCAGAATGCTTCATGCGTACGCCGAGTTCGCGCACGCTCTGGGTCGGCTGGATGAAGGTGCGGCCGACATAGTGGTTGCGGATGATGCCGAGCTCGAACGGGATGCCGGACTCGCGGCTGTAGCCGATCGCGGCGGGGACGCCGGAGTCAGGCACCGGCACGATGACGTCGGCTTCCACATGGGTCTCGCGGGCTAGCTGCGCGCCCATCGCCTTGCGGGTGTCGTAGACCGAACGGCCGCCGACGATCGAATCCGGGCGGGCGAAGTAGATGTATTCGAAGATGCAGGGGCGCGGCGGTTGCGGCGGGAACGGCTTGTGGCTCTGCACGCCGTGCTCGTCGAACACGATGACTTCGCCGGGCTCGATGTCGCGGACATATTTGGCGCCGATGATGTCGAGCGCGCAGGTCTCCGATGCCAGGATCGGCGCGCCGTCGAGATCGCCGAGCACCAGCGGGCGGATGCCGAGCGGGTCGCGGGCGCCGACCAGCTTCTTGTTGGTCAGCGACACCAGCGCATAGGCGCCCTCGATGGCGCGCAGCGCCTCGATGTAGCGGTCGATGAAACGGTTGCGCTTGGAATGGGCGACGAGGTGCAGGATCACTTCGGTGTCGGTGGTCGACTGCATCATCGAGCCGTTCTTGACGAGTTCGCGGCGCAGCGTCAGGCCGTTGGTGAGGTTGCCGTTATGCGCCACGGCAAAACCGCCGGCATTCAATTCGGCGAACAGCGGCTGCACGTTGCGCAGAATGGTTTCGCCGGTGGTGGAGTAGCGGGTGTGGCCGACCGCGGAGGTGCCGGGCAGACGCTCGATCACTTCGCGGCGGGAAAAGGTGTCGCCGACCAGGCCGAGGCGGCGCTCGCTGTGAAAGCGGCTGCCGTCGAACGAGACGATGCCGGCGGCTTCCTGACCGCGGTGCTGCAGGGCGTGCAGTCCGAGCGCGGTGATGGCGGCGGCATCGGGATGGTTATAGATGCCGAACACGCCGCACTTCTCGCGCAGCATGTCGCCGTCCAGGTCGTTATCGCGGAGGTTGTGGTTGCGGTCTGGTTCGAGGTTCGGTTTTACTGCGTCGTGGGAAGGGCTTTGCATGGGGTCCATGGCCTCTCTTGTCGCAAGAAAACTAAACGCAAACTAAGCGCAAAATGCGGACGTTACTTGGTCGCCGCCGGCTTG
>Ga0247729_10000793_pt1 | contig 12257 bp, 9 predicted proteins | sample UWRJL133311R2_FD_180958 | JGI IMG/M metagenome (GOLD analysis project Ga0247729, IMG submission 180958) | Plant litter microbial communities from Arlington Agricultural Research Station in Wisconsin, United States - UWRJ-L133-311R-2 | ecosystem: Environmental > Terrestrial > Plant litter >... | reverse complement strand
GCCTGAAGTGCTGCCTCAACTACGAGCTCGATACCTACCTCGACGCGCTGAAGGACATTCCGCAGGTGCAGCGCCCCCTGCTCACCGAGAAAGGGGAGGCCTTCCTGCAAAAAACTGACATCTTCAAGCGCCGCATGTGGTTTGCCCTGCGCGGCGACAACAACTGGGTGATGCTGAGCATTGACCGGGTGCGCGAAGTGCAGGAGCTGAACAAGAAGGGCGAAAAGCCCGAAAGCCTGCTGGCCCCGGTGAAGGAAGAGGAGCGCGAGCCGGAAGTGTCGGCCCACGTGGAAGGCAACCTCGACCGTCTCGACGATAAGATCAAAGCCGGCAAGCGGCCCAAGCGCAAGAAGAAGCCCGGCGGCAAAGACCGGCCCGAAGGCTCCGCCGGCGTAGCACCGCTGGCTGCTGAGCCCGCCGCGCCGCGCCGCGCCAGCAGTGGCCGCCCGGCCAGCAGCGCCCCCAAGGTGCCGGCCGCACCCGAAGCCGGGGCTGGCGAAGCCAACACCGGAGCCACCGAGGAAACCCGGCGCCCCCGCGGCGCCGCCGCCCGGCCCATGAATCGGCGCAACAATCGGGGCGGCCGCAGTGAGGGTGGCCGGGCTGAAGGACGGACCGAGGGCCGCAGTGCTGAAGGCAAGCGGCCGGACGCCCCGCGGCCCGAAGGATCGGCCGAAGCCCGGCCGCCGCGCGGCGAAGGTCGGCCCCCCCGCTCGGCAACTCCGCCGGCGGGTGGCGAAGGCGCGGCCCGCCCGGCTGGGGAAGGCGGCGCGGAGCGCGGCGGCCGGGGTGGCCGTTCGGCGCGGCGCGGCGGCCGGCCCCGGCCCGAGGGCGGTGCTACTCCACCAGCACCTTCGGCCTCGTAGGGTATGCGGCAGCTGTTTCGACTTTTGCCGGCTCTGAGCCTGCTGCTCACCCTGGCGGCCTGCGACCCTGGGCAGGTGTATGAAAAAAACACGGACCTGAACGACTACGTGTGGGCCGTGCAGGTGAAACCCACCTTTGAGTTTGCCATCCCGGATACCACGCAGCGCTACGACGTGTACTTCAACATCCGCAACGCCTCGGCCTATGGCTATTACAACCTGTACGTGAAGCATACCCTGACCGGCCCCGATGGCAAGCCCGTCTCGAAGCTGCTGCACCAGATGCTGCTGATGGACCCGCAAACCGGGGAACCCAGCGGCAGCGGTACCGGCGACATCTACGACCACCAGTTTCTGGCCTTGCCGCGCCAGCACTTCCGTCAGGCCGGTACTTACAAAATCGTGCTGGAGCAGTACATGCGCCAGGATCAGCTGCCGGGCATCATGGCCGTGGGCGTGCGGGTGGCGAAGGCTACCAAGTAGCCAGGAGCGGGTTGACCGGAATGAAAAAAGCTCCCCCGCCACGTGGCGGGGGAGCTTTTTTGATGCTGGGGCGGCTTCAGCGAAGCTGCGGGCAGAAAACGGAAACTAGCTGATCAAGCGTACGCTGACGGCGTTCAGGCCTTTTTTGCCTTGCTGCACTTCGAACTCTACTTTGTCGGCGTCGCGGACGGGCTGCATGAGACCGGTAGCGTGGACAAAGATATCCTCACCACCACCGTCGGGCGTGATGAAGCCAAATCCTTTGGTTTCGTTGAAAAATTTGATGGTGCCGGTGCTCATACAACTGACTGATGGGAGTGAAAGAATGTGGTAAAGGTATACGTATTTTTTACTTGCGGAGCGGAAGGAAACGAAATAGTAGACCGTCAAATAAATAATTGTGGCAACAAAAGGTTAGTTATAAAATCACATTATCAACGATTTAGCCAAACCGCGACTAGGCTGAAAAAAGAGGCGGCCGCCCGCAAAAACGAAAAGCCCCGGCCGGAGCCAGGGCTTTCGGTAGCCGTAGCTACGGAGTATGCGTGGGCCGCGAAGGCTAGATTCGCTCCACTTTCACGGCGTTGAGGCCCTTCTTGCCTTCAATGACTTCAAACGATACCTGGTCGTTTTCGCGGATTTCGTGAATCAGGCCGGTCTGGTGCACGAAAATCTCCTGGTTATCGTCGTCCTGAATGATGAAGCCAAAGCCTTTGGACTCATTAAAGAATTTTACTTTGCCCGTTTTCATAGCGTGCGCGTGGTGGTCTTGGGGTGAACTATTGGGGGTGAAAGAATGCAGTAAAACTAATACGGTTTTCTCAACCGTCCGCAGCCCAGCGCAGAATAAAAATGCGCTCCGGGAAAAGCTACAGCCGATTCGGGGCCCCGGAAAAGCTCTTTCCCGAGCGGATAATGAGCGGGAGCGAAGCTGAACCTTAGGGGTGGAAAAGGCTGGTTACCGGCAGCGGGGAAAAAACTCTCCGAAAGGCCGGCCGTATAATTTGGGTGCTTAGGCACTTGTTTTTCACCCTTCTAACCCCTCCCACCATCACTCCTATGAAAAACGAAGAGAAAAATTCCGCCAATCAAAGCCAGCCAAATACTTCCCCCAACTCTCCCGCTTCAGCCGGCTCAAACTCGCCCGAGAGCAGCTTGGGCAACCCGGCCGGCACCTCCAGCGAATCGTTGGCTTCCTCGGAAACCAGCGTGGGCCATGGGGCCGTAGGCAGCAGCCAGGGCATAACTGAAAACCGCGAGGCTAACCCCGGCGCCCTGAAAACCGGTTCTTCCTCCAGCAATAAATCGACCAGCTCAAATGCCGCCAAGGCTGGCAGCTCCGCCAAAAAGAGCAGCGCGCCGCAGGCCGGCACCAAAGCCCAAGGCAGCAAACCCAGCGCGGCCAGCCGCCAAAATGAAGGCTCCGGCAGCAATAAGGACGAGCGCGGCAGCAACGGCGGCAACTTCGGCAACAGCACCCAGGGTAGCTACCAGGACCACGACCGTCAGGAAAATCAGCAGAGCGGCGCGGCCCGGGGCGAATTTGGCAGTCAGGGCTACGGCAACACCCAGGGCGGCTACGGCAATCAGTACCGCGAAACGCCTGGCCGCGGCGACGGCCACTACGGCCATGACCAGCAGTACGGCGGGGAACAGTACGGCGGCGGCAACTACGGCCAGCACAACTCCTACCGCAACTACGACGGCCGCCCCGAGCAGTACCAGAGTGGCCATAATCAGTCTGACTATAACCAGGGCGGGCAGAACAGTTGGGGCAATCAGAACAGCCAGGGTAACCAGCGCAACTGGGGCAACCAGGGCAACTATGGCGGCTACAACCAGCAAAATCAGCGCCCCGACTACGGCTCTTCGCAGGGCGGCTACGGCCAGGCTCAGGGTGGCGGCTACCAGAATCGTAGCGACTTTGGCTACGGCAACCAGCAATACAACGCTGGCAACCAGGGCGGCTACGGCAGCCAGCCAAATGACTGGGGCCAAAACGGCGGCCTGGGCTACAGCAACCCAAATAGCCGGGGCAACCAGGGCGGCTACGGCGGCCAAAACCAGGACCGCAACAGCAGTGGCAGCAGCTACCAGAACGACAACGGCTCCCGCCAGAGCCGCAGCAGCAGCTACAGCAATGACTACGGCAATTCTTCCGGCGGCTCCCACTACGGCAGCGGCCGGGGCTACGATGCCGACCGCAGCAGCGTTGGCAGTAACTCCCGCAACCAAGATGAGGATTACCGTTCCTCACGCGGCGGCTACGACAACCAGGGTTCTGGCCGTGACAATGACTACGGCCAGCGCGGCGGCGTAAACGATTATGCGCAGCGCGGCTCTAACCCCGAAGATGACCGCCGCTACCGCGCGGGCTCCTCAAGCCGCGGCGAAGACCGCAACTACGGTGGCCGCCAGGAAGGCAGGGGTGCGAGTGGCTACGGCCACGGCGGGGGCAACGGCAGCTACGGCGGCAACTCGCAGGAAGGCTTCGGCTCCCGCGGTGGCTCCTATAATGATGAGTACGATTCGTCGGCCCGCAACAGCCGTAGCGGCTCAGCCTCCCGTGGCGACTACGACCGCGCCGACCGGAGCCAGAACTACGGCACCGACCGCCGCAGCCAGTACCGCCAAGACGATAACACCGACTACGGCTCTTCGCCCCGCCGCAACCCGGGGCGCGACGAAGATGACCGCGCCTAATTTTTTGAAGATGTAAGTAATGAAAAAGGCCTCCCGGATTCCGGGAGGCCTTTTTATTGTCGTCAAGTAATAGTTGAGCCAGCAAACGTCTTGCCGAAGAGAAAGTAACTCAAAAGCCCTGAGCCGGTGAGGCTGACCGTCGTCAAGAGGCTGGCCTGAACTGCTGATGAAAGTCCTGGGCAAATTGGTTGATGCTGCGTGCGGGGCAGTTGGTCAGCTGCTCAACGGTGGGGGCGACGCCGGCCGCGTGGCCGGCTTTGTAGAGCCGCTGCAGCTCCAGCATCGAGTCGCGCATCCAGGCCGGGGCGGCTGCCATCGACTGCGCCGCTGCTTCTTCGGAAACGTCGACGTAGCTGACGGGGCGGCCGGTGGTTTGGGTGAGGGCAGCCGCCACCTCCGCGCCACCGACGGCCGCCGGACCGGTGATGGTGTAGGCCCGTCCGTGGTGGTCGGCAATGGGCGCACTGAGGACGGCTCCGGCCACGGCGGCAATGTCGCGCGCGTCGACGTAGCTAACTTTGCTCTCACCCAGGGGCAGATACAGCTTGCCTTCCTGCCGAATAGCGTCGCCGCTGTGGTTGATGAAGTTCTGCATGAAGCCGTTGGGCCGCAGGATGGCGTAGGCCAGCCCGCTTTGCTCCAGGTGCTGCTCTACTTCGCGGTGCCAGCGGCCCAGCTGGATGCCTGGCTCCGCGTCGGCGCCGGCGGCCGAAAGCTTCACCAGCTGCTGTACGCCGGCTTGTTTGGCGGCATCAATCAGGCGCTTGCCCACGTCGACCTGGTCTTCGGTGAAAGGCGTAATCAGGAAAACCCGCTCGACGCCGGTGAGGGCGACGTGCAGGGTTTCGGGGCGGGCAAAGTCGATTTCGACCAGCTGCACCTCGGGGCTGAGCTGCTTGAGCCTGTCGCCTTTAATGATAGAATGCACGCCGGCTCGCACGGTTAGGCCGCGGTTAGCCAGCTCTTTTACCAGCTCGGAGCCCACGGTGCCGGTGGCGCCCGTAACTAAAACAGTGTGCGACATGGGAGGAGAATTTTGAGTGCTGAGGATTAAGAGTTGAATAAGGCGGCGCCGAAGCCTAAACCGGCTATAGGCGTTAGGGCGCCGGAAGGGCGTTTATTTCAGCGTGGCCTTGTAGAGCTTGCCTTTCTCGTTGCTGAAAACGAAGTCGTGGTTGTTCACAAAAACCAGGGCCTCGGCCTGCCCGCTCGACGGAATGGGCAGGCAGCTCTTGACGCCGTCGAACAGCTTCTGGCCGGGCTGGCGCGCAATCAGGTACACGTGGCCGTAGCCGAGCAGTGCCACGGTGCGGCCGTCGGGGCTGATGTCGGCGGAGGTAACCCAGGTTTTGAGCTGGATGCTGTCGGCAAGGCGGGCGGTGAAGCGGCCGGGGCGAGCGGGCAGCACGTATTCCTTGACCCAGTTGCCCTCGCCGCGGTTTTTGGTGAACAGGTGCAGGCTGTCCTGCAGGAAAAAGAAGGCCTCGCAGTCGAAGTTGCGCCGGGCTTTCTTGGGCGGGAACTCGTGTTGGTCAGGGTAGCGAAAATGGATGGTGTCGACTTGCCGGAAGTCGGGGCCGTCGAGACGGTAGATGGCCAGGTTGCGGCGCTTGTTCTGGTTGTTGCCGAAGTCGCCGAGGTAGAGGTGGCCGGTTTCGTCGCGGGCCAGGTCCTCCCAGTCGATGTTGGTGAGTGGAGCCAGGTCGAGGGTTTGGAGCAGGTCGCCCTGCTGGGTGACGCGGTAGAGCTTGGCCGTGTTGCCGCCGTCGCCGTGGGTCCAGAGGTCGTCTTCCACGTCGGCTATTTCGAGGCCCGAGCTTTCCACCACCTTCTGCTTGTCGAGGCGGCCGATGCTGGTCACGTCGTAGGCCTCGCTCACCTTATCGAAGCTGCCGCGGCCCTGGTCGTGGGAGCAGCCGCAGAGCACGGATTGGAGAAACACCAGCACCGGAAACAGCTTGTCGCGCAGCAGAAACAGCATGAAGAAGTGAATTAGACGAACCCAGTACGCCGCCGAAACCCGGCCCGGAAGCCGCCGGCCTCCCCGCCGTGCATACGCAGCCAAGGGGCGCAGGGCTACAAAAGCGGGTAAGTATAGCTGCCGGGGCGGCGCTAAAACCGCAGGTAAGGCCGCAACTTGTCCAGGGTTTCGGCGTCCAGGATGCGGATCTGGCGCAGGTCGTCGGCCTGTTTGAACGGGCCGTGCTGCTGGCGGAAGGCCACGACCACACGAGCCAACCGTTTGCCCACGTACGGGTGCACCTGCAAAACCTCAAACGGCGCGTTATTCACGTCGATCGGCTCCGGGGCGAAGCCGGGGGCTACGAACGTATACTTGCGCAGGCTATCGACCAAGTCCGGGGCGTCGCGCAGGCTGTAGATTTCGGTGAGCTGGTCTTCGCGTAGAAAGCCGCCCAGGCGCTGGCGGTACTCCACCACCCGCCGGGAAAGGCCGCGCCCGATGCCGCGGATCTGCATCAGCTGGGTGGTGTCGGCGGTGTTCAGGTTGAAGGCAGCCAGGTGGGTAGGCTTGCGCGGAAACTTGCCGGGCGCGGCCGGATCGAAGGACCGAGCGGGGTAGCGGCTGTTTTTGAAGGCGGCGTAGTCGCGCGAAGAGTGAGCCTCGCGGGGCGGGAGCTGGTCGGGCAGCTGAATGTAGGGCGCCAGCCGGGCATACACCGAGTCGGGCAGGCCGTAGGTGCGCCTGATCTGCTCTTTGGCCTTGAAGCCGCCGATAACGTCGCGGAAGTGCACGATGCGCTTGGCTACGTAGCCCGGCAGGCCGCGGGCTTCCCAGTCGGTAGCAGACAGCGTGTTGGGGTTGAACGGCGCCAGGGCCACCTGCGGCACCACGGGCCGGCGGGCGTAGGGGCGGCGCGGGTAGCGCGACGCGAACCGGCGCGGCTGGTGCTGGGCGGCCAGGGCGGCAGCCACGGCATCGAGCTGCCGCTGGTCGGGGCGCGGGTCGTAGGCGGGCAGCATAGGGCGCAGCAGCGGCGGAGCGGCCAGCAGCAATAGCAGCAGCAGGAAAAGCACGACGAAACCAGACGTTTCGCGGCGGGAAAAACCGAATTTGCGGCGCAGGTAGCGGCGCCAGGCTGGCTGGGTATTCGGCGCTTTGGGAGGAATATCTTGCACGATAATGCTAATGGATTGGCGCTGGATAAATAATTGCAGCCTCAATCAGAAAAGAAAATCGGAAGATAAAAAGCGCGGGAGTTGTTTTTTGTGATTAATCAGCCGCTGCGAAACGAAAAAGGCCTTTCTTTCGGAAAGCCGTTGGGCCTGAAATGTATACAGGAGTTGCCCGCTGCTTCCCCCTTTTAGACTGATTCATTAGCTGCCTGCGAAACTGCTGCTCCGCGGAAAAGGCTCCGGTGCCGCGGCTGGGTTATTTGGGGCAGCTCGGCTGATTATTTCGGTCTAACTTTAGTTCGACGTAAAAAAGCCCTTTGCCATCGGAGGCAAAGGGCTTTGCGTATTTAAATTACTTGCGTAATGAAGTGTCGATTACTTGCTAACTCAACGTAAAAATCAAAAATAATCGACGGTTTAATTACCGTCAGCGCCGGATTTTTACGTCGACATCGTACTGATATTTCGGCGGGCCGCCGAGGGGAATAGCGAAAAAGGGCATGGCCACGTCGTATTGGTCGGTGACGTAGAATACCAGGTCGTTGGAGGCTTTGGAAATGGACGTGAGCTGCAGATCCAGGGACAGGCCGTGCTCCTTGGGGCTGATGGGGTGCACGCTCTGGGCCCAGGCATCGTCGCCGCTCACGGCCGCGTCGTGGCCGTTCTTGGCCACGCTGAAGATTTTGAGCGTTGCGTCGCCGTCGAGGTCGAAGTTGCTTTGCTTGATGCTTACCACGTGCTCGTTGACGAACGGGTAGAGGTGGGTGCGGCTCTTGCGTTGGGGCAGCAGGCGAAAGGCGTACTCGTAGGTAAAGGCGTTGCCGCCTTCCACGGGAACGTTCTGGGTGGGGCTGGTGCTCAGAAAATAGCGGTACAGGTTGCCGTCGTCGCCGGTTTTGCCCTGGGCAATGAGCTTGAAGACGTGGCCCTGAAACTCGGCGACCAGCTCGCCCTCCAGCGGGTTGAGCGGGCCGAAGGTGTACCACTTGCCGTCGTAAGCGGCGTCTTGGCCGAAAGTTTTCTGCTTGAGCAGCGTGCCCGAGCGGTAGTTGCCGGTGGGTTGGTTGCCGCGGGCATCGGGGCCGCTGTGGGCGCCGGGGCCGCCGTAGAGGCTAAACTCGGTGGTGGTGTTCCAGCCGAACTTGGCCTCGTCGAACTGCCCGCCGCAGTCGGGGTCGTAGACGCGGATGTAGACGGGCTGGCGGTTGGCTTGCGGAATCAGGAAGAAGAACGTCTGGGTATGGTCGTCGTCGCCCCAGCTTTTGTCGCCCTGGGCGCCGAAGGTAACCAGGGAGGCAATGTTTTCGCCGGGGTTGGGCACAGCCTGGGCGTGGGCGGCCGGCAGCGGCCCAAAAGAGGCCAGCAGCAACGGGAAGAGCAGAAAGCGGACTCGGCACATGGCGGCAAGATACCCGGTTGCGGGGGAAACAGATGGGCCGGGCCGGCCGTAATTGCCATGAAACCAGCCGGAGCCCGTATTATTACGCCGAGTTGCCCGCCTGCCTTCCCTTTGCCGCCGTCATCATGAGCCAACCTGCCCCCCGTACTACCGATTTTCTGGACCAGCTCGCCGCCGACCTTCGCGCGTTGCGGGAGCTGACGGTGCAGCGCTTCCGCCCCTTGTCTGATGACCAGCTCAACCGGCGCCCGGCGCCCGGCAAGTGGAGCATCGGGCAGTGCCTGGAGCACCTCAATATCACGGCCGGGCTGGTGCTGCCCACCATGGCGCGCAAGCTCAAGCAGGCCGCCGAAAGCGGCAGCAAGCCCGCCGAAACGGCCAAGAGCGGCTTCATTGGCCGCAAGCTCATCACGGCCATGCAGACGCCGGCTAGCCAGAACCCGATGAAGTCGCCGCAGCAGTACGCGCCCAGCGGCAGCCGCCTGCCGCGCACGGTGGTGGAGGTCTTCGGCCGCCAACTCGACGAGCTCAGCAGCATGGTGGAGCAGGCCCGCAAGGTCAACGCCAACGCCATCCGCATTCCCAACCCCGTCGTGCCGCTGCTCTACCTGCGTCTCACTGACCAGCTCGAACTGCTGGTAGTGCACCTCAAGCGCCACGTGCTCCAGGCCGAGCGGGTACTCGACGGCGTGGGCATGGTCATCGACTAGCAGGGTAGCTGGTATTGGGTAGTTGGATTTAAGTAGTTGGACATAAAAACACGTCCCCGGTTGCTGGCTCAGCGGCCGGGGACGTTTGTTATTGGTAAAGAGCCAGCCCGGTCAACGGCGCCGGCTTATGATAGGCTGGGGAGCTTCATTCCAACTGTTGCGGAAGAGTTGACTGCCACGGGCCGGCCGCTTCCTCCGCCTTACCGCGCCGCGCCATTACAACTACCGTTCAGTATCTTTTACCCCTGGCTTTCAGCGGCCGGCAACATTTGTGGCGGGGCGGCGTGTGGAATGTGGTGGGGCGGGGCATCTGAATTTTGCCAACTTGCCACCCTACCCGCCTTTGTCTATGCGTCCGTTCCTGCTAAGCTTACTCGCCCTGCTGATGCTGTTTTCCACTGGTTCCTCCCAATCTACGCCGCCCGGTCCGGGTGGGCCCGACGCCAAAAAGTGGCAGCAGATTGATGCGCTGCTCAAGAAAGACCAGACCACCTCGGCCGCCAAGCTGGTGGATGAGCTGTACCGCGCCGCCCGCCAGCGCCAGGATACGCCGGAGTACCTGCGGGCCCTGCTCTACAAGCTGCAATTGCTCGAAGCCAAGGAGGAAGAGGCGGAGGAGAAATCCATTGCCCTGGTGGAAGCCGACGTGAAGACGGCGCAGTTTCCGGCTCGGCCCATCCTGCACAGCCTGCTGGGCCAGCTCTACGCCAACTACTACCAGCAGCACCGCTACCAGCTCTACGACCGGACCCGCGCCGCCGGCCCCGACGCCACCGACGCCAGCGCCGCCGACCTCCGCACCTGGGATGCCGCCCGCCTGGGCCAGGCCGTGGTGGAGCACTACCGCGCCTCGTTGCAGGACGAACCCCAGCGCCAGCAGCAGTTGCAGTTGGCAGCCCTGGGCTACGCCGTAACGGGCGGCGACGCCGAGGGCCGCGCCCTGCGCCCCACCCTCTACGACCTGCTGGCCCACCGCGCCATCAATGGCCTGGGCAACGACGAGTACTACGTGACGAAGCCCGCCGAGCAGTTTGAGCTGAGCCGCCCGGACTTGCTGGGCTCAGCCTTCGACTTTGTGCGCCTGAAGCTGACCGCGCCCCGGGCCGACTCGCTCAACGGCCAATTTCACGCCCTGCAGGCTTTGCAGCAGCTCACCCAGTTTCGCCTCGCCGACACCAAGAACCCCGCCGCCCTGGCCGACGTGGAGCTGGCGCGCCTGCGCTTTGTGCAGCAGCACGCTACCATGCCCGACGCGGATTTGCTATACCGCCGCGCCCTGGCCCGGGCCGCCGAGGAGTTTCGGGCCCTGTCCATCAGCACCGAGTTCTTGGTGGAGCAGGCCCGCAGCCTGCGCGCCGCCGACCCAGCCCAGGCCCGGGAAATAGCCCTGGCGGCCGAAAAAAGCTTCCCGAAGTCGCGGGGCGCGCGGCAGGCCCTGGCCCTGCGGCAGAGCATTGAGTCTCTGGCCCTGAGCTTTAGCGTAGAAGACGTGGTGCTGCCCGGCCAGCCCTGGCTGCTGAAGCTGAGCGTACGCAACGTGCCCCGGCTCTACGCCAAGGCCTACCGCGTGACTACTGCCCAGGCCGTCCGGCGGTTGCAGCGCGAAGACAACTACGAGGAAAACCGCTTCCAGAAAGCCTACGCCCGCGCCCTGGCCGCCGCCCCCGCCGCCGCCTGGACGCTGGAGGTACCCGGCCCCGCCGACTACCGGGCCTTTAGCCTGCAGCAGGCCGGCCCGGCGCTGCCGCTGGGTCACTACCTCATCGTGCTGAGCACCGCCGAGGACAACCCCACCAAGGAGCGCGCCGGCGTGACAACGGCCTACGCCGAGCTGAGCGTGAGTGAGCTCAGCCAGGTGCGCCGCGCTGCCGCCGCCAACGACGGCCCGGAAGTGCTGGTGCTACACCGGCAGAGCGGCCAGCCCGTGGCCGGCGCCAGCGTGTTGCCCTTCTTCCAGTATTACGACCAGAAAGCCCGCCAGTACAAGCAGCGGCGCGGCGCGGTGCTGACCACTACTGCCGACGGCCAGACCCAGGTGCCGGTAGCCGCCGCCGACGGGCAGCAGTACACCCAGCTGCGGGCCCTGCTGCTCAGCTACGGCCGCGACTCCCTGCTGCTCACCGAGGGCGGCTACTACGGCTCCCGCCGCAACAACTACACGCCCGACCGGACCCAGCGCCGCACGTTTCTCTACACCGACCGCGCCATCTACCGCCCCGGCCAGACGCTTTACTTCAAGGGCATCCTGACCCAGACCACCGACGGCAAATCGGCGCTGCTGACCAAGGAAGCCGTGTCGGTGCGCCTCGTCGACGTGAACGGGCAGACCGTGCAGACCCTGCCCTTCACCACCTCCGACTTCGGCTCGTTTCACGGCTCCATCGTGCTGCCTACAAGCCTGCTCAACGGTGAAATGAGCTTGCAGACCGACCACGGCAGCCTCAGCTTCGCGGTGGAAGACTACAAGCGGCCCACGTTCCAGGTAACGCTGGCCCCGGTGCAAGGCACGCCGGAGCTGGGCAAGGAAGTGACCGTGCGCGGCACCGCCACGGCCTACGCCGGCCAGCCCATCGACGGGGCCACGGTGCAGTACCGGGTGGTGCGGCGCACGTTCTGGCCCTTGTTCGGACGCGGCTTCGGCGGCTTCATCCCCGGTCCGCGCGGCGGCGAGGACGTGGAAATCACCCACGGCACGGCCCAGACCGACTCGGCGGGGGGCTTCGCCGTCACGTTTGTAGCCAAGGCCGACGAGCAGCCGCGCCAGCCGCGCGGGGGCTGGCAGCCCGGCTACGTGTTTGAGGTGACGGCCGACGTAACCGACGCGGCCGGCGAAACCCGTACCGGCCAGCAAAGCGTGAGCATCGGCACCAACGCTCTGACGCTGCGCCTGGAGGTGCCCGCGCTGCTCAACCGCGAAAAGCTACCCGCGCTACGCCTGTTCAGCACCAACGCCACCGGCGA
>Ga0247729_10000792_pt1 | contig 12260 bp, 13 predicted proteins | sample UWRJL133311R2_FD_180958 | JGI IMG/M metagenome (GOLD analysis project Ga0247729, IMG submission 180958) | Plant litter microbial communities from Arlington Agricultural Research Station in Wisconsin, United States - UWRJ-L133-311R-2 | ecosystem: Environmental > Terrestrial > Plant litter >... | reverse complement strand
CGGGATGAAGCGCAGGCTCGCGCCGGTGCGGGCAGCGAGCTCTTGCCACGGGATGAGGTTGGCGTGGTGTTCCATCTCGGTGACGACGATCTCGTCGCCGGCCTCGAGGCGGAAGCGGTCGGAGGCCGGGGCGCCGCGCCCGATGCTCGCGTTGCCGATCGCGTACGCGATGAGATTCAGCCCCTCGGTGGCGTTCGACGTCCAGACGATCTCGTCGTCGGCAGCGCCGACGAACCGGGCGACGGTCGAACGAGCGTCTTCGAACTGTTCGGTGGCGAGCGCGGCGAGGGTGTGGGCGCCGCGGTGTACTGCCGAATTGTGGTGCTCGTAGAAGTCACGTTCGGCGTCGAGCACCGACCGAGGTTTCTGCGAGGTGGCACCGGAATCGAGATAGGCGAGCGGATGCCCGTTCACTGTCTCGGAGAGAAGGGGGAAGTCGGCGCGGATGCGCGTGATCTCGGCTGCAGAGAGGGCCGGGGAATCGACTGTTTCAGTGGTAACCACGTTCCGCAAGCTTACGCGGCGCCCGGCGGGGGCGCTGGGCGGCGGAAGCACGCGGACACCATTGCGGGGCTATCCTCGACACGGGCTGCAATCGGGGGATGCGTGACGACGAGCAAGAGAACTGCGAGCGACGCTGCGCCCGATACCGACACAGCGCCCGTTACCGACACAGCGCCCGCATCGGGCGCGCACTCCGGCATCCGTGCTGACATCCAGGGCCTGCGGGCACTTGCCGTCATCGCGGTCATCGCGGTCCATGTTCTCGGCTGGCCAACCGGTGGTTTCGTCGGCGTCGATGTGTTCTTCGTCGTCTCCGGGTTTCTCATCACCGGGCTCATCCTGCGCGAGCACGACCTGACCGGTCGGTTCTCGCTGGCGAATTTCTATAGGCGCCGCTTGAGACGCATTGTGCCCGCCGCCGCAACCGTGCTCGTCATCACCGCGGCCGCCGGGTTCTTCCTGTTCAACCGTCCGCGCGCTATCGAGACTGCGTGGGATGCCCTCTCTTCGCTGTTGTTCGTCGCAAACTGGCGGTTTGACGCGCTGGGTACGGACTACTTCCATTCTGCGGATGCGGTCTCACCGTTGCAGCACTACTGGTCGCTGTCGGTCGAAGAGCAGTTCTACCTCGCCTGGCCCGCGATCATGATCCTGGCCATCGGGATCGCGACCCGGGTGTTTCGGCGCCCCGCCGCGACCCGGGTCATTGCCGCCGTCGTTCTTGCTGCCATCATCGCCGCGTCGTTCACCCACGCCACCACCGAGTCGGCGGCCCACCCCACTTCGGCCTACTTCTCCACGCTCACCCGCGCCTGGGAGATCGCGGCAGGCGCGCTGCTCGCGGTTGCGGCTCCCCTGTTCAGCCGGGTACCGGTGGCGCTCAGGGTTCTCGCCGGCTGGGGTGGCCTCGCCGGCATCGTGGCATCCTTTCTCGTCGTCACTGACTCGCTTCCGTTCCCCGCACCGTGGGCCGCGCTGCCGGTCGGCGCGACGGTGCTGCTTCTCGCGTCGGGAGTCGGTCGCGCGCAGCCATGGCTGTTCCCCCTGGTCAACCCGGTGGCACGGTTCCTTGGGACGATCTCGTACTCGCTCTACCTCTGGCATTTTCCTGTCGTGATTTTCGTCGCGGTCGTGCTGCCAGTTACGTCAATCACTACCCAGGTGCTGTCATTCGCTGCCATCCTCGTGCTCGCCGCGCTCACCTACTTCCTCGTCGAGCAGCCGTTCCATCGCTCGCCGTTGCTCGAGACGTTCGCAGGCTCCCGCGAGAATCGCCGGCTCGCCTGGGCTGCCTGGCGTGACCGCTTCAGTTCGCAGTTCGCGTTCTCTGCCATCGGCCTGCTGCTCGTCGTGGCCGTGAGCGTTGTGGCTGGTGGGGTAGTCATCCGTGGTCCGGTCGCCGACACGACGGCGGCACCCCAGCCGCAGGCCGACCTGAGCGCGGAGCAGCAGCTGACCGCCGATCTCAGTGACGCCCTCGCGGCAACCGCCTGGCCGGGCGACCTCTCACCATCGCTCGACGACGCCATCTCACGCACCTCGACGAACAACCCGGCTCGTGCCTGCTTCGATATCGGCGCGACACCCGACTTCGGCACCTGCACCTGGGGCGATGACTCGGCGCCGAACCACCTCTACCTCGTCGGCGACTCCACCGCGATGGCGTACGCGCCGGCGTTCAAGCAGATCGCCGAGTCAAGCGGCGGGCAGTGGCGGGCCACGACGATCGGGCTCTACGGATGCCGGTTCACCGACGCACTCGTCGAGAACGACGGCGACGGGGTCATGGACGCCTGCCCGCAACGCAAGTTCGACGTAGCCACCACGATCGCCGCCGACGATCCGCAGCTCGTCATCGTCGCGAATGCCTACGCCCTCGGCCAGGCAGCCGGGGGAACGCCCCTGTCGGTGGGCGACCTCGTTGCGTCCACCGCTACCGAGACGGCGAAGTACGGGGTCGGGCAGGTCGTCTCCCTGTCTCCTCCACCGCTCGGCGCGGAGCTCGGCAGCTGTTACTCCCCGGTCACGAGCCCACAGAATTGCAACGTGGCCGTCGGCCAGACCTGGCACGACTTCGCCGCAGCAACGAAGGCCGGCGGCCCCTGGGTGAGCTCGCTTCCGTTCACCTGCATCGACGAAGCCTGCCCGGCGTTCGCCGGAACGCTTCCGATCAGGTACGACGCCGTGCACCTCACCCCGGACTATGCGACGCGGATCGCGCCGATCCTGCGCCGGGAGCTCGTCGATCTGGGTGCGATGTAGCCGTTCGGGCTGCCGTACTGTCGAACCTCAGCCCCAGATGCGCTCCGAGACGATGTCCGCACCTTCGCGCAGCGCGGCCAGCTTGGCCCAGCCGACATCCGTGGCGATGAACTCGTAGCTGGCGAAGGTTCCGAGACCGCAGTCGATGCCCGCGATGACCCGAGTCGGGTCACCTACGGCGTCGATGGACGCCTGGATGCGGTTGGCGACGACCTGGGGATGCTCGAGGTAGTTGGTCGTCACGTCGATGACTCCCGGGATGAGGAGCATGTGCTCGGGAAGCGGGTTGTCACGGAACGCCACGCTCTCGTGCTCGTGGCGCGGGTTGCCCAGCGGGATGCTGAGCGCCCCGACCTTGGCCTCGTAGAGCAGAGGAAGCAGTTCGGCGACGGGAACGTCGTCCTGGTGCGGGCCCTGCCAGTTGCCCCAACAGACGTGCAGGCGCACCTTCTCGGCGGGGATGTTGACCAGCGCCAGGTTCATCGCCTCGATGTGCAGGCGAACGCGATCGAGGAACACGTCGAGCGAGTCATCGCCGAACATGATGACGCGCTCCATCGCGAGGTCGGGAGCGTCGAGCTGCAGGATGTGCCCGCGCGAGACGATGTACTCATACTCTTTGCGCAGTTCTTCGGCGACGGCGAAGACGTAGTCCGCGTCGGTCGGGTAAGCCGGATTGTCGGCGGCGCGCAGCATCGTGGTCGTCACGATTCCGGGTGACGCGGCCGAGACGAAGGTCTCGGTGTACTCGCCGTCGCGCGGGGCGAGGCCGCGATCGAAGGCGTCGAGGTCCGACGTGATGCCGGCGAGGTCGTCTTCGTAGTGCACGGCGTCCTGGGCCTCGGCGGTGTCCCAGACCCGGGCAAGATCTTCGGCTATACCGATCTGGCTATCACCGAACGCGGCCCAGGCCGGGAACTTCTGCAGGTCGAGCGACTGCTTGCGCCGGCTCACCCCGCCGAAGCCGGACATCCGCTCGGTCACGTACGTCGAGAAGCCGACGCGCGGCACCTCCCCGTCGTTGATGACGTCGAGCCCGGCCGCGAGCTGGCCGTCGAGCACAAGCCCGAGCGCAACGGCTGCCTCACGCTCGAAGTCAGCCTTGTCGTAGGCGCGGCCCCGCTCGCGTGCCACCAGCAATTTGGTGAGCGCGGGGGTGCGCGGCAGGCTTCCGGTGTGCGTGGTCAGGATTCGGTCGGTGCTTTTCTTCACACTCCCGAGGCTAATCGCCGCTGTGAATCCGGCCGCGAGGGCGACGCTTTGTTACGTCGGCTTCTCCGACCAGTACTGTGGCGAGATGACCGCCACCCGCGCTTACGTCTCGCTCGGCAACGAGGATTTCATCTCGCTGACCACCTTCCGCAAGACGGGCGTGGGCGTGTCGACGCCGGTCTGGATCGCGCGCGACGGCGACGCGCTGATCGTGACGACTCCGGATGACGCCGGCAAGGTCAAGCGGGTGCGTAATAACGCGCGGGTGGAGATGCGTCCGTGCACCCGGATGGGCAAGGTCGCGGATGACGCGGTCGCTGTCACCGGGTACGCCCAGATCATCGGCGGGGCGGCTGGCATGGCTCCGCTCGAGCGGGTCTTCACGAAGAAGTACCGGGTGGAGTACTACGTGTTCATGCTCATCGAGCGGGTTGCAGCCCGACGGCAGAAGCCACGGGTCATCCTGCGGATCACGCCGACCAAAGCGGCCTAACGTTCTTCCCGGGCCGCGAATGCCCGGGCGCGGGCGTAGGTGATCGCCAGGTGCACGAGCCCGGCCAGCGCCGCCACCCCGACCGCGTACTGAACGGCCACGATGGCCGGCTCACTCCCGACCAGCGCTGCTGACACCGCGACCATCCCGACGGCGAGGTAGAGCGGAGCGATGCCGAGGCTCGAGCGCCGAAGCTCGTCCGCGTAGGCCAGGACTACCGGGCGGCGCTGGGGTGGGGCGTGCGCTCCACTGCGTATCGCGGTCCGAGCCCAGCGGCGTTCGTCGATAGTGAGCGGGGACAGCACCGAGTTCCACCGCGAGGCGAATCGCCCGGTGAGGCTCGCCCAGATGAAGCCGCCGAACAGGGTGCAGGCGCCAGCTACACCCAGTGCGAAAGCGACGATCTGCAATAACTCGCGCTCGCGGGAGGCGGGGTCGGTGCCGTTGATCTCTGCGCGGGGAACAACGAACGCGAAGCCAAGGCCGACCGCACAGGCGCCGACCACCAGGGCCGCGAGAAGCAGGATTGCCCGCCCGTCGCTCATTCTCTCGGTGGCCGACTGTGGTGCGCGGGCAGCGAGATCGCGGGCGGCAGCCCATCGCTGGTCTTCTGGTATGGCCCGCGAGCGTGCGAGCGGTTCCCGGCCAGCGGAATCCGTGCTCACGTCGAAACCTGGCCATTATTGACACAGTCCACTCCGGGCACAGTCACTCCACAACGTCGTCGTCGCGGCACCCGCTCGGGTGCGCTGGACGCACTCTAGTTCCGACTTTCCCCGCGGTAAACGGGTAGTCGCAGGCGCGCGAGTGTGCCGGACGCAGCCGGAGCCCAGGCAGCGTGGTGCCGGGCGCCGGGGTGGGTAACCTAGAAGGCGACGATCACGGGAGGGCGCACGGAATGACACCGGACACCCTTGGCGCCGCGCTCGCGGCCACGGTTGCAGAGCTCGACGGTACCGGCGCGGCGGACGAGGCACTCGCGGTCCTGCGCGAAGGTCGTGGAATCTCCGTCTTGCGTGGCCAGCCCAGAATGATGCCCGTCGGGCGTGCCTGGCGGCTCGGGGTCATCCTGCTCGACCGCTCGGGCGGGCTCTACGCGACGGGCGAGATCACCCGCGCGATCGAGCCGATGGTCGCGGTGACCAACCGCTCGGCCGCGGCCGAACAGAAGCGCGAGTACCGTCGCGCCGCAGCTCGCGGCCCGTTCGCCGAGGGCGAGACCATCAACCACGAGTTCACGCCGATCGATCTCGCGCCGGATGCGCTGCGAGCCGGGTCTGGACCACTCTCGCTCGGTGACAACGATGAGATACTCGTGCAACTGGCCTCGGGCAGCCGCATCCCGCTCGAAGGCTACCTCGCCGACCGGGTCGCCCTCTTCACCCTCGACTGACGCCGCCGAAAGGACACCGTGGAAACCCTTATCGTGATCGTCCTCGGACTCGTGCTGGTTGCCGGGTCGACAGCGATCGCCCCGAAGATCAAGGTTGCGGCACCGCTGATCCTGGTAGTGGTCGGCATCGCCGTCAGCTTCCTGCCGTTTGTGCCGGTCATCGAGATCGAACCCGAGTTGATCCTGGCCGGCATCCTTCCCCCGTTGCTCTACTCGGCATCCGTCTCGATGCCGTCCATGGACTTCCGTCGTGAACTCCGGGCAATCGGCGGTCTCTCGATCGTGCTCGTCGTTCTCTCGTCGGTAGTTCTCGGTTTCTTTTTCTCGTGGGTCATCCCCGGCCTCGGAATCTGGTGGGGAATCGCCCTCGGCGCTGTGGTCAGCCCGACGGATGCCGTGGCCACATCGATCGTCAAGCGGTCAGGAGTCTCGGGCCGGGTCGTCGCTGTGCTCGAGGGCGAGAGCCTGCTCAACGATGCCACCGCGCTTGTTCTGCTGAGATCGGCGATCGTCGCCACCGCGGCATCCATCTCGTTCGGCAGCGTTCTGGGCAGCTTCGCGTACGCCGTCGCAGTCGCCGCAGTGTTCGGCATCGTCGTCGGCCACCTCAACCTCTTCATCCGGGCTCGGGTCAAAGATTCGACTGTCAATACCGTGCTCTCGTTCACGGTGCCGTTCCTCGCGTCGATCCCGGCCGAGCTGCTGGGCGCATCCGGCCTTGTTGCCGCCGTCGTCGCCGGCCTGATCACCGGGCACGGCGCAGCGCGGGCGCTTCCTCCCAGGCACAGGGTGTCTGATGCGCAGAACTGGCGAGCGGTCGAACTCGTTCTCGAAGGCACGATCTTCTTGATCATGGGACTCGAATTGGCGGGCATCGTCGCCAAGGTCCAGGGAACGGCCAACGGTCTGCTCACAGCCGCTCTGGTGGCTGCGGGCGCCTTCGTTCTCACCATCGTCGTCCGCACCGCCTACGTCACGCCTCTCGTCTACGCCCTTCGGCGACGAGCAGCCCGGAGCGAACTGATGAAACCCCGGTTCGCTACCATCCAGGACGTCCTCGATAATCCCGAAGCGCACCGCGACAAGAAGCGCCGCGGGCCCGCGCTGACCCCGGAGAACATCGAGCGCGGGCGCACCCGGCTGCGGCGAGCGGTCGCGGACATCGACTATCTCCTGGCCGAGCCGCTCGGATGGCGCGACGGTGCGGTCATCGTCTGGTCCGGGATGCGCGGCGCCGTCACCCTCGCGGCGGCACAGACGCTGCCCGAGGATGCCCCGAACCGCTCGCTGCTCGTGCTCATCGCCTTTCTCGTCGCGGGCGGGTCGTTGTTGCTGCAAGGCGGAACGCTTGCTCGGGTTGTGCGCTGGATTCGCCCCGCCGCAGAAGACGTCGTGTCCACGGGCGAGCGCGAAAAGATCCTGGCGCTTTTGTCGGCTGCCATGCAGACGGTGCCTGTCGTCGTGGACACCAACGATCTGGACGAACGAAAGCAACACGCGCTCGCAGGCATTCATGCCATGCGCTCGGCGCTGCTCGACGCGCGAGACGACGGGATCTACTCCGCTGGAGCTCTCGACTCCGCTCTGGCAACGCTCGATGCGGACGAGATCAGCATCGAGATGAAGGGCCGACGACAAGAGGACTAGAGCGGCGCAGTCGTCAGGTACACGTCAATGTCGTCGTCCTGCCAATCGAAGCGAAATCCGTGGCGCTCGTAGAGTCGTCGCGCCGCGCTCCCCCGCAGCACGTTGAGCCGGAACGGCCGGCCGTCATCGTGCTTCGCCATGAGCCCAGCCAGCACGGCACCGCCCAGCCCCCGGCCTTGTGAGTTCTCGGCGAGGTAGAAATGCTCGATCCAGACCGCGTCCGGCTCAGGGCGCACCGCGATCAACCCGACTACGTCATCCGACACGAGAATCACCGACGTGTGCCCGGGAACGTAGGCGTCGAGAAACCGCTGGCGGGCGCGAATGGGATTCCACCTGCCGAGGCGGTCGAGATCCGCGCGCATCACCGCGATCCGCAGCTCGACCATCCACTCGGCGTCGGCGGCGGTCGCCGGGCGCAGTTCGTAGTGCGGAGTGGTCATCACGCCCAGCTTAACTTCCGCCATCCGCCCCGCGGCGAGCGCGGCGTCTCTCGCGCCAGGTCATCGCTGCCTGCTCGGCAGCCTCCCTCTCCTGGTGCTCCTGCCGTTCGCGGTATCGCGCGAGTCTTCGCTCCCGCCAGGCTGTGACCTCGGCATCGACATCCCGCGTCGGCGTGACCACGGGCGGACCGCCCTGGAGCTGCCGCCGGGCGGTGACGACACGCGCGTTGAAGTCCGTCAGGATCTCCCGCACGGCCGATTCGGATGCGGCGGCGTCGAGCCTGGAGTCGAGCCCGGCGTTCTCGCTGCGTAAGGTGAGCGCCGGTGGCCCGAGGCCGGTGATCCGTTCATTCTCGATTTTCTGCCGGATCCACCAGTCCGGATCGGTCTGGTGCAGATTGGGCAGGGGCTTGCCCGCTCCGGGAAGGTTGTCGAAGTCGCCACGGCGCATTGCCTGTTGAATCTGCAACTCTACGAACTGGGCCCGCCGATCCATGGAACGCTGCCCGGCATCCGCGTCGTCCGTAGCGGGGTCTGGCTGCTCATCGCCGGGCGCACCGGCCAGGCGATCGACCTGGTACCGCGCGACGTTGAGGCGAGTGTCGCTTCTCTCCTTTTTGCGCGCCATGGAACAAGCCTAGATTTCACCGGTCGGTTTCGCAGGACTACTTGCGAACACACATCGTGGCAAGCTCGTGGCACCGACACCATGAGTTTTCGACAAACATTCGATCCTGTGCATCACTTATGCAACGCCCCAACGTCATAGAGCAGTAAGAAGAATCGGGAGAAACAATGACGACCTGGGGTGCAGATGCGCGCTATACGAGACTTGTCCATGAGAAAGGCAGCACGCTGCTGCGCCTGGCCCTGATGATGACGGGCAATCGGCATGATGCGGAAGATGTGGTGCAAGACCTACTCATCTCCGTGGCATCGGCCTGGCCGGTCGTTCGACCGATGGCGTACCTCAAACGCGCGGTGGCAAATCGCTGTGTCGACGTCATACGCAAGAGGCGGGACATCCCCACCGAGAACCTGCCCGAAGTGACGTGGGACGAACCCGGCTTTCTCAAGTTCGAGGAAACCCGCCGCTTCTATGAGCTTCTTCACGAGCTCCCCACGCGGCAGCGCCAGACCCTGGTGCTGCGCTACCAATTCGACCTCGGCGACGCTGCAATCGCGCAGGTGCTCGGGGTCACTATCGCTACGGTGCGCAGCCAGGCCCAGCATGGCCTGCGCAAACTGCGGATGTCAGAGACCGTGACCGCAGGAAAGGACAACCGATGAACGTCGAAGAGGGAATGCGCCGACTGGGCGACCCCAACGAGTGGGATCTCACGCTCTCTCCCCGGGCCGGGGCTTTCCCGGCGCGGTCGCAGCGCGCCAAGATAACGCTCTTCAGCCTGGCCGCGGTAGCGGTCGTCGCAGTTGCTGTTGCAACGTCGATCGTGCTGACGTCACTGCCCACAACTCCACCGGTGGCGAATCCTGTTCCCGCGCCGACCAGCGAGACGAGTCCGCCGGCAGAGCCCGACCCCACTCCCGATCCGGTCGTGACACCCACGCCGCCCGTGTACACCGCGCCAGAGAGCTGCCGCAGCCTGCTCGACAGTGACCTGGCCGGGTCTCACGAGGCCGACGGGTGGAGCTTCAGCGACGAGCGTCAGTTCCCGGACTCGTACGAGCAGAAGGTACGCGATGAGCCGAGTGACCGGGCGCCGTATCTCTTTCTCGACTACGGAGACGGGATGGTCTGCTCGTTCGGCGTAGAGAACTCCGACGTCGGGGTGAAGTTCGCCTTTGGCCCGATCAGCCCGGAGCAGGCAACCGAACAACGGACGAAATTGGAAGACGCCGGGCTGACCGTGAAACGGAGAGGTTCGTTCGACCTCTACGTGCCGTCGAGAACTGATCTCGTGGACGACCCGATGCTGCGCGCCTACGCGTTCGGTGATGGAGTCTGGGCCTACGTCTTCGACCACAGTGGATCGGAAGGACCGAACGTCCTACTGAAATCCATAGTCGACAACGCACCCGAGCAGTAGATCTCCATGGCGAGCGGGGCACCGGTCGTGCCCCGCTCGCTTCGGCGTGCACCGCGGAAGTTTCCCGAGATTAGTTCGTGATCGGCTCGGTCAGGGCATACTTGGTCGCATGACGGACCAGCCGAATACCACATTTCCGCCGTTGCGCGTGAACACAGATCCGACGGTCATTGTGAAGGCGTTGAAGCGGGGCGTGGGCTGGTACTGCGTCCAGACGGTCCTTTTCATCGCGCTCGCGATTTTTGTAGCGTCCTGGGGATTCGAATCCGGGCTCGGGTTCATGGGCATTGCCTTCGGGTTCGGCGCCGTCCTGAGCCTGTTCCAGGCAGTCACCACAGCGCAGAACCTCGGGGTGCGGTCGATAGTGCAAGAAGCGATGGTTCTCGACGAGGACGGTATCCATGCCCGGGTAGTCGGGAAGAAGCTCGACCTGCCGTGGGAGCTGGTGCAGGGCGTCCAGCTGCGAAAAGCCGGAAAGCATCGTGTTCTCGCGTTCGAACTAGCGCCGGGCACAACCCCGACAACGCCCGGCATTCTGTCGGAGATCACCGCCGCCCAGTTCACCGTGATCGCGAAGAAAGGCTTCCAGATCGGCTCTGCCGGTGTCGACGTGCCCATCCAGATCATCGTCGACGCCGCATCGGCGTTCACCGATGGGCGCCTGCGACTGCAGTAGTCCCCCGACCTCCGATAGAGCAGTTACGCGGTCAGGTGCTCGATCAGGATGTTGGTTCCGATGAGGATCAGCACGATGCCTCCGACGATCTCCGCTGGCTTGCCGAAGCGGGCGCCTACCCGGCGTCCGATGACGACTCCCAGAAATGCGAGCACGAAGGTCGTCACGCCGATAAGCGCGATCGAACCCGTGATCGACACCGGGACGAACGCCAGAGTCACCCCGACCGCGAGGGCATCGATGCTGGTTGCGAGCGCAAGAACAAGGAGTTCCCGCGGGTCGATTCGATCGAAGTCCTTCTCTTTGTCTTCGTGAGACGTGAACGCTTCCCACAGCATCTTTCCGCCGACCAGGAGAAGCAGCCCGAATGCGATCCAGTGATCGAACCCACTGATCGACGCGGCGAACTGGCTGCCGAGCAGCCAGCCGAGAAGCGGCATGACGGCCTGGAAGACACCGAAGGTGAGCGCGATGACCAGGGCGTTGCGAAGGTTGAACCGGCGCATGTGCAAACCCTTGGTCAGGGCAACGGCGAATGCGTCTGCGGACACTCCGAGGGCGATGAGAAAGAGAGCCCAGAATGACATGGGTGAGTGAGGCCTTTCGAACAGGCCGAGACGCGAAAGAGTGGTGCGTTCGGCATTAGCAATGCCGAAGGTCTCGTTCGCCCGGTCGTGCTGTGAAGCATTGTGCCGGGTGGCACGCCGGGTGAAAATTCCACCAGTATGTCGACGTACCTCCGCGCCCCAGATATCGGGACTGGTCGGGAACTACTCCCCCTCGTGCCTCAAGTATCTCATACGATCTCTCAGCTCCCGGCGGGCAGGCTCTGCTCCAGCCGCGTCGACCAGCGACCGAGAATGCCGGCGAGGGCGAGCCGGTCGTCCGCGCTCATCGCTTCGACCAGCCGGTGTTCGTTCGCGACGTGGTCGGTGAACGCGGCGTCGATGATGGCGCGGCCCTTTTCGGTGAGGGCGATGACCCGGCCGCGCCCGTCGACGCCCGAGACGCGCCTGGTCACAAGTCCGGCCCGCTCGAGCCGGTCCAATCGCTTGCTCATTGCACCGGTCGTGACCATCGTCTGCGAGGCAAGGCGTCCGGCGGATGTCTCGAACGGGTCCCCGAGCCTGCGAAGCGTCGCCAGCACGTCGAATTCGCCCTCGAGCAAGTCGTGTTGGGCGTACACGGCCGTGAGTTCCGGGGTCAGCCGCGCTGCGATCCGGTGCATCCGTCCGATGATGCCGATCGGGCTGGCGTCGAGGTCCGGGCGCTCGCGTTCCCAGTGGGCAAGAACGTCGCTCACGTGGTCATCGATAATCATGCTTGCCATATTACCTTCCTAGGAAGCTATTGTGGATCGCATGAGATCGAACTGGCACTGGGTGCTTGTAACCGCGATCGCTCCCGTTGCATGGGGATCCAACTACTTCGTCACTCGCGAATTCCTGCCAGCCGAGTCGCCCCTCTGGGGAGCCGTCATTCGAGCGCTCCCCGCGGGAATCCTGCTGCTCGCCCTCGCGAGACAGCGCCCGAAAGGGCACTGGTGGTGGCGATCGCTTGTGCTCGGGGCGCTCAACGTCGG
>Ga0247729_10000791_pt1 | contig 12267 bp, 11 predicted proteins | sample UWRJL133311R2_FD_180958 | JGI IMG/M metagenome (GOLD analysis project Ga0247729, IMG submission 180958) | Plant litter microbial communities from Arlington Agricultural Research Station in Wisconsin, United States - UWRJ-L133-311R-2 | ecosystem: Environmental > Terrestrial > Plant litter >... | reverse complement strand
TTCCGGCCTGTCGCCGCTCGGACCGCTCGCCTGCAACACCATGGCCCCCGACGAGGGCAACATGTACCTGCTGGGCAAGGTCGGCACCTCCGAGCAGAAGACGCGCTTCCTGGAGCCGCTGATATCGGGAAAAGCGCGCTCGGCGTTCTTCATGACCGAGCCCGCGGAAGACGGCGGCGCCGGCTCCGATCCCTCCATGATGCAGACCACCTGCAAGCTCGATGGCAATCACTGGGTGATCAACGGCCGAAAGAAATTCATCACCGGCGCAGAAGGCGCGCAGGTCGGCATCGTGATGGCCAAGGCCGACGAAGGTGCCTGCCTGTTCCTGGTTGACCTGCCCGATCCCGCGATCCGCACCTTGCGCATCCTCGACACCATCGACAGCTCGATGCCCGGCGGCCACGCCGAAGTCGAGATCGACAATCTGCGCGTGCCCGCCGACCAGATGCTGGGTGCGGCCGGCGACGGCTTCAAATATGCGCAGATCCGGCTCAGCCCGGCGCGGTTGTCGCATTGCATGCGCTGGCTGGGGCTAGCGATCCGCGCCAACCAGATCGCCACCGACTATGCCTGCCGCCGCCACGCCTTCGGCAAGCCGCTGGTCGACCACGAAGGCGTCGGCTTCATGCTGGCGGAGAACCTGATCGACATCAAGCAATGCGAGCTGATGATCGACTGGTGCGCCGGCGTGCTCGATACCGGCTCGCTCGGCACCGCCGAGAGCTCGATGGCCAAGGTGGCGGTGTCGGAAGCGTTGATGCGCATCGCCGATCGCTGCGTGCAGGTGATGGGCGGCACCGGCGTGTCCGGCGAGACCATTGTCGAGCAGGCTTTTCGCGAGATCCGCGCCTTCCGCATCTATGACGGCCCGACCGAAGTACACAAATGGTCGCTCGCCAAGAAGATCAAGCGCGACTGGAAGAATGCGCAGGGGTGAGGCTTGTCATTGCGAGGAGCCCTTGCGACGAAGCAATCCAGTTCTTGCCGAGCTTGTGGCTCTGGATTGCCGCGTCGCTTCGCTCCTCGCAATGACGGTTGTTAGTTGTTTGCCAATCCGGCTCAGCCCGCCAATTTCTCCAGCAGCACCTTCGCCGCGGGGCCCGACGAGGCCGGGTTCTGGCCGGTGATCAGCAACCCGTCGGTGACGACGTAGACGCCCCAGTCGTCAACCTTCGAATAGATGCCGCCCTTGGCCTTCAATTCGTCCTCCACCAGGAACGGCACCACCTCGGTGAGGCCGACCGCGGCTTCCTCGCTATTGGTGAAGCCGGTGACCTTCTTGCCTTCGACCAGCGGCCGGCCCGCCGGCGTCTTGACGTGGCGCAGCACGCCCGGCGCGTGGCAGACCAGCGCGACGGGCTTGCCGGCCGCGAGAAAGGCCTCGATCAAGGCGATCGAGTTCTGGTCCTCGGCGAGATCCCACAGCGGGCCGTGGCCGCCCGGATAAAACACCGTGTCGAAATCTCCTTGCGCCACGCTGTCGAAGCGCAGCGTGGCAGCGAGCTGGGCCATCGCCTTGGCATCGGCCTCGAAGCGGCGGGTCAGGTCGGTCTGGCTTGACGGCTCGTTGCTCTTCGGATCCAGCGGCGGCTGCCCGCCCTTTGGCGAGGCCAGCACGATTTCGGCGCCGGCGTCCTGGAAGGCGTAATACGGCGCGGCCAGTTCCTCGAGCCAGAAGCCGGTCTTGCGGCTGGTATTGCCGAGTTGGTCGTGCGAGGTCAGCACCATTAGAATCTTCATGTCGCTCTCCGAGAGTTGCGTCCTGCTGGACAACGCCACCATGCTACCGCGCGACATATTCGACTAATTTATTTCTGTTATTCCAGATATTCTCCTGACATTATAACTGGATGCGATACGACCTGAACCTGCTGCCGGTATTCGTCGCCCTGATGGAAGAGCGCAGCGTCACCCGGGCGGCGGCGCGGCTGGGCATGACCCAGCCGGCGCTGTCCAACGCCCTGGCGCGGCTGCGCGTGACCATGCGCGACCAGCTCTTCATCCGCGAGCGCTACGGCATCCAGCCCACCCAGATGGCGCAGGAGCTGGCGCCGGCGATCGCCGCGGCGCTGGCCAAGATCGATGCCGTGGTGCTCGGCCAGCAGGATTTCGACCCGCTGCAAGCCGAGCGGCTGCTGACCATCGCGCCGAACAGTTACGTGGAGTTCGTGCTGATGCCGGCGATCGTCGCCCGGCTTCGCGCGCGCGCGCCCGGCATCCGGCTGCGGCTGGCTCCGTTCGGCACCGATCTCGCCGAAACCGGCGTCGTCTCCGGCACCACATCCATGGTGCTGGGCCGCATCGTCGATCCGCCGGACAGCCTGGTGGTGCAGCATTTGATGGACGACGGCCTCGCCTGCGTGGTGCGGGCCGATCATCCCGACGTGGCGGGCAGCCTGTCGCGCGAGCAGTACGAGCGACTCAAGCACGTCAACGTGCTGCCGCCCGGCCGGCAGCGCGCCGGCCTGTTCCAGGCGCTGCAGAAACATGGCCTGCGCCGCGAGGTGGCGGTCTCGGTGACCCACTTCCTGGCGGTGCCGGAAATGATCGCGGTGACGGACTATTGCGCGGTGCTGCCGGCGCTGATCTGTCGCCACCTCGCCGACGACCTGCGCCTGAAGATCGTGCAGGCGCCAATCGACCTCGGCACGTTCCCCGTGGAAATGGCCTGGCACGTACGCTATCGCCACGACGCCGCGCACCGCTGGCTGCGCGCGCTGGTCGCCGAAGTGGCGCGGGAGATCTCGGGACAAGTGACGGAAACCTGACATAGGGCGGGACGTGTCCAGGCAGGTGGAACCAATCCGCTGATCGGAAGTCCCCTATCCTGAACATCGCCGCGCGGCTTTCGCGCGCCGCAACCCGAGGTCCACGCCGTCATGAAGCCGCGACGACATTTCTCCCGCCCGTGTCCCGTCGCATGACAGCCAAGGTCGCCATTATCGGATCCGGTCCCACCGGCATCTACACATTGCACGGCCTGGTTCGCTCCGAACTGCCGCTGGCCATCACGATCTTCGAGGTCGAGGCGGATCCCGGCAAGGGCACGCCGTATCATCCCGACATCAACGACCAGGCCATGCTGGCCAATATCGCCAGCATCGAGCTGCCGCCGATCTGCGAGACGTTGGTGGACTGGCTGCGCCGGCAGCCCGACGCCGAGCTGCAGCGGCTCAACGTGTCGCGCGCCGCTATCCGCGAGCGCGAGTTCTATCCGCGCGTGGTGCTCGGCGAATTCCTGCAGTCGCAGTTTGACCAGTTGATCGAGATCGGCGTCGCCAGAGGGCACACGATCGACGTCAGGTCGCGGCATCGCGTGGTCGATATCCGGCTGCAGGAGGCCGATATCCAGCTCGCCGTAGCGGTGCCCGACGGCGCCCGCCGGAATTACGCGTTCGACCACGTGGTGATGGCCACCGGGCACAACTGGCCGGAGACGACCGAAATCAAGCCGCGCTATTTCATGTCGCCATGGCCGGCGCCGGCGCTGAAGACCATCGAGCCGTGTTATGTCGGCATTCTCGGCACCTCGCTCAGCGCCATCGATGCGCTGATCACGGTGTCAACGGCGCACGGCGTGTTCTATCTCGATGCCGGCGGCCAGTTGCAGTACCAGGGCCGCGCCGACAGCGAGGGCTTTCATGCCGCCCTAATGTCGCGCAAGGGCCTGCTGCCCGAAGCGGACTTCTACTGCGAGTATCCGTACCAGCCGCTGCAGTTCTGCACCGACGAGGCGGTCGGCGCGCTGATCGCGCGCGGCAGCGCCAATCTGCTCGATGACGTGTTCGAGCTGTTCCGGCAGGAGCTGGTGGCGTGCGACGCCGATTATGCCGCGAAGATCGGCCTGGCGATGGTCACGGTCGATACGCTGGCGCAGGCCTATTTCGCCGACCGCGAAGCCGCCGACCCGTTCGTCTGGGCCGCGGCCAATCTCGCCGAGGCCGAACAGAACAAGCGCAACGAGTACACCGTGCCGTGGCGCTATGCGATCCTGCGCATGCACGAAGTCGTGGCGCGCGCCGTGCCGCATCTCGACCAGGATGACCTCAAGCGGTTTCACGGCAAGTTCAAGACGGTGTTCGTCGACGACTACGCCACCGTGCCGCACCAGTCGATCCAGCGCCTGCTGGCACTGCGCCGCGCCGGCAAGCTGGAGATCCTGAAGCTCGGCAACGACTACAAGCTCGGCACCGATGGCGTCGCGCGCGGCGCGGCTGTCCAGTTCGGCGGCCGGCGCGTCGTGTTCGATGCCTTCATCGACGCCACCGGCCAGGCCTCCATGTCGGCCCGTGACCTGCCGTTCCCGAGCCTTGTCGAGCAAGGCGTCATCAAGCCCGCCGCAACGCCCGACGGCGCGCTGATCACCGCCGAGACCGAAGAGGCCTATACGCGCACCGGCGGCGTCGACCTCGACGCGGCGTTCCGGCCGAAGTTCGAGGCCAACCTGTGCAACCGGCTGTATTGCGCGGCGATCTCCTTCCTGCTGCACAAGCTGCCGTTCGTGCAGGGCATCACCAGCTCGCACGACATCGGCGAGGTGGTATCGAAGGCGATCCTCGACGACATTGCGGGCCACCCCGGCGAGTCGACTCTCACGCTGGAAAGCGCGTAGATCAAACAAGCGCCATAGCCGTTCCCCGGACGCGGTGCACTGCGCCGCGCTTGGCGGCGTGGTGCGCCGCTGATCCGGGGCCCCGGTTTCTTGCAGATAGAAGACATCGGGATCCCGGATCTGCGGAGCGGCACCTCGCGCCGCACCGCGTCCGGGAAACGATGCCGCGCTTCTTTCAAACGAAAGCTAGCCGCCAGCCCCGACAACCACCTCGTCGCCCTCATGAAGCATGCCTGCGCCATCGACATTACAGTTGATGCCGAGATGCCGCCTGTTGTTACGTAAAATGGTGCGCAGGATTTCCGGGTCGTCCTCGACGCCCGGCTGCGTGATAAAGGTCATGCCGCAGCGTGTGGTCTCCTCGATGGCCTGCACCGCCACGGCGCCGATCCGCAGGCTCCGGCCGACCCATTGTTTTTCCGCAAAGCCCGTGGCGTCGCCGGTATCGATCAGCACCGTCGGCCGGAAGCGCCGGACGTCGACGGCTTCGACCTGGCGCAACTGCGCGAGATGCCGCAGCGATGCCGTCGTCAGCACATGCATCGGAAAATGCGCGTGCCGGTATTCGGTGCGCGGAAAATCCGGATGGCCCTCGACCGGGCCGTGCGCTGCGACCGCCACGCTGAACTCAAAATAGTCCGACAGAAGCGCGTTGAGGGCGCTGTCGTCCACCGCAAAACACGCGCCGTCCGGAAACGCGATGGTCGGCATTTGGCCATCGGCCCAGCGCGCCTCCAGATGCAGCGCCTTGCGCCAGCGCACATGCTTTTCCGGCGCGGCCGGCACCCCGGTTTCGGCATCGATCAGGCTGAAGCGACGGTCGTTGACGATACCGTCCACGCTCACGATGGTGCTCGCCACCCGCTCGCCGCCCAGCGAACTCACCGGATAGCGCCAGATTTCCGCAATATGTCCGATTGAAGTCAATACATGCCCCCGGTGATGCCCTGGAGGCAACGCCGCAAGGCCGGTTTTGTGCCGGGAGTGTTCGTTCCCCGGATGCGGCGCAACGCGTCGCCCTTCGATGTGGTGCGCTGCTAAGCCGGGGTCCCGGTGTATTACAAAAGAAGCCACCGGGATCCCGGCTCTGCGCAGCGGCATAAGGATGCCGCAGCGCGTCCGGGAAGCGCATCTCCCCTACTGCATGCTCACCAATGTCATGTCGACGAACCACGACTGCGCCGACACAAATCCCTTCACCTTGCCGCTCATGGCGCGCGGGTTCAGATCGTGGACGATGTACAGCCACGGCGGGTTGTCGACCAGGCGCTCATGCGCCTTGCGGGTGGCCGCCGCGATGGCCGCGGGATCGCTGGCTTCCGACAGGGTCTGCAATGCGGTCTCGAATTCCGCGTCGTTGAACTGTTCGAAATTGAAGCCCTTCGGCGAGGCATTGGCCGCCGCGAAATAGCGCGCCATGATGCCGACATCCGACGACGGCGACGAGATGTTGAGGCTCATGGCGCCGCGCAGAGCGGGCGCGTCCGGCAAAGCGCGGGCGTTGCCGAGCAGCACCGTCCATTCGATCACGTCGAACTCGACATTGACGCCGCAGGCGTCCTTCAAATTCTGCTGCAGGAATTCGTTCATCGGCAGCGGCAGCATCTGGCCGGAGCCCGAACTAGAAATTTGCACCTTGAACGACAGCGGTTTTGCGGCAGTGAAGCCCGCTTCCGCCAGCATCGCCTTGCCCTTGGCCGGATCGAACTTGTACTTGTTCACCGGACTGCCGAAATTGGGATCGCTGGCCTTCAGCCAGCCCACCGACGGCTCCGCGGTGCCCGACAGCAGCGACACCAGGCCCTCGCGGTCGACGCAGTAGTTCAGCGCCTGGCGGACTTTCACGTCCTTGAACGGGCTGTTGGCCGCGCCGGTGTTGTAGAACCACGGCCAGACATGAGGATAGGAGCCGGTGGTGATGGTGAAGCCCGCGGATTTCAGCGAGGCGATGCCGTCCGGCGGCGGCACCTCGATCCAGTCCACCTGCCCCGAGCGCAACGCGGCGAGCCGCGCATTGGCCTCCGGGATCGGCATCAGCACCACGGTATCGACCTTGGCTTTTTTCTGCGCGTCCCAGTAGCCGTCGTTGCGCGCCAGTTCGACGCGCTCGCGCGGCACCACTTTGGTGATCCTGAACGGGCCGGTGCCGGCGGCGGGCAAGGTCGCGACCTTAGTCCAGTCGCCGGCCTTGGCGAAGGATGCCGGCGAGGTGAACAGCAGGTACACCGCCATGTAGGGGAAATACGACGCGGCCGTGGTGGTCGAGATCGCGACGGTCGAGTCGTCGATCTTCTTGTAGACGCCCATCAGCGGCACGCGGGCGCGCGACATGGCGGAGGCCGCCACCTCGAATTGCGGGCTGTCGTTCTTGAAGTAGCGATCCAGATTCCACACCACCGCATCGGCATTGAAATCGCTGCCGTCGTGGAATTTCACGCCTTTGCGCAAATGGAAGATCCAGGTCTTCTTGTCGTCGGGCGCCTGCTCCCAGCTTTCCGCCAGGCCGGGACGCAAGGTGGCGAGCTGGTCGGTGCGGGTCAGGTCCCACAGCACCAGGCCCTCGAAGATCGGATAACCCATGAAGCGCATGCCCTCGAAGCCGTTGTTGGGCAGGCCGGTGGCGGTGGGAATGTCGGACGCGGTCATGGCGATGCGCAGCGTGCTCTCCGCCAGCGCCGGTTGTGCGAGCAGCAAGGCCGCCATCGCGAGAGCCTTGGAAACGTGACGAATGCGCATGGTGTCTCCGGCGTTGGGGGAACGACGGTGAGAACACAGCAAGTTTTGGGCCAAGGTTCTTTCCCTCCCCCGCGTCTTCGCGTGGGGAGGGTGGCCGCGCGAAGCGCGGTCGGGTGGGGGTGGTGCCGCAGCGACGAGGGCGCGTGTGGCGCCCCACCCGTCACGTTTGTTCGCTTGGCTCTCAAACGCGCCACCCTCCCCACTGCGCAGCTTCGCTGCTTGGGGGAGGGAAAAGCGCCGTTCACTCCACCGCCAAGCCATCCAAAAACGCTTCCGCTTCCGCTGTGACCGCGGCCTTGTGGCCTTCGTCCCAGCGCTCCAGCGTGCGGTACGGCATCGCGAGCCGCGGGTTGCTTCGCAGCAGGGCGGCGTGGCGGATCAGGAAGGCCCAATAGAGATAGTTAAACGGGCACGCCTTCGGCCCGGATTTCAGCTTCACGTCGTAGACGCAGCTTTTGCAGAAGTCCGACATGCGGTCGATATAGGCGCCCGATGAAATATACGGCTTCGACGCCAGCAGGCCGCCATCGGCGAATTGCGACATGCCCTGCACATTGGGCAGTTCGACCCATTCATAGGCATCGGCATAGACGACCAGATACCACTCGGCGATCTGTTTCGGCGCGACGCCGGCGAGCAAGGCAAAATTGCCGGTCACCATCAGCCGCTGGATGTGATGCGAATAAGCGTGACGCCTGGTCTGGCCGATGGCTTCCGCCATGCAGTGCATGTCGGTGTCGCCCGACCAGTACAGCCACGGCAGCGGGCGCGTCGCATCGAGCGCGTTGGTCTCGGCATAGTCCGGCATCTTCAGCCAGTACACGCCGCGAACATATTCGCGCCAGCCGAGGATCTGGCGGATGAAACCTTCCACCGCGTTGAGCGGCGCGCGCTTCTCGATGTATTCGCGCTCGGCGGCCACGCAGACCTCGCGCGGCGTCAGCAGCCCGGCATTGAGATAGGGCGAGATCGCGGCGTGGAACACGAACGGCTCGCCGGTCGCCATGGCGTCCTGATAGGTCCCGAAATTCGGCAGCGCGTCACGCAAAAACGTATCCAGCGCCCGCAGCGCGTCCGTTCGCGTGACCGCCCATTCGAACGGCGCAAGGTCGCCGAAATGATCGGCAAAGGTCTCGCCGACCAGTTCGAGCACCTCGCGCGTGATCGCGTCAGCCGGAAAGCCGAAGTGCTGCGGCACCTGCACCGATTTCGGCAATCGCTTGCGGTTGTCGCTGTCGAAATTCCACTGCCCGCCGGCGGGCTGGTCGCCTTCCATCAGCAGGTCGGTCTCGCGGCGCATCTCGCGATAGAAGAACTCCATGCGCCACGCCTTGCGGCCTTCCGCCCATTGCGCAAAGCGCTCGGTGCTGGCGAAGAAGCGGTCGTCGTCGCGGATCTCGATCGCAACGCCGAGATCGAGCGCGCGAAAATCCGACAGCACGCGCCATTCGCCGGGCGAGGTGAGGATGACCTGCGATGGCTTGTGCCTGATAACGGCGCGCTGCAATTCGCCGGAAATCGAACCGGTGTTGCTGATATCGTCGAGCTTGATGTAATCGACCGTGATCCCCTCGGCGCGCAACTCCTCGGCGAAGTGCCGCATCGCCGACAGCACGAAGACGATCTTCTGCTTGTGGTGTTTGACATAAGTCGTCTCGGCGGCCGCCTCGACCATCAGCACGACATCGCCATGGGCCATGTCGCGCAGCGCCGCGACGTCGCGGGTCAATTGATCGCCGAGCACGAGGCGCAAGGTCGTCATGAACGCACGATGCCGTCGGGCGTGATCACGCGGTTCTGGCGGCGCAGTTCACTTTTGCAGCGGTCCGAGCAGGTCTTGACCTCGTCCCACACCTTCGCCCATTTCTTGCGCCACGCAAACGGCCGCCCGCAGGCGGCGCAGGTCTTCTGCGGCAGATCGGATTTGAGGCGCATCTTTGGCATGGGGATCGATCTCTCGCGCGTCTGTAAGGTACGTCGCGAAATCGAACCGGTTGCACGTTCCCCGGATGCGGCGCGGCACGAAGTGCTGCGCTGCTGATCCGGGGTCCCGGTAGCTCGCTCAAGCCACCGGGATCCCGGTTCTGCGCAGCGGCACAAGTGTGCCGCAGCGCGCCCGGGAAACGAGGCTACGGCGCCTTGTCGCCGGCCAGCATGGTCCGGTACTTCGCGACGTCGCGCACGACCAGCGCCTGCAGCACGTCGGGCGCATGCTCGTTGGCATCGGGCGCCACGGTGGAGAGATCGACAAAACGCTTCTTCACCGGATCGCTCTCGACCGCCGCGCGCGCCGCTTCGTTGAGCCGCGCGATGATTTCCGGCGGCGTGCCCTTGGGCACGAACAGGCCGTTCCAGCCCTGCGCCTCGAAGTCCGGCAGGCCGGCTTCGGCGGAAGTCGGCAGCTCGGGCAGCGAGCCCAGCCGCACCGTCGAGCCGACCACCAGCCCGCGCACCAGTCTGTCATCGATGGCCTGCGACACCGAAGCCGCAGAATCGCAGACGCCGTCGATCTGGCCGCCGATGGCGTCGGTCAGCGCGGGTGCTGCGCCACGATAGCCGACGAGCTGCACGTCGATGCCGGCGGCGGCGACGAAGCTTTTGCAGATCAGGTAGTTCGACGAGCCGACGCCGGCATGGCCGAGATTGACCTTGCCGGGATTGGCTTTGGCGTAAGCGACAAAATCCTTCAGCGTCGCCGCCGGAAAATCTTTTCGCAAGGCGACGATGCCGAACGTCTTGGCCACCATGCCGACCGGCGCGAACGACTCCGGCGTGAACGAGAGCTTCGGATAGATCGTGTAGGTGGCGGCCGAAGTGCCGGCATTGCCGATGGCGATGGTGTAGCCATCCGGCGTGGCGCGCGCGGCGCGGGCCAGTGCGGTGGAGCCGCCGGCGCCGACCACGTTTTCCAGGATGATCGGCTGGCCGAGATTGGTCGACATCTGCTCGGCGACCACGCGGGCGATCACGTCGGAGGTGCCGCCGGCCGCGAACGGCACGATCATGGTGATGGCGCGCTTGGGGAAATCCTGCGCCTGCGCGGTCACCGCGGAGAACGCGGCCATCGCAGCCGCGGCGGCAATCTTGAAGAACACGGCGCTCACGCCGCCTTCTCGAGCTGCGCCACCAGGCCTGCGAACAGGCCGCGGCCGTCGGTGCAGCCCATGATGTCTTCGACGTGGTTTTCCGGATGCGGCATCATGCCGAGCACGTTGCCGCGCTCGCTGACAATGCCGGCGATGGACGCCGCGGCGCCGTTGATGTTGTGGGTGTCGTTGACCTCGCCGGTCGGCGAGCAGTAGCGGTACAGCACCCGGCCGTCGCCTTCGAGGCGCTTCAGGGTCTCGGCGTCGGCGGTGTAGTTGCCCTCGCCATGCGCGATCGGCACGCGGATCACCTGGCCGGCATTGTAGCCGCGGGTAAACGCCGTGTCAGAGCGCTCGACGCGCAGATGCACGTCGTGGCAGATGAATTTCAGCTTGGCATTGCGCATCAGGATGCCCGGCAGCAGGCCAGACTCGCACAGGATCTGGAAGCCGTTGCAGACGCCGAGCACCAGCCCGCCATCGGCGGCAAAGGCGCGGACCGCATCCATCACCGGCGAGCGTGCCGCAATGGCGCCGCAGCGCAGATAGTCGCCATAGGAGAAGCCGCCGGGCACCACCACAAGGTCGGTGCCCTTGGGCAGCGCGGTGTCGGCGTGCCACACCATGGTCGCGTCCTGTCCGGAAGCGAGCTTCAAAGCGCGCGCCATGTCGCGCTCGCGATTGATACCGGGGAAGACGAGGACGGCGGATTTCATGATGTTGGTGCTTCGCTAAGTTCAAGTCGGTGCTCGATACGATCGAGCCGAAGTTCATGACGGATCAAAGTGGAATGAATGCTGCCAAGCTCCGAGTGAATACCCAGGAGATCATGATGGATGGCTGTGATCTGATACTTCATAGCGAGCATGTTGCTATTGTTCTCGTCGAGCTTCCCGTCCATTTGCGCTTGGCGCGCTTGCATGGCTTTGAGAACCTCATAAATCAACTCATTGCTTACTTCAGCCATGACCCGATCTCCACAAACCTAAAACCTACCCCTGCACCTCGACAGCATAATTCTCGATCACGGTATTCGCCAACAGCTTTTCGGCCGCAGCTTTCAGCGCCGCTTCCGCCTTGGCCTTGTCGCCGCCGGGGATTTCGATGTCGAACACCTTGCCCTGGCGAACCGAGGCAATGCCGTCGACGCCGAGCGACTTCAGGGCGCCCTCGATGGCCTTGCCCTGCGGGTCCAGGATGCCGTTCTTCAAAGTAACAGTGACACGCGCTTTCATCTTTGCTCCGTCATTCCGGGGCGGGCGCGCCCTTGCGCGACCGAACCCGGAATCTCGATGTGTTTTTACTACTTCTGGATCCCGGGTTCGCTCGCGGCTGCGCCGCGCCCGCCCCGGGATGACCTCTTTCGGAGGTCAGCTCTTCACCAGCACCGGGCCGGTGCCCATCGGGCGTTCGTTTTCGGCGAGAATGCCGAGGCGCTTGGCGACCTCGGTATAGGCCTCCAGCACGCCGCCGAGATCGCGGCGGAAGCGGTCCTTGTCGAGCTTCTCGTTCGACTTGATGTCCCACAGCCGGCACGAATCCGGCGAGATCTCGTCGGCCACGATGATGCGCATCATGTCGTTCTCGAACAGCCGGCCGCATTCCATCTTGAAGTCGACCAGCCGGATGCCGATGCCGAGGAAGAGCCCCGTCAGGAAGTCGTTGACGCGGATGGCGAGCGCCATGATGTCGTCGATTTCCTGCGGCGTGGCCCAGCCGAACGCGGTGATGTGCTCTTCCGAGACCATCGGGTCGTTGAGCTGGTCGTTCTTGTAATAGAACTCGATGATCGAGCGCGGCAGCTGCGTGCCCTCCTCGATCCCCAGCCGC
>Ga0247729_10000789_pt1 | contig 12281 bp, 16 predicted proteins | sample UWRJL133311R2_FD_180958 | JGI IMG/M metagenome (GOLD analysis project Ga0247729, IMG submission 180958) | Plant litter microbial communities from Arlington Agricultural Research Station in Wisconsin, United States - UWRJ-L133-311R-2 | ecosystem: Environmental > Terrestrial > Plant litter >... | reverse complement strand
TGAACTAGAAGGCGAATGCCCGTATATGTACGATGTGACCATGTGACGACGTGATAAGGCGGGCAGCCTTACATCAGTCTACCGATCACGACCAACTACGAATTTGAAACTCCAAGAGTTGTGGATGTTTAAGCGCTTAAACTCTTCGCATTTCTTGTAAAACAAATACAAGTACAACATCGTAAATTGGAAGAGACTTACATGGACCACTTACCGATCCTAACATGATACCCAACTAGATCCATACAACTTTCCACCCCGTAAATCCGACTCCATCATCATACAAGGCCACTTCCCCTTCCTGGTCGTCCTCGTCCTCGCCCTCTTCCCCGGTATGGTACGCCTCTTCCTCTGGCCATGATAATCCCAGGGACTACATCAACGTCCATCGCGCCGCCCACAGTAGGCGGGATGTGAACCGCAGGATTCCGAGGCTTTCCTCGAGGAGCACCACGGGGCTGATTGTTCGTAAACCCGCCAGACTTGCCTCCTCGTCCGAACCGGACAGAGTTAGGCACGAGCGTGAGCGAGTTGAGGGAGTCTGTTAGGCCGGCTAGAGCTGAGGTGTCGGTGTGTGTGTTCTTCGAGTGAGCGCCGTTCCGTGTGTCAGAGGATGATTGAGGCGAGTGTATTTTTTGAGGACGAATCCGAGGCGTGGCCTCAAGATCTGCAGGTTCTACATCTTCGTCTTCTTCTTCTTGGAATACTCCACCCTTTGTATCCTCTTCTACTACTTCTTCTTCTTCGTCTTCTTCGTCGTCATCATCTTCGTCCATCCGAGTATCGTCTGTATCCCTGAAAGTGCCCATGTCCTTTTTCTCTCGATCTTCTCGAGGTTTCCATTCTTTTCTTACCAAACTCGCACCCTCGCCCCACCTTTTCAATAAACCTCCGATGCCTTTGTTTGTAACAGCAAAAAAGTATTGCTTCGGAAAAGCATGCGCTTGTATCAGGTGTAGCCGTCTCGCCTTTGGCGTTAGGAAGCTTCTCCCACACGCAGGAGCAGGAATGTGGCATTGAAACTAGACACGAAAACAATTCAGAACAAAGATGGCAAGAAGACGAAGAATCATACAATTTTTTCGTTACGATCCTTTCGCAGAGCAGCAATAGGATCGTGGCACTCCGTTTGGTGCTTAGAGAAGATCAGCCCAAGGCCAGACAAGGATCGGGCTGAGCTTACCAGTTCCAAGAGTCTCGCCTCTGGAAAGACACATCCACACCCTTTCACTTCACAAACATGTGCGTGATACATGGCATAATGTCTCTCGAGATCATTGGTATTTGCGATCGGCGTTGGTCGACGATTGCATGTCGGTGGTAGGTTACACAGTATCGGATGGTTTCCTGCTGCTGCTGCCTCTGCTCCAGGGGGTATAGTACTTGATACAGATGTCGGTCCTGATTCAGATGATAAAGCTGAGCTTTTTGCAGAAGTGGTGAAGGAGGAGGCAGTTGAAGGTAAAATGCGAGATGCTTTGTGTGGCGGATTCGCTGATGGTGAAGTATCTGATGGGATGGTCAGGGAAGACGAGGAAGACGCTGTGCGAGGACGTTTAGCGGACGCTGCGGCGATCGCAGACATCAGATTACAGGTTGGAATTGGTAGTGGGGAAAGAATCCGAAAGATGAAGGAACGGTCTGCCTGATCGGCGCGGCCCGAGCGCTTAATCTTACCTTTCTCGCGCCAAGCTCTCGTTACGCCGACGACTATCAAACCTCATGAAATTCAATACGACAATAATGTACGATCGGGTTCAAGGGTATTGTCTATGACTTTAAAAATTGAGAGAATGGCGGTATTTCTTCTATCCCATCTCGACATGTCCTTGCTGCATCCTCAACATGTCTGCTTGGAGTCGGATAAACTCCTGAGCTTGCTGGACAGTGACCACAGCTTGTGCATGAATTATGAAGTGCAGAGAACTTTTCTTCGTGAATTGCCTGGTGAAGTGCCGACATGCTATCCAGTGAATCCCACTCGAGGATGCACTCGATGGAACTGTTTATAGTTTCGCCCTTCTTATATCTAATAGACTCAGCGGCTTGTTTAATCGCAGATTTGAAGACTTGGATCCAAGCCTCGTGATAGCGGCACTGTCTCGCGTTTAATAACATATTTCAGTGCACTTAAAATATAAATCATACCCAAGGTAGCACGTAATGAGGTGGTAGCTGAGCAACAACAGTGGAAAGTGGCTTTCGAGCTAGATAAGGCACCGCTTCTTCTATCATCTGTGGATAGTCATGCCTCACTGCATGCGTCAGAATCTCTGCTGGGTATTGTGGTATCAACTGTCTTTAAATTAGAAGAGTATGTTCAGATAATAACACCAGATTGGAGGGAAGGTGTACACTCACTCCAACCTCATCTCACAAGCAGTCATCGCTGCGAAGACTTCATACTTCTCCACCGCCTCGGCTACGGGTCCCACAATCTCGAAGCCCATGGATGTAAGTTTTGGGTGCTTCCGGGGATATATAAAATCAAAGACGACGGCGAGAACATTGCTGGGCTCTGTGAGGTGTGTGACATCATCTGCGCTCGCAGCAAACTCTGGGGCGGGAAACGCGCCAGTATGGACTTCCAAGTTCTTCCTGTGAAGATTGAAAACTACATTATCGGATGATCTGATGACGATGTTGGTATCGGTGGTGGGTGGGACTGACAAGGTCATTATTTAAAGGATGGATTTGGCCGATGACTACGACTTACATTTTGGATGACATTCAAGAGGTAACTCACTATTTCTTGGAATTTTTGTTATTGTATCCATTTTTTGGTAACGCAAAGGAGTGTTTCAGGAGAGATCGTTTTGTACGAGGTGTGATTGAAAATACGGAATGTGACGCTTCTACATATATATGTATATATTCGCTATCGAGAACCTTATCAAGAGCTTATCGGACCGAGAAAGTGAACTCATCCACGCCTCGTGGTGTTCGCGGTCACGCAGAAGGTTCTAGGAAGGGAAGGTGCAATAAGCGCCCGTGTCGATGAGTACATGGACGAGTCAGACGTAGTAAAAACACGGAAAGCGAAGGTGCCTGATCATTGAATAAGTATTTTAGTCGCAAATTTATGTTCTTGTAGTAGTAAGACTAGAGGAAAGAGAAAATCGCGGGCGTTTTCGATCCCACGGGCGCTTGGTGTTCAAGCACGCAGGCTTCATGATATTCTCGAGTACAGCCACTTTACAGATTATTCGGACGAGGTCATTCTATCATGCGGAATATTCACTGAGTCTGCTGAAGATTAAGCAAGTTTGATAATAAACAGCCAGATGATTCCGTAGATATAAAGATATAGATGTGTGTTAAAAGAGCGGCACGTTAGAACCAATCCCAACGTAAAATAAATGTCTCCGGCTTTGATTTAGATATCGATGTTGACGGGTGAGCACCCAGTAGCAATGAGACCATCTGAAATAGTACATAAGTTCTAGATTACTCGTTAGACGATGCAAAATTTACTCACTGGATTTGGTGTCGTTGCAGCAAACGGGTTTGCTGGTGCTGATCATAGAAGGTCGTAAGCCAAGAGTGTAGTAATGGAGAAGATAGACGTACCATTTTGCGCCCTTTCCAGCTCCGATGACGGTGATGGGGCTGCACTGAACGCCAACGAGGGCGTTAACTGGAACCTCAACGCCGAGAAGCGCCTTGAGGATAGTGACCTCATTCGAGTCTTCTTCGTAAAGCGACTTGCCTAATAAAGCTCTTCAAATCGACTCGAGATGCAAAGTCAGATTACACATACAGCATTGAACTGATCCGGTGTTGCAGGAGTTTTTGATACCGCCGTCGGAGGTGGGGGCAGCAGCGACGAAGATAGCCATAGAGGCAGCGGCGAAGAGAGCTAGCTTGGAGAACATTTTGTTAAAAGAGTGGAGGTAGAAGGTGATTGGTTTTAAGTGTGTATGAGTGATTAATGAGGAGGAAGTTGGATGATAAAAATATGAGGAAATGCTGGTATCTTTATACCCCATCGACCATCGACGGGCCGTTAAATAAATTGTACCATTGGACAATCTGCCGCTCAGGATACGGAGACTTGAACACGATTCAAGCTAGAAGAACGGGCAACGCACAAGCCATGTCTAGTGAGTTATCCGCATTTGGCTAGAATGTCCTCATGAGGTAAATCGGCTTTGTCACGGCCTACTGACATTCCTCCGATGTTCGCTCTATGTCACTGAAATGACCTCAAGAACAACCTCAATTTCTTGCCTTATAAATATTTCAAACGCGTCTTTGGATTGGAATTTAGTCGGCATGGTATCTGGATGTTCGTGATCGCCGTTGCGCTGGCCATCGGGGCAATGACTAAATCTAAGCTAAGGTCAAAAGCTCGTACCGACTTCCTAAAATCGAAGGGGCTCGAGCGCTCTGCAAGTGAAACAACTCCCAGCCATATGGGAAACATGCGGCACTGTCCTAAGATAACCGTTCCGGGCCTAACCAGACAATTATGATTTGATCGCCTGATGGGTGCCAGAATGACTCTCATGTCGCATTCACCACCAAAGACTTCGCAAGTAACTCTTCTGTAATGCACCGTAAAAAGAGATGGGCACTGAGCGCTGCTCAGTGACCCCTTCTACAAGGACATTCATTGAAGGGTCCGACTAGGAAACTGTGTGCGGGAAAAGCCGAGTTGCCGGATGAGGACATTCTAGCTAAATGCGGATACTAATTAGACGCTTAGTAGTGGCTGAAAAACATATCGACCACGGCACCCTCGAATCATGACATCCCGGCAGGTATTCCCGATCTTCTAGCTCGGGTCATGTTCAAGTCCCATTATCCTGAGCGGTAGACTGTCTGCTGGCAAATTTTTTTTTACGGCCCGTCGATGGTCGGTAGGGTATAAAGATACCAGCACTTCCTCATATTTTTATCATCCAACTTCCTCCTCATTAATCACTCATACACACTTAAAACCAATCACCTTCTACCTCCAATCTTTTAACAAAATGTTCTCCAAGCTTGCTCTCTTCGCCGCTGCCTCTATGGCTATCTTCGTCGCTGCTGCCCCCACCCCCGACGGCGGTATCAATAACTCTTGCAACACCGGTCCAGTCCAGTGCTGTACGTGGTATAATTTGGTTATGAATTTCAACTTTAACGAAGTTTATTAGGCAACTCTGTCCACGAGGAAAAGTCGAAGGAGGTCACTCTCCTCAAGGCGCTTCTCGGCATCGAGGTTCCGGTTGGCGCCTTTGTTGGCTCCCAGTGCAGCCCCATCACTCTCATCGGATCTGGAAATGGCGCAAGCTGGTATGATTATCTCTCTTCAATTAGTACACTTAGTTTACGATTTTTCATTACCAGCTCCAGCAAGCCACTCTGCTGTTCTAACAATAGCTTCAGTGAGTATACTTTTACTTTGTCTAACGAGTAATTGAGAACTTATGACGGCAATTCCAGATGGTCTCATTGCCATCGGGTGCTCCCCCGTGAACATCAATATCTAAATAATCGTTAGAATTAGTTATGATCCGACGCTCTTTCAAGTTCACACCTCCATAGTCTACGCATACTTTCATAATTTGAACATGTTTAATTTCTACACCACGATAACTCACTCGGCAAGTGATCATCCAGCACGTCTACAGTACTGCCAGTAATCATTAATGGTAAGTGGCGCCTCGTGTCCTCCGACTCTTGTCTTCCACTGACTCAGCATTAAAATGAAAGCTAAAACAACTGCCCCAGTGAGGCTCGAACTCACGACCTTCCGATGATATTGCGTGGTGTAACAGTCGGACGCTGTAACCAACTCAGCCATGGGGCATTTGACGGCACTTCCAAAAAATACATTATACATAGCATCAAACATAGTGTTATATGTTGACCGCAATAATGGTGAGAATTAGATTGCAGAGTCCTCATTACAGTATGCTCGAGTATATACACCATTATGACGGAATGAAACCTAAGACTGCGTCTATGTACTGATAGCTTAGCATACAATCATGACCTCCAAGAGTGGGCTGTCCTCAGCTCCGGAGAGCGAGGTGGCGAAAGCGATGGGTAACCAGATCTGTCAAAGTATCCACTACCGCCTGGAGGTATGGAGTTGAGATTTGACAGAGCAGGGACAGGAGCATGTGGTGGGGTCACCAGAGAAGGAGAATACGACGAAGTAGCAATAGATGGGGCGTACGCATATGGTGAAGATGTGGCAGATGCACCGTATCCCATGGCAGTAGAAGCAGTTGAAGAGGCATACGAGTTCGTCGATACATGTGATGGGCCGGTAGAATAACCGTCGGAGCCTTTCGTTGGTTGTGCTGGAGGGAATTGCGAAATCGACGCTGCAGCCGATCCTGATCCTGTTGGGAAGAGGTCCACAGTGGGGATGAGCTCGCAGACATGTTGCACGATGTTCTTTGACCTCATTCCAGCACTGAGAGAATCGGTGCTATTCATCACGAAATGGACCTGGGCCTCTTGAACGTCGTCTACTGGAACTGGGGCTGCGGGATTATTCATGCGCGAGTTCCCACCACGGCCGTCCCAGGTGCACCGTATCTCTGTACCTGGAATAATCTGCGCGAGCCGGCCAGTCTGGATATGTCGGATTTCGATGAAACGAGAATCGAAGAGAAGGATATATGGAGAATGGAAGGCAACTCGTTCGGCGGTGCCTTCCCACTCAATGGTTCCCGCTGACCTACAAGGGTCACCATGTTTGTCGACGTAAAGACCAAACTCTGCGGTCAAGTAATCAGATTAGGTGCATCAGATGTTAGGTAGAACCCACCATCATAGCACAAGAGAAATTCTTCATCAGTGGATCGGAACATCCCTAAAGGTCGGGCAGCTTCACATCGCTTGATAAGTTGAGCATGGCGTGGATCTTCGCGCTGTGGAAGTGTGATACTACCAAAGCTAGGGACGAGTCAGGCTGGGTGCCCTCAAAAAAGTAAGGGAACTCACTCATGGAGATTCATGACTTCGAACCCTTTGGCGCAGAAGATGGCTATTCTGGCCTTGAGGAACACGACGTCGAAAGAATCCGAGGGTAGGAAAAAGTCTCTGTACACGCGGAACCATTCTGATTTGGCAGAGCGGAAACCCAGTCGACTTCCAATGCCAGCGGTGGCTCTCACTCGTTCATTGATCTTATCATTGACGGGCTCTAGCACGCGGAAGATGCTATCCATCTAGTAGGATAAGTCAGATATTTTTGCAGGGACAATGCTGCGAGAACATACCCCTTTACGCTTCATATAAACAATGAGGGTACGTCCCTGGAGTGTTCCAACACTGAAGAAGTGGACATCCTTGGTACCGCTGAGCTTCTGAGGCGCTTTGTCCGTGTGGGCGTGAGGTGACGAAGGAACTAAAGCCTCAATATGATATGCAAACAATGCCTTCAATGAATGTTAGACAAAACATGGAAGAGAGACATTCGAAATCATACCTTATCAGCGAGAACGAGGAAGATACCAAATTCTTCCAACATGGCACATTGAGTAACCATCTTCAAATGTAGGACGCGACGGATGGCTGACCAAAAGTCATGATGAGTAAACGGAAGGAGATGAAGCTTGGAGCACTCACACTGTGGGTCATGTCGGAAGCCAATCCACACTCCCTCAGAGCAACCAATGGCAACGAAAGCCCGTCCGTCAGGAGTGTCTAGGTGTTTATTAGTAGGCGTATGGTAAGGAGGATCGAACGACTCACTGAAGGGGACAGAGCAAGTCACTTTGCCAGTGAACTGGCTGTCCTGGTTCCAGGCTGGACCAGCAGCACTTACGGCGATGGAAGGCATAATAAAAGTATCCCTACTTAAGTATTCGATCTCAAACACCTTGTTAGACTCTTGCACTATCTTGCGAAGACCCAAAGCCTCCTCGAGCTTCTTTTTCCACTCCGTACGAGTCTGCGCCGATTCGGCGTAAAGAATGTACGGGCCACCCGTGCGGCCGTTGTGGTGCAGAGTTAGAGGGTAAACGAAGCGTGAGTCCGTCGCACTGTCTGGGGAGGGTCCACTTGCACTTGCGGACTGAGCAAAGTTACGAAGGATACCAGTGCCGCGTTGTGTTGGTGGGTCGGTGAAGTTGACGAGGGAAAGTAAATCAAGCGGTACGGGCTGGAATACAGTAAGACGGGCAGCAAAAGTGGAGGTAGATGGAACTCACTCTACGATTCACGATATACTTGGTGACCCCATCTTTTTCCTTTGGTTTTGTCATAACCACTGAAAAAAGAGGTGATGTGAAGAACGTTATAACCACGTCAATGTAAGCACTAACAATAATTGTCGAAGAGAAGAACATGAAGTTCACTCCAACCATTCCATTCCAGACCACTTTCGGGTTGACGAAGCAGCTTACCAGAGTGTATTAGCTGGCGGCTGTTATCTAGGAGATCCATATCCTGTTCAAAACTATCAGACTGGATCGAAAATACGAGATGTAAAAAACTGACGGTTGATTCTCCTTGCTTGAATACTATATTCGCGTTATATCGCCAGACTTCGACTTTAATCTTCGCGGATTGGACACCAGGTTCTGTTTCCTTCCCTAGAGCTTTGATGACGTCGATAACCTGTGGTATCGTTTCGTGGTCTTCGTGTCCAGCAGGTGTTTCTTCCATGATACCTTTGAGCAAGAGCTCATAGCGCAGTAAACGAGGAATTGGTCGGTTGATAAAGTTTTTCATGTCAAGACGATGGGCATCGGGATGACGAACACATTGCTATAAAGAGTCTTTAGTGCGTGTAAGCCAGATTCACAATGGATGCATACGTCGACGAAAGTTTTGAAGGCCAGATTGTTCGCCATCTCGTCATCTATCCGGTACGCTGCAATGGGATAGTTCGGGATATACTCCATATAAGCGTCCCGGAAGTTCAGGGCGGCATCGAACATAGCAGCGGTGATACTGCGAATATGGGGATGTTGCTCGCGTTGGATTTCATGAAAGTTGTCAACCAATTTCTTGTGATGTTCGTAAAGGTCTTTGTAGTTGTGGAAGACTTCATCAATGAACTCATCAAGTCGATCGCGAGCGATGATTGGCGGTTCTGCAGACCGTAGAGGGTTAATGTAGATCTAGTGGACCCAAACTTAAGATAGATGTGTTAGGTGCAAAAAGGTTAACGCACATTCAACATGTTTTCCAGATCCTTCACGTAAGCCATCTCCCCCTTGATCAATTCGAAGATGATTCTGAAAGACATTTAGAGTATGGCCTTGTTACGAAATCCAACACTTACGATTGGCGTTTACCCTCTTGTTTCGAGAACTGTTCACGAACTTCAGGCGAGACCAAGTCGTGCCACTCCCACTTTCCAGGGGCTCCTTTACCCATCGCCGCCTGGAATGTACGCAGCTGAGCAGCTGATTGCAAGCTCCTGATCGCATCAATGGCCTCAACCAGAAACTCTCCATCAGGATTTTCAGGCGCAGTTTCATGCAATACAGCCTCCAGAAGAACGGGGTATTTCTGCAGATGCTCCGAAGGTCGGTTCAGGAAGTGCTTAAGGTCAAGTTTTGGAGAATCTCCGGAACGCGCCGTTTGTTGTCGGGAACAATGCTGAATGCAAGAGTTAATTTCGCATGAAAGGAGCATTGTGCCCTTACTTACCTCTAGGAACAGTCTGAAAGCATTGTTGGACTCAAGTTCCTCCTTCAGCCTCTTCTCAGAGGTAGGATGGTGCACGAGGTATGTTGGGTATGCATACCTGAACTCGTTTGCGGCATCCAAGAATATATCAGCAATCCGCAGGATGATGGGACCTTCTTCACGCTGGCGCACATACAAGACCTCGAGTAGCCGCCTATTGCACTCACGAAGGTCCAGAATGTTGCCAAAAATGTCATCGATCAGATCTTCAAGTAAACCATGACCAATGACTGGAGGATCTGCCGCACGCAAAGGCTTGATGAAGACTGATTCGACAAGATCAAGGTCTTGCAGATATTGCTCCTCTCTTGTGATGAGCTTATGGATGATTCTATGAGAAAAAATTGAGGTAAAATCAAGACAGAAGTCAGGATATGATCGTACGACTGCCTCGTCACTTCACTCTGAGGTAAAGACATAAGCACTGCCGCGTCAATTGTCTTCGTCCATTCCTCTTCTTTAGAAACCACTGGGGGTTCTGATTGTGTCGGAAGTGGAGGTAAGATTTGATTCCCCTGAAGACCAATTCAAAATCAGAAATCAGAAAGCATAATCCTCGTATATAATATGGTTGCACACCTGTCTCGGGCATGTGTACGAGTAGCACGGAATGCCTTCTCCGCAGCTAGGCGAATAGCAACGGGTGAACATGGTTATGACGCCGGTTGGAAGTTCTTCACGTTCCATTATTGCCTCCGACCCGCCTTCTGCATCATCTAGGAACATATAGACGTCTTCAACTCCATCCTGAAGTGCACGGCTTCCCCATTCGACCTCGTAAAAGAAGAGTTGATTTTGCAGACTCCGAGCGACTTGCAGCGCTACTCGACGATCATTTGTTGACACCCCATGGTTGATGCATAGTTCGCGTTGGATTTGGGTCTGGATAGTCGACTGCCAAAAGATTAAGTGGATCTTCCATTCAGCAATGCTGTGCACCATACCACAATGTCCTTCCCAGTAAATGCACGAGGGTAAGGGATGCTTCCTTTGACATGAGTACCCCTTGGTACCTTGTCTCGAAGTTGCATTGCGATATGAGAAAGTAGAGAGAAGTTCACAAATCTCGTCTCGTCTTCCTCCTCTTCATCCTCCCAATACTCGTCTTGTGCAGTTTCTGACATATCCACGGTATTGTGATCAAAATCAGCGAGCGAACGAAGCATGTCGGTTGGTCTTCGCGTAACGCCACCAGGTCCTGCCTCAGGACCCTCGAAGGCTTGACCATCATCATCATCATATGTGTACGAGTCTGGGTTCCAGTCATCCTCCGATTGCGAAATGGGCCTAGCTTGAGGTTGACTGTACGGGTGTGCCTTAGAGCTGCCTTGAGTTTCGGCACCAAAGAAATGCTGCTGGGAAGAGCTGCTTGAGGGGTCTTTGAGGCTAAAATCTGTGACGTTACCAACTGGAAGCGATATGAGTAATGGGTTAGAAAAACACTCTTAGGACCCACAAGGCGACATGTGCACTGGGCTGAGCGAATAAGGTGCAGAAGCATATTGATCTCCAGAATCAAGGTCATAACTAGAAAGTTTGGTGGAGGGGTGCGAAGGTGGAGGGGGAACTGGTGGCTTGGCGGTGGTATGCGTCTCAGATTGTGAAGCCGGAGAGTAGTGCGTTTGTGGATAACCGTATCCACTTCCTCCAGCCTGATCATATGTGCTCATCAGATCCGCTGCATTGGTGCGGTATGCCGAGGGTTTAGGGGGGACAGCAGGCCTGTGGTACCCGTCTCCATTCGTACTCGTCGCGCCAGTGCTATAGCCCGAGAAGGAGGCAGAACTTGAATAAGAAGTCGTCGATCCATGCGATTGATAGTCGCTCGTGGAAACTGGTGTCCTACTCCCATCCTCGTATGAATGCTTGGAGTCATTCCCATATGCTGGAGCCTCCGGTAGTCGCCGCCCATTGCTTGAAGTGGATGTTCGCTCCCCTGCAGGCCGAGGTGTTGGATCCGAAGGGATGTTAGAAGGTGGAAAAGAGGTGTAAAATGAGGAATCGTAAGGGTTCTGTCTTGAGTATTGTGTGTCCGGTTCAGGCATAGGCATAACTGTCGGTGTTATCGACGAAGAAGCGACTCCGGGAGTTGGGGGCAGGCGACGTCTTGTAGGCGAGTATTTGCTGGGAGTCTCCGTTGAGGAAGTAGATGTGTCGACTGGAGGGAGGTATGGGCTACTTCCACGTATATCTGTCAAAGTATAAGAGGGCATATCAGTCACCAATCTAGAGCTACTCACCTCTGGTGGGTGGGTGGGAATACGGATTGGTAACACCGTCGCTATCATCAGTGTATCCGTTGTAGATGTTCTCCAAATCCCCTTCCGACGACGGCGGTGGTGTTTCCTCTGCAAAAGCAGCCCATACGTCGTTGTAAAGCTTCTGCAGATCCTCCTCGACTGGGGACGTGGGTCTTGGTCCGAGGTTCGACGATGAAGGTACCATTGCTGCACAATGCCACACTTCAGACGAACGGATTTTGTGATAGGCAGATAGATGCCAGTACAACTATGTCTTGAAGGTGAAGTTGGTAAAACGACGACCGTTCGGGGGTGTCGTTGCGGTTCAAGTACAAGATATATCACCTACGGCTGCCAAGGCATGCAAACGGCTAACCTCATGACTCCTTCCTGATT
>Ga0247729_10000787_pt1 | contig 12297 bp, 13 predicted proteins | sample UWRJL133311R2_FD_180958 | JGI IMG/M metagenome (GOLD analysis project Ga0247729, IMG submission 180958) | Plant litter microbial communities from Arlington Agricultural Research Station in Wisconsin, United States - UWRJ-L133-311R-2 | ecosystem: Environmental > Terrestrial > Plant litter >... | reverse complement strand
GAGATTCAATTGAGCAGCGCGCGATGGAATAGAGACGGGCGTTCGGGGTTACTCGACCTCCGGAAGCCGCAGGTCGCACTCCACCCACGCGCCCTTGATGGCGAAGCGGACGAACGGCGAATCCGGGCCGACGCTTTGCAGCGGCGCCAGGAATTGCGCATCGGCGGGACTGCGCAGATGAAACAGCACGTGGCTGGCGCTCATGGTGTTGCGCGACAGCCAGACGATTCCGGAAAACAGTTCGATCAGCAACTGGCCGTAGCCGGCGAGATCCTTGCCGCCGAAGTCATACAGCGGCGACACAGTCATGAACCGCGCCCGCAACACCGGGCCTTCGAACTTGGCCATCAGCAGCTTGTTGACCTGGCAGAACGCGTGCGGGACCGTGCCGTCGTACAGGCCGTAAAGCCCGGCCTTGCCGCCCTGCTGCATCTGCTGATCGAGCGCCGCGAACGGGCCGAGCGCGAAGGTCGAGAAATCCTCCTCGATGGCTTCGGCGGCCTTGCGCCACTGGCTCTTGAGCGAGGCCCACGACCGGTCGGCGTCGCTGATCGGCATGAGCCGCATATTTCAAGTCCCCGAACTGGATGCCCGTCGATCCGGCGAGGAACGTAATCACATACCTTCAACAGAAGGATAACGGCCGCGCCGCGCCTAGTCTGCCACAGGCAGGTGCGCGGCAACATGCTGTGCCGGTGAAGGCGCGGGGATTCTGAAGGGGGAATGGCGCCGACGGGGCAGGCTCAGGCGCCGGCGGCGTGCAGGCCGTCCGCCGCCATGGCGACGATCGAGGCGAGCAGCCGCCAGGTCTTGACGATGCGCGGGCGGATTACAGGGCTTTTCGGTCGCATGATGACGGTCCGGTTGGGCTGCACCCGAGATGGCGCAGCACGCCGCCTTGCGACGGCAACCGGAAAATCATGCGCCGCGGCGGCGATGTCGATCCCTCCGCGAAAATAGCAACGCGGCCTCTGTGCGAAGCCGATATCGCGCTAGATCTGTTCTGTTTCCGACGCGGTCGGCAGCCGAATATTCCCGCTTAGCCCGAGGCGGCGTCGGCCTGCTGCACGGTTTCCGGCTGCTGGCAAACATCGACCCACTCGGCGCCGACCAGTTCGGCCATCCGCATCGGCGCGATCCGCACCGCGCTGTGGACCGAGCCGGCCGCCGGCAGCACTTCGTCAAATTCGCGCAACGACAGATCGCAATACACCTGCAGCGGCGTCGCCAGCCCGAACGGGCAGACGCCGCCCACCGGGTGGCCGGTGAGCGCCGTCACCTCGTCGGCATCGAGCATGCGCGGCTTGCCGCCGAACGCCGCCCTGGCCTTTTTGTTGTCGAGCCGCGCGGTACCCTTGGTGACCACCAGCACGACGCGGTCGCCGATCCGCAACGACAGCGTCTTGGCGATGCGCTCGGGCGCCACGCCGAAGGCTTCCGCCGCCAGCGCCACCGTAGCTGAGCTCTTGTCGGAAACGATCACCGTGAGGTCGGGGGCGTGGGCGGCGAAAAAGGCGCGGACGGAGTCGAGGCTCATGCGGGTACCTGTAAGGCTGGGCTGTCTCATATACGGCGAAAAATCTGAAGGTCCATGCCTGCGGCGTGGAACGGATTTTCGGTATCGCGGTTCTTTTCATGAAGAAAACAGGAAGGCCCGCTGTGTCACTCACGGCGCCGGACGCGGATAGCCAACGGCATTCCAGTCTTCGACGAGCAGGCAATTCGGGGCGCGCAGTCCCAAAATCGCCTGCTCGTTTTCTTGCGCACCAGGCGCCGCCATTCCCACAGCCAGGTTTTGACTTTATACGGGCGGTGTCGGCCGCTGCCGCCGGCAAGAGCTGTTGCGGAGAAGCGCCCCGATGCTGCCGGCCTATGTGATCCATGCCAAATCGCTGCCCGAGCGCACGGAACACATCCAGCGGGAGCTTGACCGCGCCGGCATCGCCTTCGAATGGGTGCTGGATTTCGACGCCGATGAAATCACTGGGGATGTCGACCGCGTTTTTTTCGCCGAGGGCGCGGATCTGACGCTGCGGCAGAAATCCTGCGCGCTGAAGCACGTTGTCGCCATGCAGCGAATCCGCGAGCGCGGCCAGGACCTGGCGCTGATCTTCGAAGACGATGCGCAACTGGTGCCGGATTTTTGCGCGCAGCTGAAGCGCGTGCTGGACGAGGCCGAGCGCTGGCCGCGGCCGCGCATCCTGCATCTCGGCGCCGCCACCAATTTCTACACCCCGGCGGCGCTGCTTCGTCCCGGCCAGATCGTCTATCCCGGCAACCGCGTCCGCAACATGGAAGCCTATGTGCTCGGCGCCACCGAAGCGCAGGCGCGGCTCGACTGGATCGCGCGGCACCCGATGCACGAGCCGATCGACATCGCCTTCAACACCGGCGATCCCGCCATGGGCATCCCGTTCCTGTGGCCGGAGCCGCCGCTGGCGGAGCAGGGCAGCCTGAACGGCGCGTTCAGGAGTTCGCTCGACCGCAAGGGCCACGGCCAGTGGCGGCTGCGCGTGCAGTTCGCCGTGCAGAAGTTCAGGCGGCGTTATCTGAAGCGCTGGTTAAAACTGGGGTAGCGATTGCAGGGTGGGCAAAGGCGCTCTTGCGCCGTGCCACCAATGTTATCCGGACCGCCTGCGATGGTGAGCACCCAGCCGCGCTTCGCGCGCCGGGCTTTGCCCACCCTACGCGGTTTGCCTTTGGGCCGATCGCACCACCGCGCCGAGCAGGCCTACCGCGAGGCAATACAGCATCCCCTGGGTGACCGCGGACAGGTGGCTGTTGAACAAGCCGCCGATCACGTTCTGCAGCACCACGGCCTGGCCGAGGACGCTGGCCAGGTCGCGGCCGGTGAACAGCCGCGCATGGGCCAGCCACATCGCCAGCAGCAGAGCGCCGCCGACCAGACCGACCTGCAGCACGACATGCAGGAACTGGTTGTGCGGGTCCGGCGTCGCTTCGCCGTACGGCGAGGGCTTGGTGGCTTCCAGGCTCTGGTACAGCGGCTTGATGCTGCCGGTGCCGTGGCCGAACAGCGGCGCCTGCTTCACGAAACCGACGGCCTTGCTCCAGAAATCCAGCCGCGCGCCGGTCGACAGGGTCTCACCGCCGCTGTCGGGCACGATCGCAGGGGCAGGCGCCGGCGCGGGTAGGGCCGTGGTGGGCTCGGTCGAAGGCGCGACCGCAGGCGGTGCAACCGGTGGCGCGACGCTGCTGCTCCTGCTGCCGGCATTGATGTCTGTCGAGATTTCCGCGAGCCGGCGCTGCGCCGGCGCCGAGGCCAGCAGCGCAATGGCGATCACGATGACCGCCGGCACGGCCACCACCATCCGGCTCTTCCAGCCCTCTACGTGCAGCAGCAGCAACGCGAGCAGCGCGGCGGCCATGATCGCGCCGGTCTTCGACAGATAGATCAGGAACACGTCCGCGAAGAACAACAGCGCCAGCACCGACATCGCGGCAGTGCCCCGCCTGTTGCCGTTGCGCCATAGTTGAAAGGCGCCGAGCACAAGGCCGAAGGCGCAGAGTGCGAAGTTGCCGCTCTGCACCGCGTTATCCTTGACGGGAACGCCGGGCAGCTTGAACCAGCCCCACGGGCCGCTCGGCCAGATGAATGACGTCCATGACAGGGCCAGCAGGATGGTGCAGGCGGCAAGAAAGCCGCCGCCGATCTGCAGCGCCTGCTTTGGCGTGAAGGCGGTGGCCAGCAGCAGGGGGACGAGCAGCAGCTTGCTGTAGGGCCCGATCCATCGGATGGCGGCGCCGAGCGGCTGCACCGACCACAGCACGCCGACCAGGATCAGCGCGAACAGCGCGACCGGAAGCCACCCGGCGGCGGTTCGCATGGTCGCATTCAAGCGCGCCTGGTCGACAGTTAGCAGCGCGAGAATTGCGAAGATCGATACGGTGATCGCCTGGGCGCTGGTCGAAAGCGGCAGCGCGAAGGCGGTTCCGATCGCTGCGATGTGCCGCGCGGTTGCCAGATTGCGCGGAAGGTCGGCTCTCGTCATATGCCGAGCAGCTTTCGGGCGTTGTTTTTCAGCACTTTCGGCCTGATCTCGTCGCGGATGTCGAGTTTCGCGAAGTCGGCCATCCAGCGGTCCGGCGTGATCACCGGCCAGTCCGAGCCGAACAGCATCTTGTCCTGCAGGATGCTGTTGATGTAGCGCACCAGGATCGGCGGAAAGTACTTCGGCGACCAGCCGGAGAGGTCGATGTAGACGTTCGGCTTGTGGGTCGCCACCGACAGCGCCTCTTCCTGCCACGGGAAGGAGGGATGCGCCAAAATGATCTTCAGGTCGGGGAAGTCCACCGCGACGTCGTCGACATACATCGGGTTGGAATATTTCAGCCGCATGCCCATGCCGCCGGGCATGCCGGAGCCGACGCCGGTCTGGCCGGTGTGGAACAGCGCGATGGCGCCGCCTTCCTGGATCGCCTCGTAGAGGGGATAGGCCATGCGGTCGTTCGGGTAGAAGCCCTGCATGGTCGGATGGAACTTGAAGCCCTTGATGCCATAATCCGCGATCAGGCGGCGCGCCTCGCGGACACCCAGCTTGCCCTTGTGCGGATCGATTGAGGCGAACGGGATCAGGACGTCGGAATTCTGCCGCGTCAGCTCGATCATTTCGTCGTTGCTGTAGCGGCGGAAGCCGGTCTCGCGCTCGGCATCCACCGGGAAGATCACTGCGGCGATCTTCTTCGCGCGATAATAGGCGGCGGTTTCCGGCACGGTCGGCGGGTGCTTGTGCGGCGACTTGAAATATTCAGCCATCTGCGCCTGGAAGTCGTCATAGCCGTCATCGCCATGGCAGCCGCAGGGCTCTTCCGCATGGGTGTGGATGTCGATGGCGACCATGTCATCTGGATTGAGCAGTTTCATGGCCGGCAGTTCCCGTGATGTGTAGATGGTCTTTGTGGTCGCGTTGCCTTAACAAAAAGGCCTGCCGATTAAAAGTAGCTGACAGCGCGACCTATCCTGCGGTCTGGGTCCGTATGTCCTGAGCCGTACGGCGCAGCGCCACCAGGAATTTTTCCTTCGCGGTCGCCTCGTCCACGGTGCCGGAGATGGTGTTGATGCTGACCGCAGCGACCACCCGGCCGCCCTGGTCGCGCACCGGTACGGCAATGCCGCAGATCGCCGGATCGAGTTCACCGTCGATCCAGGCATAACCCTGCGCTTCGGCACGCTGCAACTGTTCGGCGAGCAGGTCGGGATCGACCGTGGTGCGCGGCGTGATTTGCCTGAACTCGGTGGTGGAGAGATAGTGTGCGCGCTGTTCGGCGGGCAGGGCGGCCAGCAGCACGCGGCCGAGCGACACCACATAAGCGGGCAGGCGGCTTCCAACGGCGAGGTTGGCCGATAGGATCCGCCGCGCCGGCAGCCGCAGCGCATAGACAATCTCGGTCTCGTCGAGCACCGCCAGCGCGCAGGATTCGCCGATTTCATTGCGCAGGTCTTCCAGCGCGCGCTGCGCATAGCCCCAATAGGGCAGCGCATTGAGATAGGACAGGCCGAGACCCAGCGCGCGCGGTCGCAGGCTGAAATAGCGGCCGTCGACCTCGCAATATTTCAGCGCTACCAGCGTCGCCAGCATGCGCCGCGCCGTGGCGCGGCTGAGGCCGGCGGCAACAGCCACTTCAGACAACGTATGCCGACCGGGCGGGAGGCCGAGCGCCTCGACGGTGGAAAATCCACGCGCTATCGCCCGAACGAAGCTGTCGCTTTCCTTGACCATCGTCTTGTCTCCGGGAACGGGACTTGTCAGTCTCAGGATACCATGTCTAGAATGTTCGCAAGGCGGCTATAAAGTTCGTCAAGCGAACAATACGGGTGAGGGCAAGATGGCGCAAGCACAAGCTTTCGAAACCGATTTCTGGAAAGACGCCAACCTGCGAAAGGTCTGGGACGACATCGTTCCCGGCGAGCCGCGCAAGACCATGCCGTACGTGCTGACGCGGGAAGCCATCGAGCTGTACTGCCGCTCGGTCGGCGAGACCCATCCGCTGTATTTCGACGCAGCCTACGCCAAGGCGTCTCCCTATGGCGGCCTGATCGCGCCGCCGTCGATCCACATCCTGCTGATGTTCTCGTGCACGCCTGCGGATGACTGGATGCGCACGCCGGGCACCGTCAATGCCGGCCAGTCGTGGAGCTACAACAAGCCGGCGCGGCCCGGCGACACCATCACGCTGCAGGCGCGCGCGCTCGACAAGTTCATCAAGCGCGAGCGGCTGTTCGTGGTCCACGACAATGTGTTCTTCAACCAGCATGGCGACGTCATCTGTTCCGGCCGCGGCCACACCATCCGGCCGATGTGAGCGAGGATCCGATCATGACCACGACGTTTGAAAGCCTCGCCACCGGCGACACCATCGACGGCCCGACGTTTCCGGTGTCGCGGGAGTCGATCAGGCTCTTCTGCGACGGCTCGCTCGACTACAATCCGCTTCATCTCGACGACGACTACATGAAGAACAATTTCGGCAAGACCAATTTCGGCGGCATCATCATGCATGGCATGAACAATTTCGGCCTGATCACGCGCATGATCACCGACTGGGCGTATCCCGCCGGCGCCGTGCACCGCCGCCTCGAGACGCGCTGGGTCAAGCCGGTGAAGCCCGGCGACACCATCCAGCCGGTCGGCATCATCAAGGCCAAGCAGAGCACCGAGCGCTCGCGCTGGGTGCTGATCGACGTGCTGGTGCGCAACCAGCACGACGAAAAAGTGGCTACCGGCGAGGCGATGGTGGAATTCCCGCTCTCCGCTTCGGCCTGAGTTCGGACCGTGGCGATCGTCGTTGCCGGCGGCGGGATCGGCGGCCTCACCGCCGCGCTCAGCCTGCATGCCGCCGGCCGCAGCGATGTCCTCGTGCTGGAAGCCGCGCGGGAAATCCGCGACGTCGGCGTCGGCATCAACCTGCCGCCGCATGCGGTGCGCGAATTGAGCGAGCTAGGACTTGGCGAGGCGCTGCAAGCGGTCGGCGTGCCGACCAGAGAACTCGCCTACTACGATCCGGCCGGCCGCCTGATCTGGGCCGAGCCGAGAGGGCTCGAAGCCGGCTATCGCTGGCCGCAATATTCGCTGCATCGCGGCCGCCTGCAGCTTCTGCTGGCCGATGCGGTCACGCAACGGCTTGGTGCCGCGGCGATCTGCGTCGGGCAGCGCGTGACCGGCGCAGCGATCGGCGAGGAAGGCAGCGCCGTGATTGAAGCGATCGATCAGGCAACCGGCCGCCACGTGCGCCACGCTGCCGATATTGCGGTGGCCGCCGACGGCATCCGCTCCGCGGTGCGCGACAGCCTGTACGGCGCGGCGATCCCGCTCGCCTCCAACGGGTGGGTGATGTATCGCGGCACGACCAGAGCCGGGCCGTTTCTCACCGGCCAGTCGATGGTGATTATCGGCGACGAAAGCCTGCGTGTCGTCGTCTATCCCATCGCGCCCGGCATCCTCAACTGGCTGCTGGTGCGTCCGGCTTCCGACGGAGAGAAGACAAGCGATCTCGGCAACTGGAATGCGCCGATAGCCCCGGACGTCGTCGCTTCCTTCGTGCGCAACTATCGCTTCGACTGGCTCGACGTGCACGCCCTGGTCGCATCGGCTACCGAGGCCTGGGAATATCCGATGGCGGACATCGATCCGCTGCCGCGCTGGGTGTTCGGCCGCTGCGCGCTGCTCGGCGACGCCGCGCATGCGATGTACCCGTTCGGCTCCAATGGTGCGTCGCAGGCCATCCTCGATGCGCGCGTGCTGGCGTGGCACCTCGCCACGGCACTGGATGTCGATCATGCGTTGCAGAACTATGAAGCGGATCGCCTTCCGGTTGCGACGGAAGTACAATTGGCAAACCGGCGGCAAGCCGGTGATGTTATGGCGCGGATCAGCGCCATGGCGCGGCGTGGCGCCCATGGCGATGCCGCGGCAGAATTGCAGGAGATCGAGCGCCGCTACAAGACGCTCGCAGGCTTCGATGTCGGCGCGCTGAACGAACGCAAGTCCTGGAGTGTAGCAGCGGCTTCTTGAAGACGATCAACCGGGTAAAAATCCGGATCGTGAGTGGACCATCGGGAGACGCGGATGAACTGGCTTCGGGCTGTGTTGCGTTACGGGGTGCTGCTGGGGGTGCTCGGCGTTGCTAGTCCTTTTGCTGTCGCGGCGGACGCTTACCCGACGCGGCCGATCCGCCTTCTGGTCGGCTTCGGGCCCGGCGGCGCCACCGACATCACGTTCCGCAAGCTCGGCGAACTCGCCGGCAAGCAGCTCGGCCAGCCCGTCATCATCGAGAACAAGCCCGGTGCCGGCGCCACGCTGGCGCCCTCGACCATGGCGAAGAACGATAGCCCCGATGGCTACACCATTGCCGCGGCGACGGCGGGTCTGCTGCGCTATCCCTATATGCAGAAGGTCGATTGGGATCCCATTCAGGACTTTACCTGGATCGCAGGCCTCGGCGGCTACACTTTCGTGCTCGCGGTCAATGCGGACTCGCCGTTCAAGACCGTTGGGGAAATGGTCGCCTTTGCCAAGGCCAATCCCGGCCGCCTGACCATCGCCACCGCCGGCGCTGGCACCACCATGCATCTGCTGGCCGAGGCGCTCGCGAGCATGGCCGGCGTCGAGATCACCCATGTCGGCTATCGCAGCAGCAGCGAGGCCGGCACCGCGGTGTTGGGCGGCCACGCCATGGCCACCGTCGATGCGGTGGGCACCATCCTTCCCTACACCGAGCCGGGCAAGATGCGCATGCTGCTGTCGTTCGATCCGCAGCCGGCCGACTGGATGCCGGGCGTGCCGACGGCCAAGAGCCTGGGCTACGATCTGGTCTATCCCGCGCCTTACGGACTGGTCGGTCCGAAGAACATGCCGCCGGAGATTGTCGACAGGCTGTACCAGGCCTTCAAGGCGGCCGCCGACAGCGACGACTATCGCAAGCTGCTCGAAACGCTCCGGCAGACCGCGTGGCAGCGCCCGCCCGACGAATACGAGCAATGGGCGCGCGAGTTCTACGTATCGGAGCGCTCGCTCGTCGAGCGCGCCAGACTACTGCGCCAGCCGTAAGATCCGACTGAAATCGCACAACGCGGGAGCAGCGCAGACAAGGAAAGCGAATACAGCCAACGGGGGAATTTCATGAAAGTGAAAGCGTTGCTTGCCGCGGTCAGCGCGGCGTGTATTTGGATCTTTACGCTCTCCGGCGTCGCGGCCGAGGAAAAACTCGCCGCCGGCAACATCAAGATCATCGTGCCGTTCCCGGCCGGCGGCACCACCGACATCCTGGCGCGCTTCGTCGCGCAGTATCTCGGCGACAAGCTCGGCGTCACCACGCTGGTTGAAAACCGCGCCGGCGCCTCCGGCACCATCGGCTCGGAGATGGTGGCGAAGTCGCCGCCGGACGGCAGCGTGCTGCTGCTGACCGCCACCCATCACGTCATCAATCCCAGCCTGCGCCGCAGCCTGCCTTACGACACGCAGAAAGACTTTTCGCCGGTGGCGGTGATTGCCACCGCGCCGAATGCGCTGGTGGTGAACAAGGATTTCCCGGCCCGCAGCGTGGCCGAGCTGATCGAGATGGCGAAAAAGGCGCCGGGCAAGCTGTCGTTCGGCTCGGCGGGGGTGGGCGGCGCCAATCACCTGTCGGGTGAACTGTTCAAGCAGATGGCCGGCATCAATCTCGAACACATTCCCTACAAGGGCGCCGCACCGGCGATGAACGACCTGATCGGCGGCCACATCCCGATCATGTTCGATTCTCTGCCGACGGTGCTTCCCGCGACCAGTGCCGGCACGATCCGGGCATTGGCGGTCACCAGCCTCACTCGGGCGGCATCGATGCCCGATGTGCCGACCCTGGACGAAGCCGGGGTAAAGGGCTTCGAGGCGACCTCCTGGTTCGGGCTCTATATGCCCCGAGCGGACGGCAACCCGGCCTATACGCGCCTGGTGGCGGCCATGCAGGAGATTCTGGCGGCACCGGCGACCAAAGAAAGGTTCGCCACCCAGGGCGTCGAGCCCGGCAAGCTGACCGGCGCCGCATTCACCGCCTTCGTCGATTCGGAGATCAGGAAGTGGAGCGGGGTGGTCAAGACGGCCAATGTGCCGCTGGAATAGCTGGTATATTCTACGCCGAAGGGCCGAAATACCGGCAAATATCGCCCGGACAGCCCGCCGGAGGCCCGGATCGGATTGACAGTCCGGCGCCCGATGGCCTAGAAACCGCGGGTCCCGGGCGGCCATGTCGCCAGCGGGGGCGAACCCATTTTGTCAGTTTCGGCCAGTCGCAAACGGCCTTTCAAGCTATCAGGATTTGACCCATGAAAGTCCGTAACTCGTTGAAGTCGCTGCGCGCCCGTCACCGTGACAACGTTCTGGTCCGCCGCAAGGGCCGGGTTTACGTGATCAACAAGGTTCAGCGTCGTTTCAAGGCCCGCCAGGGTTGATCCGCGACTGATTCCGGTCTGATCGGCCCGTTCGCAGAAGAGCGGGCCGTTTGAAATTTATACATCACAGCTGTTTGACGCGTTTGCTGCTTTGCAGCGCGTTTTTTCGTGTCTAGACTTGCGGGATGGTGAGATTCACTGCCGCAGGTTTCGGGATTGCGTTGGCCGCGCTGCTTGTCGCGGCGCCCGGACACGCGCAGGTCAAAGACCCGCGGGTCGCGCCGCCGGATTCCCAGAAGAAGCTTCCAGAACCTCCCGCCAAGTTGCCCAAAGTCGGCGCCGACAAAACGCGCGGGCTGGATTTCCTGTTCGGCGCGCTGAAGGCGGCGCCGGACGAGGACAGCGCCAAGCATGTCGAGGCCCGGATCTGGGCGCTGTGGAGCCAGACCACCAGCGACACCACGGCCCTGTTGATGACCCGCGCCAAGACCGCCGTGGACGCCAAGCAGGTCGATGTGGCGCTGAAACTGCTCACGGCGGTGGTCAAGCTGCGGCCGGATTACATCGAAGGCTGGAACCGGCGCGCCACACTCTATTACCTTCAAAATGACTACACCCGCTCGCTCGAGGACATCGAGCAGGTGCTGGTGCGCGAACCCCGCCACTTCGGGGCGCTGGCCGGGCTCGGCATGATCATGCAGGAACTCGGCGACGACAAGCGCGCCCTCGACGCCTTCCGCAAGGCACTGGCCATCAACCCGCGCCTGGAAAAGGTGCCGGAGATGGTCAAGACCCTGACCGAAAAGGTCGAGGGTCGCGATATCTGATCCTTACCGGATAATTGGCGCTATTCAGGCCACGTTTGTCGCTTGATGCGCATGCTGCACTGCGGCAAAATGCCAAGACATGGTCGTCTTGGAAGCAAACTTCCGACACATCAAAACGGCCAAAACAGGTCTTTCCAGTACCCCCTGAAGGGAAACCTCTTGGTTCGCAAATTCCTGCCGCTTCTTGTCGGGCTGTGTCTGCTGTCGGCCGTACCGGCCTCCGCCCAGACCGCCGCGACCGCGACGCCTCCCGCCGCTGCCAATGCACTCACCCCGGAGCAGGCCAACCGCGCGCTGGAGACGTTGCAGGACGACGGCAAGCGCAATGCGATGATCGACACGCTGCGCGCCATCGCCCAGGCCACGCCGGCGAAGCCCGAAGCCAAGCCGGCGATCCCGCTGACCGATGACAGCCTCGGCGCGCAATTGCTGTTGAGCCTGTCCGAGCAGGTCAGCGACGCCGGGCGCGAGATTGCCGCCGCGGCGCGCTCGGTGGTGCGTTTTCCGGTGCTTTGGCACTGGCTGCAGCGCACGGCCGAAGATCCCGAGACTTACACGCTGCTGTTCGACATTGCCTGGAAGCTGGCGCTGGTATTCGGCAGCGCGCTGGCGGCGGAATGGCTGGTCAGCCGGCTGCTGCGCCGGCCGCAGGCCGCGCTCGAAGCGCGAATTCCGTTTTCCGCCCGGGCGCCGGCACGGGTGATGGAGCAGATCGATCCGCCATCCTCGACGGCCGACTTCACCGAAGTGCCCGACCTGCATCGCCGGCACCGCAGCCTGACCCGCGCTTGGCAGTCGCTGCTGCGGCTGCCCTTCGTGCTCGGGCGTCTCGCGCTCGAGCTGCTGCCCGTCGTCGTGTTCGCCGGCGTGGTGGCGCTGATTCTCGGCACCGATATCGGCGACGCCGGCGTCACCCGGCTGGCGATCCTGGCGATCGTGAATGCCTATGTCTTTGCACGTGCCGTGATCTGCCTGACGCGGGCGCTGTTCGGGCCGCTCAGCCTGTTCACGGTGCGCGAGGAAACCGCCGCCTATATCGAAATCTGGACCCGTCGCATCGTCGCCATCGGCGCCACCGGCGTGGCC
>Ga0247729_10000786_pt1 | contig 12298 bp, 10 predicted proteins | sample UWRJL133311R2_FD_180958 | JGI IMG/M metagenome (GOLD analysis project Ga0247729, IMG submission 180958) | Plant litter microbial communities from Arlington Agricultural Research Station in Wisconsin, United States - UWRJ-L133-311R-2 | ecosystem: Environmental > Terrestrial > Plant litter >... | reverse complement strand
TGCTCATGCTCGCCGCGATCCACCACCACCTGATCCGCAACGAGAACCGCATGAAGGTCGGAATCATCGTCGAGGCCGGTGATGTGCGCGAGGTTCACCACATCGCACTTCTCGTCGGTTACGGCGCGTCGGCGATCAACCCGTACCTCGCCATGGAGACGGCCGAGGAACTCGTGCGCAGCGGCATGATCCAGGGACTCACGCCCGAGAAGGCAGTGAAGAACCTGATCAAGGCACTCGGCAAGGGTGTGCTCAAGATCATGTCGAAAATGGGCATCTCGGTCGTCGGTTCCTACGCGGGTGCCCAGGCGTTCGAAGCGGTAGGACTCAGCCAGAAATTCGTCGACCAGTACTTCACCGGGACGTCGAGCCTGCTCGGCGGAATCGGCATCGAGGTCATCGCTGCAGAGGCCGCATCACGCCACGCGGATGCGTACCCCGAAGACGGCGCTATCGTCGTGCACGAGCGCCTCGCAACCGGTGGCGAGTACCAGTGGCGCCGCGAAGGCCCACCGCACCTCTTCAACCCCGACACCGTCTTCCGCCTGCAGCACGCGACGCGTTCGCGGCGCTACGACATTTTCCGCGAGTACACCAAGCTCGTCGACGACCAGGCCACGAGCCTCATGACGATGCGGGGACTGTTCAAGTTCAAGCACTCGCTGCGCACCCCGGTGCCGATCGACGAGGTCGAACCGGTGTCGTCGATCGTCAAGCGTTTCTCGACGGGAGCGATGAGCTACGGCTCGATCAGCGCTGAAGCCCACGAGACCCTCGCGATCGCGATGAACCAGCTCGGCGCGAAGAGCAACACCGGTGAGGGCGGAGAAGACGTCGACCGCCTGCTCGACCCGACCAGGCGCAGTGCGATCAAGCAGGTCGCATCCGGTCGTTTCGGTGTGACGAGCATGTACCTCACGCACGCCACCGACATCCAGATCAAGATGGCCCAGGGCGCGAAGCCGGGCGAGGGTGGCCAGCTGCCGCCGACCAAGGTGTACCCGTGGATCGCACGTACGCGACACGCCACCGCCGGCGTCGGGCTCATTTCGCCGCCGCCACACCACGACATCTACTCGATCGAAGACCTCAAGCAGCTCATCTTCGATGTCAAGCGCGCCAACCCCAAGGCTCGCGTCCACGTCAAACTCGTCAGCCAGTCCGGTATCGGTGCTGTTGCTGCGGGGGTGACCAAGGCGCTTGCCGATGTCGTGCTCGTTTCCGGCCACGATGGCGGAACAGGTGCGAGCCCGATGAACTCGCTCAAGCACGCGGGAACGCCGTGGGAGATCGGCCTGGCCGAGACCCAGCAGACGCTCATGCTCAACGGCATGCGAGACCGCGTGGTCGTGCAGGTCGATGGACAGATGAAGACCGGCCGCGATGTCATCATCGGCGCGCTGCTCGGTGCCGAGGAGTTCGGTTTCGCGACCGCGCCCCTCGTAGTCTCCGGCTGCGTCATGATGCGCGTCTGCCATCTCGACACCTGCCCGGTAGGTGTGGCGACCCAGAACCCCGAGTTGCGCGCCCGCTTCAACGGCAAGCCGGAGTTCGTCGTCAACTTCTTCGAGTTCCTGGCGCAGGAAGTCCGCGAGTACCTCGCCGAGCTCGGGTTCCGCTCGATCGAAGAGGCTGTCGGCCACAGTGAGGTCCTCGACGTCAACGGTGCGATCGAGCACTGGAAGGCCGACGGACTCGACCTCACGCCGATACTCATCGGTCCGGAATTCCCCGAGCACGAGCCACGTCGCAATCGCGTCGGCCAGAAGCACGAGCTCGAGGAGCACTTCGACCAGGAGCTCATCCGCCTCAGCGGTGACGCACTCGAGAGCGGCACCCCGGTGTCGATCTCACTGCCGATCCGCAACACGGAGCGCGCGGTCGGCACGATGCTCGGCCACGAAGTCACGCTTCGCCATGGTGAGAACGGTCTGCCCTCCGGCACCATCGAGGTGACCCTCACCGGTTCGGCCGGCCAGTCGCTCGGCGCCTTCATGCCCGCGGGCATCCGCCTGCGTCTCGAGGGGGACAGCAACGACTACGTCGGTAAGGGCCTGTCGGGCGGCGAAATCGTCGTGCGTCCGGCGCGGGACTCCACGTTCCCGGCCGAAGACAACGTGATCGCCGGAAACGTCATCGGGTACGGCGCGACCCAGGGCAGCATGTTCATCCGCGGAATCGTCGGGGAACGTTTCCTCGTGCGCAACTCCGGTGCGACGGCTGTAGTCGAGGGAGTGGGCGACCACGCCCTCGAATACATGACCGGTGGGCTCGCGCTCATCCTCGGGGCGACCGGCCGCAACCTCGGTGCGGGCATGTCTGGTGGCACCGCGTACATCTACGACCTCAAGTCGTCCCTGGTGAACGCAGACTCACTCGCCTCCGGCGAGCTGACCCTGTCGTCACTCGGAAGCGCTGATGTCGAGATCGTGACCGACCTGCTGAAGCGCCATGTCGATGAGACCGAATCAGAGCTCGCCGCACGCATGCTCGCCGATCTCGATGCCACCCTCGCGAAGTTCGTGAAGGTACTCCCTCGTGACTATGCGGCCGTGCTGCTCACGAGACAAAATGCAGTTGACGAAGGACTTGACCCCGACGGCGACGTCGTGTGGAGCAGAATCATGGAGGTTACCGGTGGCTGATCCCAAGGGATTCCTGAAGGAGCGGGAGCGCGAGCTTCCCGCCCGCAGGCCGGTGTCGCTGCGTCTCATGGACTGGAAAGAGGTCTATGAGCAGGGCGATTCTGCGACCGTGCGCAAGCAGGCCGGCCGCTGCATGGACTGCGGTGTGCCGTTCTGCCACCAGGGTTGCCCCCTCGGCAACCTGATCCCGGAGTGGAACGACCTCATGTGGCGCGGCGAAGGCCACCAGGCCATCGAGCGCCTGCACGCGACCAACAACTTCCCGGAGTTCACCGGTCGACTGTGCCCGGCACCGTGCGAGTCGTCGTGCGTCCTCGGCATCAACCAGCCCGCCGTGACAATCAAGAACGTCGAAGTGTCGATCATCGACGAGGCCTACCAGAAGGGCTGGGTCACCCCCCACCCGCCCGAGCGCCTCACCGGCAAGACCGTCGCCGTTGTCGGATCCGGACCCGCCGGACTCGCCGCGGCCCAGCAGTTGACCCGTGCTGGTCACACCGTTGCAGTCTTCGAGCGCGACGACCGCATCGGCGGACTCCTGCGCTACGGCATCCCCGACTTCAAGATGGAGAAGAAGCACATCGAGGCGCGACTCGCGCAGATGCAGGCAGAAGGAACCCGTTTCCGCGCTGGCGTCGAGATCGGTGTCGACATCTCCTGGAGCGACCTGCGCGCCCGTTACGACGCCGTGATCGTTGCGACCGGGGCTACAGTTCCGCGCGACCTCCCGATCCCGGGGCGCGACCTTCTCGGTGTGCACTTCGCGATGGACTACCTCGTGCAGCAGAACAGGGCGGGCGCGGGCGACAACGTCTCCAACCAGCTGACCGCCGAGGGCAAGCACGTCGTCGTTCTCGGTGGTGGCGACACCGGTGCCGACTGCATCGGCACCGCCCACCGCCACGGAGCCCTTTCGGTGACCAACCTCGCCATCGGCATCCAGCCGCCGAGCGAGCGCCCGGAGACGCAGCCATGGCCGACCACCCCCACCCTGTTCGAGGTGTCGAGCGCCCACGAAGAAGGTGGCGAGCGGGTCTACCTCGCCTCGACGGTCGAGTTCCTCTCTAACGAAGCGGGCGAAGTTCGCGCCATCCGCGTCGCCGAGACCGAGTACGTCGATGGACGTCGTGTTCCCAAGGCGGGCACCGAGCGCGAGATCCCCGCTGACCTCGTGCTGCTCGCACTCGGTTTCACCGGCGCGGAGTCCGAGACGCTCGATTCGCAGCTCGCTCTTCCGTTCGACGGCCGCGGCAATGTCGTGCGCGACGACCAGTACGAGACCAGCGAATCCGGCGTGTTCGTCGCCGGCGACGCCGGTCGCGGCCAGTCGCTCATCGTCTGGGCGATCGCAGAAGGACGCGCTGCGGCATCCGCCGTCGACCGTTTCCTCGAGGGGGAGACGCAGCTGCCGTTCCCCGTGCGGCCCACCGACCACTCCATCTCGCTGTAACTATTCGTTCACACTGACCGACCACACTGAACCACCACCACAGAAGGAAATTCATGAGACGCGCGAAAATTGTCGCAACGCTCGGCCCGGCAACCTCCAGTTACGAAGACATCCGCGCAATCATCGATGCTGGTGTCGATGTAGCCCGGATGAACCTCAGCCACGGCTCGTACGACGTCCACGAGGCCGTATACGCGAACGTACGCAAGGCAGCGGAAGACTCCGGTCGCGCCGTTGCTGTACTGGTTGACCTGCAGGGCCCGAAGATCCGTCTCGGCAAGTTCGAGGGCGGACCCTACGACCTCGCGGTCGGCGACATCTTCAAGATCACCACCGAGGAGGTCGTGGGTACCCGCGAGCTCTCCGGCACCACCTACAAGGGACTCCCGGGCGACGTTGCCCCGGGCGACTTCCTGCTCATCGACGATGGCAAGGTCAAGGTCCGCGTGGTCGAGACCGACGGCGTCGTAGTGACGACCGAGGTCGTCGTCGCCGGAGCGGTGTCGAACAACAAGGGAATCAATCTTCCCGGCGTCGCCGTCAATGTGCCGGCGCTGTCGGAAAAGGACGAGGACGACCTGCGCTGGGGCCTGAAGCTCGGTGCAGACCTGATCGCACTGTCCTTCGTGCGCAACGCCGACGACATCACCCGCGTTCACGAGATCATGGTCGAAGAGGGTCGTCGCGTTCCGGTCATCGCAAAGATCGAGAAGCCGCAGGCAGTCGAGCACCTCGAGGCGATTATCGAGGCCTTCGACGCGATCATGGTTGCCCGCGGTGACCTCGGTGTCGAGCTGCCGCTCGAAGCGGTGCCGATCGTGCAGAAGCGCGCAGTCGAACTCGCGCGTCGCATGGCAAAGCCCGTCATCGTGGCCACGCAAATGCTCGAGTCCATGATTTCGAGCCCGGTGCCGACCCGCGCCGAGACCTCGGACGTTGCCAACGCAGTGCTCGACGGTGCGGATGCCGTCATGCTCAGCGGTGAGACCAGCGTCGGTGAGTACCCGGTCATCACGGTGCAGACCATGGCCCGCATCGTTGAATCCACCGAAGAGCACGGGCTGGAGCGCATTCCCGCGCTCGGCACCAAGCCGCGCACCCAGGGTGGCGCACTCACGCTCGCCGCGGCCGAAGTCGCCGACTTCGTCGGCGCGCGGTACGTGTGCGTGTTCACTGAGTCAGGAGACTCTGCCCGTCGTATGTCGCGCTTGCGCTTCAAGATCCCGATGAAGGCATTCACGCCCGACCCGGCCATCCGCCGCCGCATGGCGCTCACCTGGGGTATCGAGTCATTCCTCGTTCCCCGCGTGACCCACACCGACGCGATGTACCTCCAGGTCGATGAAGTACTGATCAACGAAGGACTCGCCGAAGTCGGCGACGTCGTCGTGGTCATCTCCGGTTCGCCTCCCGGGATCGCCGGCTCGACGAACGACCTGCGCGTGCACCGCGTGGGCGACGCGCGTAACGCTGTCGCTCCCGCATACGCGCAGTAGGTCCGCGCAGCAGTTCAGAACGCACGAGAGGGTGGTCCGGGAAACCGGGCCACCTTTGTGCTTTCCGGGTGATCGCGGGCGGAGCCCGCTTCAGGGGGTCCGGGGTGGCGCCGGGACTGGCCGGCGTCACCCCGTGGTTCGTCCGGTGTGTGGGCACCGGTGCCGAACGGACGACGCTGCACGGCCTCCGCAGTGTGGGCGGCTTCGGTCGAACCGATAAACGCGCGCCAGCGTCTTCTAGAAATGAAACATAGTAGCTTCACCAGTCGAATGTTTGGGGCTTTCGATACGCGCGGCGTCGGTCTACAATCCGCGAGGCTCGCCGCCAACACACCAGATTGGCGGCTGCGAACGGGCCCGGCCGATCACATTTGGCGGCCTGCATAGCGCAAGTTGGGAGTGGTTTGCAAGGCCTAATATTGTGTACCTCGTCCGGGGGTAGCCTTTTTCTTGTACCGCACATCCGTGGAAAAGGGGAACACAATGGTGATGCTTGAAAGCCGACGCACAGTCGAGGCTCCGACCCAACGAGCTGAGGGTGCCTCCACCCTCGAGTGGGAATCAGTAGAAGGAGTCCAGCCCGCCGCCTGGGTAGGTCGTGTACGCGGAATCTTCGTGGGCATGGTCGAAGCTCGCTGGCAGGAAGGTTACACCGCAACAACCCGTCTCGGACGCAAGCTCGGAACGTTCGGCACCCTCGCCGACGCCCAGGACGCGTTCATCGTGCACCACCCGCGCAGCCGCTGAACCGCGGATAACTCAACCACAGATATCTTCCAGCCCGGAATCGTGTTAGTCCCGATTCCATCGACAGGCTGATCAAACCGGTACTGGCCCCTCATCGGCGAAAGTGAGGGGCCAGTACTGTTTAACCGGACAGTACTGTCTAACTGGCCAGTACTGTCTAACCGGCCGGTGGTTCTCGTGAACGGCAAGTGTTTCCCAGTCTCCCGGTAGTTGTGCGGGGATCACTGCGGAACGACGGCGAGACCTCGGTCTCGTGCCCCGCATCCGTCGCCTGACAGGGTGATTCCCACGACGTACAGGCGCTGTGGGTCTTGTGCCCGCGACACTGTGACCGGGCCGCCGCTGTCCCCGACGCAGGTATTCGCAGTGCCGAGGGGCACAGTGCAGAGCGAGACCGGGACACCCGAGGGCTCAGCGGCATCCGATACGTAGGTGCCCGCGGCCAGCGTTCGGCATTCGTCGACGTCGACCACACGAAGGTCGACCCTTCGCAGCACACACGCCGGAGTACCCGACACCGCCGTCCGTCCCCACCCCCAACCGGCCACCAGCGAACCCGGCATCGGAAGTACTCGCGCTGGTCGGTCGACAACAGGGCCGTCGAGGTCGGCCGAGAGAGTCAGCATGGACAGCGTGCCGCCGCTGTCCGGCACCGCTGCGATCGAGACAACTGTTCGCCGTACTCGCGCAGGCGTTGCATGGCTACAGAGGTCGATAACGCCAGCCACCACATCGATGGTCCCGGCGGTCCGGCCGGTCAGACAATGGGTCGCGGTCACTACCGTGCGATGCGTTGTGGGCACTCCACCGCAGAACTGGCCGAGGAAAAGCGCATCGTCGGTCGCTGAGTGGTTCACGACTGCGACGATCGGCACCGCCGGCTGAGCCGGCGGTGCCGAAAGCGGGATGGTCGCCCCAGCGCCAACGGAGACGACCACCCCCATCACCAGCGCGACCCCGAGCGCGTACCGGTGAGTCTCATCCGCCTGGGCAGAGATCTTCGAAGAAATACTGTGTGCTGGCCGTCTTCTCGTAGACGACACCATCGATTCGATAGCGAAGCCGGAGGTTATCGAGCGATCCTCTTTCACTGTTCGTCCTCTCCGCCACGACGAGCACGTTGGCACGCCCGCCCGCGTGCAGTTCGAAGCCCTCCACCGGCTCGCGTGCGTTCCAGATCTGCATGGTGAGCTCGTCTATCGGCGGAAGGGAAGAGTTGCCCACAGCCCCGGAATCCGCTTCGAGCCGCGACACGAGGATGTCGTCGATCTGCAGGTTGCGCGGCTCGACGGGATCGACCGACACCAGCTCGATCGCGCTCCCGGCCGGCGCGGTGACGACGTCGGCGACAACCATCGGCTCATGGGGATCGACCGAGCTGCACAAGACGTCTGCGTCAGTGCCGTCGGAGCCCCACCTCGCCGGACCACCCGGAACAGCTGTGCATCCGCAGAGCACGAGCGCAATGAACCCGACAACGGGTGCCGCGGCCGCACGCGCTGTGCGCATCACCACCCGGCTCACATCGGCCGCGCGACCAGGGTGCCCGGCTTGTCGGCGGGCAGACCTGCGGTGCCGCAGAGGCGCAGTGTCTTGGAGAAATGGAAGTGCACGCTCGCCTTGGTCGAATACCCCGTCTTCGATGACAGGTTGATGCCGATGGCCGATGTGATGGACACACCACCGCTGAACCCGGTGGCTTTTGTTGTCGACTTCGTGAAGTCCGAATCAGCGTTGTACTTCTTGCAGTTGGTCGACTTCACCGTGGGAGCAGCGCTCGGTATCGACGCTGTGGCTCCGCCATCGTGGGCCGTGGCGCGAGCCTCGTACATCGTCTGTGCGTTCTGGCCCGTTGTGCAGATGACCCGGAACTTCGCATAGCGGAAGTCGGTTTTCCAGATGCGACCGGAAATACCTGACGACTTGGGAAAGCCGGTTACCGATTCCGAGTCGACACTCGACGTTCCGGTGGCGTTGAAAGAGCCCTTACTGCCCGTGGCCGAGACGCCGACCCCGAGTTCTGAGGTCGCGCCGGCGGTGTAGGTGAGCTTTGCCGTGGCGCCCGTGACGGTGAATGCGCGGCCGACAATGGTGGGCCGGGAGCCGAGGTTGGCGATCTTCGCGCTTACGCAGGTCTTCTCTTGCACGGAGGTCGTCGCGGTCCCGACGCCTGCCGGATCGAGGTCCGTTGTCCCGTCGCCGGCATCGCCCTCGGGGGTGACATCGATTTTCGTCGAGCCTGGCCTCAGGTCTACCGGTCGCGCAACCCGTGCTCCGGACAATTCGATTTCCTGGGCGGTCACTGACGGGAGGATCGATGCAGGAGCCGGGTAGCTGAGCGCCCGGACGCTGGGCTGACCGGAGATCGTGGTCACGACCTCGAGGTCGACCAGGCCAGCGCTGCTCACATAGGGCCGCAGCAATTCGGGGTCGGAGTATCGCAGTTCGAAACGACCTGCCGAGTCGGTGACCGCGGCGCCGACGGGGGAGAGCTTCACCGATTCTCCGATTGCCAGTGCGTCGAGGACCGACGCGGCCGGCCAGGCCTGGAGCACTACTGCCGTCCCGGTGGGAACGGCCCTGCCCGCGTCATCGAGCGCGGTGCCCGCGGCGACGATCTCGCTGCTGAGCCGCGCGGAGTCGGTGATACCGGGGGCGAGTTCCCGCAGCGACGGCGGAGCGGCAGCCGTACCGTCGCCGGCGGCCGCCAACGATGTATGGGCGGTGAAACCCAGGGCGAGGGCTGCGGTGACAGCCGCAGCGATTGTCGGACGCAGTCGCGATGATCGAGGAGCTGTTCGTGGTGTTGCCATTCGTGAGATTTCCCTTCGTATGATGCACGTGTGACGGCTGGCTCGGATACGGAACAAAATGTTCGGTGTCCGGGTAGGTGCTACTCATAAGTATGCAGATCAGGCACGGCTGAGGAAGGGGCTGGCGCAAATCCGGGGAAAAGGGTATTCACGAGATCCCGGCGCCGGTTTACGCGGTAACGCGAAAGAGCCCCTGCGCGGGGCAGGGGCTCTGTGCTGGTATCCCCGGGCAGAAGAGATATTTTTGTGCCGGATGTGGGACTTGAACCCACACGTCCTTACGAACAAAGCATTTTGAGTGCTCCGCGTCTGCCATTCCGCCAATCCGGCGCACGCCAACGTGGAAAACAATACCGTAGGCTCATACTCGTGACTGACACAGAATCAACCCCCACTGCACCCCGACGCGTAGTCGTTGCCGAAGACGAGTCGCTGATTCGCATGGACATCGTCGAGATCCTCCGTGACAACGGGTTCGAGGTTGTCGGTGAAGCCGGAGACGGTGAAACTGCCGTCGCACTTGCTACCGAGCTGCGCCCCGACCTGGTCATCATGGACGTCAAGATGCCCCAGCTCGATGGAATCTCCGCCGCGGAACGCCTCACGAAGAATCACATCGCTCCCGTCGTACTGCTCACCGCGTTCAGCCAGAAAGAACTGGTCGAGCGCGCGAGTGAAGCCGGTGCCCTCGCGTACGTCGTCAAGCCGTTCACGCCGAACGACCTGCTTCCCGCGATCGAGATCGCACTGAGCCGTTACACGCAGATCATCACCCTCGAAGCCGAGGTTGCCGACCTGGTGGAGCGCTTCGAGACCCGTAAGCTCGTCGACCGGGCTAAGGGCCTGCTCAACGAGAAGATGGGCCTCACCGAGCCAGAGGCGTTCCGCTGGATCCAGAAGGCGTCAATGGACCGTCGACTGACGATGCACGATGTTGCCCAGGCCATCATCGAGCAGCTGAGCGCGAAGAAGTAGCACCAGCGGTGCCTGCAAACTCCGCGGCGGCTGGAGGAGGCGAACTGCAACTGCAGCTCGCCTATCCACTGGTTGCCGAGAATGCGGCGAAATTCGCCGCTGACCTCGTGGCCCAGGCCACTGCCCAGGGCATGCCTCTCGACTACACGCCGGCAAGCGTCGCCGCACTCGACGCCGTTATCGGCAGCTTGCGCGGTGAGGGAGTGCCGGTCGAGCGAGTCGCCGATGTGCTCTTCGCTTTCGGATGCTATCTCGGCGAGACCATCGTGCGTGCGACCGGTGGGCGCTGGGTCGCTACGACATCCCTCGCGCTCGGCGGGCCCGCACTGTTCCCGATCGCAGTGGAGCTTCCTGGTGCGCGTGCGTGCGATCCCGTCTCGCAGCCATTCATCGCGCTCGCTGGTGGTCCCGCGGCGAGCTTGTCGGGATTTTTTGCGACCCTCACCGCCGAGCGGTAGACCAGTACGGGCGGCTGGCCGGGCCCTACCAGTGATCCACGGGTTGTCTACCCCCTTGCTCGTCGTCCCCGGGCGGCTGACAATGCTGGAGTGGAACCCACACCAGCAGCGTCGCCCCCCGGTGTCCGGCACGCCGGACTGCCGGTGACTGAACATGCCCTGTCGGCACACCGGGCACGCTCCTTTGTCGTGACCGGGGCAGCGCGGGGGATCGGACGGGCGATAGCGGAGGCCATCATCGCCGCCGGCCACGGAGCCGTCGCCTTCGACCGCGATCCGGAGGCGCTCGAGTGGGCGGCGAACCGCCCTGCCTACGAGCGAATTCGCGGTGTTGCCGGCAATGCCGGCAGTGTCGAGGACTGCCGCCGTGCTGCGGCCGTCGCGGGGGAACTGGGCGAGTTGTCCGGCTGGATCAATAACGCGGCTGTCTTCCGCGACGAGTTCCTGCACGATTCTGCCGAGCGCGTGCTCGGGGCGATCGACGCCAATCTCCGCCTTGCCATCGTCGGCACCTCGGTAGCTGTCGAGTGGCTGCGGAGGACCGGCTTCGGTGGGTCGATCGTGAATATCTCGTCGCACCAGGGCAGCCGAGCGGTGCCGGGAGCCTTGGCGTACGCGACGGCGAAGGCCGGGATCGAAGGACTCACCAGGGCGACCGCGGTCGACTATGGCGCCGACGACATCCGCGCGAACGCTCTCGCGCTCGGCACGATTCTGACCGAGAGACTGGAAATCGAGCTTGCCGGGATGCAGGACGACGAGCGCGAGGTGCGAATAGCCGAACTCACCGCCCTGCACCCGCTCGGTCGGATCGGAGCAACGTCCGATGTCGCCGCGGCGGTGGTCTACCTGCTCTCCGATGACGCAAGCTTCATCTCGGGGGCGGTGATTCCGATAGACGGGGGGCGTTCAGCGCTCGGCCACGATCCGGAGGCCCGCATTCCCGATGGCCGCATAGCCGACGAGCTCATGGAAGCCCCGCTCGCGCGCGCGTGAGCGGGCGACGAGTGCTTCCGGGCTCGCTACTGGTCGCGCAGCATGTTCGTCATGCGCACCGTCGACAGCCGGCGTCCGTCATCGTCGCGCATGACGATCTCGTGCGTCGCCAGGGTGCGGCCGAGGACGAGCGCCGTGCAGGTACCTGTCACGAAACCGCTCGTGATCGAGCGGCTGTGGGTCGCGTTGATCTCGATTCCGACCGCGTAACGGCCGGCGCCGGCGTGGATCGCCGACGAGACCGATCCGAGCGATTCGCCGAGAACCACGTGCGCGCCGCCGTGGAGCAGGCCGATCACCTGGGTGTTTCCTTCGACGGGCATCCGGGCCACCGAGTGCTCGGCCGAGAGCTCGACGAACTCGATGCCCATCTTCACAGCGAGGGCGCCTCCGCCGGTCGAAACCAGTCGTTCGACGAGTTCGGGGGCGAGGTTCTCGGGAAAGGTCGTCATCACACGCTCTCTGCGGTAAACCCGGTTGGCGCCATCTCGGATGGGCCTGTGCGGGTGTGGGCACTGTCACCGGGCGCGGCTAGGCTTGCTGCGTGTCGGACAACGAAAAGCCTACTCTGCTCATTATCGATGGTCATTCCCTGGCGTTCCGGGCGTTCTACGCCCTGCCGGTAGACAGCTTCCAGAACCGCGAAGGGCAGCACACCAACGCGATCCACGGGTTCATCTCAATGATGCTGAACCTGTTGAAGAACGAGAAGCCGACC
>Ga0247729_10000784_pt1 | contig 12323 bp, 7 predicted proteins | sample UWRJL133311R2_FD_180958 | JGI IMG/M metagenome (GOLD analysis project Ga0247729, IMG submission 180958) | Plant litter microbial communities from Arlington Agricultural Research Station in Wisconsin, United States - UWRJ-L133-311R-2 | ecosystem: Environmental > Terrestrial > Plant litter >... | reverse complement strand
TACAGACACGGGCGTAGACAAAGGCGCAGTCACGAACACGTCCTGCCTCTGCTGCGCATGCCGCGACCGCGCTTGGGAAGTGAGATTATGGAAGAGCGTTGTATCTGTCAATGAAAATAAAATGGTACATCGTTAGATCTATCTTGGTTTACGGGGAAAGCAAAACGCACCAGCACCCTCGAATACACCCCACTCAATGCCTTTTAGCAATGGCATACTATGAGCGAGTCGGCAGTCTGCTTGGTCGCTTATGTGGTAGGATGAGTTGTCGAGCTTTTATGCACAACATTAGCACGATTTCATTCGTTGGATGAACGAAGAGAAGAGGGCCGGAGCTTGACGCACCTCCCTGCTTAGTTCCTGCAACACGTCTCCCGGCCTCAAAGCGAGTTGAGCTTTCAACCCCATCAGCCGCTCGATATCGGCACGCTGACGAGCGAGCAGGACCCGTTGGGTTTGTATGAATGATTCGAGTGTTTGAATGCTGAGATAGGCAGAAACAGGTATTAGTTGACATGCAGACTGAAGTAGGATAGGACGGATGTACGTCTGGCCGTGTGGATCTGAACCATCCATTAGGTTGACCATCTCTGTTTGCATCGCTCAGAAACGGAGCATGAGTTGACGATATTGCAAGTCTTTGTTCAAGTACGAGTTTGCCAAGTGTGGGGACCGTTGTTGAATTTAAGCACGGGTTTTCAATAGATATGCAGCAGCGTTGGACTAGAGTAGACAGTCGCAAGTAGATATGAGTCCGATATCGATCTATGCATGCAAACGGAAGACGCTTTTTGACTGCTGGTGCCGAGCTTTGCCGACGTGGTTCGGATATCCCACGCGTTCGCTCCGTAGTTCAAGTTGCCATCTCAAACCTAGCGACGGCCCATGGCGCCAACATACACACAGCTACATAAGATACGAAGCCGATTCGTTTATAACATACGCCCGGAAGTTACCCACATTACACCTTTCTATCCCCCTCTCCTCCAAACCAATCAGATAACCATAGATGATGATTTGGGCAGAGAATAATTTCCTCTATGCTGACTCGGATGGGCCAACTGGACTACCTGGGTGGATTCTCTGAGAGACTATCCAGAATCTGACGAATCCTGAGGCAGAAGAGTGATGGAGTGAGCAGCAAAAGTTCTTCGTTTTGGTGTCATATTGAATGCAGCCTAATTACTGATAGAGATTGACCATGTAGCGGACTGTCTTTTCCAAGGACCACTCTCCCCCGTTATACGAAAAGGCGTCGAGGAGTTTTATCACTGGACCAAAGTTTCCCTTCCCGTCGTTGAATGCTACCAAAACAGATTTATCTCCAAATCCGATAATGTCCGCGCACCCATCGCCTGTCAAGTCGACTACGAACCTGGGGTGCCTCTTCACTTGCCAGCCTTGCTGGATGCAAAATTCATTTACCACCAACTTGACCTGCCCAAAGGTGCCATTTCCGTTGTTGAGAGAAACATAGACTCCTGCCTCTCCGAATCCAATAATGTCGCCGCGCTTATCACCCGTGAGGTCGGCGACGAATCGAGGGTGTTTCTCGACCAACCAACCATCTGCCCCACCAAAGTTGTCGATAACCTTGTGGACCAAGCCGAACGACCCATCGCCCTTATTCAACGACACATACACCCCATCATGGGCACATCCAATGATATCGGCCTTTCCATCGCCTGTCAGGTCGGTGACGAAGCGTGGATTCGCCTCGATGCGCCAGCCCCCTGCACTGTAGCAGAAGTTGTTGATAACAGGTTGTCCGAGGCTGAATGTTCCGTCGCCGTTGTTGCGACCGATCACCACGTTGTTCTCCCCGAAGCCAACAATATCGGGTCGTCCATCACCCGTGACATCAGCGAGGAAACGAAGGTGTCGATCGAGCCTCCAGCCCCCGCACTCATACCCGAAGTCGCTGACACCGAGTATAGGAGGGCTGAAATTGCCATTGCCATTGTTCAATGAGACGTACACTCCAGGGTCTCCGAAGCCAACGATATCGCATCGTCCAACATTCCTGAGGTCCGCCATAAACCGGATGTGCTTGTCGATGCGCCACCCACCAGCAGAGTAGGAGAAGGAGGCGAGGACCATCTTGGGATCGGTGAAAGTGTTGTTACCGTTGTTGGTGGAAATGAAGACAGCGCTTTCGCCAAACCCTATAATATCTGTCGCTTTGTCGCCAGTGGTGTCGGCGAGCAGACGGACGTGTCGATCGATGGTCCATCCTCCAGCGTTGAGGCCAAAGGACTTGACTACGGTGACGGGATGGCAATTGACGGCATTACGCATAATAACGACGCCATCTGTCCCGAAACCAACGATATCTGCAAGACCTTGCGAGGCAGTGGGCACTGAAGATCATGTTCGGTCAGCAGATCTGTCTCAGTCGTGCTGCATTTACCAGGCAGAGCTTGACTAATAGTTCTACTAGCCATAAATCAACGTAAAGGTGTAGAAGACCGAATTAGTGCTTCATTACCTCCGAAAACTGCGAACCTTTATACCTGGGCGATTCGAGGACTCACGCCTTGTGATACACTAGTTTCCTGTGATGTGGTCCGCTTGGTGTTTTAGATCATCCCTTCAGCTTGCTGCGGCCTGGCACGAGGTGTTCATCTTCAGGATATATGGGATGACCTTTATAGATCTTTCACAACTCATTCACCCGTTCACGCCTTCACAAACTTCGTTTCAGCTTGGCGCCCTATTTTGGCACTCTGATCGTGCAAACGCTGGACTATCTAGGCGGTTCTCTGGGGAAATATCTTGAGGCAGAAGTATCGATAGCGTGAACAACAAAGGTGGTTCGTTCGGATGGAATATTCGGCGGATGCATTCACCGACAAAGATTGACCATGTAGCGGATCGTCTTGTCCAAGGACCACTCTCCTTCCGAATTGAACGTGAAGGCGTCTAAGATTTTTGTCATCTGACCAAAGCCCCCCTTCCCGTCGTTGAATGATGCCCAAACCGAATTATCGCCAAAGCCTATAATGTCCGCGCACCCATTACCTGTCAGGTCGACTAGGAACCTGGGGTGTTTCTGCACTTGCCACCCTTGCTCGACACAGAAGTTGTGCAGCACCACCTTGGGCTGTCCAAAGGTGCCGTCACCGTTGTTGAGGGAAACATAAACCGCACCATGTGCGAATCCAACAATGTCGCCGCACTTGTCGCCCGTTAGGTCAGCGATGAATCGAGGATGAAAATCGACCTGCCAGGTTTGGGCAAAGCCGTCGACGACCTTGTTGACCGGCCCAAACGATCCACTGCCATTATTCAACGACACATACACTCCATCATGACCAAATCCAATAATATCGGCTCTTCCATCACCTGTCAAGTCGGCGACAAACCGTGGATGCTGCTCGATGCGCCAGCCTGCACCGTAGCAGAAGTCGTTGACAATTCTTCTTATGGGCCCGAAAGTTCCATCGCCATTGTTGCGACTGGTGATCACATCGGTATCCCCGAAGGCGACGATGTCTGGCCGTCCATCGCCCGTGATATCAGCGAGGAACCGGAGGTGTCGATCGAGCCTCCAACCTCCGCGAGCGTACCCGAAGTCGCTGATACCAAGTATGGGAGGGCTGAAATTACCATTGCCGTTGTTGAAGGAAACATACACTCCAGGGTCTCCAAAGCCAACGATATCACATCGGCCGATGTTCCTGATGTCTACCATGAAGCGGATGTGTTTTTCTGTGCGCCACCCAGCAGAGTAGGAGAAGGCGGCGAGGACCATTTTGGATCCTATGAAGGTGTTATTGCCGTTGTTGGTGGAGATCCAGACACCATCTTCCCCGAACCCTACAATATCCATCGTTTTGTCTCCAGTAGTATCGGCGAGCAGACGGACGTGCCGATCAATCGTCCACCCTCCTGCGTCGAGACCAAAGTCTTTGAGTACGGTGATGGGGTGGCAGTTAATCGCATTACGCATGATGATAACGCCGTTCCTCCCGAAACCGACAATATCTGCGATGCCTGGCGAAGCGGTGGGCACTGAGAATCATGATCAGTGAGCAGTTTTGTCTTGGTGGTTGTACACTCACCAGGCATAGCTTGACTGATAGTTTTACTGGTCATTGATCAATGTAAGATATGTAAAGGTATAGAAGACCGAATTAGTGCATCACTATCAAAACTCTGGATCTTTATACCCTGGGAGGTTGAAGGACCCACGTATTGTGATACCGGTTTCCTGTGATATGGTCGATGTGTTATTCTGGAACTTCGGAACATAAAAGCTTTCTGCAGCCTCGCCTCGGGGTACCTTCAGGGAAAATGTGATGAGCTTTACAGATTTTTAGCAACTCATTCACCCGTTCACACCTTCACAAATACTTCGTCTTCGTATCGGCTTAGCGCCCGGTCAAATGGCTGTCAGGCGCTAAGCGCTCGTGAGCTTTCAAACTCCGAGTGTTCCAACACACACTCAGGTGCTTTTGATCGCTATTGGGTAGAAGAACGTGGTGAATCACAAGACAGAAGCACCGGGATTTAATTGGCCCCTGGGGGATCTAGACCTTGTCAAAATGGCTGCGCATGTGGAATGATGGGATTCGAAGTAGATAGGAGCGGTTCTCTGGGGGAAATCTCAAGAAAGAGACACTGCGATAGCGATGGAAAAGGAATACAACAATGATCAGATCTAGTGAGTGTGGGTGTTACCACCTGACGGTGCACATTCATGTGGTGTACGTGTAGAACTAAAAGTGTGATATCCTCAGTTATGGCACACAGTTATTTCACTCGATGGAATGAATCAAGGTGAACTCCCACTGTATGGTGTCTGAGTAGTGTATGCTTCCGAGTCATCGAGGACTCAGTGTGGTTCCCCCAATCAACGGTTGGTAATTGGGCGCGTATGAACCAGGCGCACCCTACGTGCTGTGGAGATTGTTTTCATCATTCCATGCTGAGACCACAGCCCCATATTGATATGAGAGACCGCTTTGCAGGTACTTCCCGCTGGACCAAACCCTAGTCCACCTTAGTATCCCTGGCCTCTGTGTCACTGCATCTCTGTGTGCCAGCTAATACTATGGTCACTCTCTATCATCTTTTGATCCCTGGTCGATTGACACAACCATGCTCGAGATCTGCCACCATCAGGCCACTGGATGGCATAGGATGGCGGGAGGCGTTTAACTAAGCAGCAATCCATTGCTGATGGGTGAAATTATGACCACCGTCATCGAAATAAGGCATGTTCTCCTGTGGTCTAGGACGACAAATTCATTTCAACGATGCAGTAGAAAGCGGGGTGGTTAGGCGATACTGCCCTCGAATAGAGTTCGGACATCCCGACGGTGAATGTATAAGTCGCCCCTCTATGTTTTTTTCGACTCTTTATACATCTCTGGAAGTGCTATGTTGGCCTCGAGCCTAGGACGTGGCTCCTAACCCAGTTCGACACTCTTTTTGCGAACGCTCAACTACCTGGGTGGGCTCAAGGACAATTGCCTAGAAAATTTCCAGAATATGATAACCCTGAGGCTGATTTCGAGGCAATAAAATGAGCAGCAAATGTGTATCGTCCAAGGACCATCGACTGAAAAGACCTCGAGCAGTTTGCTCATCTCACTAACATTTCCCTTCCCGTCATCGAACGATACTCAAAATGTATTATTTCTAAACCCAATCATGTCCATATACCCATTGCTTGTCAAGCCGACTGCGAACCTGGTTGCTCACTGATACAGATTGACCATATAGCGAACCGTTTTGTCCAAGGACCATTCTCCCCCGCTGTACGAAAATGCGTCGACGATTTTTGTCGAGGGGCCAAAGTTACCTTTCCCGTCATTGAAAGATATCAAAACTAAAATATTTCCAAATCCAATAATGTCCGCGCAGCCATCGCCTGTCATATCGACTAGGAATCTGGGGTGCTTCTGCACTTGCCAGCCTTGCTTAATACCGAACTCGCCCAAGACTAACTTGGCTTGCCCAAAGGTACCATTGCCGTTATTGAAGGCAACAGAAACCCCTTCATCTCCAAACCCAACAATGTCTCCGCACTTGTCACCCGTGAGGTCGGAGATGAATCGAGGGTGTTTATCGACCCGCCAACCTTTGGCCGTACCAAAGCTGTCGACAACCTTGTTGACCGACCCGAATGTTCCACTGCTTTTATTCAACGACACGTACACCCCATCGTCGGCACATCCAATGATATCGGCCCTTCCATCGCCTGTTAAGTCTGCGACGAAGCGTGGGTGCTGATCTATGCGCCAGCCTCCTGCACTCTGACAAAAACCATTGATAAGGCGAACAGGTTGCCCGGATGTGAACGTCCCATCGCCGTTGTTGCGGCCGATCAATATATGGTTGTCCCCGAAGCCAACGATGTCGGGTCGCCCATCGCCCGTAACATCGGCGAGGAAGCGTAGGTGTTGATCAAGCCTCCAGCCTCCGACTTCGTACCCGAAGTCTTTGACACCGAGTATGGGAGAGCTGAAATGGCCATTGCCGCTGTTGAGGGAGACATACACTCCAAGGCAACTCCAAGGTCTCCAAAGCCAACAACATCGCACCGACCAATGTTCCTGACGTCTGCCATAAAGCGGATGTGTTTATCGGTGCGCCAACCACCTGAGAAGGCGAAGGAGCTGAGGGCCATTTTCGGATCGGTGAAAGTATTGTTGCCGTTGTTGGTAGAGATCCAAACACCATCTTCACCGAACCCTACGATATCCATCGCTTTCTTGCGAGTGGTGTCGGCGAGCAGACGGACATGTTTATCGACACTCCATCCTCCAGCGTTTAGGCCAAAGCATTTCACCACCGGGACGGGGTGGAAGTTGATGGTATTGCGCATAATGACAACGCCGTTTGTGCCGAAACCGACGATATCTGCGACGCCTGGCGCAGCAGTGGGCACTGAATGTCATGTCCGGTGAGGAACTCTGTCTTGGTCATCGTTCACTCACGAGGTAGAGCTTGGCTAATAATTTTACTAGACATGGATCGGTATGAGATTTCTATAGGTTGAAGATCAAGAACACCTCTCTCTATATTTGAAAGGTTTTATACCCTGACGGTTCCAAGGACTCACGTCTTGTGATCCACCAGCTGACAGGAATGTGGTCGGCTTGGAGTTCCGGAAAGTTGGAATAAGAAGGCCTACGGCGTGCCGTGGCTTCGTCACGAGGGTAGTTATCACAAAATGTGATGAACTTAGTGGATTTTGAGCGACTGTCAACCATTAAGCGCTCGTGAGCTTTCGAACTCCGACAGTTGGATATTCGCCCCCAGACTTCGGATCTAAAGTATTGGATGGCAGAGGATTGGTTAACTAGTTCCTCAGTACGCCAGGCATAGGTGGGCCCAAATAAGTCTATCGATCGTCCAGACCCCACCGCAAGGGGAATTTACTATCATTCCACCCGTCTCCTGCTTTTGACCGTTATTAATTCAGAAGAATGTGGTGAGACTGTTGGGTGTGCCCTAGAGCAGTCATTTATTGACCTTCTGGGGTCAAAAGATAGACCCCACCCTTCCTGTATCCATCAGTTTCAATAAGGTCGTAATTATCATACTGCTTCTACACCTGTAAGTAGGCTGAGAGCTCAGATGCTGTGATGTCACCCCTATCGGCTCATCAGTGCCGAATCTCAGTTGTGGTTTTCCCTTGTCAAATTTAATTTATAGAATGGCGTATGTGTAGGGAGGTGTCAAAGGGTCTATCTTGTTGAATAACACAGGTAAGCACTGCTCAAATAGAATAATGCCATGAATTGAACAACTATGTTCGAGTGTGCAGGCATGAAAAGTCAGTGAGATCATTGTGCGACGTCTCCTAGCTGAGGCTATATTTTATATCTTCTACTATAGTGTTGATCCCTCAGTTACTTACCGAAAGTAGCGCAGCAATTTCAGTAGAATTACTTTAAAAACGGGGGGAGCCTTTCTTAATCCTTTGTTAACTCTCGACAATGTTGAAAACCACAGATAGTCAATTTCAACTACTCAGAGGCAGAACCCAAGTATACGTCCCATACATAAATGATAAATTATCCTCCTCGAAACCCGTCTCCAGCCGCCCATTACCTGCGGCCCTTCTTCTTCTGGGCATTCCCGCTGATCTCGGCCAACGGTTGACGGCACGAACACTCGTGCGTGCAGAAATCATTGAGCGTGGGGTGAGCACCGTGCTTGCGTGAAGGGGCTGCCCCGTATACACGGCACTCATGGGTGGTTCCGCACAGAACATTGTAGTTGTGTGAGGTACAGGTCATGGGGACGGTACGACGGCTGTGAATGGATTGTTTTAGCCTCTGGATACTAGTGGCTCCAAATAGAATACTCACTAGATGAGATTGTAAACTGGTTCTTCGGAACGAGCCTCATACTCTGAGTCGTAGTCGTAAGCCGCTGGTGCAGCGAGGACGCTGGAAGCAGCGACGAGGGCGGTGAAGATCATCATCTTGGAGAAATGCATGGTGGAACGGATAGGTAGATGAATAAACAGTTAGGTTTTCGAGAGTTGTATGTGGTTCTGAGGAGGAACAATGTCAGTAATGCTGAACGAAAAATTAGACAAGATGGAATGAAAGACTGACTTCAAGTGACCGGCACTAGGTAGGAGATGTAGGTGGGCAAGCACAGCTTGATAATTACCAGTCTTCGTCTATGGTCTTTTATACGAATCCCGCCTCTGCTGCAAGTTGTACTTCCATTCTAGGCCATCCAACCGTCAAGCCCGAGATTCGTCAGCTTTTCTTCATGCTGGCGTTAATGTCTCTGCAGAGCGTAAGCCCTGACGGTTTGAAACAGAGAAGAGCAACGTCAATCACCTTCTTTTCATCACCATCTGTTCGATTTCTAATTTTGAATGTGATTTTCAAATCCCACCTACACTAAAATAACAACTACACATACTCTCCTTCTCTGAGGTGTGGCCACTGGAGGAGATCATTTGGCGATTGTCCTTCGGAAGAGCCGCATATTCCAGGTCAGAGCAGTAATACTGCAGCTTCAGAACCAGGTCGACTTTCGACATTTAGTGCCCAATGCTCATATAAACTGCCTCCGCACGGACTTATCCCAATCGGGGGCAGTATGGCGCTTGTACAATGTACGGTTGATCGCATCTGACGCCTTCCGATCGTCAGCCACTCCATGATCCCCATTTGGTTGAAGCAATGCACGCTGTGTATCCGCTGACCTGCAGGTTTCATGAGTACTGCGGAGATGGTTTCCATCGTCCCATGGTTCTAGTTTCTACGACCTTGCGAGGCTGCTGACACAACTGAGCAGGAGTCGCAGTTGGAACTACTAAGAAGGACCCTTGAGAGCTCGTTACACGGCACCCTGAGTTCCTTGGTCAGCCTTCATTCCACGCTGATGCACTCCTGGGGGTGTGCGCCACATTTGTTATGTGCAGACGGTGGGGGTGTGCATTAGGACTCGATATTAGTGATCGCTGAAAGAGTGAGTACCAAAAATCCTAGGCCTGGACGTCGCCGGCGATTTTTAAACTGGCGATGAAACATACAAATAACTCCTCGTTGTGCATATCTCTAAATCCGGTACCACGTAGCAGGCGCAACCAGAGCTAACCTAGAGCTAACCAGACAGAACTGGCGCCAGAGCCGGACCCAGACACAAAAGGTCTTCAGGGCGGTTAGCTTCTTTTCATCATGCGAGAGTCTCAACGAAGCGCCAGTTGTAGATGTATATAATCATGATCGAATTCTGTCTTGAACGTTGAACATTGAATGGATATCAAAGTGCGGGTGATATAGAGGTCTTGAATAGTCAGGTAGTTAAATTTCTTCTTTTCCGTCCTTAGTCCATCTAATATATGCGCATGCCGACAAATCCAAAAGAAAAGATAGTACACCGTGAGCCTATGGCCATAGCCAAACCCTCAATTTCCTAGATCAACGATGGTCAGACAAGGTTATCGATGCCCATTAACCCTCAGAACGTACCGTCCAGCTCGTACACAAATAGACCTACACTTCAACGCATCAAGCCCTAGCCTTCTTCGCGGCCTTCTCTTTCTGCTTCGCCTCTTTTTCCTTCTTCACTCTCTCCTTCTCCGCCTCCACCTTGGCGATCTCATGCGCTTTCTCGTTGAGCCCTAGACGGTTACGTGCGATTTCGTACGCGTAGAATTGGATACGTGTTACTGTAGGAGAGTTAGAATCGAATAATGAACGCCGTGTGAGAGAGGGAAGTGAAAGGTGAAATGTCGAAAATGAAAGGGTGGATGGTCTCTCCAGGGGATGGTATGGAACAAGAACAAAAGCCAACAAGAAATCAAGGCAAGGAAAGAGATGTAGACACACCGAAAATCGTATTCTTCTCGCCATATTCATCCCTCGCGTCGGTGCGGATGAGTGAGCCGAAGTTGTAGTCTTTGACCTTGTCTTTGTAGCTGAATATATGAGAAGAAGGGTTGTTTGTTAGCGGGGCTCAGAATCGACATGAGGAGGCAAGGGCGAAGGGCGGGTGTGGAGAGAGGTAAGAGAAGGCGGGGCCGATGCTTCCGCCTCCGCCTGCACCACAGCATGATGTTTCCCAGTACACCATCCAACAAACACTAGAAATAGCACCGATACTCACCTCTCACAAAACACTCTCCACCTCTTCTTCCCATCTGCGCTCTTCATCCAGTCCTCGTCCACCACGACAAGCTTCTTATGCTCATCCTCTGCGAGCTCGGGGAATGTGCTCATTGTATGCTCGAATATCTCATCGTCGTATTTGGTGAGCTTTAGGGCGGAGGGGTGAACCTTTTCGAGGAGGTTCCAGTAGGTTTGGGCCTGTTCGACGGCTTTCACTGCGAACCTGGGTGAGAAGAGTGGTTAGATTAGATTATACGAGAGCAGAAAAGAAGGGTAGGAGAAGGGCATGACTTACTGTTTCTCAATCTATGAGAGATAGAATAGAATAGGGCATCAGCGATGTTGACAGGATATTTGCGTAGCAAGATGGGAGGCAGGTTGAACGCTACACACCTCCATGAGATTCTGAGCGTTGTTTGGATCGAACTGGGTCGGTGCAGCCATTGTGTGAGATTAGGATTGCGGTTTGGGTAGGGGTAGATGTAGGAGCACGAAGCTATGTGGGCTAGTTGGAAAGGGGTGAGGATCAGACAATTGCGACGTCAAGACGCCGTTCGCGCAACACACTGAAGAACAGGTCGGTTGTTAGTGAGAACAAAAGGCGAGTTCAGGAAAAGTGTTCACCTTACAGATAGATAGAGACGATGAGGTGGCGGTTCAAGACAGAGAATGAAACCCGAGGTGGCTGTCACCGTCAGAGCAGACACCAATGAACTACCCACCGGTCAGACTAAGCCGGTTGCCAGAGAGTGGGAGAGTTATAGGTGTAAATAAGGCCTGCAGTTGGATAACCTTAAGAGAGCTATGAGCTGGCGATGGGTGTCGTGTCCGTGCTTCGTGTCCGTGCGTGATGTCCAAGTTCAATACGCGAAAATGTTCATGTGATCATATTGGCAGCCGGCAGAAACCTCGGATGTCAGATCCTCATGTTCGGGATCCGCGTCTTTGCATTGTCCGTTGAGGCTGAAGGGTATGCAAAAGGCGATGTACAGATCTTTTGGAAAGTATGGAACCGTTCTAGTGAGGCACTTGTGTTGCAAGCTTGAAGGCCAACTTACCGCACCTTCTGGCAACGAGCATCTTGCGTGGGAAATCTATTCACTTCTGTGGTCAGATCCCGTCAAAGCCATAGCGTTTCGTTCACTCTCTAACAAGATAAGTATCCGCCTCGCTTCGCTTCGGCGCATCAATATATTGAATCTCATTGGGCACACATACTCAAGGTCAATGACACCTACTCTGACGAACCTATCGGGATTCGGAATTTATCAAGTGGTCGAGGCTAACCCTTGCGATCCTTCCATTTCCTAGTGGTGTGTCTCCCTTTTGTACTTAAATCGTACTTTACAACAATAAGATCGCTTGCCTGGTCCCAATATTTTCGGATGAGAGCGACATCATTGGTGAATAATGGGAATTTCAAAATATCAATCTCCATGCGCACTGGGTGCGTCGTTTGTCGCTGAGCCTGCGGCTCGCTCCTCACGACACTTGAGGCCAAAGGGCCAAAAATATCATATACTCGGGGATGTAAAAATTATATTTGATGTTCAGTGACAGTGAAACCAGGAGATGTAGGTATTGGAAGTAAATACGGCCAGAAATGTAACCAATACTCAGCATTTCTTCGCCATCCTCACCCCCTTCGACATACCCATTGTCCTCATCTTTATCTCTCAAGTTGTGAGGGCGTACAGTCATGTGTATAGGTATTCATAAAAAATGTCGTGG
>Ga0247729_10000783_pt1 | contig 12335 bp, 9 predicted proteins | sample UWRJL133311R2_FD_180958 | JGI IMG/M metagenome (GOLD analysis project Ga0247729, IMG submission 180958) | Plant litter microbial communities from Arlington Agricultural Research Station in Wisconsin, United States - UWRJ-L133-311R-2 | ecosystem: Environmental > Terrestrial > Plant litter >... | reverse complement strand
TTGTCGGCGCGCAGCGTGGCCGTGAGCCGCACTTTATCGGCGAGCAGGTGGGCCCCAGCCTGCACGAAGCCGCCGGTTTTGGAGTAGGCCAGCACGTCGCGAAGCGGGTCCTTGCCCTGCTCGGGGTTGATGAAGTAGTTGCAGTCGGGCGTCACCAGGTAGGTGCGGTGGTCGGCGCCCACCAGCAAATCCACGGCGGCGGGCAGGAAGGTACGCCCTCCGCGCCGCAGGGCCTCGGCCACGTTCACCTGGCCCTCAGCGTGGAGCAGGTCGGCTCGCACCCGCAGCGCGGCACCCTGGTCCCAGTTGTTGATGTCCTGCAGCTCACCCAGGCGCTGGGCGAAGGCCGGCGTACCGGGCTGCAGGCGGCCGGCGTCGGCGCTGGTGCGGGCCGTGGCGTGGGCCTGGGCCACGGTTTGCCCGGCGGTGCGGGCGTCGTTCCAGGCCTTGGTGTAGTCCTGGTTCCACGCGGCGTCGGGCTTGTAGCTACGGTCCAGGTTCTCGGCCGCGGAGCGCAGGTTGTAGCTCTGGCCGGTGTTCTCCCGCGTTAGGTAGGCCCGCACCTGCACCACCGGGCCGATGAGCTGCAGGGCGTGCTGCTGGAGGCGGTAGTCCTGGAGCTGGAAGCGGTTGGAGCGCTGGTACACATTGTCGAGCACGGCCAGCCGGTAGGTGTAGGCCAGCTCGGTGCGGTCCGTGAGCTTGTAGTGCAGCGCCGCGTCGGCCCGGATGGTTTGCAGGTGGTAGTCTACCACGTCCTGCTCGTCGTAGCCGGTGCGGGCCACCGAGTAGCTCTTGCCGCCCAGCGTGAGCGAGGTCCGGTCCGACGACTCGTTGCCGTAGCTGTTTACCGGGTCGCGGGCGGGGTTTTCAGTCCCGAACAGGCCGGTGGTGGCGTTGCCGTCGGGGTTCAGCTCGGTCTGGTCGTTGGCAATCCAGTCGTAGCCGCGCAGGTAGGTGCCGTTCACCTTGAAGGCCAGCCGGGGCGTGAGCACCTTGGCATAGCGGACGCTGGTTTCGGCAAACGGCCGCGCCCCGGTGCTGGCGTCGTTGAGGTGGTTGACGCCGGTTTTCTGCTGCACGCTCAGCCCTTCGCTCAGGAAGGGGTTGCGGGTGCGGAAGCTGGCCAGCCCGTTGATGGCGTTGAGCCCGTACAGCGCCGCCGCCGTCCCCGGCACGATTTCCACCGTGTTGATGTCCAGGTCGCTAGGCCCGAGCACGTTGCCAATCGGGCCGCCGATGTGCGGGGCCTGGTTGTCGATGCCGTCCACGAGCTGGGCAAAGCGCACGTTGGTGGTGTTGGTGAAGCCGCGGGCGTTAATCACCTTGAAGCTCAGGCTGGGCGTAATCACCTGCACGCCTTTCACGTTGTCGATAGCGTCGAAAAACGACGGGGCCGGCGTGAGGCGCAGAGCCCGCGCGTTGAGCTTCTCCACCGTTACCGGCGACTGCAAAAAGCTTTCCTCCACTTTGGACGCCGCCACGACTACCTCGCCCAGGGCCACGTTTTGGCGGGTGGTATCGGCCGGCAGGCCGGCGCGGGCTGGGGCCGGCCGGGCCTGCTGGGCGGCTGCCGGGCCCACCGTCAGCAAGCCCAGACTCAGAACGGAAAAGGCCACGGGCGCACCCCGGCGCCAGCGTAAAACGTGCGACATTGAAACAGAACTTAGCAATGGAGAGTCCAGGCGGAAATCAGGGCTGCACGACCACCACGCGCAGAGCCGTCACCTGCCACACCTAGCACGTGGGGCGCTTTTCCTGGAGCACGATGATCTGGTAGGGGCCGGGGCCGGCGAGCAGCAGCACGGTCTGGGTGGTGAAGGCCGCGTCCAGCTCCGGCAGCGCAAATACGACCTGGTAGCCGTCGGCGGCCGTCACCAGCAGCGCGCCAACCGGCGGAAACGAAGAGTAATAAGGAACATAGGCCGCGGTGAAGGGTCGTTATATTTTCAGCAATATAACGACGATTTACCCGTCTGGTTGTCCTCTATTCAGCCAACCGTTGATTTTCCGCAGCCAGAAACTCCTGAAAGCGCGCCTGCATAGCCCGGAATTCGGTCAACAGCCGCAGCCCTTCCGCCGTCACTACGGCCCCGCCGCCGCGCTTGCCGCCGGTCTGGGTGTCCACCAGCGGCTGCCGCGCCTGCTGATTCAGGGAGTTCACCAAGTCCCAGGCCCGCTTGTACGACATCTCCATGGCCTGCGCGGCCTTGGAAATCGAGCCGAATTCCTGGATTTTCTCCAGCAGCTCCAGCCGTCCGATGCCCATAAACCGCTCGGCGGGCCCCTCAATCCAAAGACGGCCGTTGAGGCGAAAGGTCAGGTCGGGGCGCAGCAGGTCTTTCATGGTGCAAGCTTAGGGAAATATGGTTCATGTTCCTGCCCGATCGGGCGCTTGCTCAAAGCAGAAGGCCCGGAAGCTACTGCTTCCGGGCCTTCTGTTATCGTCTCACAAGCTGCAATTTTACTTTTACAGCAGCTTATCCAGCGTCAGGGGCAGCTCCCGCACGCGCTTACCGGTGGCGTGGTACACGGCGTTGCCGATGGCGGCGGCCACGCCCAGCAGCCCTACTTCCCCAATACCCTTCACGCCCAGCGGGTTCACGATATCGTCTTCCTCCTCCACGAAAATTACGTCGATGTCGTGGATGTCGGCGTTGACGGGAATGTGGTACTCGGCGTAGTTGTGATTCACGTAGCGGCCGAACTTGTGGTCCATCACGGTTTCCTCCATCAGGGCCATGCTGATACCCCACACCACCGAGCCCAGCACCTGCGAGCGGGCCGTTTTGGGGTTGATAATGCGGCCGGCGGCCACGGCATTTACCACGCGCGTGACGTGAATCGTGCCCAGGTCCGGGTCTACCTCTACCTCCACGAACACCGCGTTGTGGGCGTGCAGAGAGTAGGGCAGCTGCTTGATCATGTTGGGCATGGTGGTGGCGTCGGCTTCCACCTTCTCCTCCCCGCTGGCCTGCACAATGTCACGGATGACGACGGCCTGGCTGGGGTCGAGGCGCAGACGGATCTGGCCATCCACGAACTCCACGTCCTCGAACTTGGCCCCTTTTAGCGGGGAGCCTTTCAGCTTCTGGGCCAGCTTAAGCAGCTTCTCACCCAGCGCCTCGCAGGTCGCCTTTACGGCCATACCAACCGAGGCGGCCGTCCAGGAGCCGCCCTGTACGGGCGCGGCGGGAAAGTCAGTGTCGCCCAGCTGGAAGTCGACGGCGGCCAGGGGCAGCCCCAGGGTTTCGGCCGCAATCTGCGTCATGATGGTGTAGGTACCGGTACCGATGTCGTTGGCGGCACTTTGCACCGTGAGCAGGCCGTCGATGGTGAGCGTAGCCTTGGCGCCGGCCTTCATCTGGCTGGCATCCCAGGCGCCGCCGGCCATGCCCCAGCCCACGAGCAGGTTGCCGCGGCGCATGGAGCGCGGCTCGGGGTTGCGCTGGTCCCAACCAAACTTAGCCGCGCCCTCGTGGTAACAGTCGCGCAGCTTCTTGCTCGAAAACGGCTTGTCCAGGTTCTGGTCCCGGTCGGCGTAGTTACGCAGGCGGAACTCGAGCGGGTCGAGGCCGGCGGCGTAGGCCATTTCGTCCATGGCTACTTCCAGGGCAATGGAGCCCGTAGCCGCGCCCGGGGCCCGCATATCCTGGGGCGAGTACACGTCGAGCTTGGCCAGCTGGTAGCCCAGCTTCACGTTGGCGCACTGGTAGAGCATACCCGACCAGTTCACCACGTTTTCGGTGTAGTCCTCGAAGCGCGAGGTTTCGTGCAGGGCGTGGTGCTGCACGGCGGCCAGGGTACCGTCGGGGTTGGTACCGAGCTTCACCGTTTGCAGCGTGTGGGGCCGGTGGCCGATGCTGAACATCTGCTGGCGCGTGAGCGTCACGCGCACCGACTTTTTCAGCTCCAGCGCCGCCAGCACCGCCATAAACAGCTGGTACTGCGGCCGCAGCCCCGAGCCGAAGCCGCCGCCGGTGTACTTCGAAATCACCCGGGCGTCGTCCGGGCTCAGCCCAAAGATCTTGCTGATGTACTGCTGGCTGTTGACGGCACCCTGGGTTTTATCGTACACATTCAGCTTGCCGCCATCCAAGTACTCTACGGTGGTGCCGAACATCTCCATCGGGTTGTGGTGCTGGGTGCCGTGCACGTACTCCTCATCGATGCTATGGGCGGCGTTTTTCAGCTCCCGGTCCGGGTTGCCGCGGGGCGGGGGCGGCGGCACGAAGCCGGTTTTGCCCTTGCCCGGCTCGAAGCCCTGAGTGCGCTTGGTTTCGATATCGGTTTCGTGCGCTACTACGTCGTACTCGACCTTCAGAATAGAGGCAGCGTAGCGGGCCAGCTCGAAGGTTTCGGCCACAACCAGCGCCACGGGCTGCTGGCTGAACTTGATTTCGGCGCTGTACAGGGGCCGGAAGGGGGAGCCGCCGGGCGCTACGTCGTCCTTGTAGCTGCGGTCGAGCAGGGCCAGCCGGGGCACGTTCTCGTGGGAGAAAACCTGGAGCACGCCGGGCAGGGCCAGCACTTCGGCCGCGCCGATCTTGGTAATTTTCCCCTTGGCCACGGGGCTGCTCACGATGTAGCCGTAGGCCAGACCCGGCACGTTGAACTCGGCGGCGTACTTGGCGGTGCCGGCCACCTTGGCCGGGCCATCCACGCGGTTCGTGGGTTTGCCGATATAGGAAGTATTGCTCATCTGGCTCAGGGATTGGAATTTTGGAAGGCTTCGGACACCGGCAGCCCTTCGGCCGCCTGCTTCAGCGCCCGCACGATGGCGCGCTTGGCTAGCTCGATCTTAAACGTGTTGTGGCCGTAGCCCTTGGCACCTTCCACCACTTTGGCGGCTGCCCTGCGGAAGGTTTCCTCCGTGGCCGGCTGGCCCTTGAGCAGATCCTCGGCGGCCGGGTCGCGCCAGGGCTTGTGGGCCACGCCGCCCAGCGCCAGCCGGGCCTCCGTGATGGTATTGCCGTCGAGCTGCAGGGCCGCCGCCACCGACACCAGCGCGAAGGCGTAGGAAGTCCGGTCGCGCAGCTTGAGGTAGCTGAAGTGCTGGCTGAAATCCTCGGCTGGCAGGTCAATGGCCGTCACGATTTCGTCGGGCTGCAGGGTATTATCGAACTGGGGCGTGTCGCCAGGCAGGCGGTGGAAATCCTCGAATTTGATGGTCCGCTCCCCGTTTTTGCCCGTCACGCGTACCGTGGCCGCCAGCGCCGCCAGGGCCACGCACATATCCGAAGGGTGAGTGGCAATGCACGACTCACTGGTGCCCAGAATGCCCAGAATGCGGTTGTAGCCGCCGATGGCCGAGCAGCCCGAGCCGGGTTCCCGCTTGTTGCAGGGCGTGGCCAAGTCGTAGAAGTAGTAGCAGCGGGTACGCTGAAACAAGTTGCCGCCGTTGGTGGCCATGTTGCGCAGCTGGGGCGAGGCGCCGGCCAGAATGGCCTGGCTGAGCAGCGGGTACCGCTTTTCCACCTCGGGGTGCCAGGCCGTATCGGCGTTGGTCGCCAGCGCGCCCAGGCGCAGGCCACCGTCGGGCACGGCTTCGATGGCCGTGAGCGGCAGGTGGTTGATGTCGATGAGGCGGGTGGGCCGTTCCACGTTTTCCTTCATCAGGTCGAGCAGGTTGGTGCCGCCCGCAATGAATTTGACCTGCTCGGAAGCCGATTTTTCGCGCACGGCCGTCTCAACGGCCTCGGCGCGGGTGTAAGTAAAGCTATTCATGGTTTCCGAAGGTTAGGCGTGCGTGTCAACGGGCTTGGCAGTCCCGGCCGACCACTGCTCGTGGTCCAGCTCCTGCTGCTGCATCACCTCCTGAATGGCCATCAGTATATTGGTGTAGGCCCCGCAGCGGCAGAGGTTGCCACTCATCAGCTCCTGAATTTCGGCGGCGGTTTTGGCTTTGCCCTCGTTGATCAGGCCCTGGGCCGAGCAGATCTGACCCGGCGTGCAGTAGCCGCACTGAAAGGCGTCGTGGTCGACGAAGGCCTGCTGCAGCGGGCTCAGATGGTCTTCCGTGCCCAGCCCTTCGATGGTAGTGATGTCGGCGCCTTCCTTCATGACGGCCAGCGTCAGGCAGGAATTGATACGCTTGCCATCGACGAGCACGGTGCAGGCCCCGCACTGCCCATGGTCGCAGCCTTTCTTGGTGCCGGTCAGGTCCAGGTATTCGCGCAACGCGTCGAGCAACGTGGTCCAGGGCGCAATCTGCAGCTGCTTTTCGACGCCGTTGACCCGTAGTGTAACGGTGCCCGTCGGCGGCAGGGGCGCCAGTATGTTTGCCCCGGAGGCATGGTGAGTAGGTTCCGGCATGGAGGTGAGTGGTTGGGAATGAGAGAATATGATTCAGGCGGCCGGAGCGGCGGCGCGGAGCCGTCGGGCAGACCTTGGCTTCTTTGAACGTAGTATCCGCCGTACCCGCCCGATAGCACTAAAAGCAGGCAGCCAGGCTTGGTGGGTGCTTTAACGGTACGCGTATTACCGCGTGGGGTTAAGGCCGAGCTTAGATATTTAAGGCTTTTTTAGCCCGCTAGCCCGAGTTGCTGCCCCGGCAGCCGGACACCCTCAATTCTAGGAAAGCCGGATAATCATCTAGCACTATTTTGATACATTCTAAATAAAGCAATGTATCCTGCATTGGCTCCCGTTCCACCATCGGGCGGCCCAATGCCATCCGGTGGCGGGCCTGCAGCTTTCAGGAGCCTGCAGCTTCGACCCAGCCGCGGGTTTGCGGCCCTGCCATCCGGCAGTCATAAAAGAACAGCCCAATTTACCCGGGGTGTGCGGCACAACGGACTGCGCCCCTATATTTGGGCAAAAACCGACGTCCTATGCAAGTTTCCAGAATGGCGGGCAGCCTGATTGGCTCCGAGATTATCAAAATCGGCAACGAGGTCAACGAGATGATCCGCAAGGGCGAGGAAATCTGCAACCTCACCATCGGGGACTTTGCCCCCAGCATCTTCCCCATTCCGACCGAGTTGGAAGCGGGCATTGCGGCCGCCTATAAGGCGCACCAGACCAACTACCCGCCCGCCAACGGCGTGGCCGAGCTGCGCAACGCCGTGGCCAAGTTCACCGAGGAGCGCCTGGGCCTCGTCTACTCGCCCAACGATATTCTGGTGGCCGGCGGCTCCCGCCCGCTCATCTACGCCACCTACCTGGCCCTCATCGACGCCGGCAACAAGGTGGTGTTTCCGGTGCCATCGTGGAACAACAACCACTACTGCCACCTCTCGGGCGCCGAAGCGGTGATGGTGGAAACCCGGGCCGAAAACAACTTCATGCCCACCGCCGCCGAGGTGGCGCCCTACCTGAAAGGTGCCACGCTGCTGGCCCTCTGCTCGCCGCTAAACCCTACCGGCACCGTGTTTTCGAAGGAAGACCTGGAGCAGATCTGCGACCTGGTAATTGCCGAGAATAAGTCGCGGGCCGAGGGTGAAAAGCCGCTTTACATCATGTACGACCAAATTTACTGGATGCTGACGTTTGGCGAAACCAAGCACTACGACCCCGTGAACCTGCGCCCCGAGCTGCGCGACTACGTTGTCTACATCGACGGCATCTCCAAGTGCTTTGCCGCCACCGGCGTGCGGGTGGGCTACGCCTTCGGCCCGGCCATCGTCATCGACAAGATGAAGTCCATCCTAGGCCACGTGGGCGCCTGGGCCCCGAAGGCCGAGCAGGTGGCTACCGCCGCCTTCCTGCCCCAGACGGCCGCCGTCGACGGCTTCCTCGACGAGTTCCAGATCAAGGTGCAGGAAAGCCTGAACGCGCTGTACAACGGCCTGCAGGACCTTAAAAAGGAAGGGTATCCCGTCGACGCCATTGTGCCGATGGGCGCCATCTACCTTACGGCCCAGCTGAACGTGCTCGGCAAAACCACGCCGGCCGGGCAGGTGCTGGCCACCAACAAGGACATCACCTTTTACCTGCTTTCCGAAGCCCGGCTGGCCCTCGTGCCCTTCGGCGCCTTCGGCACTGCCGACACCTCGACGTGGTTCCGCATGTCGGTGGGCGGCGCGTCGCTCCAGTCGATTGAAGCCTCGCTGCCCCGCCTGAAGCAGGCGCTGGACGCGCTGAAATAGCCGCTCGAACGACGTAGAGACGCTTTTACTTACGTTTCTACCGTTTCTACATTCCACAAAAAAGGCCTCCTGCGTTGCTGCGGGAGGCCTTTTGTATGCTTGCTACCGTTAAAACGGCGGGTCGTCGTTGCCGAAGTTGCTTTTTGGAAACGGCGACGGGCCGGGGCCACCCTCGTTGATCTTGCTGCCCAGCCGGATGGTGCCGGGCGTGAAGCCGGTTTGCTCGTCGAAGGTGCTGGCCGGGAAGGCGCCGGTGTTGTACTCGGCGTCCATGCCGAAGCCGCCGCCGTCGAGGTCGGCAAACTTGGTGAACTTACCGATGAACTTGAGCTGCACGGTTTCCAAAGAGCCGTTCCGGTGCTTGGCGATGATAACCTCGCCGGTGCCCTGGGTCGGGTTGCCCATCTCGTCCTCCGTAATCTTGTAGTACTCGGGCCGGTAGAGAAAGATTACCATGTCGGCGTCCTGCTCGATGGAGCCCGATTCCCGCAGGTCACTCAGCTGGGGCTTCTTGTCGCCGCCGCGGGTTTCTACCGAGCGGGAAAGCTGCGACAAAGCCAGCACGGGCACGTTCAACTCCTTGGCAATGCCCTTGAGAGCCCGCGAAATCGAGGCAATTTCCTGCTCGCGGTTGCCGGCACCCTTGCCATCCGTGTTGCCCGTCATCAGCTGCAGATAGTCGATGATGATCATCTGGATGTCGTGGTGGGCCTTGAGACGGCGGCACTTGGTGCGCAGCTCCCGGATGCTCAGACCCGGCGTGTCGTCGATGTAAATCGGGGCCGACGACAGCGCCGAAATCTTGTGGTTGAGCTGGGCCCACTCGTAGTCGGCCAGGTTACCCTTCTTGATCTTCTCCGAGTCCAGCTCCGCCTCGGCCGAAATCAGACGATTCACGAGCTGCAGCGACGACATCTCCAGCGAGAAGATGGCCACCGGCTTCTTGAACTCAACGGCCGCGTTGCGCATGGCCGACACCACGAAGGCGGTTTTACCCATACCGGGCCGAGCGGCAATAATCACGAGGTCCGACGGTTGCCAGCCCGACGTGACGCGGTCCAGGGCGGTGAAGCCCGAGGGCACGCCGGTGAGGCCGTCCTTCTGGTTTTTCTTTTCCTCCAGCTCCTTGATGGCCTTGCCCATCAGGCTGCGCATGTCGTCGAAGTTCTTGCGGATGTTGGATTCCGAAACTTCGAACAAAGCCTGCTCGGTGCTGTCGAGCAGGTTGAACACGTCGGTGGTGTCCTCGAAAGCGTCGCGGTGAATGGTGCTGGCAATCTTGATGAGCTCCCGCTTGATGGCGTTTTCGGTGATGATGCGGGCGTGGTACTCAATGTTGGCCGCCGAGTTGACCTTGAAGGTGAGGTTGGCCACGTAGTGCGCCCCGCCGGCGGCTTCCAGCTCGCCCATCTCCCGCAGCTCGTGCGTGACGGTGAGAATGTCAATCGGCTCCGACTTGTCGAACAGGTTCAGGATGGCCTTAAACAGGCGCCGGTGCCGCTCGTCGTAGAAGCTTTCGGGCTTGAGCAGGTCGATGACGGTGGTCAAGGCGTCCTTCTCCAGCATCAGCGCGCCCAGCACCGCCGCTTCCAGCTCCCGAGCCTGGGGCGGCAGCTTGCCCGCCGGGCCCGCCAGGCCCGACTGCACGGGGCGGCTGGTCAGGGCGTCTTTGGCCCGCAAGGCCGAAAGTTTCAGGCGGTCATCCATCCGGTCATTCATCGTGTACTCAGCAAATCTAACCCAAAAGGGGCACAAAGCTAACGGCTGAGCCGCAGAATGTGGGGCAATCAAAAACACTTTCTTTTCGGTACCTTGACTGGACCGGGCCTGGTCCGGCGGCCAACGCGGGGCGTTTGCTACCTTTGCGCCCCGCTGTAAAGCTCATCCGCCCCGCTTTAGTTTATTTGAATGGCCGCTACGCCCGCTTCCCTCCACCGCCTGCACCTGATTGCCACCGGCGGCAGCATCATGCACAACCTGGCCCTGGCCCTGCACCGCCGCGGTGCCCAGGTCACGGGCTCCGACGACGAAATCTTCGAGCCCGCCAAGGGCCGCCTGGCCGCCGCGGGCCTGCTGCCGGCCCAGGAAGGCTGGTTTCCGGAGAAGATTACGGCCGACCTCGACGCCGTTATCGTCGGGATGCACGCGCGGGCCGACAACCCCGAGCTGCTCCGGGCCCAGGCGCTGGGGCTGCGGATCTACTCGTTTCCGGAATTTATCTACGAGGCCTCCCGCGACAAGCAGCGGGTGGTTATTGGCGGCTCGCACGGCAAGACCAGCATCACCTCGCTCATTCTGCACGTGCTGCGCTACCACGGCCGCCAGTTCGACTACGCCGTGGGCGCCCAGCTTGAGGGCTTCGATTTGATGGTGCAGCTCACCGAAGACGCGCCCATCATCATCATCGAGGGCGACGAGTACCTAGCCTCGCCGATTGACCGGCGGCCCAAGTTTCACCTCTACCAGCACCATATCGGCCTGATTTCGGGCATCAGCTGGGACCACATCAACGTGTTTCCGACCGAGGACGACTACCGGGAGCAGTTCCGCATCTTCGCCGAGATGACGCCCAAAGCCGGCGTGCTCATCTACGACCAGCACGACGAGCAGGTGCAGCTCGTGACCGTGCCCACCAATCCCGACGTGAAGTACATCGGCTACGGCCCGCACGAGCACGTGGTGAAGCACGGCAAGACGGCTTTGGTGACCAAGAAGGACGAGGAAGTGCCCATCCAGGTGTTCGGCGACCACAACCTGCGCAACATCTCGGCGGCCAAGGAGGTCTGCAAGCAGCTGGGCATCAAGGGCAAGGATTTCTACGAGGCCCTGGCCACGTTCAAGGGCGCGGCCCGCCGGCTGGAAAAGGTGAGCGAGGGCGCCGGCTCGGTGGTGTACAAGGACTTCGCCCACGCCCCCAGCAAGCTCAAGGCCACGGCCACGGCGTTTAAGAAGCAGTACCCCCAGCGTCGGCTGGTGGCCTGCCTGGAGCTGCACACCTTCAGCAGCCTGAACCCGGCCTTTCTGCCCCAGTACGCCCACACCTTCGACGCGCCCGACGTGGCCATCGTGTACTTCAACCCTCACGTGCTGGAGCACAAGCGCCTGCCCGCGCTGCCACCCGAGGCCGTGCAAGCCGCCTTCCAGCGCCCCGACCTGCGCGTGTTCACCGACAGCCAGGCCCTGGCCGAGTTCCTGCGCCAGCAAAACTGGCAGGACACGAACCTGCTGATGATGACCTCCGGCACCTTCGACGGCCTCGACCTAAGCCAGCTGGCTGACGAAGTAACCCGCCCAGCCTAGGATCGGGCAGAAACGGTAGGTACCGTTTGCCCAATCGGTACCTACCATTTGCTTAATCGGTACCTACCGTTTATCCAAACGGTACCTACCGTTTGTAAGGGTGTTCCCGACCGATTAAAAAAAGGAGCGCCCCTATACGCAGTCTGGTCAAAAGGGCTCCGGCTGGGGCCGAGAAGGCCCGTTAATCACTCTGCTTATCTTCTCCGCCATGAAACCCCACCTTCTGCTTCTTCACGGGGCCCTGGGCTCCGCCAAAACGGTTCAGCCGTTGGCCCGCGACCTGTCGCAGTACTACCAAGTGCACTCGTTCTCGTTTAGCGGGCACGGCGGCCGGGAGCTGGTGGCCGAGGAATTTACGATGCTGCACTTTGCCCAGGAGGTGCAGCACTACATTAGCCGGCAGAGCCTGGGGGCGGTGCACGTATTCGGGTTCAGCATGGGCGGCTACGCGGCCCTGCTCAGCGCGCTGCTGGCTCCCGGTTCCATCCGGAGCGTCACCACGCTGGGCACCAAGTTCGACTGGAACCCCACTACCGTGGGCCAGGAAACCCGCCTGCTGGACCCGGCGAAGATTCAGGAGAAAGTGCCGCAGCTTGCCGAGCAGCTGGCCCAAACCCACGCACCCACGTCCTGGCCCGCGGTGCTCACGGCTACGGCCCGTATGCTCCAGCAGCTCGCCGACAACCCGCCGCTGACGGCGGAAACCCTGGCGCGCATCCCCATTCCGGTGCAGATGCTGGTGGGCGAGCTGGACAAAACCGCCGACGTAGATGCCTCGGCCCGGTTTGCCGCCTACCTGCCCCACGCCACATGCGAGGTAATCATGAATACGCCCCACCCGCTGGAGCGCGTCAACCCGGACTTCCTGGCCGGGCGCATCGCGGGCTTTATCGGGGCCATCGAGGCAGCCGGCTAGTCCCGGACAGCCCGGCCCCGGCGCTGGCT
>Ga0247729_10000782_pt1 | contig 12336 bp, 12 predicted proteins | sample UWRJL133311R2_FD_180958 | JGI IMG/M metagenome (GOLD analysis project Ga0247729, IMG submission 180958) | Plant litter microbial communities from Arlington Agricultural Research Station in Wisconsin, United States - UWRJ-L133-311R-2 | ecosystem: Environmental > Terrestrial > Plant litter >... | reverse complement strand
CGGTGTAGCCGACGAAGATGGTCGGATCGACGAAGCTGTGTCCCGCCCACTCGCCGAACTCCCAGAGCACGCCGCCGACGACGCCGAGCGCGGTGACGAGCACCGCCGCGCCGAGGCGCGGTCGACGAACGTGCAGGGAGTCGGGCAGCACGCCCACCCGGGCGAGCAGCACCCAGACGATCACGGCGACGAGCCCGTTGAGCACGAAGTGCACCGGGAGGTCAACCAGCGGTGCGGAGACGTAGAGGCCGAGCACGCTGAACCATGCGGCGACGAGCAGGGAGACTCCGAAGGCCGCATCGAGTGCCGGCCGGACACCGAGGAACCGGGGAAGCACCAGTCCGATCATCGAGAGGGCGAAGACGGCGACGTCCACCGGGGACCACCAGAGCAAGACGGCGACGACGCTCATCAGACCCGCCAGCCGCACCGCATCCGCCAGCAGCAGAACGCCGCTCGGCGCGCGCAGGAAGGACTCGATCATGCGGGCAGAATACCCGGGATCGTGCCGGCGGCGGGCATTCGCAGCAGGGCTTGCACGGGCTCGTGATCGGAGGCAGCGGCGCCGTCGAAGCGCACCGCGTTGATGCCGATGGAGAGCACCTCCACGCCGGGGCTCACCGCCATCCAGTCGATGCGGCGGCCGAGCCGCGGCGCCCGGTAGCCGGAGTAGGTCTTCCACTGCGGGGAGAGCCGCTCCGCGGCGACCGTCCAGGCGTCGAGCAGTCGGCCGTGCGCGGTCAGCGCGCGGAACGGGGGAGTGTCGATACCGGTGTTCGCGTCGCCCATCACGACCACCGGCATGGCGCTCGCCGCGGCCAGGTCGCCCACCATCTGCGCCGAGGCCCGGCGGGACTTCGCCGAGAGGTGGTCGAAGTGGGTGTTCAGTGCGCGAAAGCGGATGCCCGTGGCCAGGTCGGTGAAGACCGCCGAGACGACGACGCGCGGCACCAGGTTGCCCCACGACCGCGATCCGCGCACGGCGGGTGTGGACGACAGGGCGGACTGCGACCACTCCTCGAGGTGCAGCCGGGTGGCGTCGAAGAAGACGGGGCAGCCCTCGCCCCCGCCGCGCGGGCCGCGCCCGCGCCCCACCCGGCGGTAGTCTGCGCCGAGCGCCTCCAGCAGGAAGCGCGCCTGGTCGGGCATCGCCTCCTGGGTTCCGAGCAGCGCCGGCCGCTCCGCCCGGAGCAGCTCGGCCATCAGGCGCCGGCGGCGCGACCAGAGGTCGGGGCTGCGCTTCACAAGGTGCGACATGCGCCTGCGGATGTTGTAGGTCATCACGTGCAGCGCGGGCGGGGCGGCCGCGGTCATCATCGGCGCGCGAGTCGGAGCGGGATCCATCGGGTCAGCCTAGGTCAGCGCTGCGATCGCCGCGATCAGAGCGTGAGGGTGGTCGTACGCCACAGCGGGGAGTCCTGGTGGAGCAGCCAGGCGATCGACAGCACCTGGCCGCTCACGGCGGTGGTGCCGACGACGAACTCGGCCCCGGAGCCGGCGGCGACGTCGAGCGTCACCGTCGTCGGCTCCCCGTCGAGCCAGCCGGAGATCGTGCGCGGCGGCTCGGCCATGATCGTGTCGCCCGAGTAGACGTAGGGGAAGGAGATACGCGGGGGCGTCGCGGGGTCGAGGGCCTCACCGGCGTCGAGGTCGGGGTTCACCCAGGTGAAGGGCGTCTGGCCGGTGGACGGAACGGGCGTCGAATCGATGCGAGGCCCCGCGTCCGTGTCGCGCACCACCCAGGCGTCGGCGAGCCCGGGCCGACCGACCTCGACGACCACCGCCGTCTGGCCGGGGATCTCGTGCGAGACCAGGTCGCCGTCGACGAACTGCGCGGCATCGGCCGCGGTGACCGAGCCGTCGTCCCCGCGGGCGGCGGCGTAGGTGTCCTCCGACACGTAGATCTCCTGTGTCTCCGGACTCAGGAGGGCCCAGGCCGCGGCGGCGTCGTCCTCGGCGATCGCCTCGAGGTACTCGGTGACCAGCTCCACCGCGGGGTCCACGCGGTCGGGCTCGGTCGTGGCTGTCGGGGTCGGCGACTCCGGAGCCGACGACGCCGCGGTCGGCGCGGAGGGTGCGCACCCGGCCAGGGAGAGCACAACGGCGCCCACGATGATGGTCGACTGGATGGGAATTCTCTTCAGCTTTTCCATCGTTCCACCCTATGAGGTCATTTGCGACACTCCCGGGATTGCGGAGCCAACAGTCAGCTTGCCCGGGACGGGGACGACTGCAGCGGATGCCCGCCGCCGGAATACGACACGTCGCTGCACCTGGAACCCCACCACCCAGAGCACCGTCTCGCTGAGCACCTTCGCCGCGAGCAGCGGCACGCCGAGCGCGGTGAGCGCGGCCAGGAGGCCGTAGCCGGCGGCGACCACCGCCAGTGCGAGAGCGAGGTAGCGCGCGGCGTCGCGACCCAGCGCGCGGACGCCGCGCGACCGGAAGACCACCCGCCGGTTCGCTACGAAGTTCGCGATGCCGCTGACCGCCCGCGCGCCGAGCACCGAGGCGAGCAGCGAGCCGGTGAGCGCGTACAGCACCTCGAGGGCCACGAGGTCGAGCAGGAACGACAGGAGCGACACGAGGGCGAAGGCCAGCAGTGGGCGCATCACCCGCAGCGAGTCCACGACGGGCCGGAAGTGCGAGGAGGCGTTCTGGTCGAGGTAGATCGTCTCGATCGGGATCTCGTCGATGCCGACCCCCGTCGACGCGCAGTCCAGCAGCACGGCGGACTCGTACTCGAAACGCTCGCCCTCCACGAGCAGCAGCCGGGGGAGCAGGGCGGCCGGCAGCCCGCGCAGGCCGGTCTGCGTGTCGTGCACGGCGCATCCGCTCGCCAGCTGGAAGACCCGGCGCGACACCGCATTGCCGAAGCGGCTGCGCACCGGCACCGCGCCGACAAAGCGGCGGCCGCCGAGCACGAGGGCCCCGTCGCCGTGCTCGAGGCGCTCGGCCACCCGCAGGATGTCGGCGGTGGAGTGCTGCCCGTCGCTGTCGGCGGTGACGACGTGCTCGTGGGGGTAGTGGGCGAGCACGTGGCGCAGCCCCGTCTTCAACGCGTGGCCCTTGCCGCGGTTGCCGGTGTAGCGCAGCACCTCGGCGTCCTCGGCCACGGCGGCGCGGAAGGCCGCGTCGTAGCCGGGGCCGCTGCCGTCGTCGACCACCACCACGCGCAGCCGGGGTGCGTCGAGGCGCAGCCCGCGCACGACGTCGGCCAGGGTCGAGCCGGGCTGGTAGGAGGGGATCAGCACGATCACGGCGGGCCTCAACCCTCGATGTAGAGGATGTCGGAGGTGCCGCGCTCGGCGTCCCTCCCGAGCGGGTCGTTGACGAGGGCGCCGTCGAAGTACATCGTCGACGACCCGCCGCCGTCGAGGTTGTACGCGGTGGAGACACCGAGCCCGGTCATGATGTCGGCGAGGCCGGGCAGGGTGACACCGGCGCTGTAGCCGGGGCTCCGCCCGTCGACCACCACGAAGACGAGGTGGTTCGTGTCGACCACACCCACGGCCGTGCGCGGCTGCTCGCCCTGGATCGAGTGGTTGCCGACATTCGTGTCGACCTCCGCGTTTTCGATGCCGTCGACGACCTCGCCGTTCTCGACGATCGCCGGTCCGGAGGAGAGCGTGTTCCACACGCCGGCGGCGAGCAGGGTGGCCGCGTCGGTCGTGGTCTCGTCGTAGACCTCCACGCTGCCGTCGAGGAAGAAGGCCAGTCCCTCGCGGGCCCCCTCGTCGCGGTAGACGACCCCGTTGCGGATGACGATCCCGGTGTCGCGGAAGCCGTAGTAGTCGCCGTTGACCGCGAAGACCGCCCCGTTGTCCTCGGCGGTCTCCGACGTGGTCTCGGTGATGTTCTCCCCGAAGCTGTTCTGCGCGAACGCCGACTTGAGCACGGTCGCATCGCCGATCGTCACGTCGGCGACGTAGTAGGTGACGGTGTCGTCGCCGCTCCCGGTCACCACGGTGGAGATCGCGATGCTCGCGTCGGATGACTCGTAGCCGGTGTCGGTGGTGACGGCATCGCCGCCGTCGGTCGTCGTGGCCGTCACCGAGGAGTTCGCCGCCTCGTACTCGTCCACGTCGGCGATGCCGACGTGCTCGATCACGAAGCGGTCGAGCGCCCAGTAGGTGCCGCCGCCGAGTGCGAGGACGACGCTCAGCCCGAGGGCGACGGCGAGGGTGCGAGTGCGGTGTTTTCTTCCCATGCCCCATTGCTACGGGCGGGGCCTAGGGGCGGTGCAGGTGCCGGGTGGGGTGCGGGTGGGAGAACGCTATGCGGAGGCTGTGCGGCGGTGCCCGGGGGAGACACCGCCGCACGCCCGGCTACTTCTTGACCGCCGTGACGATCAGGTACTCCCAGCCGAGCGAGAGGCGCTCGCCGGATCCCTGATCGTGCCGCTCCGCGAGTTCCACGAGGTCGCGGTCGAGGGCGGCCACGCGCTCCCGGTCGTCGGCCACGTTGCGGTACGCGGCGATCGTCGGGCCGTAGTGCGAGGCGAAGTAGTCGCGGAAGTCCTCCGCGCGGGCGAACTTGTCGATCCGCACCGTGCCGAGACTCACCGAGACGTCGCGCACCCGGTCGCCGAACAGCTCGCGCACGTGCTGCTCGTCGCCCCAGAGCGGCGGCGGCTGCGCCCCAGGAGGCGGCGCAGCGGCGTAGGGCCGCATCGTGCCGAGCATCTGCCCGACGAAGCCCCGCGGCGTCCAGCTCAGCACGCCGATGCGTCCGCCCGGCCGGCAGACCCGCAGCAGCTCGTCGGCCGCCACCTGGTGGTGCGGCGCGAACATCACGCCGATGGTCGACAGCACAACGTCGAACTCGCCGTCGCCGAACGGCAGGTCCTCGGCGTCGGCCTCACGCCATTCGAGCTCGACACCGGCCTCCGCGGCCTGGCGTCTGCCCGCCTCGAACAGCTCCGGCGTCAGGTCGCTCGCGACCACCGTGGCGCCCGCCTTCGCCGCCGGGATCGCTGCGTTGCCCGCGCCCGCCGCGACGTCGAGCACCCGGTCGCCCGGCGCCACCCCGACGGCCTCGACCAGGGCCGGCCCGAGCGACGAGATCAGGTCGTTCGCCAGCTCCGGGTAGTCGCCCGAGGCCCACATCCTCCGGTGGCGCGCCTTCAGGTCGCGGTCCGTATGCACCGCGTCTTTCAACTCACTCATGATTGCTCCTTCCGGCCGCGTCATTGCGGCCTGGAAAAAGTGTGCTCCGCCTCACACCGTGGGCGCAGCCCCCGTCAACACCCTGGTGCCGCCCACCGCGCCCTGGCTACAGTCGCCCGCATGGTCACAGTCCTGGTCACCGGGGGCACCGGTACGGTCGGCTCCCGGGTCGCGGCGCGACTGGTCGCCGACGGAGTCGAGGCGCGCGTCGCCGGTCGACGCACCGAGCCGCCGCTGGCCTGGGAGGACCCGTCTACCTGGCCGGCCGCGCTCGCCGCGGTCGACGCCGTGTTCCTGCTGCTCCCCGAGCAGACCCGGCTGCCCGCCGGCTTCCTCGAGACCGCAACGGATGCCGGGGCCACGCGCGTGGTGCTGCTCTCCGACCGGAGCGCGGCTCTGCGCCGGGTCGAGTATCTGCTCGAGGCGGAGCGCCTCGTCCGCTCCTCGGGACTCGACTGGACCATCGTGCGGCCCGACTGGTTCCAGGAGGACTTCGAGACCTTCTTCCGCGAGCCGGTGGCCGGCGGACTGCTCGTGGTCCCGGTGGGGGAGATGCTGCAGGACTTCGTGAGCGCGAACGACATCGGCGAGGTCGCCGCCGTCGCCCTGCAGGGCGGGTACCCGGGTCGGGTTCTCGAGGTGACGAGCGCCGAACGGATGACCTTCGCCGAGGCGCTGGGCGTGATCGGCGCCGAGATCGGACGGCCCGTCGCCTTCGACGGCAGCGCGGAGCTCTACCGCGAGCAGCATCTCGGATTCGGACGGTCGCGGGATGAGGTGGACGCCGAGATCGCCGCCTTCGAACGCCTCGCGGCGGCCGGCGATGTGGAGCTCACGGACACCGTCTCCGCGGTGCTCGGCCGTGCGCCGGTCGCCTTCGCACACTACGTGCACTCCGCGGCGGCACGCGGCGTGTGGCGCGAGGAGGCCTAGTCGGGGACCACGCCGTCGACTAGCCTGACGCCCATGGCAAGCGACGCGGTACAGCTGACGGTGGGCGAGCGGGAGGTGCGCATCTCGAGCCCGGGACGCGTGCTCTTCCCCGAGGCGGGCATCACCAAACTCGATCTGGCGCAGTACCTGGTCGATGTCGGCCCGGCCTTCATGGCCGCGAACGGCGACCGCCCGGTCTCCCTGCAGCGCTTCTCCGCGGGCATCGACGGCGAGCAGTTCTTCTCGAAGAACCCGCCGAAGGGGGCGCCCGATTTTGTACGCGGCGTCGCCGTCGTCTACCCGAGTGGGCGCACGCATCCGCAGCTCGTCATCGACGAGATCGCCACGGCGGTCTGGGCGGCGCAGATGAACACGGTGGTGTTCCACCCCTGGGCCAGCCGCGCGGGAACCCCCGACCTGCCCGACCAGCTGCGGATCGACCTCGACCCGCAGCCCGGGACCGACTTCGACGACGCGATCCCCGTGGCCGTCGAGCTGCGCGCCGTGCTGGCCGAGGCCGGGCTGACCGCCTTCGTGAAGACCTCGGGAAACCGCGGGCTGCACGTCTTCGCACCGATCGAGCCGGCCCACGAGTTCCTCGACGTGCGGCACGCGGTGATCGCCGCCGCCCGCGAGCTGGAACGGCGGATGCCGGAGCGGGTGACCACCGCCTGGTGGAAGGAGGAGCGGGGCGAGCGTATCTTCGTCGACTTCAACCAGGCCAACCGCGACCGCACGATGGCCGGCGCGTACAGCCCCCGAGCGCTCGCGCACGCACCGGTCTCCACCCCGCTGGAGTGGGACGAGCTGGCGGGCGCCGACCCCACGGCGTTCACGATCGCCACCGTGCCCGAGCGCCTGCGCACCACAGGCGACCCCTGGCGCGACTTCGACGCGCACCCCGGCACGATCGACGTGCTCGCCGGCTGGTGGGAGCGCGACCTGGCCGCCGGGCTCGGGGAGCTGCCGTTCCCTCCCGACTTCCCGAAGATGCCGGGGGAGCCGCCGCGCGTGCAGCCGAGCCGGGCGAGGAAGCCCGCCTGACCCGACCGCGCCGCCGACTCAGCCGATGCGGTTCCGCGACCGCGGCGCCACGGCGGTGAGCGCCCAGCCGACGAGGCCGATGAGCACTCCGGCGCCGATCGCGAACGCCGCGACGCCGAAGGAGACCACCGAGGTGAACAGCGACGCCCGCAGGAACGAGGCGTTCATCACCAGCTGCCTGGTCGGGTCGTCCTGGTCGAGCTCGGCGTAGGTCTTGCCCCCGCTGGCCTCGAGGGCGTGGTGGTTGATGATCGTCGCCTGCGCGAAGGCGGAGAAGGGGCCGGTGACATTCGCCCCGGCGAGGAAGGAGGAGTCCTCGCTCACCGTGATCTTCTCGGCGGCGAGCTGGGAGCTCACCATCCCCCACACCGCCCCGCCGACGATGACCATCGCGACACCGCCCGCGATGGCGAGCACGCCGATGCCGCGCACCACCCCCGCCCGTCGTGGGCTCAGTGCCGGTTCCCCGGCGGTGTCCGTTGTCTCGATCGTGGTGCCGGTGTTGCTCGTCACGGTGGTGCCTCTCGTTGGAGTGCCGCCCGATGTGGATGCACGGTCTCACTGTGGCGCAGGGGGAGGGCGCGCAGCAGGGCACAAGGTCCCGATTCCCGATGAATTCTCGATGTCGGGCGGCCGCGGGTCGCGGACGCGCGGCGCAATGCCAGCCGGGGTGCGTACTCTGGTCAGGTGGACTCCGGGGCTCGTCGAATGATCGTCACATCGCGAGCGTTGTCGACGGCCGTCCTGCTCGTCAGCGGGATCGCCTTCCTCGTCGTCTACGTGGTCGGCGTGCGTACGCGTCGCGGCCAGGACCTCGAGAACCTCGCGCTCGGCGCCTCCGAGTACATCGACAAGCCGGGCGGGCTGCTCTCGCTCGTGACCGTGCCGAACCTCGCCGTGGCGCTCTTCGGCATCGTGGTCGTCGGGCTGCTGTGCGGCCGGGTGCGGCCGACGGTGCGCGCCGCCGCCATGATCGCCGCCGCCAACGTGCTCACCCAACTGCTCAAGTACGGCGTGCTCAGCCGCCCCGACTTCCTGGAGACCGCCGAGGCGAACACCCTGCCCAGCGGGCACACCGTGGCCTTCGCCTCCGTGCTGCTCGGCCTCCTGATCGTGCTGCCGGCCCGCCCGCGCCCGATCGTCGGGCTCGTCTCGTGCATCGTGCTCGGCATCGTCACCTTCCAGCTGCTCGCCTACGGCTGGCACCGGGCGAGCGACGTCATCGCCGGCATCCTCCTCGTCACCGGACTGATCGCGCTCGCGCAGCTTCTGCTGCCCGACACGGCGCCCGCGCGCATCGGCGGTCGCAGCGTCTCGTTCACCCTGCTGCTCGGCTGCGGGGTGCTGCTGCTGCTCGGCACCGCGAGCGTGGCGGCGGCTCTGGCCCTCGACCTCGGCAACGGCAGTCAGGCGCTGCTGCTCGCCAGCCAGCTGCTCTGCGTCACGGCCGTCGTCGTCGCCGTGATCGTCACGCTCTTGCTGCAGCGCACTATCTCCCGCCGCGCACGCCCATCCGCGCAGGCCGCGGTAGCGACGAGCTAGGCGGGGCACCCCGATCAGCACCCCTACCGGAGCAGGACCCGGCTGAGGTCATAGGCGGCCGGCAGGTCCAGCTGCTCGAAGGTGCAGGAGCGCGCCTCCCGGTCGGGCCGCCAGCGGTCGAACTGCACGGTGTGCCGGAAGCGCGCGCCCTCCATCTGGTCGTAGCGCACCTCGGCGACGAGTTCGGGACGCAGGCGCACGTACGAGACGTCCTTGCCGGAGGAGAAGCGGTTGCGCTCGCCCTCGCCGTGCACCGCGGCACCGTCGGAGTCGCGCAGCACCACCGGCTCGAGCTCCTCGACGAGCTGCAGTCGTCGTGCGTCGCTGAAAGCGGATGCCCCGCCCACGCCCTGCAGGTCGCCCGCGGCATCGTAGAGCCCCAGCAGCAGCGAGCCCACGCCGTTCCCGCTCTTGTGCACGCGGTAGCCGAGCACCACCACGTCGGCCGTGCGGTGGTGCTTCACCTTGAGCATCACGCGCTTGCCCGGAGCGTAGGCGGCCGCGAGCGGCTTGGCGACGACGCCGTCGAGGCCGGCGCCCTCGAACTCCACCAGCCAGCGCCGGGCGAGGTCCACGTCGCGGGTGAGCTGCGTGAGGTGCAGCGGCTCCTCCACACCGGCGAGCAGCTTCTCGAGCCTCTCGCGGCGCTCGGAGAACGGCGTCGCGAGCAGGTCGTCGTCGCCGTCGGAGAGCAGGTCGAAGGCGACGAAGCTCGCCGGGGTCTCCTCGGACAGCCGGCGGATGCGGCTCTCGGCGGGGTGGATGCGCTGGGAGAGCGCCTCCCAGTCGAGCTTCTCCGCCCCCGGTTCTCCGCTGCGCAGTACGATCTCGCCGTCGATGACGCAGGGTGCGCCCAGCTGGGACGCGAACGCCGCCGTGAGCTCGGGGAAGTAGCGCGTGAGCGGGCGCGAGCCGCGGCTGCCGATCTCGACCTCCGCGCCGTCCCAGCGCACCACGGCCCGGAAGCCGTCCCACTTCGGCTCGTAGGCGAGTCCGCCGTCGACGCTGTCCGGCTCGGGGACCGAATCGACGGCCTTCGCGAGCATGGGGGAGACGGTCGTCGTATCGGGCATACCCCAGAGTCTGCCCGCGGCGCTCGCGGAACGTCAATGCTTGCCCTCGCGCCCCCGAGGGAGCATCATCTGAACACCAGAACGCGCACGTCACCGCATCACCGACGGTCCGGCCATCCCGGGCCCCATAGGGGGAGACATGAGTTCCACGGCCACAGGCTCGGGCACCCCGGGCACCTCGACCGAGCAGCCGGAACTGAAACGGGCGATCGGGCCGAAGCTCCTCCTGCTCTTCATCGTCGGGGACATCCTCGGCACCGGCATCTACGCCCTCACCGGCCAGGTGGCGGCGGAGGTGGGCGGAGCCGCCTGGCTCCCCTTCCTGATCGCGTTCGCCGTGGCCACGGTCACCGCCTTCTCCTATCTGGAACTGGTGACCAAGTACCCGCAGGCGGCCGGCGCGGCACTGTACGTGCACAAGGCCTTCGGCATCCACTTCTTCACCTTCATTGTCTGCTTCATCGTGATGTCCTCGGGCATCACCTCGGCCTCGGCGGCGTCGCGGGCCTTCGCCGTGAACCTCGTGGCGGGGTTCCGGCTCGACCTGAGCAACGTCGGGGTGTGCGCGATCGCGCTCGGCTTCATCCTGCTGGTGATGCTGGTCAACTTCCGCGGCGTCACCGAGAGCGTGATGCTCAACGTGGTGCTCACCCTGGTGGAGCTCTCCGGCCTGCTGCTGGTGATCTTCATCGGCTTCTGGGCGATCGCCGGCGGCAACGCCGACTTCTCCCGCGTGGTCGCCTTCGAGACGCCGGGCGACAAGGGGCTGCTGCTCGCCGTGAGCACCGCGACCTCGCTCGCCTTCTTCGCGATGGTCGGCTTCGAGGACTCGGTGAACATGGCGGAGGAGACCAAGGACCCGAGCCGAATCTTCCCGAGGATCATGCTCACCGGCCTCGGGATCACCGCGGTGGTCTACGTGCTGGTGTCGATCTGCGCGGTCGCGATCGTGCCGATCGGCGAGCTCGCCGGCAACGAGACCCCGCTCGTGACGGTGGTACAGACGGCGGCTCCCGGCTTCCCGATCTCCGACCTGATCCCGTTCATCTCGATGTTCGCGGTCGCCAACAGCGCGCTGATCAACATGATGATGGCCAGCCGGCTGCTCTACGGGATGAGCAGGCAGGGCGTGCTGCCGAAGTTCCTCTCGAAGGTGCACCCGGTGCGCCGCACACCCTGGGCCGCGATCCTGCTCACCACCGGCATCGCCCTCGGCCTGATCGCCTACGTGTCGCTCGACCCCACCGGCTCGGTGGTCGCGCTGCTGGGAGGCACGACGTCGCTGCTGCTGCTCACGGTGTTCACCGTCGTGAACATCACCGTGCTGGTGCTGCGCAAGCAGAAGGTCGACCACGAGCACTTCAACGCCGGGCGCATCCTCCCGGTGATCGGGGCGCTGTGCTGCGCCTACCTGGTGCTGCCGTTCTCCTCCGGCCGTCCGGTGGAGCAGTACCAGATCGCCGGCGCGCTGCTGCTGCTCGGCGTGCTGCTCTGGGGCGTCACCTACCTGGCCAACCGGATCAGCGGCAGGCGTGCCGCGGTGATGGACAGCCCCGAGGACCTGAGCTAGCCGCGCTCCGGCCGGGAGTCAGTCGAGCCCGGGGAAGGGGTCGATGGCGGCCTCGGCCTCCAGTCGCCGCTTCTCCGCGAGCCGCGCGCGCTCCCGTGCCGCCGCCTGGTCGACGAGGCCGGTGCCGCAGCGGTGCACGTAGTCGGCCTTGAGGAGCACCCAGCGCTCGCCGGACACGGTGTGACAGTGCCATCCGTGAATCGTCTGGCTCGCCATGCTGGTCTCGTTCCGTCGCGGTGGGTGTGCGCGACGACGCTGTCACGCTCACCCTACGCCCGTCGCGGCGCCGTCCGCCCCGCGGCGCAGCGGTGCGCGGACGCGCGGGGTTTACGAGGATGATGGGGGCATGACCTCCGCAACGACCGCCTTCCGCGCCGCCCGCGACCAGCTGCTCGCCCTCCGGGACGACCACGAGACGGCCGCGCGGGAGTTCGTCTGGCCCGACGTGGGCGACAGCTTCAACTGGTCCACCGACTGGTTCGACGCCATCGGCACGGGCAACGACAGGCTCGCCCTCTGGATCGTGGAGGAGGACGGCTCGGAGAAGAAGGCCACATTCGACCAGATGGTCACCCGGAGCGACCAGGTCGCCACCTGGCTGCAGCGCCTCGGCGTGGGCAGGGGCGACCACGTGATGCTGATGCTCGGCAACCAGATCGAGCTCTGGGAGGCGATGCTCGCGATCATGAAGGTGGGCGCCGTGATCCTGCCCACCTCGACCGCGCTCGGCTCGCACGACCTCGCCGACCGCGTGCTGCGCGGCCGGGTCGACCACGTGATCGTCGCGCCGGCCGATGTGCCCAAGTTCGACGACGTGCCCGGCACCTACGGCCGCATCGTGATCGGCGAGGCGAGGGCCGGCTGGTTTGGCTACGACGAGTCCTACGCCGCGCCGGCCACGAAGGTCGCCGTACCGGTGGAGACCAGCGACCCCTCGCTGATCTACTTCACTTCCGGCACCACCAGCAAGCCCAAGATGGTGACGCACACGCAGTCGTCGTACCCG
>Ga0247729_10000780_pt1 | contig 12355 bp, 13 predicted proteins | sample UWRJL133311R2_FD_180958 | JGI IMG/M metagenome (GOLD analysis project Ga0247729, IMG submission 180958) | Plant litter microbial communities from Arlington Agricultural Research Station in Wisconsin, United States - UWRJ-L133-311R-2 | ecosystem: Environmental > Terrestrial > Plant litter >... | reverse complement strand
CTGTTCGCACATCCAGCAAGACGTGTGGATTCAATTCGGCCGTTTCGACGTGATCACCGAGAGGCGGCACGATCTGCACCATCAAGCCAACTGGGTTCAAAACCCACCGAAAGGAAACACGATGAACCGCACCAAGCTCAAGACTGCGACGCTCGCACTCTCGCTACTCGCCGGTCAGGTGGCGTACGCGCAGGACGCGATGGTGAAGGGAGAGGTCAAAAAGGTCGACGAGACCGCGAAGAAGATCACGCTCAAGCATGGACCGATCAAGAGTCTCGGCATGGAAGATGACGGAATGACGATGGTGTTCAAGGTCCAGGACCCGGCGATGCTGAAGCAGGTGAAGGCGGGCGACAAGGTCCAGTTCACGGCCGAACGCGGCAACGACGGGATCGCCATCACCAAGATCCAGAAGAGCAAGTAGCTCGTCGGCGCCACGCCGACGATCAATCGGCGGCGCGGAATCGGATGTTCAACGCGACGGAAGCCTCCGGACCGGGAGCGCGGTCGCCTCTACTTCGTTTGACGAGACCCTCATATCCATGGGCTTCGGACCGATTGGAGCAGGTGACCTTGACCAACGCGGGATCGACTTGCCGCGCCGCGCGGCGGTGCACCTGCCGATCTATAAGCCCGGCCGGGCGCAGCATGTTGACGCCAGTCATGCCGGCTGGGCCTGCGTCTCGAGCAGATAGCCCAGCCTTGACGGGCATCACGGCGGCGCGTGCCCCGCTGCCGAAACGGCCTTGATCTCGCTCAAAGCCCCGCCCGGCGGTTGATACTACAACACTTGCGAAGATTTCACCGAGGGTCGTGCGATGTCAGACAAAACAACCCACCAATCCTGCCGTTCGGACGAGCAGAGGATGCTGGACGCCCTCGAAGACGATGAGGTGCGCGAGGCCCTGCGAGCCTTTCACAAAGTCCCTGCGCGTCCGTCTTGCGCACATGCGGCGAGACACCCTGAAGGGCCGAGCAGCACGGTCCCGACATCTGCTGCGACCGCCCCGACGATTGACCAGATGCCGGGACGGCGAAGCTGAGCCTGCGGCCCGGATCGATGCACGGCAGACCGCAACGCGGTGCCTCCGGACCAGATCTAGGCATTGTCTAGCGACGCGCTGAGATGCGGTCTGACAGGTGACCCGCTTCCTCTTTTGCGCACAATCGATCACGTTTCTTTTCCCGCGAGACTCGCGCCAGGACGGAGATATCGACCGGCCGCGGAGAGAGTCTGCTCGCACGATCCTCCGGCGTCGATGGCGTGCCAGTCCATTGCGCCCAGCGGAATGGCTTCCTGCTGGACCGCGACTGGTACGGTCGCATCCGATGCATCGTTGGTGCGCTCCGCGATCCGGGCGATCCGGACAGCGCGGTCGGCCGTCAGGAACAAGCCGATATGCGGTATAGTCGTCGGAGAGAGTGTCGAGAAGGACGCGCGCTCCTCCTCACGCAAAAACGCTGCGTCGAGGATAACGGAATGACCCTCTGCTGCCACACGCGCGGCGTCAGCCAGCAGCGTGGTGTAGACTCGCGCCGAGGCCTCGGGCGTGTACGTTGACGCCGGCAGCCGCTCGGTTTCACCGACGCCGAACTGTTTCTTGCGGATCACGTCGGATCGCAAGACAAGCGCACCGGGCGCGGGGCCGATCATCGGCGCGATGCCGCGCGCCAATGCACTCTTGCCGGTGCCGGAAAGGCCACCGATGGCGATCAGACAAGGCGGGGCGGGGTTGATGCACCGGATTGCCAGGTCGAAATAGCGGCGGGCTTCGTCCCGGACGGCGCGGTCCTCCTTCTGCTCGTACTTTGTAAACAGCACGTGGGCGCGGACGGCGGCTCGCATCGAGAGGAATAGCGGCAACAGCGCGAGACCATCGAGATTGTCTCTGGGGCCTTCCTGCATATAACGGTTGAACAGCACATTCGCAGCCGCCGCGTTGCCATAATGGAGCAGGTCCATCAGCGGGAAGGCAAGATCATACAGAATGTCGGTCGTGGCTATCGCGGGATCGAACTCGATAGCATCGAACAGCACCGGCCGGTCATCCATGAGCACGATGTTGCCGAGGTGCAGATCACCGTGGCATCGTCGCACGAAGCTGGCTTCGGAGCGTTGCCGCAGCACCGACGCGCCCGCGGTGAGCGCGGCACGGCTGCGCGCATCCAGGTCGTCGACCTCAGCCTCGGCCAGAGCATCCACACTGCGAAATCGATCGGTGTTTCGCTGGATCAGGCCCGCGATGCCGTCGGGCCAGCCTGTGCCGCGCAATGGGGGGTGGTCCGCGTGCGCAGCGAGAATGGCATCGGCCATGGCGATGGCTGTCGAGGAAGCCAACTGACCGATTGCGGCAAGGCGATCCAGACCCTGCGTCTCGTCGAAGCGCGCCATTTCCACGGCCCATTCCACCGGCTCTCCGTCGCCGTCAATCATCAGGCCTGTCGCATCACGCGTAATCGCGATCACGTCCCGGTAGATCTGCGGCGCGAACGGCTGATTGACGCGCAACTCCTCTTCGCAGGCGCTGTGACGCAGCGCCAACGTGGAGTAATCGAGAAACGGCAGTCGCACCGCGCGCTTGATCTTCAGCACGCGGTCTTTGCCGAGAAACACGATTGAGGCATGGGTATCGACGCGCCGCATGCCGGGCTCGGCATGCAGCAGAAAATCGAGAATATCGGCCTGACTGGTCGGATCGGCGGCGAGGCGCTCCGCTGTCATTGCCGCTGCACCGCGGCGCCGGCGAGATCGCCGTCACGCGGGGCCGGCGCCGCGCCGGGCGTCTTCAGAACCATTGCCTGCATCGCTCGCTCCTTCGTCGCATCACGAACCTATGAGGGCGACCAAGGTCGCCGCTTGATCTTCCTCAAGGTGGTGGCGCCCCACCTTGCTACATATGCATGCCATCATGGCGCAACACAGGAGGCAGAGTCATGACGAAGCAATCTCTGATCCCGGTGGGAACCAAGCGCGCTGCGCGCCGCGCCAGTCGAAGCAGATCGAGATCAAGACGGCTGCCTGACGCCGTGGCGAACGTGCCCCGTCCGCGGGGCACGTTTGATCGGCCGAACGCAATTTTGGCAGGAAAAGGCAAAACGATGTCGCGATTTATCGTCAAGTTTCTGAAGGACGTGCTCGGCTGCAACGGTCGGCAGGCAGAGATCTGCCAGCGCCTGCTGGAGGTCGAGGCGCCCGATGAGAGCCATGCCGTGGATGTCGCCAAGAAGCGCTTTTGCGAGCAGGAGCAGTTGAAGAACTGGTCCCTTCATGCGGACCGCTTTCAGATCGAGGCGGCAAGCCGACGGTCCTGAACGTCTGGAGAAAGACCATGCCGGAGAATGCACAGATCGCTTCGACGAAGTCCGACACTCCGTCCGGGCAGCAGTCGCGCTGGACAGCGCGCGTGACCACGATTCAGGAAGCCCAGCGGGCGATCGCCGCCGAGCTGATCCTGAGCGCCACCGAGATGTCCGAGAGCATGCGGACCGAAGCGCAGCTTTGGAACGAGCTGTTCTCGAAACTAGCCGAAGCTCATTCCTTGAAGAACCTAGCGGACACGTGGGAGGAATGCGGGCGGCATCAGCTCGATTTCGCCCGTCGCGAGACCGAGCGCTGGTTCGATCACGGGCTGCACGCGCTTGAAATCGCCACCGGCTTGCTCAAGGGCGCAAAGCGGGACGCAACTGGTCCGGCCTAGCTTTCTTGCAAATCCGGGCTAACAGCGAGCCTTGATGGGAAGGGCGGGATGCAATGCCTGACCGTCGTGCACGACAATCCAGCTATCTCTTATTCTGCCTGGGCGTGATGGCCCTGGGCCTCAGCGTTGCCTTCATTTTCGGTCTGCGTGGCTGGCAGATGATATTGCTCGTCGTGGGACCGGCGGCTCTGGTCTGTGCGAAGGCGTTAGTGTCGGCGCTGGGATCTCGGAAGAGGGCGCGCCGAAGCCGGATCCGGAACTAGACTTCCCGCCGCAGCGACCAGCCGACCGCCGCAAGCGCTGCGGCCACGATCAATATCACGCTCACCATGGTTTCCACGAAACCGAAGTTCAGGGCGTCGCGGGCGACAAACACCGAGGTGATCGCCGCCGCTGCCACGCTTATCAATCGTATCAGCCAGGCCATGCGCTTTCGTCTTCCGTGTCAGCCGGCGGCCTTCAGGTCTTCGGGAGACTCGACGTAATAGCCTGACCAGGTGTCGACGAGGCAGATGTGGTCATGGACTTCCTTGACGCCCGCAATGTTCTCCGCGGCGACTACGGCAGCGCGGCGGGCGCGGTCGTCGCCGATCAGGCCGTAGAGATGAACGATGCCATTGCGGACGGCGACTTGCAGTCCGATCGGCCGCCAATCGGTGGCGTCGTAGACTTTCAGCAGCCGCGACCGGATATGGTCGTCGTCGGAGGTCGGATCGGGAATCTCCTTGGCCATGCTTGCGACGGCCTGCAGGAGATTGGCGCGCGTGACGATGCCCACCATCTTCCCGTTGCGCATGACCGGGAGCCGCTTGACGCCCTTGCGTTCCATCAGCGAGACCATCTCGTCGAGCGGCGTGTCATCGGAAACGGTGACGGGATCGCGGGTCATCACGTCCCCGATCTTGCGACCACGCTCGTCGACGAATTCGTCGGCAAGGCGGCCGGTGCTGGTCAGGAATTGCAGCCAGCTCGGGCGTTTGCGCTGCGTCCCGATCTCGGAGCGGCGCAGGAAGTCGCCTTCGGAAACGATCCCGATCAGGTCTCCGACCTTGTCGAGCACCGGCAATCCGCTGATGTGATTGCGGAGCATCAGATTGGCGGCGTCGGCGATGGAGCAGTCGGGGCCGACTGTGATCACTTTGCGAGTCATGATTTGATGGGCGCGCATCGGTACCTCCTTGTGAAAGCTCAATCCTACTTGGGGCCCGACAAAAGACATTGATATCGCTCAAACGCTCGAGGGGCGGCTGAACAGGTCGACGCAGGCCCGGGCGATGCTGGTCTCTTCGCTGGTGGGAATGACGCGAACCTCCACCTGGCTGGCTGCCGCGGTGATGTCGTCGGCCGCGCTGCGATTGGCGGCATCATCGATCTCAATGCCAAGCCAGTTCAAGCGCGCGCAGATCCGCTGGCGGATCTCAGCGCTGTGCTCGCCGATCCCGCCGGTGAACACCAGGCAGTCGACGCCGCCCAGGCTGACCACCATCGCGGCGATCTCCTTGGCGGCGCGCTCGACGAACATTTCGACGGCCTCGATCGCATGCGGCTTGTCGCTGGCCAGCAACACGCGCATGTCGGCGGACAGAGCGGAGACGCCGAGAAGACCGGACTCGTTGTAGAGCATCGCTTCGACTTCGTCTGCCGACAGGCCCTGTGTCCTCTGCAGATAGAGCAGCACGCCGGGGTCGATGCTCCCGCAGCGCGTCGCCATCATAAGTCCATCAAGCGCGGTGAGCCCCATGGTGGTATCGATGCTTGCGCCGTCGCGCATGGCGCACAGGCTGGCTCCGCTGCCGAGATGCGCTACCACCGTTCGTTTGGCGGCGAGCGCCGGCGACATTTCGGCCAGGCGGCTGGCAATGAATTGATAGGACAGGCCGTGAAAGCCATAGCGCCGCAGCCCGAATTCGTCGAAGCGGCGCGGAATTGCGAAGCGGCGGGCCTGCGGTTTGATATGGTGATGGAAGGCCGTGTCGAAGCAGGCAATCTGCGGCATTTCCGGGCGGAACGACATGATCGGCCGGATCGGCGCCAGGCAGCGCGGCTGGTGCAGCGGCGCCAGCGGCGTCAGGCCCTCCAGCGCGGCCAGCGTCGGTTCGTCCAACAGCACGGGCGCAACGAAATCCGGGCCGCCGTGAACGATGCGGTGGCCGATCGCGACCAGGTCGTCGCTCGCCAGATAGCCGTCGACCCAGTTGAGAATGTCGTTGAGCAGCCCCGCCTCGCCATCGCGATCGGAGGGCTCCCTGTCGAACAGCAACTGGCCGTCGGTATCCTTGATGGTCAGTCGGGGCTGCTGGTCATGCTTGTCGAGCAGGCCCTTGCACAGCAGCCGGGGGCCATCCGGCAGCGCGTCGAACAGGCCGAACTTGATGGTAGTTGATCCTGCGTTGAGGACCAGAATGGCATCCGGCATGGCTACTCCGTTGATATGCGCGTCCGGACGGCTCAGTCGCCGGCTTCTGCCGCCGTGCCATAGGGCCAGCCCCAGTTTCGGATCTGCGGCATATCCTCGCCATGGGCGCGCACGTAGCGGCTGTGTTCGAGCAGCGCATCGCGGAATTGCTGTTTGACGTGTACCGCCGCCACCGCAAGGCCCGGCACCCGCTCAATCGCTTCGATAGCGAGGTGATAGCGGTCGAGCTCGTTCAGCACCACCATGTCGAACGGAGTGGTCGTGGTGCCTTCTTCCTGGAACCCGCGCACGTGCATGTTGTCGTGGTTGGCCCGACTGTAGGTCAGCCGGTGAATCAGATTCGGATAGCCGTGATAGGCGAAGATCACCGGACGGTCGGTGGTGAACATGGCGTCAAAGTCGCGGTCGCTGAGCCCGTGCGGATGTTCGCCCTTCGGCTGCAGCGTCATCAGGTCGACGACGTTGATGACGCGGATCTTGAGGTCGGGCAGCGCCTGGCGCAACAGGTCGACTGCGGCCAGCGTTTCCAGTGTTGGCACGTCGCCGCAACACGCCATTACCACGTCCGGCTCGGCGGTGCCGATTTCCGTACCCGCCCAGCGCCAGATGCCGATGCCGGCGTCGCAATGGGTTGCCGCGGTTTCGATGTCCAGCCATTGCGGCGCGGGTTGCTTGCCGGCGACGATGACGTTGATGCGATCATAGGTGCGCAGTACGTGATCGGTGATCCAGAGCAGGGTGTTGGCGTCGGGTGGAAAGTATACCCGGACGATGTCGGCCTTCTTGTTGACGACGTGGTCGACGAAGCCGGGATCCTGATGGCTGAAGCCGTTGTGATCCTGGCGCCAGACGTGGGAGGTCAGCAGATAGTTTAGGGAAGCGATCGGCCGGCGCCAGGGCAGGGCGCGCGACACCTTCAGCCACTTGGCGTGCTGGTTGAACATCGAATCCACAATGTGGATGAAGGCCTCGTAGCAGGAGAACAGGCCGTGGCGCCCGGTCAGCAGATAGCCTTCCAGCCAGCCCTGGCAGAGATGTTCGCTGAGCACTTCCATGACCCGGCCGTCCTGCGCCAGATGCACGTCGTAAGGTTCGACGGCCTCCATCCATTGCCGCTCGGTCACCTCGAATACGGCGTCGAGCCGATTCGACGCCGTCTCGTCTGGCCCCATGATGCGGAAGTTTCGGGTCGTGGCGTTCAGTTTGATGACGTCGCGCAGGAATCTGCCCATCTCGCGGGTGGCTTCGCCGATCGTGGCGCCCGGCCTTGCTACCTTGAGTGCATACTCGCGGAAGTCGGGCAGCTTGAGCTCGCGCTTCAACAGCCCGCCATTGGCATGCGGGTTGGCGCCCATGCGGCGGTTGCCCTCCGGGGCCAGTTTCTGCAGGTCGGGGTGCAGCCGGCCGGCTTCGTCGAACAGTTCCTCCGGTCGATAACTGCGCATCCACGCTTCCAGCAGCTTCAGATGCTCGGGATTGCCGCGCGGATTGCCGATCGGCACCTGATGCGCGCGCCAGAACCCCTCGACCTTGAGGCCATCGACTTCCTTCGGGCCAGTCCAGCCTTTCGGGCTGCGCAGCACGATCATCGGCCATGTCGGTCGCCCGACCTTGCCGCTGCGCGCCTCCTGCTGGGCCGTCTGTATGCGGTCGAAGGAGATCTCCAGCGCCGCCGCCATTGCCCGGTGCATGGCGGTGGGATCGCTGCCTTCGACGAACAGCGGTTCATGGCCGTAGCCCTCGAACAGCTTGCGCAATTCGTCGTCCGCCATGCGGGCGAGCACCGTGGGGTTAGCGATCTTGTATCCGTTGAGATGCAGGATAGGCAGCACCGCGCCGTCATGCAGGGGATTGAGGAACTTGTTGGAGTGCCACGCCGCCGCCAGCGCGCCGGTCTCGGCTTCGCCGTCGCCGATCACGCAGGCGACCGTCAGATCGGGGTTGTCGAACGCGGCGCCATAGGCATGGACGAGCGCGTAGCCGAGTTCGCCGCCCTCGTTGATCGAGCCCGGCGTTTCGGGAGCAGCGTGGCTGGGTATGCCGCCAGGAAAAGAAAACTGCCGGAACAGCTTCTGCAGGCCTTCGACGTCCCGGCTGATGTCAGGATAGATCTCGCTGTAGGTGCCTTCGAGATAGGTGTTGGCCACCATGCCGGGGCCGCCGTGTCCGGGCCCGCATACGTAAAGGACGTTCAGACCACGCGCGCGGATCAGACGATTGAGGTGGGCATAAACGAAGTTCAGCCCCGGCGTCGTGCCCCAGTGGCCGAGCAGGCGTGGCTTGACGTGCTCGCGCGTCAATGGCTGGCGCAGCAGGGCGTTGTCGAGCAGATAGATCTGCCCGACGGAAAGATAATTCGCCGCGCGCCAGTAGCGATCGATCAGAACGAGCTCGCTGTCATTCAAGGTCGATCGGTTCGGTGAGATGTCGAGCATACGGGCCTCGGGCTTTTGGTCGACCGCCGCGGAAGCGTCGTGGTGCCGTTGCGGCTGATTTCAGGCATTGATGTCGCGCAGGCGCTGCCTGTTACGGATCACGATCTGCCGCGCGCCCGAGAAGGTAAGCACACTTTGGTCGTGCAATTGTGACAACGCGCGGGAAACCGTCTCGAGCGTCAACCCGAGATAGTCGCCAATGTCCCGCCGGCACATCGGCAGTGCCACCATCGAAGCGGCAGCCAAGCGGCGGTCCATCTCGAGCAAGAATGCCGCGACGCGCTCCATCGCGGTCTTGCAGCCGAGCAGCAACATGTAGTCCTCGGCATGGCGCAATTCGCTGGAAGTGACGTTCCAGAGGATACGGGCTACCTGCACATTCGTCGTGGCGGCATTCTCGATGCTGCGGCGCTGGATCAGCCGGACTTCGGTCGCGCAGATCGCTTCGGCGGTGACGCGATGGTGCGGGCCGTGCTCAAGCCCGAAAATGTCGCCTGGAAGACAGAAGGAGGCGATCTGGCGACGCCCGTCGGAGAGCAGCTTGTAGGTCCGCACGGCGCCGCAGACGACCTGATAAACATACTCGGTGGGCTCGTCCTCGCCGAAGATTTCCTCGTCTTTCTGATACCGGAAGGCCGTTGCGACGACATTTGCCAGGCCGGTCACGGTCACGAACTGATCGACAACGGGCAGGCCGGCGGCCTTGGCCAGGAATGACTTGGTGTCGGTGGTCATGATTGGATGTGAAAGCATCGGTCGTCTCCCTTGATGACCGATCTGTAGACGCACTAGGCTACCTCACGCCATTCGGGCCGATATCTTAGGGGCTTTCCCCTAGGTAGTCGTACGGAGGTCCTGCGGCGTAGGGGTCGGCCGGGCGCCGATCGGCAGCACGTCCATGATGCGGGCCACCAGACTGTCCTCGATCAGCGGCTTCAACAGCACCTGCTGGACGCCGGCCGCGGCCGCCTTGGCGAAGATCGTCTTGTCGGGAAAGCCGGTGATCAGGATCACGGGCGTCTCGACCCCAGAGCTGCGCAGTTTTGCTGTGACCTCCAGGCCATCTAGATCCGGCATCTTGTAGTCGACCACGATGCAACTGGCAGTCCCGAGCGCGGGCCAATCCAGCAAGGCGGCGGCGTTCTGAAACGCCTGTACGCCGAACCCATGCGCCTCCAGCAGGAATTGCAGCGAGCTGCGCACCGGAGCGTCATCGTCGAGGACCAGGACGGTCAGCTTCGGGCGGGAGGTGGCAGTCATGAGACGATCCGGAACGACAGTGTCTGACCTGCATAACCCGCATCGGCGATTTCTGCTTGATGTGGCTCAATCTTTGAGAAGGCCGGCTCGCAAGGCAGTCCGCACCAGTTCGGACAGGCTGCGCGCCTGCATCTTCGTCATCACGTTCGCCCGGTAGACCTCGATGGTGCGCGGACTGATATCGTAATCCCGCGCCATCTGCTTGTTGGATAAGCCGGCGACGATCCCGTCCATCACCTGCCGCTCGCGCTGGCTGAGGCTGGCGATGCGGGCCGCGATGTCGCTGGCGACGCCGTCATCTTTCGCCGCGGCCTTGCCGCGGTCGAGGGCGGTCCGTATCGCACCGATCATCCGCTCATCCTCGAACGGCTTTTCCAGGAAGTCCAGCGCCCCGAGCTTGATGGCTTCCACGGCCAACGGGATGTCGCCGTGGCCGGTCATGACGATGATCGGCAACTCCGCGCGCCCGGCCTTCACGTCTCGCAACAGCTCCATCCCGTCGATCCCGGGCATGCGGATGTCCGACACGATGCATCCGAAGGTGAGCCGGGGCAGTTGCTGCAAGAAGTCCGTCGCGGAGTCGAAAGTGGTCACCGAAAATCCCGCGGCATCGAGCAGGAATTCGAGCGACTCCCGCATCGCCGCGTCGTCATCAACCACATAGACAAGGTCGTCATTGGCCATGGGCAAGGTCCTGTGGTGGAGCCGCGGGTAGGGTGAACCGGAAGGTGGCGCCGCCGGACGCGTTGCGTTCTGCAGACATCTTTCCGCCGTGCGCTTCCACGATCGATCGGCTGATCGACAGCCCGACGCCCATGCCGGTCGACTTGGTCGTGAAGAAGGTCTGGAACAGCTTTGCTGCCGTCTCATCGCTGAAACCGCTCCCGGTGTCTGCGACAACGACTTCCACCATATCATCTTTTGCGGCGAAATTGCTGACCGACAATTCGCGCTGCGCCGCGGCGTTCATGGCTTCCACGCCATTGCGGAAAAGATTGACCAGCACTTGCTGGATCTGGACGCGGTCGACCATGACGCGGTCGTGCCCGGGGTCGAGTTGAAAGCGCAAGATTACCCCCTGTTCGCGGGAGCCAGCAAGGCCGAGCGCGCCGGCTTCCTCGACCAACTTTGCCAGGCTTTCCACGCGCTTTTCGGACTCGTCGCGCGAGACGAAGTCGCGCAGTCGGCGAATGATCTGGCCGGCGCGCACGGCCTGGTCCGCGGCTTTGCTCAATGCGTTCTCGATCTTGGCCCGGTTCGGATTACCCGTGGCTTCGAGAAGCCGGCGCGATCCGTTCATGTAATTGCTGATCGACGCCAATGGCTGATTCAGTTCGTGGGCGAGGGCCGATGCCATCTCACCCATCGCAGTCAGCCGCGACATGTGAATTAGTTCGGACTGCAGCTCAGCGAGCTTGGCCTGGGTTTGTTGCTGCTCCGTGAGGTCCCTGATGAAACCCGTAAAGAAGCGTTCGCCCCCCGATTGCATCTCGCCGATCGAGAGGTGCATTGGAAAGGTTTCTCCGTCGCGCCTGCATCCGGTGACGATGCGTCCGATGCCGATGATATGCCTTTCGCGCGTCGCCTCGTAGCGCTGCAGATATCCGTCGTGGGCGGCGCGATCCGGATTGGGCATCAGGATGCTGACGTTCTGGCCGATCGCTTCGCTTCCCGAAAACCCGAACATGCGTTCGGCTGCCGAGCTGAATGACTGGATGGCGCCTTTCGTATCGATGACGATCATCGCGTCCGGCACGGTGTCCAGGATCGACTGAAGGTGCGCCTCCCTTGTCCGCAGCGCGTTTTCGACACGCTTCTGCTCATCGACGTCGAGAACAACCCCGCTGAATAACGACGGTCTTCCATCTCCACCCAAAACGACACCCCCTCGGGCGCGGATCCAGTGGCGGCCAGTCGGGGGACGAACGACCCGGTACTCGATATCATACGCTTCGCCTGTTTCGATGCAGCGCTGCACGGCCTCCTCGGTGCGTGAGCGGTCGAGCGGTTCGAGCAGCGACAGGAACCGCTCATAATCGACCGGCTCGGTCTCGGAAAGCCCGAACAAGGCCCGGGTGGTCGCAGACCAAGCCAGTTGTCCGGTAGACAGGTCGAGCTCCCAGGTGCCGATGCCCGATAGGGTGAAGCCGCGCTGCATCCACTCGATGTCGGCGCGGGCCTGCCGCATGTCCTTGCTGTCGTCCAAGGTGGTCCTCTCCGCGTTCCGCCGGATCCACTAGCATGCTGTCCCGGGCGTCCGCCAGCGCGTCCGCTTGGATACGAGGGGCAAGGCGGCGGCCTTGACCTTGATCAATAGCATGGCCGGTACCCCGTGTTGAGGTGCCGGACTAGCAGCGCCGGCCGTCCGGAGCACTTAGAGGTCAAGCGACGTGAATGATTTTCTCGAACAGTCCGCAAGCGATCATATGACCATCGCAGTGAAGACCGTCAGCGGCGGACTGACCATGCGCGAGGTCGGCGCGATGTTCGATCGCGACGACTTCAACGCGTATCCGGTGTGCGAGAACGGTCTCGTGGTCGGCCTG
>Ga0247729_10000779_pt1 | contig 12359 bp, 9 predicted proteins | sample UWRJL133311R2_FD_180958 | JGI IMG/M metagenome (GOLD analysis project Ga0247729, IMG submission 180958) | Plant litter microbial communities from Arlington Agricultural Research Station in Wisconsin, United States - UWRJ-L133-311R-2 | ecosystem: Environmental > Terrestrial > Plant litter >... | reverse complement strand
CCCAACCCGGCATGGGTTGGCCGCTTAATCTCTCAGTCATTTGGCGCCAGGCGCCGCGTTTCTTTAAGGGTCTTACCGGCTACACCTACAGTGAAGGAACCGGGCCCCTAGAAAAGAGCGCTGCTTTATACCAGAAAGGCTTTGGTGTCACAACAGGCAAAGCACTTTAGCCCTCACGGCGCAGCGCCTTCAGCCCGGCAGTCTGGCGGTTGTGCGGGTTGATAGCAAATCTACCGCCGGTCGGGTCATAGCGATTGTCCTGCGCCAGCGCATGGTCTAGGGTAACTCACTCACCAGACTGCGCCAGCAGATGGGGCCCTTTTCTGAACAGGAATCTAGCCATGCGTCTTGCTGCGATACCATTTTTGCTCGCTCCTTTGTTGTTCCCGGTGATGGCCCAGGCCGCGACGGCCTTGAGCGTTTGTACCGAGGCCAGCCCTGAAGGCTTTGACGTTGTGCAGTACAACTCGCTGACCACCACCAACGCGTCGGCGGATGTGCTGATGAACCGTCTAGTGGACTTCGATGCCCAAAGCGGCAAGCTGGTGCCGAGCCTCGCGCAGAGCTGGACGGTTTCCCCGGATGGCCTGACATATGAATTCAAGCTGCATCCTGGGGTGAAATTCCATCACACCGATTACTTCACTCCGACGCGTGAGCTGAACGCCGATGATGTGGTGTTCAGCTTCCAGCGCATGCTCGATCCGCAGAATCCGTGGCACAAGGTTGCGCAGAGCGGCTTCCCCCACGCGCAATCCATGCAGCTGCCGGCACTGATCAAGAAAATCGACGCGCCAGACCCGCTGACCGTGCGCTTTACCCTTGATCATCCGGATTCGACCTTCCTCGCGACCTTGAGCATGGGCTTTGCCTCGATCTATTCCGCTGAATACACCGCGCAATTGCTCAAGGCAGGCAAGCCGGAGCTGCTCAACAGTCAGCCAATCGGCACCGGGCCATTTGTGTTCAAGCGCTTCCAGAAAGACGCTGTTGTCCGTTACGCCGCCAACCCGGACTACTTCGCTGGCAAGCCTGGGGTCGACACCCTGATCTACGCCATTACCCCCGACGCCAACGTGCGCCTGCAGAAAATCCGCCAGAACGAATGCCAGATCACGCTTTCGCCCAAGCCGCTGGACATTCAGGAAGCGGCGAAAGATCCAGCCTTGAAAATCGAGAAAACCGAAGCGTTCATGACGGCGTTCCTGGCAATCAACAGCCAGCATGCGCCGTTCGACAAGGCTGAAGTACGTCAGGCCGTGAACCTCGCATTCGACAAGGACAGCTACCTCAAGGCCGTGTTCGAAGGCACGGCGGAACCGGCCAACGGCCCGTTCCCGCCCAACACCTGGAGCTATGCCAAAGACTTGCCGGGCTACAAGCATGACACTGCCAAGGCCAAGGAACTGCTGACCAAGGCTGGTTACAAGGATGGTTTCAAAACGACGATCTGGACCCGCCCTTCCGGCAGTCTGCTAAACCCGAACCCGAGCCTCGGCGCGCAACTGCTGCAAGCTGATCTGGGCAAGGTCGGCATCACGGCTGAGATTAAAGTCATTGAATGGGGCGAGCTGATTCGTCGCGCCAAGGCCGGCGAGCATGATCTGCTGTTCATGGGCTGGGCAGGCGATAACGGTGATCCGGATAACTTCCTGACGCCGCAATTCTCCTGCGCGGCGGTGAAATCCGGGACCAACTTCGCCCGTTATTGCGATGCAAAACTGGACAAGCTGATCACCGACGGCAAAGCCACCAGCGATCAGGCTGCCCGCAGCAAGCTGTACCAGCAGGCGCAGACGCAGATTCAGCAACAGGCCTTGTGGTTGCCACTGGCACACCCAACTGCTGCGGCCATCACCCGCAAGGATGTCAGCGGTTACCAGGTCAGCCCGTTTGGTCGTCAGGATTTCTTTAAGGTGCAGGTGAAGTAGGCCTTCACACTCATTTGAATTGAAATCAGATCTGAATGTGGGAGCGGTGCTTGCCCGCGATAAGGACGCCGCAATTCTAAAGTGAACCGCGTCCAGCCTTATCGCGGGCAAGCACCGCTCCCACAAGGATCGTGGCGTGTCAGCAGTTCGGTGTCGCCTCGGACCGCACCGTACTCTGCAACCCCGCCAGCAGCAGCCGCTGATACAGCTCCTCTTTCCAGCCCTGGGGCTGGTCGAGCTGCATGCGCTCCAGATGGGGCCTGAACGCGGCGGGTTCGGGGGCGTCCAGGGTGGCTTTGCCCAGTTCGATGATTTCCGTGAGCTTGAACTTGCTTTCCAGCCAGTTCAGCGCCCGCAGCAGATCGCGCTCCTCGACGTTAAAGTCGCAACCCAGGGGGTATTCGGGAAATAGCTGCGAAAAGTGCTCAGCAATCTCCTGAAGGCGTTCAGAGGTGTTGTGCGCGAAGCGCGGGTCCAGGCGGAAGTCCTTGGGCAGCTTGCCGATTTTCTGCGCCTGCTCGATCAGGCCTGGCTGAAAACGTGAATCGCTGATGTTGAGCATCGCTTCGATGACCGCAGCGTCGGTTTTGCCACGCAAGTCAGCGATGCCATATTCGGTCACCACAATGTCGCGCAGGTGGCGGGGAATGGTGGTGTGACCGTACTCCCAAACGATATTCGACGTCACATCGCCGCCGGATTCACGCCAACTGCGCAGGATCAGAATCGAGCGCGCGTCTTCCAGAGCATGAGCCTGGGCCACGAAGTTGTACTGGCCGCCGACGCCGCTTACGACGCGGCCGTCGTCCAGCTGATCGGATACCGCGGCACCCATCAGCGTCACGGTGAACGCACTGTTGATGAAGCGCGCATCGCGGCGCTGCAGGCGTTTGAGCTGCTCGTCGCCATAAAGCTCGTTGATGTAACTGATGGCAGTCATGTTGAACTGACCCAGCCGCTCGGCGGGTAGCTCACGCAAACGCTGATAAAAACTCTGCGGCCCGAGGAAGAAGCCACCATGCACCATGACGCCATCGGTATAGGTCGATTCGTCGAGAGTGCCGGCGTTAGCTTCCTGCTGGCGCGGTATATCGGGATAAACCCTGCGTCGGATGATCCCGGCATCGACCAGCACCAGCAGGCCATTGACCAGCATCTCGCTGCAACCGTATAGCCCGGAAACAAAGGGCTCCACGCCACCTTCGCGATCAATCAGGGTTTGCCAGTCGCTGATATTCAACTCGTTGAGCGCCGCTCGATAGGTGTCGTTGTCCGCTTGGCGAGCCAGCAGCGCAGCGGTCAGCGCATCGCCCATGGATCCGATGCCAATCTGCAAGGTTCCACCATCGCGCACCAGGGTGCTGGCGTGCAGGCCGATAAAGTGATCCTGAAAGCCAACCGGCATGTTCGGCGTGGAAAACAGCGTGCTGCGTTCTTCTTCGTCGATCAGGAAGTCAAAGTCCGCTTCGTCCAGCTCCGAGTCGCCGGGCATGTACGGCAGGTCGGCATGGATCTGGCCCAGCAGCAGAATGGTTTCCCCGGCTGCCCGGCGTTTGGCAACCATCGGCAACAAGTCGAGAGTGACGTCCGGGTTGCAGCTCAGGCTCAGCTTACCGGGACGCTGTTCGTCCCGGGCCAGCAGTTGCGCGATGAGATTCAACCCGCTGGCATTGATATCCCGGGCGGCGTGGCTGTAATTGCTGCTGATGTAATCCTGCTGGGCCGAAGTGCTGTTGAGCAAACTGCCGGGCTGCATGAAAAATTGCTGCACGCGGATGTTGGCGGGCAGGCCGTCTGCGCGCAGATCCGCTAGAAACTCAAGCTCGGGATAGTCATCGAACACCCGCTCCAGAAACGGCTGCAAGAACCTGCCCTGCAAACCATCACCCACCGGCGGACGGCCCAGGCTCAGCGCGGTATAGATCGTCAGTTGCCGCTCGGGCATCCGTTTGATCCGCTCATACAGCGCATTGACGAAACGATTCGGCTTACCCAGCCCCAATGGAATGCCCATGTGAATATGCGTCGGCAACTGCGCGATGACATGGGCAACGGCTTGATCAATGGAACAGGACTGCGACATCGAATCCTCCTGGACTTTTATTGGATGGAGGTTGGACCGGGGATCATGTGGATTTGCTGCAATCTTGAGTTGCGGAACACGGCCCCACCTGTGGGAGCGGTGCTTGCCCGCGATAAGGTTTCGGTGATCTAACCGTCAAACCGCATCGCCCTTATCGCGGGCAAGCACCGCTCCCACAGAGGGCGGCATTCCATTGCGGGAATGCGATCAGTTTTTCAAAAACGCCTGATGCAGCTCTGCCAACGTATTGAAGTGATAAGTCGGCTTCTCCGCCTGCAACTCCTCGTGACTACCAAAACCATAGCCCACCGCTGCGACGTCCAGGCCGTTGCGCAGGCCACCGATCAGGTCGTGTTTGCGGTCGCCGATCATCAGGGTCTGTTTCGGGTCGAGCTTTTCATTGGCGATCAGGTGGGCGATCAGTTCGACTTTGTCGGTGCGGGTGCCGTCCAGTTCGCTGCCGTAGATGAATTTGAAATGCCGGGCGAAGTCGAAATGGCGGGCAATTTCATGGGCGAAGACCCAGGGTTTCGATGTGGCGATATAAAGCGTTCGGCCTTGATCGGCCAGTTCATCAAGCAGTTCAAACACGCCATCGAACACCAGGTTTTCATACAGCCCAGTGACCTTGAAGCGCTGCCGGTAGAAGCCCACGGCTTCCCAGGCCTTGGCCTCGTCGAAGCCATACTGATGCATGAATTGCTGCAACAGTGGCGGGCCGATGAAGTGTTCCAACTGCGCCAGATCGGGCTCATCGATGCCCAGTTGCTCAAGGGCGAACTGGATCGAACGAGTGATGCCCAGACGCGGATCGGTCAGGGTGCCGTCCAGATCGAACAGAATGTTTTGGTAGTGCATGCAAACTCCCATAGGGTTTTCAATCAACTGTAGGAGCGCGCTTGCCCGCGATGGGCTGCGCAGCAGACCGCTGTTGATTCTGAACGAAGGTCCTTCGGCCCTTATCGCGGGCAAGCGCGCTCCTACAGGGATTGCGGTGGCTGATCAAACCCCTCAGCCAAGTGCAAATCCTTGAGCTTCACGTAATTGGCGGCGCTGTACGGGAAGAAGGCGATTTCTTTCTCGGTCAACGGCCGAACCTGCTTCACCGGGCGGCCGACGTAGAGAAAACCGCTCTCCAGCGTCTTGCCCGGCGGCACCAGGCTGCCTGCGCCGATGATCACTTCGTCTTCCACCACCGCGCCGTCCATGATGGTGCTGCCCATGCCGATCAGGATGCGATTGCCGATGCGGCAGCCGTGGAGCATGACTTTGTGGCCGATGGTCACGTCGTCGCCGATCAGCAACGGGAAGCCATCAGGATTGAACGGCCCGGCATGGGTGATGTGCAACACGCTGCCATCCTGCACGCTGGTACGCGCGCCGATGCGGATGCGGTGCATGTCGCCGCGAATCACCGTCAGCGGCCAGACCGAGCTGTCGGCGCCAATTTCGACATCGCCAAGCACGACCGCCGAATAATCGACAAAGGCCCGTTCGCCAAGCGTTGGAGTGTGGTTCTGGAACGTGCGAATCGCCACGATAGGCTCCTTCTTTGGCGTCGATAGCTGCGGACCGCGCCGATTGTAATTAAGATGCGTGGGTGTTTCTTCCAGCCAAGGTGCAAAACCGTGAGCGCGAACAACCCTCTTCTGCAATCCTACGACCTGCCACCTTTTTCGGCGATTCGTGCCGAGCATGTCAAACCTGCCATTGAACAGATTCTTGCCGACAACCGCGCAGCGATTGCCGAGATCCTCGTCAAACAAGGCTCGCAGCCTACATGGGCCGGGCTTGTATTGGCGATGGACGAACTCAACGACCGCCTCGGCGCCGCCTGGAGCCCGGTCAGCCACTTGAACGCCGTGTGCAATAGCGCCGAGCTGCGTGAAGCCTACGAGTCGTGCCTGCCAGCCTTGAGCGCCTACTCCACAGAAATGGGCCAGAACCGCGAGCTGTTCCAGGCCTTCGAAGCCCTGGCCAACAGCCCGGAGGCCGCTGGTTTCGATGTGGCGCAGAAAACCATCCTTGAGCAGTCACTGCGGGACTTCCGTCTGTCGGGTATCGATCTGCCGCCCGAGCAGCAAAAGCGTTATGCCGAAGTTCAGAGCAAGCTGTCGGAGCTGGGTAGCCAGTTTTCCAACCAGTTGCTCGACGCTACTCAAGCCTGGACCAAGCTGGTGACTGACGAAGCGTCCCTGGCCGGCTTGACCGATTCTGCCAAGCAGCAAATGGCAGCGGCGGCCAAGGCCAAGGATCTGGACGGCTTCCTGATCACTCTGGAATTCCCAAGCTACTACGCGGTGATGACCTACGCCGAAGACCGCGCCCTGCGTGAAGAAGTCTACGCAGCGTACTGCACCCGAGCGTCCGACCAAGGCCCGAACGCTGGCCAGAATGACAACGGTCCGGTGATGGAGCAGATCCTCGATTTGCGTCAGGAACTGGCCAAACTGTTGGGTTTTGCCAGCTTCTCCGAGCTGAGTCTGGCGACCAAGATGGCTGAATCCAGCGATCAGGTGCTGACCTTCCTGCGCGATCTCGCCAAGCGTAGCAAGCCGTTTGCTGCCCAAGACCTGCAACAGCTCAAGGCCTACGCTGCCGAACAAGGCTGCGCGGACCTGCAAAGTTGGGACAGCGGCTTTTATGGCGAGAAACTCCGTGAGCAGCGCTACAGCGTTTCTCAGGAAGCTCTGCGCGCCTACTTCCCCATCGATAAAGTGCTGGGCGGCCTGTTTGCCATCGTTCAACGCCTGTACGGCATCGAAATCGCCGAGCAGAAAGGCTTCGATAGCTGGCACCCGGATGTGCGTCTGTTCGAAATCAAAGAAAACGGCCAGCACGTCGGGCGTTTCTTCTTCGACTTGTATGCCCGCGCCAACAAGCGTGGCGGTGCCTGGATGGACGGTGCCCGCGACCGTCGCCGCACTGCCGAAGGTCAGTTGCAAAGCCCGGTGGCGAACCTGGTCTGCAACTTCACCCCAGCCTCTCCTGGCCAGCCTGCACTGCTGACCCACGACGAAGTGACCACGCTGTTCCACGAATTCGGCCACGGCCTGCATCACCTGCTGACCCGGGTCGAGCATGCTGGCGTGTCCGGCATCAATGGCGTGGCCTGGGATGCGGTGGAATTGCCGAGCCAGTTCATGGAGAACTGGTGCTGGGAGCCGGAAGGCCTGGCGCTGATTTCCGGTCATTACCAAACCGGCGAAGCCCTGCCGCAGGACTTGCTGGAAAAAATGCTCGCGGCGAAGAACTTCCAGTCCGGGTTGATGATGGTCCGCCAGCTGGAGTTTTCGCTGTTCGACTTCGAACTGCACGCCACCCACGGCGATGGCCGCAGCGTCGCCCAGGTGCTCGAAGGTATTCGCGACGAAGTGTCGGTGATGCGTCCGCCTGCCTATAACCGCTTCCCGAACAGCTTCGCGCACATCTTCGCTGGCGGTTATGCGGCCGGTTACTACAGCTACAAGTGGGCTGAAGTGTTGTCGGCCGATGCGTTCTCGAAGTTCGAAGAAGACGGCGTGCTCAATGCCGAGACCGGCCGGGCATTCCGTGAAGCGATCCTGGCACGCGGCGGCTCTCAGGCACCGATGGTGCTGTTCGTCGACTTCCGCGGACGTGAGCCGTCGATTGACGCACTCTTGCGCCACAGTGGCCTGAGTGAGGAAGCGGCAGCATGACCGATACACCGGTAGTCATTACCAAGAAGCGCTTCATCGCCGGGGCCGTCTGCCCGGCGTGCAGCGAGCCGGACAAACTCATGATGTGGAGCGAAAACGACGTTCCCCATCGTGAGTGCGTGGGTTGCGGCTATAGCGACACCCTCAACGAGCAGGGCAACTCGGTGCCGAGCGAGCTGGGCACGCGAGTCAACAAGATCGCGGTCAAGGCTATCGATCCCAAGGTGCAGGGTGTGCAGTTTTTCCCGAACCCGAAGCTCAAAAAGCCGGTTGATCCGAGTTGATGCGTTGAGCACGGATTAGGTGGGAGCGAGCTTGCTCGCGAAGGCTATGTATCAGACGGCGAATATCGGTTTGATGTACCGCCCTCTTCGCGAGCAAGCTCGCTCCCACGGTTTTTGCGTCACTCCTTCCATCGGGGTAGCTAGAGATGTAAGTGGTTTCTCCTGTACTGTATGCATATACAGCCACAGGAGAAATTCCCATGTCCCTGATTTTCCCGCCTCGCGGTCGGGGCACGGCCAGCAATCCGCATAATCGTTTTGCCCCCGCCCGTTCGGTGGCCGAGGACGACGGTTGGTATCAGGAAGTGCCGTTGACTCAAGGCACCCAAGTCACCACCGAGACCGCCAAGAGCATCATCACCCGCAATAGCTCTCCAGACATTCCGTTCGACCGATCGATCAACCCCTATCGCGGTTGCGAACATGGCTGTATCTACTGCTATGCACGCCCCAGTCATGCCTATTGGGACATGTCGCCCGGCCTGGATTTCGAAACGAAACTGATCGCCAAAACCAACGCCGCCGCGGTGCTGGAGCAGCAGCTTTCCAAGCCTGGTTATCGCTGCGCGCCGATCACTTTGGGAGCCAACACCGATCCGTATCAGCCTATCGAGCGCGAATACAAAATCACCCGGGCGGTGCTGGAAGTCCTGCTGCGCTACCGCCACCCAGTGACGATCATCACCAAAGGCTCGCTGATCCTGCGCGATCTCGATCTGCTGGCCGAGTTGGCGAAACAGAATCTGATTTCCGTGTTCATCAGCCTGACCACGCTGGACGATGAACTCAAACGCATCCTCGAACCACGGGCGGCAGCGCCCAAGGCCAGGCTGCGGGCGATCCGGGTGATGCGCGATGCGGGGATCCCGGTGGGCGTGTTGTGCGCGCCAATGATCCCGATGATCAACGACATGGAACTGGAAGCGCTGCTCGCCGAGGCCAAAGCTGCCGGAGCATTGAGTGCCAGTTACGTGATGTTGCGTCTGCCGCTGGAGGTCGCGCCGCTGTTCGAGGAGTGGTTGCAGGCGCACTACCCGCAACGGGCCGAGCATGTGCTGAGCCTGGTGCGGCAAGTGCGTGGCGGAGAGATCTACGACAGCCGCTTTGGCGTGCGCATGCGCGGCGAAGGCCCGTTTGCTGACCTGCTGGCGCAGCGTTACGGGATGGCGATCAAGCGTCTGAGGCTGAACCAGCGGGAAAGCTTCAATCTGGACTGCGAAGCCTTCTGCCCACCGGGTGGGCAGATGTCGTTGTTGTGAGACGCGACGCGAAACCCCTGTGGGAGCGGTGCTTGCCCGCGATACATGAGACACGGCCAGAAGACATACCGCGTCATCGTTTATCGCGGGCAAGCACCGCTCCCACAGGATCCGGTTCCCATCAATATTCAGTCCAGGTCCAGGTCCAGGTCGACAGCGCCTATGCCTTGCGCGTCTTAACCCGATAAGCCACACCCAGCACAATCAACCACACCGGGATCAGGAACACCGACAGGGAGATGCCTGGCGTGTAATACATCACGCCCAGAATCCCCAGCAGGAATACCAGGCAAATGTAGTTGGTCAGCGGGTAACCCCAGCTCTGGTACTGGGTGACCTGGCCCGCTTCGCGCTTGGCCTTGCGGAACTTCAAGTGGGTGATGCTGATGATGATCCAGTTCAACACCAGCGCCGACACCACCAGCGCCATGAGCAATTCGAACGCTTTGGCGGGCATGACGTAGTTGATCAGCACGCACAACCCGGTCGCGGTAGCCGATACGCCCAGGGCCAGCAGCGGCACGCCACGACGGTTGACCTTGAGTAGCGCCTTGGGAGCATTGCCTTGCATCGCCAGGCCAAACAACATGCGGCTGTTGCTGTAGACGCAACTGTTGTAGACCGATAAGGCGGCAGTCAGCACCACAATGTTGAGGATGGTCGCAACCACATTGCTATCCAGGGCGTGGAAGATCAGCACGAACGGGCTGCCGCCGGTCACGACTTTCTGCCACGGATACAGCGAAAGGAGGATGCCCAGCGCGCCTACGTAGAAAATCAGAATCCGGTAGATAACCTGATTGGTTGCCTTGGGAATGCTGCGCGTTGGATCTTCCGCTTCTGCGGCGGTGATACCCACCAGCTCCAGGCCGCCAAAAGAAAACATGATGAAGGCCATGGCCATGACCAGTCCGCTGATCCCGTTGGGGAAGAACCCGCCGTACTGCCAGAGGTTGGCCACGCTGGCGTCAGGGCCACCGGTGCCGCTGGCCAGCAGCCAGCCGCCAAAGGCAATCATGCTGACGATGGCGACGATCTTGATCATGGAGAACCAGAACTCCATCTCGCCGAAGATCTTCACGCTGGTCAGGTTGATCAGGTTGATGGCTACGAAGAAGATCGCCGCAGACACCCAGGTTGGCGTTTCCGGCCACCAGTACTGCACGTACTGGCCGACGGCAGTCAATTCCGCCATGCCCACCAACACGTACAGCACCCAGTAATTCCAGCCGGACATGAAGCCCGCGAACGGGCCCCAATAGCGATTGGCAAAATGGCTGAACGTACCGGCTACGGGCTCTTCAACCACCATCTCGCCCAGCTGGCGCATGATGAAGAAGGCGATTGCTCCGGCAATGGCGTAACCCAGGATGACCGACGGGCCGGCCATGTTGATCGTGTGGGCAATGCCCAGGAAAAGCCCGGTACCAATGGCGCCACCCAGGGCGATCAGCTGGATATGCCGATTCTTGAGCCCCCGATGCAGCTGAGTAGCGGAGTTTTGTTCGTTCATGAAAGGTCCTGATCCAAGTGAGGATACCGAAAACAAGTAAGCCGCCAATGCGTGCCGTGAACGTGGCTTTTGCAAGTCAGTGGGCAAATCAAATGCCACGTGTCAGCCGACTGGTTTTTCATGCGCAGCGAAAAGAGCAGGCAGGCTACCCGCCATTGGCCAAGCGTCAAGCAGAAACTGATAGGCTCTGCGCCCGAAGCCTTTGAATTCAGACGGATCCGACAGCCATGAAAGTCAATGAGATCGACGATTTTGATTTGAAAATCCTGACGTTGTTGCAGGCCAACGGGCGCCTGACCAACCAGGAACTCAGCGACCTGATCGGCTTGTCCGCCTCGCAATGTTCACGTCGGCGCATAGGCCTTGAACAGGCTCAATTGATCCTTGGCTACCACGCGCGACTGGCGCCGCAGGCTATGAATCTTGAGGTGGTGGCGATGGTTGAGGTCCAGTTGATCAGCCATCGTCCGGAGCATTCCGAAGGCTTCCAGACGTTCATCGGCAATGAACCGGCAATCATCGATGCCTACAAAACCACCGGTGATGCTGACTACAACCTCAAGGCCGCCGTGGCGGATCTGGCCAGCCTGAATCAGCTGATGGGTAGAATTTCTGCGACAAACTGTGTTTCGCACCTCAAGACGTCCGTCGTCTTAGAGCGGCTTAAAGAAAACAGCATCGCGACGGCATGAGCTTTAGCGCGGAATTGGTCCGGTTTTAGTGAGTGCGGTGCGAGGATGGCGCGAAATTTAATTCAAGCATGCATGATCTGCGCATTTAGTCCGCTTCGACTGCGCACTTATTCTGTTTTGTGTAGGATGCGTGCTCTTTATGTGAGTCATTGACGACCCTGGTACGCCCACGACGTCATGTTCCACCTCTTTTCCTCAGGAGTTGTCAGCCAAATGTTTGCCCACGTTGAGTCTTATGGTGGTGATCCGATTCTGTCGTTGATGGATGCGTTTCACAAAGATCCGAATGCAGCCAAGGTCAACCTCAGTATCGGTCTGTACTACGACGCGCAAGGGCGAATTCCGCGTCTGGCTTCGGCCGTTGAAGCTCAGCGCCAGTTGCTCGAAGGGCCGCAGGGCCCTTGTGTCTATCTGCCGATGGAAGGCCTGGACAGCTATCGTCGGGGCGTTCAGGAATTGCTTTTTGGCGCACAACATCCTGTGTTGCTGGCCGGACGTATCGCCACCATCCAGACAGTGGGCGGCTCGGGTGCCTTGAAAGTCGGCGCGGACTTTCTCAAGTCGGCGTATCCCGATTCGCAGGTGTGGGTCAGTGATCCGACTTGGGAAAACCACCATGCACTGTTCGGCGGCGCGGGCTTCAAGGTCAACACCTATCCGTACTTTGATGCAGCCATCGGCGGCGTGAACTTCGAAGGCATGCTTGGCGCACTGCAAGCGCTGCCCGCGCACAGCATCGTCCTGCTGCACCCGTGCTGCCACAATCCGACCGGTGCGGATTTGTCCGTTGATCAGTGGGATCAACTGATCCCGCTGATCGCCGAGCGTCAGCTGATCCCGTTTCTGGACACCGCCTATCAAGGTTTCGGCGAAGGCATGGAGCGTGATGCCTACGCCATCCGCGCCATGACCGATGC
>Ga0247729_10000778_pt1 | contig 12370 bp, 7 predicted proteins | sample UWRJL133311R2_FD_180958 | JGI IMG/M metagenome (GOLD analysis project Ga0247729, IMG submission 180958) | Plant litter microbial communities from Arlington Agricultural Research Station in Wisconsin, United States - UWRJ-L133-311R-2 | ecosystem: Environmental > Terrestrial > Plant litter >... | reverse complement strand
CGTTCTACCAGCCGTACGAGAGCGACACCTATAAGACGCTGACGGCCAACGCCTCGAAGCTGAAGGAAATGGGCGTCACCGACGTCTGGATGGCCCCGCCTTACCGCGCGCTCAACGCGTACAACGAAGAGGGCTACGCGGTCACCGACCGCTACGACCTCGGTGAGTTCCCCGCCGGCCACGATGGTGCGACCGCGACGAAGTACGGAACCGCGGCCGAACTGAAGACGGCGATTGCTGCACTTCACGCCGAGGGACTCAGCGTCCAGGCCGACATCGTGCCGAACCAGATCTACCTGTACCAGGACCGCGAGGTCCGCCGCGTGACTGCCGTCGACCAGTGGGGTACGCCCAACAACTCGAAGGTTGTCAACAAGCTCTACGAGGTCTACACGGTAGGTGGTGGAGCCGGAGCCCAGAAGTACGGCGAGATCAAGACCTGGAAGTCGTCGAACCTCAACGGCATCTCGAACCAGGAGCTCGGAACCGACCGAGTCATGCTCGACGCGAACGGCAAGCCCTACCGTTACCTCGGCGGCGACCCCACCGCGGGCGACAACTACGTGCCCACCGGCATGCAGAGTGCGACCAACATCAACAACATCGATGGCTACCTGACGGTGGACGGCTACTTCATCGCCGGCCAGACGACCGGCGGCGCAGACATCTGGCGTTCCAACCTGCTCTACTACGTCGAATCGCAGCAGGGGGCGACCACGTCGACCTACCTCGACTACGTGCGCGCTCATCCGCCAGTCGGCTCAGGAATACTCGCTGACGACTCGGATCGCGAGGTGCGCACCAAGCTCATCTACGCGACCACCGACTCGGCTGCGGTGAACACCACCAACGACTACATCGGATCCCAGCCCGGCTACAACTCGACCTCGGAGCAGGGCATCACGGCGCTTCGTTTCGACGATGCCGACACGTCCAACGTGAACAAGAACGTGCTGCAGTACGAGTTCCTTCTCGGCCAGGACGTCGACAACTCCGACGCAACCGTGCAGGCGGAGCAGACCAACTGGGAGAAGTTCCTCTATGAGGAATACGACTTCGATGGTTTCCGCTGGGATGCAGCGGGGCACTACAACACCGACATCCTGAAGAATGCCGCTGTGACCGCGAGCGAGAACCGCGCTGCCGACGGCACGTCGGTCAACGACAGCCTGAACTACCTCGAGTCGTACGTGCAGGAACAGGTTCCCTACCTGAACGCGAACGGCAACGCCCAGCTCGCCTATGACGCGCAGCCGTACTACGCCTACAAGGACGCACTCGGATACTCGAGCCCGCAGCGCTACCTCAGCGACACCATCACGTCGTCGTTCGTCGACCGCACCAGCGGCACGACCAACACCGCGATCCCGAACTGGTCGTGGGTGAACAACCACGACCAGGAGCACAACGTCGCGGCGCTCATCCCAGTGACGGATGAGCAGACCGGCGGGGCGTCGTATGGCACCCGGCAGTTCCAGCAGGCCCAGTACAAGATCTACAGCGCGGACCGCAAGAAGGCCACCAAGCAGTACGCGCCGTACAACGTTCCCGCGTCGTATGCGATCATGCTCACCAATAAAGACACCGTTCCCTCGGTGTTCTACGGTGACATGTACGAATCGACCGATTCCTACATGAAGACGAAGTCGCCGTACTACACGGCAATCTCCGACCTCATGAAGGTTCGTGAGACCAACGTCTCCGGACCCCAGGTCGTCAGCTCGTACACGTCGAATCTCACGAAGAACGCCGGTGAAGACCTCATCTCCAGTGTTCGTGAGGGAACCGACCGTGAGACCGGCATCGGAGTCGTCGTCGGAAACGATGCGAACCTCTCGACCACGATCAACGTGCCGATGGGATCCGCACACGGCAACCAGGAGTACGTGGACGCCCTCGGCTTCCACAACGAGACGCTGACCACCGACGCTGACGGCAACCTCGCCGTCGAGGTCGATGGGGTGCGCAACGTCCAGGTCAACGGCTACCTCGCCGCCTGGGTTCCGAAGTCCACAGCCGTTGAGACTCCCGACCCGACGGATCCGACCGACCCGCCGACCGATCCCGAGACCCCGGTTATCCCCGAGGTCCCGAGTGGACCGGCGGACACGACCACCCGCATGCTCGTCTCGGAGCCGAAGCTCGGCTACGGCGACACCACGACGCTCGCCGCCACGGTCGACGTCGGGGCAACCGGCACGATCGTGTTCAAGGACGGTTCGAAGACCATCGCGAAGGGCGCCGTGAAGAACGGTCTCGTCACCGCGACGACACCCGCGTCACTGACCGTGCGCAAGCACTCGATCACCGCGCACTACTCGGGTGACAAGGACTTCGCCGCCAGTGTCTCATCGGCGAACAACCTGACGATCGCGAAGGCGCCGACGAACGTGTCGGTGAAGAAGATCACGGCGGTCAAGGGTTCGAAGGCGACGATCCAGGTCAAGGCGCTCTCGAGCACGACGGGCAAGGGAGTCACCGGCAAGGTGCGCATCTACGCCGGCGGCAAGGTCGTCAAGACCGTGACGCTGAGTGCTGCCAAGAAGGGCACCATCTCGGTGACGCTGCCCAAGGCGTACTCCACGAAGTTCACCGTCAAGGCGAGCTACGTCGGTTCGAAGAACGCGGCGACCAAGACGTCGAAGTCGCTCAAAATCACGCCGAGCAAGCGCTAACCAGCACGAGCTCGACAGAACGGCGGCGTCCCTCGGGGCGCCGCCGTTTCGTGCATGGGTTTGTGCTTTTTTGCGGGTTGAAGCGCCTCCAACCCGCAAAAAAGCACAAACCCGGGGGAGGGTCATGCGCTCTCGCGGACGACCATCCGGGTCGGCATGATGCACTGGGGCTCAGGCCGCTCGCCGCGCAGCAGGGCAAGCAGCATCTGCGCCATCTTCTCGCCCATCTCTATCGACGGCTGGTGCACGGTGGTCAGCTCGACCGCCCCACCCGTGGCCGCCGGACTGTCGTCGAAACCGACGACGGCGACATCCGCAGGAATCGACCGGCCGTGCTCGCGCAGTACGGATACCGCGCCGAGCGCCATCAGGTCGCTCGCGGCGAATACCGCGTCGAGTTCGGGATCTCGCTCGAGCAGTTCTCGCATGGCTCGCGCGCCGCTTGCCATGGAGAAGTCGCCGCGCGCCAGGCGCGAGGTGTCGAGCCCGGCATCCGTCATCGCGCTGGCCCAGCCGGCAGCGCGGTCGACGCCGGCCGGCATGTCGTCCGGGCCGCTGATCGCTGCGATGCGGGTGCGTCCGCTGTCGATGAGATAGCGCGTGCCGAGCACCGCGGCCTCGACGTTGTCGACATCGACGAAGTAGCTCTCACGCTCGGTCGGGCGCAGCGGGCGGCCGCCGAAGACTATCGGTAGCGCATTGCCGAGGCTGGCGAGAAAGTGGTCGCCGGAGTGGTGTGAGACGACGAGGGCACCGTCGACGTTGCCGCCGCGCAAATAGCGCATCGTCTTCTCCGACGGCTCGAACGGGCTGGCCAGCTGCAGTGTGAGTACATAGTCACTGTCTGCGAGAGCCTGCGTGATGCCGTGCACGATGGCCGAGAAGTACGGATCCCCGAAGAATCTCGTTGTGTCTTCGGGCACAACCAGAGCGATCGCCATGGTCTGGCGGTTCGCGAGTGAGCGTGCGGCACGGTTCGGAACGTACCCGAGCAGCTCGATCGCGGCGCGAACCGACGACACTACTTCCGGGCTGACCTGCGACGACCCGTTCACGACCCGCGATGCGGTCGAGCGCGAGACGCCGGCGGCAGCAGCGACCTCCTCGAGAGTCGGCGCTGAGCTGCGGGGCAGTTGCCCCATCTTGGAGTGTTCGATCGTCATGCGTGGCCTTTCGACCCGGCCGGACGCCGGCGGCGCCCTACGGTCTTCGCCAGTCTATTCAGTACTGCTCGACCGGCTGCGCACCGCTACAGGCCGCGAGCCGCGATGATCCTCTTGTACTCGAGCCCGCTGTCCTTCACGGTGCGCTGCTGGGTGTCGTAGTCGACCCGCACGATACCGAACCGCTTGTGGTAGCCCCAGGCCCACTCGAAGTTGTCCATGAGCGACCAGTAGAAGTAGCCGTAGACGGGTACGCCCTCGTCGATCGCGTCGAGGATGGCATTGAGGTGCAGGCGCAGGAACTCCGCGCGATCTTCGTCGTGCACGGCCCCGTCGGGGGCGACCTGGTCGTTATAGGCCGCACCGTTCTCTGTCACCGAGAGCTTGACGGTGTCGCCGGTGTACTCGGAGTGGATGCGCTTCAGCAGGCGGGTGAGGCCCTCGGGCTGCACCTCCCAGTCCATTGCGGTGAGGGGCAGGTCGCGCAGGTGCCAGAAGACGTCGTCGGCTGCCGGGAAAGGCGACCGCTTCGGACGCTCGGAGGGCGCCGCGGTCGACATCGCGACCTTTGCCGGATGAACGCTGACCGCCTCTCCGTGGTAGTAGTTCACACCGAGCGCATCGATGGGCGTGCTGATGATGTCGAGGTCGCCGGGCTGCACATATTTGTCGAAGCCGAGGTGGGAGACATCCGCCAGCAGGTCTTCTGGGTACGACCCACGGAAGATCGGGTCGAGGAAGAAGCGGTTGAACTGGCCATCGATGCGTCGGGCGGCGTCGAGGTCGCCCGCGTCGGTCGGGTCGACTGGGTCGGCTACGGTCAGGTTGAGCGTGATGCCGAGCTGCAGGGTCGGGTCCGCCGCGCGCAGGTTCTTCACCGCGAGCCCGTGGGCGAGAAGCAAGTGGTGCCCGGCGGCAAGACCGGTCTCGGGGTCCTGGATGCCGGGGGCGTGTTCGCCGCCGATGTAGCTGAGGAACGAGGAGCACCACGGTTCGTTCAGGGTGGTCCAGGCGTCGACGCGGTCACCGAGTGCAGCGTGCACGTCATGGGCGTACTCCTCGAACAGGTACGCGGTGTCGCGGTTGGCCCAGCCACCCTTCTCCTGCAGTGCTTGCGGAAGATCCCAGTGGTACAGCGTCAGCCAGGGCTTGATGTTCTTCTCGAGCAGGCTGTCGACAAGGCGGGAGTAGAAGTCGATGCCCGTCGGGTTGACCGGGCCGCCATCCGGGCGGATGCGCGACCACGATGTCGAGAACCGGTAGGTCTGCAGGCCGAGGCCGGCCATGAGTTCGACGTCCGACTCGTAGCGGTGGTAGTGATCGCAGGCGACTTCTCCGTTGTGCGCGTCGATGACCGCACCCGGCACCCGGCTGAAGGCGTCCCAGATCGAGTCGGTGCGGCCGTCTTCGTGAGCCGCGCCCTCGATCTGGTACGCGGCAGTGGCTGCGCCGAAGAGGAAGTCCTTCGGAAAAGTCCGTGCTGCGTCGAATGTCTGGGTCATCGTTGACCGCTCCCTGCCTGAATTCCGTGAGTGCCGATACGTGGTGCCGCTGTCGGCGCCGAAGAGACTGCAGCGACGAAAATGCGGATCGACCACAGGATAGCCCGGGTAGCCAGCGATGGAGTAGTCCGCGGAGCCAACTCGTGAGAGCGCTCTCACAGGCGGACTTGCGCGGTCGATCACAAAAAAGCCCGCCCTCCCAGCGAATCACTGGGAGGGCGGGCTTGATCGCGCGAGTGACGTGGCCTACGAAGTTTTTTCGCCAGCTGTCGTCGATTCTCCGGATACGGCTGATCCGCCAAGGCTGGCAGTCGCGCCCGTTGTCGCGTCCTGGCCCGTTCCCGGGCCGACCTGCGCGCCGGCCAGGTCGGCTGCATTTCGGGCCGCGGTCGCGGCATCGTCGTCGGCCTGCTCCTGCAGGGCCGACTTCTGGCGAAGCGGCGAGGTCTTGAGGAAGAAGCTCAGCACGAACGCGACGAGAACGACGCACAGCGCGACCATGAAGATCGAGATGGCCGCGTTGTTGAAGCCGTCGAGGAACGGGGCGGCCAGTCGCGGGTCGGCTCCGTTGAGGAACGAGCTGTCGCCGTTCAGCGACGTGCTCACGGATGCCGTGTCGCCGCCCTGGGCGTCCGCCAAGAGCGCGAGGATGCCCTTGTTCGCCGGGTCGGCGATCACGTCGGGATCAGCGGCGGCAGCTTGCAGTCCCGCGAGAGTGTCTTTGTTCGTGAACGCCGCGGAGATGGTCACCGGGATGCGCGTGTAGAGCACGGAGAACAGGATCGCGACGCCCAGCGTTCCACCGATCTGGCGGAAGAACGTCGACGAGCTGGTGGCCACGCCGATGTCGCGCGGCCCCACCGAGTTCTGGCTCGCGATGGTCAGGGTCTGCATGAGCTGGCCGAGCCCGAGGCCGACCAGGAACATGCCGATCATCATGAACCACACCGGCTTGTCGGCGGTGGCGAAGGTGAACCAGAAGAACCCGAGTGCCATCAAGGCTGTGCCGACGCGGGGGAAGTACTTGTAGACCCCGGTGCGGGCAATGATCTGGCCGCTCACGATCGACGCGATCATCAGCCCGAGGATCATCGGCAGCATGAGGAAGCCACTCTCGGTCGGCGTCGCGCCGTTGACCAGCTGCAGGTACAGCGGGATGGTCAGCATTGCGCCGAACATTCCGAATCCGACGAGTACGCCGAGGATCGTCGCCATCGAGAAGGTGCGGTTCTTGAAGAGCTTGAGCGGGATGAGGGCGTCGTCGCCCATGAGCTTCTCACTGATTATGAAGCCCGCAATGCCGAGCACGCCGATGATGTAGCAGGCGATCGCGCCGGTCGAGCCCCAGCCCCACTCGCGACCCTGTTCGGCCACGACAAGCAGGGGCACGAGCGCGACGATGACCGTCGTAGCGCCCCACCAGTCGATGCGGACAGCGCGCTTGTTGTGCGGGATGTGCAGGAAGCGCATGACGATCGCGAGAGCAATCACGCCGATCGGCAGGTTGATCAAGAAGACCCAACGCCAGCCGGTGACGAACAGGATCTCGTTCGAGCCGGCGAGCAGGCCACCGATCAGCGGGCCGACGACGCTCGAGATTCCGAAGACGGCGAGGAAGTAGCCCTGGTACTTGGCGCGCTCGCGCGGGGCGAGGATGTCGCCCATGATCGCGAGCGGCAGCGCCATCAGGCCACCGGCTCCGAGGCCCTGGAGCGCGCGGAAGCCGGCGAGCTCGTACATCGAGGTCGAGAAGCCGGCCGCGACCGAGCCGACCAGGAAGATGATGATCGCGATGATGAAGAGCGGGCGACGGCCGAAGATGTCGCTGAGCTTGCCGTAGATCGGAGTGGCGATCGTGGAGGTGACGAGGTAAGCGGTGGTCACCCAGGCCTGGGCGTCGAGGCCCTTGAGGTCGTCGGCGATCGTGCGCATCGACGTGCCGACGATCGTCTGGTCGAGAGAGGAGAGGAACATGCCGGCCATGAGGCCGAAGATGATGAACAGGATCTGGCGGTGGGTCATGACCCCGCCAGCATCGGCAATAGCCTGGGCGGCTACTGCGCCCTTGCTCGTGCGGGGTGAGTCGGTGCGTGACATGGGTCCTCTGGGCAATGAAAGTTCGGGTGGGATGAGGGGTGAAGCAGAGTGGTTAACGCATTCGGCCGCCGGGAACACAGTCCACCAGCGGCCATAATTTTGCGTAGAGTGCAAAGTTACACGGAGGGCAACCATTTGTCCAGAGCGTCCGGAAGACCCCAAGCAACGGTCGCCTAAGCTCGTTGGGTGCCTCATCCCCTTCGCCTTGTTTCCGCTCTCGTCGTCGCTGTCGGCCTCGTCGCCGTCGCCGGATGCTCGTCGAGCGCCCCCCAGGTCTCCGACCCCACGACATCGTCCACGACACCGGCAGAGACCCCCACGGCGACGCCGACCACCCCCGAGCCGACGCAGACATCGGAGCCGTCAGCCGAGCCGACTGAACCCGCCGGTTTCGACAAGACGGAGAAGTCGATCGACGACCCGGCAAGCGCCTGGGTGATCGTCAACAAACTGCGCCCGCTGGATCCGCAGGACTATGCGGCCAGCGACCTCGTGAGTGTGCCCGTCGCCTATGCGAACCCGCCGATCCTGCGCAAGTACGCGTCGAGTGCCGTGGTCAAGATGTTCGAGGCCTTCACCGACGAGACCGGCCTCGAGATGCAGTCGCAGAGTGCCTATCGCGCATATAGCGTGCAGGTGCGGGTCTACAACGGCTGGGTGAACGATCTGGGCCAGAAGGGTGCAGACCTCACGAGCGCCCGCCCGGGCTACAGCGAACACCAGACCGGGCTCGCGATCGACATCAGCGCTAAGCCGGCAGACTGCACGCTCAAGGCCTGCTTCGGCGACACCAAGCAGGGCAAATGGCTGGCCAAGAATGCCTGGGAGTACGGCTTCGTCCTGCGATACCCCGAAGACAAGACAGACGTCACCGGATACGAGTACGAACCGTGGCACTACCGGTACGTCGGCAAGGATCTCGCAAAAGAGATGCACGACACCAAGACCGAGACGCTCGAGGAATTCTTCGACCTTCCGGCAGCGCCCGATTACAAGAACTAGCTCTCGGTTTTCGCGGAGCGCGCTTAAACTGGCGCCATGAAGACATCCCTGCGTGCCTCGGCAGCGCTCGCTGTGGTCGCAGCGCTGCTCGTTGGCCTGTCGAGCTCGCCGGCGATCGCCGTGTCGAGCCTGCCTGGCTCGGCGGCAGCATCCGTCGCTCCGACCGCCGCGGGGAGCAAGGCCTTCGACAAGAAAGCCAAGTCGCTCACGAATCCGAAGAGCGCGTGGGTGGTCGTGAACAAGCAGAGGCCGCTGAAGCCGAAGTCGTATGCGCCCACCGACCTGGTGACGGTGCCGGTCGCGCACGTCAATCCGCCGAAACTGCGCAAGAGCGCCTCGGCTGCCGTCGTGGCGATGTTCGCGGCGTTCACCAAGGAGACCGGTCTGAAGATGCAGTCGCAGAGTGCGTACCGCAGCTACTCCTCGCAGAAGTCGGTCTATGCCGGCTGGGTGAAGAAGCTCGGGCAGAAGGGCGCCGACAAGACGAGTGCCCGACCCGGATTCAGTGAGCACCAGACCGGGCTGGCCATCGATATCAGTGCCAAGCCCGCCAAGTGCACACTCAAGGCGTGTTTTGCGGACACCAAGCAGGGCAAGTGGCTGGCGAAGAACGCCTGGAAATACGGATTCATTCTGCGGTACCCGAAGTGGCTCACGAAGACGACGGGGTACGAGTTCGAGCCGTGGCACTACCGCTTCGTCGGCAAGGGACTGTCGAAAGAGATGCACCGCACCGGCGAGAAGACGCTCGAGTCGTTCTTCGACCTCGGCCAGGCGCCTGACTACAAGAAGTAGGGTCCTGGCCGCCGCCCTCGCCACGGCGCTTCCCGCTGTCGCCGTATCGATCGTGCTGTCGGGATGCGCGGCCTCCCCGGCCTCCAGCACGCCGACGCCGGTGGAAGCGCAGGTGAGCTACCTCATGGCGCACTACGACGACCGGAATGTCGGTGAGTTCGGCCAGCTCGGGGGAACCGACTGCGTGAACTTCGCCAGCCAGGATTTGCTCGTGCGTGGGTGGACAATGACTGCCGAGTGGTGGCACGACAACATAACTTGTAAAACTCAGGAAAGCGGGCGCCGCGCCAGGCGGTAACCCGCGGAAATACGGGTTTCCCGGTGGGCGCTCGGGACGAATCTCCTGAGTTTTACAAGATGAGGTCGGGTCTCGGACGGGCGGAGGTGCGGATGCCGCGCTAGCCCTCGAGCGCTGCGTCGACGATGACCTTCGCCTCGGCCTGCACCTTCGCGAGGTGCTCCGGGCCGACGAACGACTCTGCGTAGATCTTGTAGACGTCTTCCGTGCCGCTGGGGCGCGCGGCGAACCAAGCCCTGTCGGTGGTCACCTTCACGCCCCCGACAGCGGCGCCGTTTCCGGGAGCCTCAGACAGTCGTGCGGTGATCTCGTCGCCGGCGAGCTCGGTTGCGGTGATTGCGGCACCGTTGAGCTTGCCCAGGGCAGCCTTCTGCGCCTTCGTGGCCACGGCGTCGACGCGCTGGTAGACGGGGTCGCCGTACTTCTCGACGAGTTCTGCATACAGCTCCGACGGCGACTTGCCCGTGACCGCGCGGATCTCACTCGCAAGCAGGGCGAGCAGGATGCCGTCCTTGTCGGTCGTCCAGACGGTGCCGTCTTTGCGCAGGAAGCTCGCGCCAGCGCTCTCCTCGCCGCCGAACGCAACCGATCCGTCGATGAGCCCGGGAACGAACCACTTGAATCCGACCGGCACCTCCCAGAGGCGGCGTCCGAGTGACTCGGCGACCCGGTCGATCATGCTGCTGGAGACGAGCGTCTTGCCGATAGCGGCATCCGCTCGCCACTCCGGGCGGTGCGTGTAGAGGTACTGGATCGCGACAGCGAGGAAGTGGTTCGGGTTCATCAGGCCGCCGTCGGGCGTAACGATGCCGTGGCGGTCTGCGTCGGCGTCATTGCCGGTCAGGATGTCGTAGTCGTGCTGGTGGGCGAGCACGGATGCCATGGCCGACGGGCTCGACGGATCCATGCGGATCTTGCCGTCCCAGTCGAGGGTCATGAATCCCCAGGCCGGGTCGACGGTGCGGTTGACCACGGTGAGGTCGATGCCGTACTTCTCGGCAATGAGCTGCCAATAGTGCACGCTCGCGCCGCCCAGCGGGTCGGCGCCGATGTGCAGGCCACTCTTGCGGATGGGCTCGAAGTCGATGATGTTCTCGAGGTCGGCGACGTAGTTCTCGCGGTAGTCGTAGGTCTCGACAGCGCTCGGCTCGCCGAACTTCACGTCGCGGTTGCCGTTCGCGATGAGCTCGTTGGCACGGTTGGCGATCCAGCCGGTCGCGTCGCTGTCGGCGGGTCCACCGTGCGGCGGGTTGTACTTGAACCCACCATCACGGGGCGGGTTGTGGCTCGGGGTGATGACGATGCCGTCGGCCTGGTCGTCGTGTCCGCCCGAGTTGTAGACGATGATCGCGTGGCTGAGCGCGGGCGTCGGCACGAAGTCGTCGAATTCGTCGACGAGGGCACGAACACCGTTGGCCGCGAGCACTCCGAGCGCTGTGGTCTCGGCGGGGCGGGAGAGTGCGTGGGTGTCACGGCCGATGAAGAGCGGGCCGGTGATGCCCTGCCCGGCACGGTACTCCACGATCGCCTGGGTGATGGCGGCAATGTGGATCTCGTTGAACGCCGCGTCGAGCGAGGAGCCGCGATGGCCGCTCGTTCCGAAGACGACCTTCTGGTCGGGGTTCGTCACGTCAGGCTCGAGCGCGTAATACGCCGCGACGAGTGCGTGGACGTCAATCAGGTCAGATGCCTCGGCAGGCGTGCCAGCTCGCGTGTTCATGCTGACCAGTCTGGCACTGCACTCCACCGATCATCACGCATGAAATAAGGTCGCCAGCAATTTCGAAGACGATATCGCCGGTTCCGTTGTATCCGCCGCCGCTCACAACAAGGGTCACCACCTCGGTCGTCCCCTCGGCCCGCGTGGCAATGGCCTCGAAGTGGGCGTTCTTGCCGATGTTGTCGGTCTCGTTCCAGCGGGCGACGCCTTCGCGACCGTGGAACTCGCGTCCCCAGTCGACGAGGTAGGCATCCGCCGTGAAGCTCGCGACGAACGCATCGGTGTCGCCGCTGTTGGTGGCGTCGACCATGCGCTGGATGGCAGCCGGAATTGTCGTCATGCCCCCATTCTTCACCGAAGCGATCAGCGCCGCGCCGATACACTCGTCACCATGCCAGTCACGCCCGCTCCCGTTCCGGATGACGCCTACAGCTACCTCGGACCAGCCGGCACGTTTACCGAGGCAGCGCTCAAGCAGGTGCCGCAGGCCGTCGGCAAGACCTGGCGCTCGGTGAACAATGTCGGCGAAGCTCTCGACGACGTCGTCGCCGGACGCAGCGTCGCGGCGATGATCGCCATCGAGAACTCGGTCGAGGGCGGCGTCAGCGCCACCCAGGATGCCCTCGCGAACATCCCGAACCTGCGCATCATCGGCGAGTACCTCGTGCCGGTGAACTTCGTGCTCGTTGCCCGCCCCGGAACGACGCTGGCCGATGTCCGCGTCGTCAACGCGCATCCGGTCGCCTATGGCCAGACCCACAACTGGCTCGACAAGAACCTGTCTGACCACGGCCACATCCCCACCAGCTCGAATGTCGCCGCGGCCGCGATGCTGCTCAGCGACGACGCCGTCGGAATCGCGGATGCCGCCATCGCGCCCCCGGGGATCACCGACCACTATCCGCTCGAGGTTCTCGCGACGAACATCGGTGACAACCCGAACGCCGTCACGCGATTTGTGCTCGTCAGCCGCACGGTCGCGGTGGGGGAGCGCACCGGCTCGGACAAGACCAGCATCATCGCCGAGCTGCCGGACGACCGCGCGGGAGCACTGCTCGAGATGCTCGAGCAGTTCGCCACCCGGGGCGTGAACATGAGCCTTCTCGAGTCTCGCCCGA